>Ga0316197_10000789_pt1 | contig 22227 bp, 32 predicted proteins | sample OudBiesiAoxic_MG_FD_204939 | JGI IMG/M metagenome (GOLD analysis project Ga0316197, IMG submission 204939) | Coastal sediment microbial communities from Oude Bieten Haven, Netherlands - site A oxic | ecosystem: Environmental > Aquatic > Marine > Coastal > Sediment | place: Netherlands... | reverse complement strand
CGGGTATTCAAGGGCAAGAAAATGGCTGGCCATATGGGGGCGAGAAATGTCACTACCCAGGGCCTTGAGATTGTCCGTGTTGATGCTGAGCGCAATCTGCTGCTCATTAAGGGCGCAGTACCAGGCGCACCCGGTGGGGACGTTATCGTACACCCCACGGTCAAGGCATAAGGTTAGGGGGTCTCTAACGTGGAATTAAATGTATTAAAGCCGGGTAATGCCGCAGCGGGCACGGTGTCTGTTTCTGATGTTGCCTTCGCGCGCGAATACAACGAGGACCTGGTTCACCAGGTTGTTACTGCCTATATGGCAGGCGCTCGCCAGGGTACCCGCGCACAGAAAACGCGCGCTGACGTGGCCGGCGGTGGCAAGAAGCCGTGGCGCCAGAAAGGATCCGGTCGCGCCCGGGCGGGAACCATTCGTTCACCTATCTGGCGTAGCGGTGGTGTGACGTTTGCGGCGCGTCCGCAGGATCATAGCCAGAAGCTCAATCGCAAGATGTACCGCGCGGCCCTGTGCTCGATTATGTCAGAGCTGGCCCGCCAGGATCGCCTGGTTGTGGTCGAGAGCATGGATCTGGCAGAGCCCAAGACCAAGCTCCTCGTCAAGCAACTGGGTGAATACGATCTGGACAGCGTATTGATCGTGTCTGCCGAGGTAGGGGAGAACCTGTACCTGGCAGCCCGCAACCTGCACAAGGTTGATGTGCGAGACGTCGATGGCGTCGATCCGGTCAGTTTGATCGGTCATGAGAAAGTGGTAATCACTGTTGATGCAGTGAAGAAGTTTGAGGAGATGCTGGGATGAACCAGGAGCGCGTATTTCAGGTGCTGGAAGGCCCGCATGTTTCCGAGAAAGCCGCGATAGCGGCCGATCTTAACAATCAGTACGTTTTCAAGGTGGCTATCGACGCCACGAAAGCGGAGATCAAGAAGTCGGTCGAGCAGCTTTTCAAAGTTAAGGTGGACAATGTGAGCACCTTGCGGGTTAAGGGTAAGGTGAAGCGGAACAAGCATGGCTTCAGTACCAGGACTACCTGGAAAAAAGCCTACGTTCGGCTGCAGCAGGGTCAGGATATCGACTTTACGTCGGTTGATTAAGGAGTAGCTTCGAGATGGCAGTTTTAACAAGCAAGCCCACTTCGCCCGGTCGTCGTCATGTCGTCCGAGTAACAAGTGAAGGTCTGCACAAAGGTGCACCGTACAAGCCTTTGCTGGAAGCACAGACCAGGAATGGCGGGCGCAACAACAACGGTCGGATTACAACCCGTCACGTTGGCGGTGGCCACAAGCAGCACTATCGCGTTATCGACTTCAAGCGCATCAAGGACGGTATACCGGCCAAGGTAGAGCGCGTGGAGTACGACCCCAACCGCACGGCGCATATCGCCCTGCTGCTGTTTGCCGACGGTGAGCGACGCTACATTATCGCACCCAAAGGCGTTCAGGCTGGTGACGTGGTGCAATCGGGCTCCGCAGCACCGATCAAGGTAGGTAACTGTCTGCCACTGCGCAACATTCCGGTGGGTTCGACTGTTCATGCGATCGAGCTGAAGCCTGGAAAGGGTGCACAGTTGGCTCGCTCCGCCGGCGCCGCCGTACAGGTGGTGGCGCGTGAGGGGCAGTATGCAACCTTGCGTCTGCGCTCGGGCGAGATGAGAAAAGTGCTGGCCGACTGTCGCGCAACCCTGGGCGAAGTATCCAACTCGGAGCACAGCCTTCGCAAGCTCGGCAAGGCCGGTGCAGCGCGCTGGCGCGGTGTTCGCCCCACGGTTCGTGGTGTGGCGATGAACCCGGTAGATCACCCGCATGGTGGTGGCGAAGGCCGCACATCAGGTGGCCGTCATCCGGTCAGCCCGTGGGGCACGCCTACCAAGGGTTACAAGACACGTAAGAACAAGCGTACCAATAACTTGATCGTACGCCGTCGTGGTAAGAAGTAAGTTCGGTCGATAGACCCAGAAATTTGAGGAAGACATTGTGCCGCGTTCACTGAAGAAAGGTCCTTTTATCGACCTTCACCTGATGAAAAAAGTCGAAGCAGCGACTGAAAGTAACGATCGCCGCCCGATCAAGACCTGGTCGCGCCGTTCCATGGTATCGCCAGATATGGTCGGCCTGACCATCGCTGTCCACAACGGCCGCCAGCATGTGCCGGTTCTGGTCAATGAGGACATGGTAGGGCACAAGTTGGGTGAATTTGCGTCGACCCGCACTTTCAGGGGCCATATCGTTGACAAAAAGGCCAAGCGCTAAGCGCTTGCCTGTAGCGAGGTTAAGGAAATGGAAGTTGCAGCAAAATTGAAGGGCGCGCGGATCTCCGCGCAAAAAGCCCGCCTGGTCGCTGATCAGGTGCGCGGCAAGCCCGTAGAGGAGGCGCTGAGCCTGCTCGAATTCAGCCCCAAGAAGGCGGCGCACATTGTCAAGAAGATACTTGACTCTGCAATCGCCAATGCTGAAAACAATGAAGGTGCGGATGTCGACGAACTGAAGGTATCCAGCATTTTTGTAGATGAAGGTATGACAATGAAGCGACTGCGCCCGCGAGCCAAGGGTCGCGCGGATCGCATTTTCAAACGCAGCTGTCATATCACCGTTAAAGTCGCAGACGGCGAAAGCTGAGCTTAGGAGAAGACCAAATGGGTCAGAAAGTACATCCGATCGGCATTCGGTTAGGTATCGTCAAGGACCATACCTCTGTTTGGTATGCCGATAGCAAGAACTACCCCAAGCAGTTGATCAACGACCTGGAGGTTCGCGCTTTTATCGAGAAGAAGCTTGAAAACGCATCTGTGAGTCGGGTTGTGATCGAGCGTCCCGCGCAGACAGCGCGTATCACGATTCATACGGCTCGCCCTGGCATTGTGATTGGTAAGAAGGGTGAGGACGTGGATAGCCTGCGCAAGACCCTGACCGAGAAAATGGGTGTGCCCGTGCACATCAACATCGAAGAAATCCGCAAGCCGGATCTCGATGCCAAGCTGGTTGCGCAGAATGTTGCCCAGCAGCTGGAGCGACGCGTCATGTTCCGTCGCGCCATGAAGCGGGTTGTACAGAACGCCATGCGTCAGGGCGCTGAGGGTGTAAAAGTCCAAATCGGTGGTCGTCTGGGTGGGGCTGAAATCGCCCGTACCGAGTGGTACCGCGAAGGACGGGTTCCGCTGCACACATTGCGTGCCGACATCGACTACGCAACCTACGAGGCTGCGACCACATACGGCATCCTGGGTGTGAAGGTTTGGATTTTCAAAGGCGAGGTTATCGGTGCTGAGAATGCACCCGACGGCGGCGCCAAGAAGACAGCAACTAATTAAGGGTTACGCAGATGCTTCAACCAAAGCGTACAAAATTCCGCAAGATGATGAAGGGCCGCAATCGTGGCCTGGCTCAACGCGGTAGCAAGGTCAGCTTCGGCGAATACGGTCTCAAGGCAACCGGGCGTGGACGCCTGACTGCCCGCCAGATCGAAGCCGCTCGTCGTGCGATGACGCGCCACATCAAGCGTGGCGGAAAAATCTGGATTCGGGTTTTTCCTGACAAGCCGATTACCGGCAAGCCGCTTGAAGTGCGTCAGGGTAAGGGTAAGGGTAACGTGGAATACTGGGTCGCCCAGATTCAGCCTGGCAAGGTGCTGTATGAGGTTCAGGGCGTGAGTGAAGAGTTGGCGCGTGAAGCGTTTGCTCTGGCAGCTGCCAAGATCCCGCTTGCCACAACATTTGTAAAACGGTCGGTGATGTGATGAAAGCGAGTGAATTGCGTGAACAGTCTCCTGAGGAGCTGAACGGTAAACTGCTTACTTTGCGCGAAGAGCAGTTCAAGTTGCGCATGCAGAAGTCTACTGGTCAATTGGGCCAGACGCATTTGCTGCAGCAGAACCAGCGGGATATCGCCCGCGTGAAGACCGTACTCAACGAGAAGGCGGGTAATTGAGAATGGCATCTGCAGAGAAACGTACACGAGTTGTTACCGGCAAGGTTGTCAGTAACAAAATGGACAAGACGATAACGGTTTTGCTGGAGCGCAGGGTTAAGCACCCGGTCTATGGCAAGTACATTACGCGTTCTTCCAAGATTCACGCACACGACGAGAACAACCAGTGCGGCATTGGCGACACGGTTACCGTCGCTGAGACCCGGCCGCTTTCCAAGAGTAAATCCTGGAAGTTACTGGAAGTAGTTGTTAGCAACACTCAGATTTAGGCGCAGGCTTAGCTGCACTATTGCGGTTTGGAGTAAAAGATGATTCAGACACAGTCGTATTTGGAAGTTGCCGACAACAGCGGTGCCCGTCGAGTGATGTGCATTAAGGTGCTGGGTGGATCCAAGCGTCGTTATGCCCGCGTAGGGGACCTGATCAAGGTTTCCGTGAAAGAGGCCATACCTCGCGGCAAGGTCAAGAAAGGCCAGGTAATGACTGCCGTGGTCGTGCGTACACGTAAAGGTGTTCGTCGTCCCGACGGTTCATTGATCAAGTTCGACGACAACGCAGCGGTATTGCTGAATGCCCAACAAGCGCCGATCGGAACCCGTATTTTTGGCCCGGTAACTCGTGAGCTGCGCGGTGAGAAGTTCATGAAGATTATTTCTCTGGCCCCGGAAGTTATCTAGGCCGGCCAGCAGGGAGAGGAAGGAAAATGTTAAAGATCAAGCGCGATGACGAAGTGATTATCCTGGCCGGCAAGGACAAGGGTAAGCGCGGCAAGGTTCGCACGGTACTGGACAACAACAAGGTGATTGTTGGCGGTATCAATATGGTAAAGAAGCACACGAAACCCAACCCGCAGGCGGGTGTTGCCGGTGGAATCGTAGAGAAAGAGGCGCCTATACAGGTCTCTAATGTCGCGATTTTCAACCCCAATAGCAACAAGGCGGATCGTGTTGGTTTTAAGGTGGATGGAGATTCCAAGCAGCGGATCTTCAAATCCAGTGGCGAGGCAATTGACTCGTAGGCCTTTGGCTGACCGGGTTAGCAGGAATTAGACATGGCAAGGTTGAAAGACAAATACAAGAGCGAGCTCGCTCCCCGTCTCAAGGAAGAGCTGGGTCTGGCAAACGTGATGGAAGTGCCGCGTATCACGAAGATCACCCTGAACATGGGTGTTGGTGAAGCGCTGGGCGACAAGAAGGTTCTGGAGAACGCTGTCGCCGACATGGAGAAGATTTCTGGCCAGAAGGTTGTTGTTACCAAGGCCCGCAAATCTATCGCCGGCTTCAAGGTGCGTGATGGTTGGCCCATCGGATGCAAGGTGACCCTGCGCGCCGACCGCATGTACGAGTTCCTTGATCGCCTGATCAGCATTGCGATTCCGCGTATTCGCGACTTCAGGGGTGTCAGTCCCAAGTCGTTTGATGGTCGCGGCAACTTCGCCATGGGCGTAACCGAACAGATTATTTTTCCAGAAATCAACTACGACCAGGTGGACGCGCTGCGTGGCATGGATATCACCATCACCACCAGTGCTCGTACGGATGATGAAGGTCGCGCTCTGCTGCGTGCTTTCAACTTCCCACTTAAAGCTTAAGAGGCGTTATACATGGCTAAAACATCTATGGTGATGCGCGAGAGAAAGCGCGCTCGGACAGTGGCGAAGTACGCGGAAAAGCGTGCTGCGCTCAAGGCGATTCTCAACGACGTCAAGGCCTCTGATGAAGAGAAGTGGGATGCCCAGGTAGCAATGCAGAAGCTGCCTCGTGATGCCAGCCCGGTTCGCGGCCGTCGACGTTGCCAGATAACTGGCCGTCCCCATGGTGTGTATCGGAAGTTTGGCCTGTGCAGAAACAAGTTGCGGGAAGCCGCTATGCGCGGTGATGTGCCCGGCCTGGTTAAGGCCAGCTGGTAATAAACCAGTCGGTTTACGGAGAGAAATAGATTATGAGTATGCAAGACCCACTGTCAGATATGCTGACCCGTATACGCAATGCGCAGATGGCCGGCAAAGAGTCCGTTGAAATGCCTGGCTCCAAGCTCAAGGCCGCGGTGGCGCAGGTGTTGAAAGATGAAGGCTATGTAGGTGAATTCTCGCTGGCCAGCGATGGCGGAAAGCCACGCCTTTCAATTGCACTCAAGTACTACCAGGGAAAGCCGGTGATCGCCGAGATCGATCGGGTCAGTCGCCCGGGCCTCCGTCGCTACAGCAGCAACGACGAGTTGCCCTCGGTGCGCCAGGGACTGGGTGTGGCAATCATCTCAACATCTCGCGGTGTCATGTCTGATCGCGCTGCGCGCGCTGCAGGTGTTGGCGGCGAGGTCTTGTGTACAGTTTTCTAACAGTATTTTTGATTTGAAGAGCGTTTAAAATGTCTAGAGTCGCAAATAATCCGGTACAACTACCCAAGGGTGTAGAGGTCAAGCTTGACGGCAGCGACCTGTCCATCAAGGGCGGTAAGGGTACGCTGCAGCTTTCGCTGGTTGACGGTGTACAGGTAAGCCAGGATGACAACGTTCTGACCATCGCCTATGACGGGGACAAGTTCAAGGCCATGGCCGGAACAACCCGTGCACTGCTGAACAATATGGTCAAGGGCGTCAGCGAGGGCTGGGAGAAGAAGCTGGTTTTGAACGGTGTTGGTTATCGTGCAAAAGCCGACAAGAATAGCGTCAACCTGACCGTGGGTCTGTCTCACCCGGTTGACTACAAGTTGCCCGAGGGTATAACCGCCACCACCCCGTCGCAGACCGAAATTGTGGTCAGCGGCGTCGACAAGCAGGCGGTCGGTCAGGTAGCAGCGGAGCTTCGCAGCTTCCGTCCGCCAGAGCCCTACAAGGGCAAGGGTATTCGCTATGCCGACGAGTATGTTCGTCGCAAAGAAGCCAAGAAAAAGTAGGTAATCTGAAATGAGTGTAAAGAATGATTCAAGACTGCGCCGCGCTCGCCGTGCTCGCGCACGTATGCGCGACCTGGGCGTCAATCGCCTCAGCGTGCACCGTACACCCAGGCATATCTATGCGCAGATTATAACGCCGGAGGGCGACAAGGTCCTCGCGAGTGCCTCGACATTGGATGGGGATCTGCGCACTGGCAAAACCGGCAATATCGAAGCCGCGGCTGCCGTAGGTAAGCTTGTGGCGGAGCGCGCTAAAGAAGCCGGTATTGAAGCCGTCGCATTTGATCGCGGTGGTTACAAGTATCACGGGCGTGTAAAGGCGCTGGCTGATGCGGCACGTGAAACTGGACTGAATTTCTAGGGTTATAGATATGGCTTTCAACGATCAGAAAAAGCAGCAGCAAGATGGTGACCTCCAGGAAAAACTGGTCCAGGTAAACCGTGTGGCCAAGGTCGTCAAGGGTGGTCGTATTTTCGGCTTCACCGCGTTGACTGTTGTCGGTGATGGAAACGGCAAAGTGGGCTTCGGTCGTGGCAAGGCGCGAGAGGTGCCGGTCGCTATTCAGAAGGCAATGGAAGCCGCTCGCCGCAATATGATCCAGGTCGAGCTCAGTAATGGCACTATCCAGTATCCGGTAAAAGCTGCTCACGGCGCCTCAAAGGTCTACATGCAGCCCGCATCTGAAGGTACCGGGGTTATTGCCGGTGGCGCTATGCGTGCCGTACTGGAGATCGCCGGTGTACACAACGTACTGGCCAAGTGTTACGGCTCTACCAACCCGGTCAATGTAGTTCGAGCTACATTCAACGGCCTGCGCGATATGTGCGCGCCGGACGAGGTGGCTGCGAAGCGCGGTAAGACGGTCGAAGAAATTCTGAATTAATTATTGGGTTTGCTCGTCATGGCTAAAGCAAAAATCAAAGTTACACAGATCAAGAGTGCTCATGGGCGCCTGAAGAATCACAGGGCCTCCATCGCTGGTCTGGGTTTGCGTCGTATCGGCCACACTGTGGAAGTGGAAGACACTCCCTCGGTGCGTGGCATGATCAACGCGGTAAATTACCTCGTAAGGATTGAGGAATAAATCATGTCAGAAGTTATGCGACTGAACACCCTGAGCCCCGCGCCAGGTGCTCGCAAAGACGCCAAGCGCGTCGGGCGCGGTATTGGTAGCGGTACCGGCAAAACAGCCGGTCGTGGTCACAAGGGCCAGAAGTCCCGCTCAGGTGGCAGTGTCAGGCCCGGCTTTGAAGGCGGCCAGATGCCCCTGCAGAAGCGGCTGCCGAAGTACGGATTCAGTTCCAGGATCTCCCGCACAACCGCCCAGATTCGTCTGGGAGAGTTGAACGCAGTGGAAGGGGATGTAATTGACCTGGCGGCGTTGAAGAGCGCTGACCTGATCCGGGACAACATCGCGCGCGTGCGCGTGTTTCTTTCCGGTGAACTGACAAAGCCCGTTACCCTCAAAGGTATCGCGGTCACCAAAGGCGCTCGTGAAGCTATCGAGAAAGCTGGCGGGAAAGTAGAGGAATAAATGGCCACACCTCAGCTGCCACAGGTAAATAAAGCCGGACTGGGCGAGCTTTTTGCTCGCCTTCGTTTTGTCCTGCTCGCAATAATCGTGTACCGGATAGGGACACACATTCCCGTGCCCGGCATTGATCCCAACCAGCTTGCGGCCCTGTTTAACCAGAATCAGGGTACCATCCTGGGGCTGGCTAACATGTTTTCAGGTGGCGCACTGGAAAGGATGAGTATCCTTGCCCTGGGAATCATGCCCTACATCTCTGCGTCTATCATCATGCAGTTGATGTCGGCGGTGACACCGCAGCTGGAGCAATTAAAGAAAGAGGGCGAGGCGGGGCGGCGCAAGATCAGCCAGTACACGCGTTACCTGACCGTGGTTCTTGCAATAATACAGGCCACCGGCATGACAGTCGGCATGGCCAACCAGGGCATGTCCTACGATACCTCGCCGCTGTTCTTTGTTATTGCTATTACCTCCCTGGTGACAGGTGCGGTTTTCATGATGTGGCTGGGTGAGCAGATTACGGAAAAGGGTGTTGGCAACGGTATCTCGCTGCTTATCTTTGCCGGGATCGTGGCGGGTCTGCCGGCGGCCATTGGCCAGTCACTGGAGCAGGCGCGACAGGGCGAGCTGAATATCCTCGTATTATTGCTGATACTGACCCTGGCAATTGCCGTTATATACATGATCGTGTTTATTGAGCGTGGCCAGCGCCGGATTACCGTGAACTATGCCAAGCGACAGCAGGGTCGCAAGATGTACCAGGCCCAGAGCTCGCACCTGCCGCTCAAGGTGAACATGGCGGGCGTTATCCCGGCTATTTTTGCCAGTAGCATACTGTTGTTCCCGGCTTCCATCGCCCAGTGGTTCGGCTCTTCGGGGTCGGTAGACTGGCTGCAGGACCTTGCCGTTGCTATTGGCCCGGGCCAGCCGCTCAATATTCTGTTGTTCACTATTTTTATCGTGTTCTTCTGTTTCTTCTACACGGCGTTGATGTTCAATCCTGTAGAAGTGGCTGACAACCTGAAACGGTCCGGCGCGTTCGTGCCAGGTATCCGCCCCGGGCAGCAGACAGCAAATTATATCGACGGTGTGCTGACCAGGTTGACGGTGTTTGGCGCCGCCTATATTGCCTTGGTTTGCCTGTTGCCGCAGTTCCTGGTTGTGATGTGGAACGTGCCCTTTTACCTGGGCGGCACCTCGTTACTGATCGTGGTTGTGGTTGTAATGGACTTCATGGCACAGGTGCAGAGCCACTTGATGTCCCACCAGTACGACTCGGTAATGAAGAAAGCCAATTTGAAAACCTATGGTGGTGCAGGGCGCGTTCGCTAGGTCGAAACCGCAGCATGCCAGCGTTAAGGGAAACGGAGAAGTAGTCATGAAAGTACGTGCATCGGTCAAGAAGATTTGCCGAAATTGCAAGGTCGTGCGCCGCAACGGTGTGGTGCGCGTAATCTGCAACACTGACCCTCGTCACAAGCAGCGCCAGGGCTAACAGCCTGCGGTTGATTTTTAGTAACGATTTCGCTAGAATGCCGCGCCTTTTGTCCGGGAACAGCTGAGAACAGTCAGCTCCCAGCTAGACAGGACAGGGTTAGTAGCAAAGCGCGACGATAAACGATTGGAGAAAGATGGATGGCTCGTATTGCCGGCGTCAACATACCTGATAACAAGCACGCTGTTATCTCTTTGACTTATATTTTTGGTGTGGGCCGCAGCCAGGCTCGCCGCCTGTGCGCCGATACTGGTGTGGCAGAAAACACCAGGATCAGCGATCTGACTGAAGGCGAAATGGATGCCTTGCGTACCAAGGTCGCTGACCTGACGGTCGAGGGCGATCTGCGTCGTGAAGTCTCCATGAATATCAAGCGTCTCATGGATCTGGGCTGCAACCGGGGGCTGCGTCACCGCAGGGGTCTTCCATTGCGAGGCCAGCGCACCAAGACCAATGCCCGTACCCGTAAGGGCCCGCGCAAGCCGATTCGCAAGTAGGGTTATACCCCTCAAACGAATCCCTTTTTAGTGTAGCTGCACCCAAGTGCAGTGTTGATATTAAAGCAGGAAGTAAATTATGGCCAAGCCAGGTGCCAAAGGCACTCGTAAGAAGATCACCAAGACGGTTGTGGATGGGATAGCCCACGTACATGCGTCTTTCAACAACACGATTATCACTATTACCGACAGGCAGGGTAATACCCTGAGCTGGGCGACCTCAGGTGGTTCCGGCTTTCGCGGATCGCGTAAAAGTACGCCGTTCGCGGCCCAGGTGGCAGCCGAGCGTGCGGGCGAGGCAGCCAAAGAATACGGCCTGAAGAACCTGGACGTACAGGTCAAGGGACCAGGGCCGGGTCGCGAGTCTGCCGTTCGTGCGCTCAACGCCTGCGGCTACAAGATAAGCAACATCACAGACGTTACGCCGATACCACACAACGGCTGTCGTCCCCCCAAGAAACGTCGCGTATAACGCTTACAGGATAGAATTGACATGGCTCGATATATTGGACCCAAGTGCAAGCTCTCCCGTCGTGAAGGAACGGACCTGTTCCTGAAAAGCGGTGTGCGAGCGCTCGAAAGCAAGTGTAAAGCAGAAGCGGCCCCCGGCCAGCACGGCGCCCGTCGCGGTCGCCTGTCTGACTACGGCGTGCAGCTGCGTGAGAAGCAAAAAGTACGTCGTATCTACGGTGTGCTGGAAAAGCAGTTTCGGAATTACTACAAGGAAGCAGCCCGCCTCAAGGGTGCAACCGGTGAGAACCTGCTGCAGCTCCTGGAGAGCCGACTGGATAACGTGGTCTACCGTATGGGCTTTGGCTCTACCCGCGCTGAAGCACGTCAAATGGTGGCCCATAAGTCGATACTGGTGAACGGTACCATCGTTAATATAGCGTCTTACCGCGTCAAGCCGGGTGATGTTGTGTCCCTGCGTGAGAAAGCCAAGAAGCAGCTGAGAATCCAGTCTGCCCTGGCGCTGGCTGCGCAGCGTGGCGAACCCGAGTGGATTGAAATGAACAGTGACAAGCTGGAAGGGGTCTTCAAGTCTGTTCCCGATCGTCAGGATCTTTCTTCCGAGATCAATGAAAACCTGATCGTCGAGCTTTACTCAAAGTAATCCACTGAAGGACTAACCTACAATACAGGTGCCCCAATGCAGAGTGCAGTGAACGAATTTTTGACACCCCGTGTCATAAAGGTTGATGAAAAGAACAATACCCGCGCCCAGGTTACCCTGGAGCCGCTGGAGCGTGGCTTTGGCCACACCCTGGGTAACGCATTACGCCGTATCCTCCTGTCGTCCATGCCTGGTTGTGCCATCACCGAGGTGGAGATAGATGGTGTACTGCACGAGTACAGCGCTATCGAGGGTGTCCAGGAAGATGTGATCGAGATCCTGCTGAACCTCAAGGGCGTGGCCCTGGTAATGAACGGTAAGGAAGAAGCGGAACTCACACTGAGCAAGAAGGGACCCTGCGTGGTCACAGCTGCTGATATACAGGTTGATCACGATATCGAGGTACGCAATCCCGAGCACGTGATCTGTCACCTGAACAGCAATTCTGAAATCAGGATGAAGCTTACCGTGGCGCGTGGTCGCGGTTACTCGCCGGCCGATTCCCGGGAGAACCCGGAAGAAGAAACGCGCGCTATAGGCCGCCTCCAGCTGGATGCTACCTTCTCGCCAGTGCATCGTGTGTCCTACGTGGTAGAGGCTGCGCGTGTAGAGCAGCGCACCGATCTGGACAAGCTGGTACTGGATCTCGAGACCAACGGCACCATAGACCCGGAAGAGGCTATTCGCCGCGCCGCGACCATCCTGCAGCAGCAGCTGGCCGTATTCGTCGACCTCGAGAGCGAGAGCGAGTCGGTTTCTGTCGTTGAAGAGGACGAGGTAGACCCGATTCTGCTGCGCCCGGTAGACGATCTGGAGCTGACCGTGCGTTCAGCAAACTGCCTCAAGGCAGAGAATATTTACTACATCGGCGATCTGGTGCAGCGCACCGAAGTCGAATTGCTCAAGACACCTAACCTGGGCAAGAAGTCCCTGACAGAAATCAAGGACGTGCTTGCATCACGTGGTTTGTCACTCGGTATGCGCCTGGACAACTGGCCGCCCGCGAGCCTGAAGAACGACGACCGGGTGTTGAGCGTTTAAGAATACGACGATCGGGTCCGGAAGCTTAAACTGGATCCGCATCACACTAACGCGTGCTGAGATAGCACAGACAGTATAGGATTGGAAAAATGCGTCATCGTCATAGTGGCCGTCAGTTAAACAGGAACAGCTCTCACCGCAAGGCCATGTTCCGCAATATGGCCGTCTCCCTGGTGGAGCACGAGCTGATCAAAACGACATTGCCCAAGGCAAAGGAGCTGCGTAGCTATGCTGAGCCGCTGATTACCCTGGCCAAGAAGGACAGTGTTGCAAATCGCAGGTTGGCTTTCGATCGCACCCGTAGCAAGGAAGCGGTAGGCAAACTGTTCGGCGAGCTCGGCCCTCGCTACCAGGAGCGTCCGGGCGGATATATTCGTATCCTCAAGTGCGGTTATCGCACGGGAGACAAAGCGCCCATGGCCTATGTCGAGTTGGTCGACCGACCCCAGGTGGAACAGGTCGAGGATGACGAGGACTAGGCAGTAGCGCTGGTCTGTTAACTGGAAGCCGGGCAATGCCCGGCTTTTTTGTGTCCGCCGCGCGCCCGACGATTCAGGGGGAGCTGTCTCGATACTCGGTTGCCAGCGCCGGGCGGCCGAAAAACAGGGCAGCGCTGAGCAACAGGCGTTCAGCACTGCCGAGCTCTGCCCGCTCTGCCAGGACTTTGCGCGCCAGGGCGGGTTCGTCCGTGATTACGCCGTCCACCCCCATCGATATCCAGCGCGATAGTGACAGCGCGTCGTTGACGGTCCAGACAAAGACCTGCTTGCCGGAGGCATGCGCCCGACGTATGAAGGCGGGACTGGCCATGTTCTGGTTGACCGCCAGAAAGTCAACGTCCAGCCGGGTCAGGTCACCCACGGCACTGGCAGCCAGCAGGCCAGCGGTCCAGTCAGGTCGCAGGGCCTTGAGTTTGCTTACACCATCGAGCTTCAGCGACATCACAACCACCTGGTCTTCCATACCGGCGTCTTCGACGATATCGACCACTCGCTGCTCCAACTGCTGGTCGTGGCCGTAATACTTGAGTTCGATCACCAGGCCGGATCGGTCCCTGACCTCATCCAGCACTTCCCGCAAGGTGGGGACCCGCTGGTCGGCAAAATCGGCATCGAACCAGCTGCCTATATCGATCTGGCGAATCTCCGCCAGATCGCCTTCCCAGATTTTCAGGGGGTTCCCCGCCAGCTTCATGAAATCACTGTCATGCACCACCACGACCTGGCCGTCCCTGCTTTCCTGCACGTCAATTTCTACCCAGTCGGTCTGGTCATCGAGTGCCCGTTGAACGGCGGCGAGGGTGTTCTCCGGGGCGGCACCGGCGGCGCCCCGGTGGGCGATGACCAGAACCTCGTCGTCCAGTTTTATGTCCCGCAAAAACCACAGGCCGGTGAGTACCGAAAGCGCTGTCAGTGCCAGCGCGAAGCTGACCAGCCAACCCGACTTCTCCTCCGATGGCGTCCTGACCTGCACTTCGCGCAGCTCCGCCCTGAGCACCTCTTCTGCCACCCCGGGCTTGTAGCGTTCAAACAGCGCCGCAACGACAAAAGCGAAACTGGACATATAGAACGCGGTTGCCAGTATGTTGAGGCAGGTCCAGACCAGCGCTATCGCGCCCAGCAATACCAACAGCAGCGACAGGTTCTGACCGGGTGATGTCACAGCCAGCGCGGTGGTGCCACTCAGGAACGCCAACGGTATCAGCGAGACCGCCAGAACCAGTACCAACCAGCGTGAAAACGCGCCCAGCAGTTCACGCAGCTTGCCCCTTGTGAGCTCCTCACTGGCGCCAAAAGCCTCCCTGGGTCGTGTTTGGGTGAACAGGACCAATGGCAGGGCGAGACTCCACTGCAGTAATTTTCGCCCCAGCAACCAGACCAGCAGTAGCACCACCGGCACCGCCATCAGCAGCGCGCGGTAAAACGCGGGGGGATGTTCAGACAGGTAGTAGTTGATATCGTGATCGCCCAGCTGCCACCAGGCGATGGCTGCGATGGCCGCCAGGGCCGGCAGCAGGTAGAGCAGTATTCTCACCGTCAGGCGCGTGGTAAGCCCCAGCAATGGCAGGGCGTGTTGCAGGGAGTAGCGCACAGCAGCCAGCGGGGCAATACTGACAGAATGCTGGGCGCCCTGGGCGATAGCCTGCTGGGCGCCAAGTTCCAGTCCCCCGATCGCCAGTAACAGGCCCAACAGGAAAATGGCCGAGGCCAGACCAAGCGGGGACAGCAGCAGCCATGCAATATCCTGGTCAGCTACCGCCGCGTTGCCTGACAGGTTCAGCAGGCCCTGTACGGTGATGCCGAACAGGGGGGCAAACAGGGCCAGTCCCAGCAGGGAGAACAGCACGTGGACTACCAGTACCGGGCGCCAGTATTGTCGGGCCAGGCCCAGAACGGAAGAAAGCTGCATACGGCGTGTTTCCTTATTTTGGTGTTTTCAGTAACCGCGGCCCTCAAAATACCATGCCAGCGTTCAAACCGCACCGCGGGGTCTGACGATTTCAAGGCCTGGCTTGCGCACGGTCAGTCTTCTGCTAGGCTGCGGTTTCACCCATGTTCAGGAGAGCGTTCCATGGCAGATGCAACCGTGTTGACAGATGGCCTGTATTTTGGAGAGGGTCCGCGCTGGCACCTGGGCCGGTTGTGGTTCAGCGATTTCTATGATCATGCCGTAAAGTCCGTGGATAGTGCCGGCCAGGTCAAAGTTGAACACAGCTTCGAGGACCAGACATCGGGGCTGGGCTGGTTGCCCGACGGGCGCCTGCTGGTCGTTTCCATGCGGGATATGAAGTTGCTGCGCGAGGAGGCAGGGGGCTTTGTCGAACATGCTGACCTGTCTGGCCTGGCTCGTCACCTGTGCAATGACATGGTTGTGGACGGCACCGGGCGGGCCTGGGTGGGCAATTTTGGGTTTGACCTGGATGGCGAGCTCGACCGGCTGGGCCCGGAAGCCGTAATGGCAAACCATCCCACCGCAAAGCTGGCCCGGGTGGATCCGGACGGCGGTGTTCACCTGGCCTGTGACGATATGCACTTTCCCAACGGCAGCGTGGTGACCCCGGACGGCAAAACCCTGGTAGTGGCGGAGACCCTCGCGATGCGTCTGACCGCATTCGATATCGAGGAATCGGGTGAGCTGTCCAATCGGCGGGTCTGGGCCGAGGTGGGCTTGCGGGCACCGGATGGTATTTGCCTGGATGCCGATGGCAATATCTGGGTGGCCAATGCCCTGGCACCGGAGTGCGTACTGTTTGCGCCGGGTGGCGAGGAGTTGCAGGTAGTGACGACAAGCCAGAACTGTTTTGCCTGCATGCTTGGTGGCGAGGACGGACGCACACTCCATATGGTAACGGCGCAATCCAGTCACCATGCGACGGTGTCTGCCCAGCGCACGGGCAAAATAGAGGTGCTGGGCGTCGCTGCGCCTGCCGCCGGTTGGCCCTGATTACGCGGCCGCTCAGGCCGCCTTCTTTCTCGCTTTACGCTTGTTGAGCATGGGCGCAAGGAACTGGCCGGTAAAAGACCGCCTGGATTTTGCCACGGTCTCAGGCGTGCCGGTGGCGATGATCTGACCGCCGCCGCTGCCGCCCTCGGGCCCCAGGTCTACTATCCAGTCTGCGGTTTTAATCACATCGAGGTTGTGCTCGATGATGACGATGGTGTTGCCGTGGTCGCGCAGGCGGTGCAGCACTGCCAGCAACTGCTTGATATCCTCGAAATGCAATCCGGTGGTGGGCTCGTCGAGAATATACAGGGTCTTGCCGGTATCCCGCTTTGACAACTCCCGCGAGAGTTTGACCCGCTGGGCTTCGCCGCCCGACAGGGTGGTTGCCGCCTGGCCCAGGCGTATATACGAGAGCCCCACATCCATCAGGGTCTGGAGTTTGCGGGCGATGGCCGTGACCGGTTCGAAAAAGACCAGCGCGTCCTCGACGGTCATGTCCAGGACCTCGTGGATGTTCTTGCCCTTGTAGCGGATTTCCAGGGTCTCGCGGTTGTAGCGCCTGCCCTTGCAAATATCACAGGGCACATAAATATCCGGCAGGAAGTGCATTTCCACCTTGGTCACGCCATCGCCCTGGCAGGCTTCACAGCGACCCCCCTTCACATTGAAACTGAAGCGGCCTGCCTTGTAGCCGCGCGAACGGGCTTCCTGGGTGCCGGAGAACAGTTCACGCACCGGCGTGAATATGCCGGTGTAGGTGGCCGGGTTGGAGCGGGGTGTTCTGCCGATCGGGCTCTGGTCTATGTCTATGCACTTGTCGATCTGGTCCATCCCCTCGATGGAGACGTGGGGTGCCGGGGTCAGCGTCGTTGCGCCGTTGAGCTCGGTCGCCGCGATCGGGTACAGCGTGCCGTTGATAAGGGTGGATTTACCTGAGCCGGAGACACCTGTCACGCAGGTGAGCAGGCCCAGGGGTATCTCCAGTGTGACGGCCTGCAGGTTGTTGCCGGTTGCGCCGGTCAGGACGAGCTGGCGCTTGGGATCGAAGGCGGTTCTTTGAGCGGGAATGTCAATTTTTCGCTTGCCTGACAGGTAGGCGCCCGTGAGGGAGTCCCCGGTAGCCAGGATATCCTTGAGTTTGCCCTGGGCGACGATCTGGCCTCCGTGCACGCCTGCTCCCGGGCCGATGTCGATGATGTGGTCGGCGCTGCGAATGGCATCCTCGTCATGCTCGACCACCAGCACGGTATTGCCCAGGTCGCGCAGGTGGGTCAGGGTGGCAAGCAAGCGTTCGTTGTCTCGCTGGTGCAGACCAATGGAGGGCTCGTCCAGGATATACATTACCCCTACCAGCCCCGCCCCGATCTGCGACGCCAGTCGAATGCGTTGTGCTTCGCCCCCGGACAGGGTTTCTGCACTGCGGTTGAGGGTGAGGTAGTTCAGACCCACGTCTACCAGAAAGCGGTAGCGCGCCCTGAGCTCTTTCATGATTTTTTCAGCGATCTGTCCCTTGCGACCGTCCAGCTGCAGTTGCTCAAAATACAACTCAGCCTCGCCCACGGGCATGCTGGTGATGCTGGGCAGGGTGCGCTCGTCCACAAAGACATGCCGCGCATCGCGTCGCAGCCTGGTGCCCTCGCACTCCGGACAGGGGTGGGTAGACAGAAACTTGGCCAGTTCCTCACGCACCGATGAGGAATCGGTGTCGCGGTAGCGGCGTTCCATGTTGGGAATGATGCCCTCGAAGGGGTGGTTGCGCTTGAACACGTCGCCCCGGTCGTTGACATAGGCGAAGGCGATCTCTGTCTTGCCACTGCCGTGCAGGATGACCTTGCGATCCTTCTTGCTCAATTCCTCGAAGGGAGTGTCGATGTCGAAACCGTAGTGCTCTGCCAGAGAGGTGAGCATGTGGAAATAGTAGACGTTGCGCCGATCCCAGCCGCGAATGGCACCCTCTGCCAGGCTTCCTTCGGGGTGCAGTACGATTCGGTCCTCGTCAAAATACTGGCGCACCCCCAGGCCGTCGCAGCTGGAGCACGCGCCCGCCGGGTTGTTGAACGAGAACAGTCGCGGTTCCAGCTCGTCGATGCTGTGGCCGCACTCGGGGCAGGCGAAGCGTGCGGAAAAACTGATGTCCTGTCCGTCTCCGTCCATGTAACTCACTGCGGCCAGGCCGTCGGTGAGGCCCAGTGCGGTCTCGAAGGACTCTGCCAGCCTGATCGCCAGGTCGTCGCGCACTTTGAAACGGTCCACGACAACTTCTATCCGGTGTTTCTTTTTCTTGTCGAGTTGTGGCAGGTCATCCAGGTCAGTGACAATGCCGTCAACCCGTGCCCTTACGAAGCCACCTGCGCGCAACTCTTCAAAGACGTGCAGGTGTTCACCCTTGCGGTCCCTGACCACCGGCGCCAGCAGCATCAGTTTGCTGCCGGCTGGCAGGGCAAGTACGCTGTCGACCATCTGGCTGACCGTCTGTGCCTGAAGGTTCCTGCCGTGTTCAGGGCAGCGCGGTTCACCGACCCGGGCGAACAGCAGCCGCAGGTAGTCATAGATCTCGGTAATGGTGCCGACGGTGGAGCGCGGGTTATGCGAAGTGGATTTCTGTTCGATGGAAATAGCCGGCGATAGACCCTCGATATGATCCATGTCGGGCTTTTCCATCATGGACAGGAACTGGCGCGCATAGGTGGACAGAGATTCCACATAGCGACGCTGGCCCTCAGCGTACAGGGTGTCAAAGGCCAGCGAGGATTTGCCGGAGCCAGAGAGGCCGGTAATGACCACCAGCTTGTCCCTGGGGATGTCCAGGTCGATATTTTTCAGGTTGTGGGTGCGTGCCCCGCGTACTTGAATGGTGTCCATAATTGGCCCGATAGCGCTTTGGAAGCGAAACCAGGCAGTATATGCGCTGGCTCATTGTGCTGCAAAAAGAGTGCTGTAAAAACATCGTGGGAAATACGCGGCTGTGGGTGGAATGGATGTGCTGGCGACAGCGAAACTGCTATCATTGTGCGTTGTCTGGTCAAAGATTAAATCCCCGTGATTACTGAACATCCTATGTCAGCGCTGGAGCGGCGCGCCGTCAGTGCCCTTGCGCTGCTTTACAGCTTTCGGATGCTGGGCCTGTTCATGGTGCTGCCCCTGTTGGCTCTCTATGCGGGCGACCTGCCCGGCGCCACACCCATCCTCATCGGCCTGGCACTGGGCGTCTACGGCCTGACCCAGGCCCTGCTGCAAATTCCGCTGGGCTGGCTGTCCGACCAGGTGGGGCGCAAGCCGGTGATCGTAGGCGGCTTGTTGGTGTTTGCCGCCGGCAGTGTAATGGCGGCAACGGCAGACAGTCTCTGGGGTATTATCCTCGGTCGCACCCTGCAGGGTGCCGGCGCCATCGCCGCGACCGTTATGGCCCTGGTGGCCGACCTGACCAGCGAGGAACAGCGTACCAAGGCCATGGCTGTGGTGGGTGTGAGCATCGGACTGTCTTTTGCTGTTGCACTGGTGCTGGGGCCGGTGATCGCCGCTGCGGGTGGTTTGGCCGCCGTATTCTGGGTGACTGCCGGGTTGGCCCTGGGTGGAATTGTTATCGTAGTGTGGCTTGTGCCCGCGCCCACCGTTGCTCCGTGCGAGCACAGTGACGTCGGCGCCAGGGCGGGACACTTCGGGCGCGCCCTGCGCGATACCGCGCTGTTGCGGCTGGATTTTGGTGTGTTCAGTCTTCACTTCATATTGATGGCCTGCTTTCTGCTGGTACCCGGAGCGCTCGAGCAATCGGCTGGCGTGGACAGGGCCCATCACTGGCAGGTTTACCTCCCCGTACTGCTACTGTCGATTGTCGGCATGGTGCCCCTCATGCGGATGGCCGAGCGGGGTGGTCGCCCTCGTGAGATGTTCCTCACCGGTATCGGGCTGGTGATGGTCGCGATCGCTGTGCTCGCCATGTCCGCCCACGCCTATATCTTCTTTTTTGGCCTGTGGTTGTTTTTCGTTGGCTTTAACTACCTGGAGGCAACCTTGCCCTCACAGGTCAGCAAATCGGTCTTTGCCGGGGGTAAGGGCACGGCCCTGGGTGTTTTTTCCACCTGCCAGTTTTTCGGTGCCTTTGCCGGCGGTGCCGGAGGTGGCTGGGTACTGCAGCATTTTGGGCAGGTGGGCCTTGTCAGCCTGTGCCTGGCGTTGGCCGGGGTGTGGTTTGTGCTTGCGCTCGGTGCGGGGCGTTCCGTCTTGCCCGCGCCGGAGAGTGTCCCGCGAGCCCCATAGCCGACCCATTTCTGATGAAACATGGCTGCCCCGGCTGTCGCAATTGGGTGACGGGATTGCTATAGTTCACGGTCCATCGAGATATCGATCTTGCATTCAATCTGAGGATTTTTTATGGCTTCACGGGGCGTCAATAAAGTCATCCTGGTGGGTAACCTGGGCAACGACCCGGAAACACGCTTTTTTCCCGATGGCGGTGCCGTCACCAATGCCAGTATTGCCACCAGCGAAACCTGGAAAGACAAACAGACTGGTCAGATGCAGGAAAAAACCGAGTGGCACCGCGTGGTGTTCCGTGATCGGGGTAATTTCCGTCTCGGGCAAATTGCGGGGGAGTACCTGAAAAAGGGCTCCAAGGTCTATGTCGAAGGCAGGCTGCAGACCCGCAAATGGCAGGATAAGGCCGGGGTGGATCACTACACCACTGAGATCCTGGCGAACGAGATGCAGATGCTGGACTCGCGACCGGCCAGTTCGGGCGGCGAGCACAGCACGCCTTCGGGCGGTCAGTCCAACGCGCCCAGAGCTGCCTCCCCGGCGCCGGCAGCAGCTGCGCCCGCAGCCAGTTCCCAGCCCGGTGGTTTCGACAATTTTGACGACGATATACCGTTTTGATGCGCCTTGCGTGATTACCGCCTGAAGCTGTCGCGCGAGTTGGTCTAGCGTCTGTGCGTGTGCTCATCCTGGGATCGGACACGCCTTTGGGCTGCGCACTGGCCGCTCGCCTGCAAACCCTTGGCCGCCATGAGATCGTGTCACTTACCCGCGCGGCCTGTCGTTGGAAGAGTGAGCGGCAGGCCAAGAAGGCGGTGAGCAGACCCAAGTGCGAAATCGTCGTCGACCTGCGTGTCCAGGCCGCGGCCGACGGTGTTGATCAGCTGCAGGAACTGGATCTCAAGCGTTGCCATTGGGTCGCCAAGGCCTGTCAGCGTAGCGCCATGACCTACCTGTATGCCTCCACCTCCAGAGTGTTCTCCGGTCAGTTGGACCGGGCCTATACCGAAGAAGACTATCCCGATAACGAGACCGCCTTTGGTGGCATGCTGGCCAGCGCGGAACAATTGGTACGGGACAGTTGTGAAAAGCATCTTATCCTGCGCCTGGGTCCGGTTTTCTCCTTTGAAGGCACCAACCTTATTACCCAGATGCTGGGGGAGCTCGGGTCCAGGGGAGGGAGCCTCGTGATGGATAACAACCTGCGCGGCTGCCCGGTGGCGGCTGATGACGGTGCGCGGGTTATCTCGGCGCTACTGGACCAGCTCAGTACCGGAATGGAGGCAACGGGTATCTACCATTACTGCAGCTCGGATACGGCTACGTATTATGAATTCGCCGAAGCACTGCTCGCCTCGGCCTCCCAGTTTTCCGAGTTCAGTCCCACCGCGGTGCAGTTGCAACGCCAGCCCGAAGGGTTTGCACCACTGAATCGTTCCCTGAATTGCCGCAAGATCCGCAATACGTTCGCGATCAAGCAGTCGCCCTGGCGCAGTGCAGTGCCGCAGGTTGTGAAACAATATTATGAAAACGAGAAGAGTGGATAGGCTCATACTATGTCGAAAGCAACCGATGACAGCACAAGACCCCTCGCGATAGCCGTTCTGACCGTCTCCGACACGCGCACTGCAGACAATGACACGTCGGGGGACTATCTGGTTGAGGCACTGACAGCTGAGGGCCACTGTGCGGCGACCAGGTCCATCGTCAGGGATGACATCTACCAGATCCGATCCGTGCTGTCTGCCTGGATCGCCGACGGTGCTATCGATGCGGTCCTGGTGACCGGGGGTACCGGTTTTTCCGGTCGCGACTCGACGCCGGAGGCGGTGCGTCCCCTGTTTGACAAGGCTATCGACGGGTTCGGGGAGGTATTCCGGGCCCTGTCCCATGCCGAGATCGGGTCTTCAACGATCCAGTCCCGGGCGGTAGCCGGCTTTGCCAACAGCACGGTCATTTTTTGTATGCCGGGATCGACCGGAGCCTGTAGAACAGCGTGGCAGGGCTTGATTCGGGAACAGTTGGACAGC
>Ga0316197_10000788_pt1 | contig 22320 bp, 19 predicted proteins | sample OudBiesiAoxic_MG_FD_204939 | JGI IMG/M metagenome (GOLD analysis project Ga0316197, IMG submission 204939) | Coastal sediment microbial communities from Oude Bieten Haven, Netherlands - site A oxic | ecosystem: Environmental > Aquatic > Marine > Coastal > Sediment | place: Netherlands... | reverse complement strand
GAACGCCCCCGCCAGGAAACGCCCATGGACCGTCGACAAGCGATCAAGAAACTCGCGGCTGGTACCGCGATTGCATCAGGTGGCTCCCTCGTCCTGTCGTCGCGCGACGTTGCGTATGCAATGTCCGCGCCCGGCACGGGACTGATCGGTGCTCCGGGCTCCGGCGACGTGCAGCACATCACCACGTGGAACAACCCCAACGGCACCGTCACCCTCAGCGATACGAACAACCCGTCGTGCTCGCCGGGGGCGGGGGAGCTCGAGCGGTCGTATTCGTGGCGGATCAACAGCTTCAACATCAAGGGTGGCAGAACCTGGAAGTTCTTCATCCGCAACGCGAGCGACACGGCAACGATTCGCGAAGGGGCCGGCGGGTTCTCGGACCCCAACACGACTCACAACACAGTGGTGCTCCGCAAGACGAACAAACCGGGCAAGCTCAAGCCGCTCGACAACGGTGACTCCTACAGCATCGAAATGATGGTCACGTGGAAGTGCTCCGAGGCTGCCTCGTCCCTCCGATACCAGTACCGGTTCAGCGCGACGTATCCGAATCCGCCGACGGTCCAATTCATCGCATAGCTCGTCGTCGCCCGAGCGGCACGACCGATGACATCACCGTCGGGGCGGCGCCGTCGATCAGGATCTGGCAATCCCACGGTGCCAAGATCGTCGTGACCTGGACGTCCGCCATGCTGAACGTCCGCTGGCGAGAACGAAACGGGGTGTTCCGATGACCGACGCGACCGACGTGGCGTTGCTGATGGTCCGAGTGGTGCTCGGGCTGACGTTGGCAGCGCACGGCGTCAACAAGGCACAGAGCCTCGACGGGACGTCGGGGTGGTTCGACTCGATCGGGATGCGCCCCGGTCGTCTCCACGCACGGTTCGCAGCCGGTGGCGAGATCCTCGCAGGAGTGTTCTTCGCGCTCGGCTTCCTCACCTCGTTCGCGGCGCTCGGCTTCGTCGGTTTGATGACGGTCGCCTGGTACACCTCACATCGCACCGCCGGGTTCTTCATCATCAAAGAGGGCTGGGAGTACGTGATGGTCCTCGCGGTCGTCGCCACCACCGTCGCAATGCTCGGACCGGGACAGATCTCGGTGGACGATGCGCTGGGTATCGCGGACGACCTCGACGGCTACGTCGGCCTGGCGATCTCCGCCGGCGGCGGGCTCGCCTCCGCAGGCCTGTTGCTCGCCGTGTTCTTCCGCCCGCCGCCCGCGTGAACTCCGGTACGCGGACGACGTCCGTGCGCTCATAGTTTCTCGGAGATGAACGCATCGCAACCGGTTGCAGCACTCGGCGAACTCATCGACCTCCGCGGGCGGCGAGCCCTTGTCACCGGCGGCGGCAAGGGCATCGGCGCAGCCATCGCAACGCGGCTCGTCGAGGCGGGCGCAACCGTCACGATCGCAGACCTCGATGCCGACGCAGCAAGCGAGGCAGACCGGCTCGGTGCGGGTTTCGTCCAGTGCGACATCACCGACGCCGACCAACTCCGCAACGCAGTCGACGTGGCAGCCGGAGAAGCCGGCCTCGACATCGTCGTCAACAACGCCGGGATCTTCCCGACCACGGGACCGCTGACGCAGGTCACCGACGAGTTCGTCCAGCGCATGCTCGACGTCAACGTCAGGGCCCAGTTCAGCGCCACCCGGGAAACCGCAGCGAGAATGCCCAACGGTGGATCGATCGTGAACCTCGCATCGATCGCGGCCCTCGGCGGCGGCGCCAACATCTCCGCATACGCGGCATCGAAGGCGGCGGTGATCGCCCTCACGCGGGCATCGGCCAACGAGCTCGGCCGGATGGGTATCCGTGTCAACGCCATCGCGCCAGGGGTGATCGACACGCCCGGCGTGCAGGAGCAGATGGAACCGTTGCGCGCGGGCGGCATCGACATCGACGCCCGCATCGCCGCGAACCCCGTCGGGTTGCGCGGGCTGCCCGATCACATCGCCCGCGCCGCGCTGTTCCTCGTGTCGGACCTCGCCGAGTTCGTGTCCGGCCACGTCCTCGTCGTCGACGGCGGATCGACGGCCTGATCGCCATGGACGTCTTCGAGGCGATGAGCACGTGTCGCGCCATGCGATACCTCAAGCCCGACCCGGTCGACGAGCAACTGATCGAACAGGTCATCACGGCGGCGACGTGGGCGCCGAGCCCCGGCAACTCCCAGGGTCGTGACTTCATCGTGGTCACCGACCCCGACAAGAAGCGGGTGATCGGTGACGCCGTGCAGGCCGTGATGGGGGACCGGGTCGCAGCGATGGAACGCCCCGACCGCACGCATCGGCTGATGCTCGACGGGACAGCTCACCTCATCGAGACGCTCACGACCTGCCCCGTGCTGATCTTCGTGTGCGGCAAGGCGGTGTACCCGTATGCCGCGCCTCGCGAGTCGTTCGTGTGGTCATCGATCTACCCGGCAGCGCAGAACCTGATCGTCGCGGCACGCGCAGTGGGCCTCGGCACGGTGTTCACCACGTTCCAGGGCGTCGCCGAACCCGTCATCCGAGCGACGCTCGACATCCCCGCCGACGTCCACATCGGCTGCATGATCCCGCTCGGGTGGCCTGAACGGGATTTCGGCCCCGTTCAGCGCGTCGGCTACCACGAGGTCGTCCACCGCGACGGCTGGCAAGGCGACCTCCGCAGCTGACCAGCCCTCCCTGCCCGGCCCCCCCTTCCTCCCTGCCCTGCCCCGCCCCTCCCTGCCCCTCCCCTCCCTGCCCCTCCCGCAAATCCCGGCGGATCGTGACGCCAGGCGTCACGATCCGCCGGAATTTTGGGACTTGGGGGGCGCTGGGGAGCCCGTCAGTCTCCGGTGAAGCGCGGCGCTCGGCGCTCGCTCATCGCGGCGTTGCCCTCGACGAAGTCGGCGGTCCGCCGCAGTCGCTCCTGCTCGGCGGCCTCGTGAGCGGTGGCGGCTTCGACCCGGTCGGCCAGATCGCCGCGCAGCGTCGCCCGAATGGAGCGGACGGCGAGCGGCGCGGAGATGGCGATCTCACGAGCGAGACCGTGGGCCACGTCGCGGAGCGAATCGAGATCGGCAAGTCGATCGGCGAGGCCCAGCTCGACGGCTTCGTCGCCCTTCACCCGTCGACCGGTGTAGAGCAGCTCGGCAGCGGTCTGCTCGCCGACGAGGCGGGGCAGGGTGACGCTGAGCCCGAAACCGTGATGGAAGCCGAGCCGAGCGAAGTTCGCGCTGAAGCGGGCCTCGGGAGCGGCGACTCGGAAGTCGGCCGACAGCGCCAGCCCGAGCCCGCCACCGATCGCCGCGCCCTGCACCGCTGCCACGACGGGCGTCTGCGTGCGGAAGATGCGAACGGCAGCCGCGTACAAGTCGTCGGTCGTATAGGAGCGGCGCCCAGCGAAGTCGGCGCCGGCGCAGAAGTGCTTACCCGCCGCGCCCAGCACAGCCGCACGGCACCCGTCATCCTCATCGAGCAGCTCGAGGGCGTCGGCGACACCGCCGATCTGGTCAAGTGAGAAGAAGTTGTTGGGCGGGCTGCTCAGCTCGATCGTGGCGACGTGGTCCTCGCCGACGGAAGCGACGAGCGCGTCGTTCTCGAAGACGACTCGGTTCATGTTGTGCTCCCTCTCCCGGTGTTCTTGCCGACGTCGCGGAACGGTTGGCCCCGATCGACCGCAGGCTCCTTCGGAAGACCGAGCACGTTCTCGCCGATGATGTTGTGCTGGATCTCGTCGGTGCCCCCGGCGATCGACTGGGCTGGCGTCGACACGAGCACCTCGGCGATCACCGCGTCGACCGGATCGTCCGACTCCTTCAGAAGTCCGCGGGCGCCGGCGATCCGCGTATGGACGCGGTGGGCGCGGCGCGCCACCTCGGACAGTGCGAGCTTGCCGATCGACCCCTCCGAGCCCGGTGGTCGACCCAGTGCTCGGCCGGCCTTCGCCCGGCCCGCCGTCCACTCCGAGGCGCGCTGGAGGCTGAACAGGTCGACCATCTCCTGGCGGAGCACGCGGTCATCGGTGAGGCCCATCGCCGCCGCCCGCTCCGTCACGAGGTCGACTCGGCCCATGCGCTGCGGATACCACTCGTAGGTCTTCAGGTACTCGGCGGCCTCCGCTCGCGCCTCGTCGATGACCCGACCGGACGCCCCCCGTGCGAAGCGCACGGTTCGCTGCGTCGCGAACGAACGCTCGTGAGCCAAGGTGCCACGAGCGACCTTCCACCCCGCACCTTCGGCCCCGACCATGTTCTCGTGCGGGATGCGGGCATCGGTCAGGAACACCTCGTTGAACGAGTTCCGGAAGTTCATCTGCTCGATCGGCCGAGCCGTGACACCGTCCTGGTGCATGTCGAGCACGAAGTACGACAGGCCGGCGTGCTTGACCGCTCCCCAGTCGGTGCGGGCGACGAGGATACCCATGTCTGCATGGTCGGCGCTCGTGTTCCACACCTTCTGACCGTTCACGATCCACTCGTCACCATCGCGGACGGCGGTTGTGGTCAGGCCGGCGAGATCGGAGCCGGCGCCGGGTTCGGAGAACAGCTGGCACCACGCGAGCTCCCCGGTGAGCGTGCGGCGCAGGTACTTGCGCTTCAGCTCATTGGAAGCGTGGTCGTACATCGTCGGCGCGGCGAGCCCGTAGCCGGCGCCGAGGGGAACGGCGACGCCTCCCGCGTCACGGATCGTCGCGTGGGCGACGCGATCGGCCCACGCCGGGAGATCGCGTCCGAACCAGTCGGACGACCACGACGGCGCGGCCCAGCCCGAGTCGACCAGTCGGTTCCGCCACTCCACCAACGTCAGGTCGGGATCCCACGCCTCGCGGAACCATCCGAGGACCTGTGCGGAGATGTCTGTGTCGCTGATGTCGGTCATCGTGTCCCTCGGCTCCGTGACCCGCCCGCGTCGCCGCCAGCGGCGCCCGCGATCGGGAGGGATTCCCCGGAGGTACCTTCCCATGTGTCGTACTTCGCGACGAAGTTCGACAGCACGCGCGGCACGCGAGTCGACAATGGTGGGTGCAGCGCCACCCCGATCGACCGCCCCCTGATGGAGATGACCACATGAGCGAACCACTCGTCCTGCGAGCCGACAGCGATGGCATCGCCACGTTGACCCTCAACCGCCCCGACAAGCTCAACGCCCTCACGCCGTCGGTGTTCGTCGAGCTGCGCGCTCACCTCGACGCGCTCGCCGATGACGACAGCGTGCGGTGTGTCGTGCTCTGCGGTGCGGGTCGGTCGTTCTGCGCCGGCCACGACCTGCAGGCGATCGCCGACCACGAGCCCGCGCCGAGCCGACACTTCGAGCCCGAGACCGTCGACGCGCTCGAAGCGCTACCGATCCCGACCATCGCCCGAATCCACGGTCACTGCTACACCGGCGGCCTGGAGCTCGCGCTCGGCTGCGACATCCTCGTTGCCGGAGAGAGCGCTCGGCTCGGCGACACTCATGGGCAATGGGGTCTCGTCCCGATCTGGGGCATGTCGGTTCGGCTGCCGGAGCGGGTCGGCCGTTCGACCGCCAAAGAACTGATGTTCACAAGTCGCCGAATCGATGCGACCACAGCGGCCGAGATCGGACTCGTCGACCACGTCGTGACCGACGATGACCTCGACCAGGTCGTCCACGCGCTTGCCGCCGAGATCGGTACCAACTCGCCGGGCACGAACCGGATCGTCAAGGCACTGATCGCGGACCACGGTGAGCGGTCTCGAACCGTTGCGCTCGAACACGAGCGGGCCATGCCGCACGGTCGCCCGCCGGACATGGCAGAACGGATGCGCGCCGGCGGCCGCTGAGGGTCGCGTCCGACCCAGAACTCGTGGCGACCGATTGTCGGCCGAGGTGGCACGTGCGGCATCGTGGGGTCGATGACCGGTCGGGATTGGGTTTCGTTCAACGCTGAAATCGTCGAGGAGTTCCGCGCCAACGGCGGCCGCGTTGCACGGTTCGGCGACCTGCCGGTGATCATCCTGCACACCATCGGCGCGGTCAGCGGGGAAGTGCGGCTGACCCCGCTCATCCCGGTGTTCGACGGCGACGACATGTTCGTGTTCGCCACGGCGGCGGGGGGCCCCAAGGATCCGGCATGGTGTGCGAACCTGCTCGCCCATCCGCGGATCACCATCGAGTCGGCCGAGGGAGAATTCGTTGCCGATGTCGTGCCGCTGATGCCCGACGACGCCCAGCGGATGATCGACGAACGCGCCGCCACCACGCCGCAGCTCGCCGACTACGTCGCGTCCGCCGCCCCGCGTTCGATCCCGGTGTTCTCCGTCATCCCGGTCGGTTGACGGACCGTTGGCGTCGCTGGCGAGCGTCGCGGCGTCGTAGCGTTCCGTTCATGGTCGAAGCAGACATCGTCATCGAGACCGGCGACGGCGACATGGGCACGTTCGTCGTTCACCCCGACGAAGCGGCGGCGGCACCGGTCGTGATCTTCCTCATGGACGCACCCGGCAAGCGCCCGCTCCTGCACGACATGGCCCGGCGTCTCGCCTCGAACGGCTACTACGTCATGCTGCCGAACCTCTACTACCGGACGACCCCGGCGTTCGAACTCGACTTCTCCAGCAAGGAGTCGTTCGAGCGCATGGTCGAGTTGATGAGCAACATCGGGAACAAGGCCGTGGCGCGCGACGTCGGCTCGCTGCTCGCCCATGCCCGCCTCGACGACGCAGCCGACGAGACGACGGTCGGCTGTGTCGGTTACTGCATGAGCGGCCCGTTCGCGATGTGGACTGCGGCCGAACACGCCGACGTCGTGCGTGCCGCCGCGTCGTTCTACGGTGTGCGGCTCCACGTCGATGCAGACGATTCGCCCCACACCCGGCTCGGCGAGGTCGCCGGCGAGCTCTACGTCGGTGCCGCCGAACACGACGACTACGTCCCACTCGACATGATCGACCGGTTCGAGGCGGCGATGCAGGACGCCGGGGTGACAGGCCGCGTCGAGCGCTACTGGGGAACCCACCACGGGTTCGCCTTCGACGATCGCCCGGCCTACGACCGCCGCGCCGACGATCGGCACTGGGTAGCGATGCTCGACCTGTTCGAACGGAACCTGCAGCAATGACCGGAGTGATCGTCGCCGCCGACACCATGTCGCCGAGCGACCTGGTCGAGTACGTCCAGCGGCTCGAAGCGCTCGGGTACGAGTCGGTGTGGATCCCCGACATGTTCGGACGCGAGATCTACGTGACCGCCGGTCACCTCCTGTCGCACACCACCACGCTGCAGGTTGCTTCGGGGATCGCGCACGTCTACGGACGTGATGCCATCGCATCGGCGCAGGCCGCACGAACGTTGTCGGAGTTGTCAGGAGGCCGATTCATCCATGGTCTCGGCATCTCGCATCCCCCGGCCGCCGAGCTCCGTGGCCTCACGTGGGAACCGCCGATCGAGAAGATGCGGACGTACCTGACCGACCTGCGCGAGGCGATGGCCGGTGGGCTCTTGCACACCCCGGCCAACCCGCCGCCGACCCCGATCTACGTGGCAGCGCACGGCCCGAAGATGATGCAGGTTGCCGCCGATCTCGCCGACGGCGCCAACACCTACATGCAGCCGCCCGAGCACACGGCGACGTCACGGGCCACCCTCGGACCGGACAAGGAACTGAGCGTGGTGCTCCCGTGCGTGCTCACCACCGATGCCGATGCAGCTCGTGCCGCCGGTCGTCGCGCACTCCACATCTATCTGCCGCTTCCGGCGTACCACCGACAGTGGAGAGCGTTCGGATTCGACGAGTCGGATTGGGACGGACGCGCGAGCGACCGCCTCGTCGATGCCTACGTCGCATGGGGAGACGCCGACGCGATCCGGCGTCGCATCGACGAACACATCGAGGCCGGCGCGACGCAGGTGCAGCTCTCGGTCAACAACTCCGAGCGCGGAGCGACGGGCCCGCCGTGGGAGCTGCTGGAGGCGCTGGCGCCGCGATGAGCGGGTTCACCGTCGGATGATCGAGCGCGTGACCTGCGGAACGCCGCGGCCGAGGAAGAAGATCCCCGGATAGCCCGGCGTGCCGAACCGGTCGCCGGTGTTGCGCTGCAACACCGAGTCGGTGATGCGGACTTCGCCAGTCCGGTTGTTCGACACGAAGAACAGGGCGCTTCCACCCTCGTTCGCGGTGTTGTCCTCGATCACTGTGTTGACCAGGTCGAGCGTGAACTCGTTGCCGTCGAGGTAGATCGCTCCGCCGCTCCCGCCGCCCGGGGTCCCCGGTTGCGCCGGGTTTGCGCCATTGCCGATCGCCCGATTGTGGCTGAAGACGCTGTTGTAGATCTCCCATGACACGCCGATGCTCGAGACGCCGGCGCCGTTCGAGCAGACGTTGCCCGTCGATGCTGTCCCGCCGAACGTGCTGTTGGCGACGATCACGGGCCGGCCGTCGAACTGGCTCAGGACCCGGAGCGCCGCGCCACCGACGTCGGGCCCGGTGGCGTCGCACCGATTGGAGGTGAACGTGCTGTCGAGCACGCGGACGCGGCCGCCACGAACGTAGACAGCGCCGCCGCTCCCGCCCCCGCCACCACCGTCGGAAGTCGACTGTCCAACGCTGTTGCCACGCGTGAACGACATGTTCTGGATCGTCAGCTGAGGGTGATCCTGATCCTGGCAGTGCGGCGTGGTCCAGATCTGCGCCGGGTCGCACGTGTTCATGTACAGGATGCGCCGTTCGTTCTTGCCGCTCAGCGTCACCAGGCCACCGCCGTCGAGCACCACCACGCGTGCTGTGTTGACGACCTTCGCCGTCTCGTTCATCTCGATCGTCACCGGCTCCGAACCGCAGTCGAACGTGACGACCCCACCTTGCGCGACGGCTGCGACGACTGCGGCCGACGTGCAACTCGATGGTGTCCCGTTGCCGATCACCCGATCGGGATCGGCGGTATCGACCGGCTTCGCCCGGAGGGGGAGTGGGCCCTGTGTCCGAGCGTCGGGTGGGCCGATCCGCTGCGCTGACGCCGTGGCGGCGGCCGCTGTCTCGACCGGCGTCGGGGCAGCATCCGCTGCACTCGCGGCCACCGGAGCCGACGCAAGCAGTGCACAGGCGGCCATGGACCGAAGACGTCTCACGCCCTCAGTATCGGCCGCACACACCGCCGGGCGGAGTCACGGTTGTCTCAAGGGTGCGCCGAGGTGTGCACGGCTTTCCGAACGCGATGGCGCGGTCAGCGGGTCAGGCGACGTGATGGTTCCGTGCTCATGCTGCGCCCCGACCCCGGAGGACAACGGTGACCGTGCGGGTGCAGATCTTGATGTCGTGGAACAGTGACCAGTTGTCGACGTAACGCAGATCGAGACGCCGATACTGCTCGAACGAGCTGTCCGAACGACCCGACACCTGCCACAGTCCGGTCAGCCCCGGGTCGACACGAAGGCGCTCCCGGGTGAGGGCGTCCCATTCAGCTGCCTCCTCGGGAAGCGCCGGGCGAGGCCCGACCATGCTCATCGTGCCGCGAAGCACGCAGACCAACTGCGGCAGTTCGTCGATCGAGAGCTTGCGCAACACGCGTCCGACGCGGGTGACGCGTGGATCCTCCGTCATCTTGAACAACGGTCCGTCCGCCTCGTTGAGATCCAGGAGCGCTTCCTTCTGTTCTTCCGCATCGACCACCATCGAGCGCAGCTTGATCAGTTCGAACAGATGGCCATGGCGTCCGACCCGTTGCTGGCGGAAGAAGACGGGTCCGCGGGAGTCGAGCTTGAGTGCGACGATCGAGACCAGCAGCACCGGCGCCGTCAGCGTCAGGATCGTTGCTGCCAGAGCGACATCGAAGGCCCGCTTGGCTGGAACCCGCCACCCGCCACGCATGACCGGCTCGACGTAGACCATCGTCCGTCCGTCGAAGGTCTGCGGCCGCAGTCGAGTCACGTCGATGTCTTCCAGCAGCGACGACAGGGCGACGTGGTATCCGGCGTCGGTGAGTCGGCGAGTCATCACGTTGACCGTCTCAGCGGACACCGACCCCAACGACATGACGACGCCGTTCGCTCCCGTCCGCTCGAGGATCTCGTCGAGATCGTCGAAGGTTCCGAGCACGCTGATCGTGCCGCGCGAAGCGTTCGTGTCCGGCCCGACCATGCCGATCACCCGGTAGCCGAGGTCCGGGTTGCGCTCGTAGGTGTTCATCAATCCGATCGCGTGGGCGTCGGTGCCGACAATGACGATCGGGCGCACCGAACGGCCCGTCGCTCGAAGGCGAGCGAAGACCCGGCGAGCGATGTGCCGCTCGACGAGGAGTGCGCACAACATCGAGATGGCCAGCAGACCCACCCAGAGTCGAGACAGCTCCTTGAACTGCAGGGCGAATCCGGCGAGCAGCACGGCGGCGACCGCCGTCATCGTGGCGTTTGCGATGTGGCGTGCTTCTTCCTCGGGCCGCTCGTTGGCACGTGATCGGTAGAGCTGGTTGTATCCAGCCCCTGCGGCAAAGCCAGGGATCACGGCGAGGGCCAGCACCAGGTGATCGGCGACGACGAAGTCCGGGACGGGCTTGACGATTGCTTGAATGGCGAATGTCACGATCACGCCGATCGCGATCGCGAGTGCGTCGCCGAGGATCAGTGCAGTCTTCCGTCGCTTCTGCGACGACGGCGAGGCGGCGTCGGTCTGGACGCGCGCCACATGGCCGTCGCCGGGAGACCCTTTCACGATCTCGATTTCCGCCTCGCTCGTGCTCACGCTCCGCCTCAGTTCGCCTGTTCGTCCTCTCGAGTACCGCTCGGCAACTCGTGCCATCACTCGGAAGGATCAATCCCGACTTCGGGACGTCTCCACTCGTAGCCTCGCGCCGCCCAGGGCCCGCTGCAAGATGGATTTTGTCAACATTGAGTGACCCGTACGCGCTCTGCGTGGTTGGAGCGCCTCGCGCTGCGGCGGCCGTGCGCGAGCATGCGCTGTCGATGATTTCACGTCGATGTCTCCATCGAAGACGACCTCTCCCGAGGCGCGCCTCTAGCCTTCGGGGGTATCAAACGCCTCAGCTCGCTTCTGCGCTCGCTTCGCCTCCTGATCGTCGAGACCTACACATCGTGGAGGTCGCATCGGACCATTCGGCTCGGCGCCAGCTTGGCGTACTACGGATTGTTCGCGATCGTCCCGCTGCTCGCGATCAGCCTGGCGGTCGCCGGACTCGTGATCAGCGAGGCGGACGTCGAGGAGTTGCTTGCCTCGGTGCTCGGAAACGTGGCCGATGGCGACGGGGAGGAGTACGCCGCCCAGCTGACCCAGACGATCAACTCGACCACCACCACGAACACTCTCGGCCTGATCGGCCTCGGATCGTTGCTGCTCACCGCCTCGCTGGTCTTCGTCGCGCTCCAGGATGCGTTCGACACGATCTGGGAGCTTCCGGTGTCCAACGGAACGTGGGCGAGCCTGCGGCGGCGACTCATCGCGTTCGCGGTCGTGTTCCTGGCCGGCGCGTTCCTCGTCGCTTCCTTCGCGGTCGTGAGCATCTCCAACCTGATTCGAGCGATCCTGCCGGGGAGCAGCACCATCGTCGACGTCGGCGCCGATCTGCTGGCGAGCGCCGGATCTGGCGCGCTGCTCGCGGCGGTCATCGCGGCGCTCTTCCACTTCCTCACTCGCGACGGCCTGTCGTGGAGAGTGACCGCGACCAGTGGCATCATCACGGCGGTCGCCCTCACGCTCGGCAATCGCCTGTTCATCGAGTACATGCTGAGGTTCGGCGCGAACTCTCTCGCAGGCGCGGCCGGGTCGGTCCTGGTCGGCCTCGTCTGGATCTACACGATCGCGCAGATCGTGCTCGCCGGTGCCGAGTTGACCCGGACCCTCCAGCGTCACCACCAGGCACGGGCGAGCGCGCGTCGAGCCGACAGTTCGGTCGAGGCTGACGCCGACGGGTCGATCGCTCGACCGGCATGAGCCGGTAGTCTCGGCCGCCATGTTGATTCTCGCGCTGCTCGTCCTCGGAATGGGCATTGGCTGGATTGCCCAACTCATCATGGGTCGGAGCACGACTCAGATCGACTGGACCATGGCACTCGTTGCCGGAACGCTCGGATCCTTCGTGGGCGGCCTGCTCTTCAGCCTGCTCGCCGGCGATGGTCTCGCCATCAAGCCGAGCGGCCTGATCGGGTCGCTGATCGGTGCACTGATCGTGACCGCCGTGTGGCAGGCGATCGCGAAGAAGCAGCGCGCCGACGCCCGCGTCGCCGACAAGAAGCCCTGGGAGAAGTGACGGGAACGCCGTCCGAACTCGGCCTGGCTGACAAACTCCGCGAGTCATGTCGACCGATCAGCTGATCTTCCTCGCCGTCGTCGGTCTCCGCTTCGGCATCCCGCTGCTGATCCCGAGGTTCCCGCTGCCCGCGATCATCGCGTGCCTCGTTCTCGACGCCGCCGACCAGACGATCTTCCAGCAGTACACCGACCTCAACCTCGACGGGTATCAGGGGTACGACAAAGCGCTCGACATCTTCTACCTGGCGATCGCATATCTGTCGACGATCCGCAACTGGTTCGACCCGATCGCATACGGCGCAGCACGATTCCTCTGGTACTACCGGCTGGTCGGCGTCGTGCTCTTCGAGCTGCTCGACAGCAGGGCGCTCCTGCTGATCTTCCCGAACACGTTCGAGTACTTCTTCATCGCCTACGAGGCCGTCCGCTGCATGTGGGACCCGACCCGGCTCCGCAAGCGGCAGGTGTACCTGACGGTCGCCTTCATCTGGATCTTCATCAAGCTGCCCCAGGAATGGTGGCTGCACATCGCCCAGCTCGACTTCACCGACTTCATGAAGGTCGACGTGCTCGGCACAACGCCGGAAACCGCGTGGAGCACCGCGCTCAGTCAGAACTGGTGGTTCGTGGCGCTGCTCGTCATCGTGACCGGCCTGCTGATCTATGGCATCCGCCGACTCCGGACCCGACTCCCCGATCCCGACTGGTCGTTCACGTTCGACGTCGATCAGCACATCGATCGGACCCACGTCGTGCAGTCCGATGAGCGGTCGACGATGCACATCAAGTTGCTCGTGGAGAAGGTGGCGCTCACGGCGCTGATCTCGGTGATCTTCGCCCAGCTGATACCCGACAGCGATGCCTCGCCGTTCCAGATCACCATCGCAGTCGCCGTCCTCGTGGTGAGTAGTTCGGTGATCAGTCACTGGTTGTCGCGTCGGGGTGTCTCGTGGTCGTCGGCAGCTCGTGAGTTCGGCGCGATGATCGTCGTCAACGTCGTGATCGCCATTGCCTACGTCGTGCTGCTCCGGCGCTCCGACACCCCGGTCAACGAAGCAGCACTCGTCTTCTTCGTCGTCCTCCTCACGCTGCTCGTGACGCTCTTCGACCGCTTCCACGCCGAGCGAACGTCGGCTCAGCTGAGCAACGAATAGGCCGCCCGAAGCGACCCGGAGCGGGGCGGCAGTCGATCGTGGAAACAGCGCCGACCGAGCGCTTTGTCGGCGCAATGACACAGGCTGTAGTCTCCGGCGGTGGCCGACCGCGAGACGAAGACCGTGGCGTGGCCGCGCCGGATCTTTCGCAACACCTCGGTTGCGACGCGGCTGTCGCTCGTCGTGGTGCTGGTCGCCCTCATCTCACTGGTGATCACGTCGATCGTGGGGCTGCAGCGGGGCAGCGACCTTGCCGACGGTCTGTTGCGTGCTCGTCTCACCTCGATCGGCGCGGCAAGAGCCGACGAAGTCGAGCGATACATCGGTGGTCTCGAACGCGCAACGATCTCGCAGGCGATCAGCCCCAGCACCGCCGACGCGATCAGCGGCTTCGCCGACGCGTTCGAGGAACTGAACGCCGAGACGCCGTCGCGCGCGGACGAGGACGCCGTCGCCGCCTATTACGTCGACGTCGTGGCGCCGGAGCTGTCCGGGGTACGCGGCAGGCCCGTCAGTGCAGCCAGCCTGGTGCCGCGCGCTCCGGCCGCGGTCTCGCTGCAGGCGAACTACGTCGTGCCCGACGGCGGCGACGGGGGCCTGCTGACCGACGCCGGCGACGGAAGCGCGTGGTCAGAGCTGCACAGCGAGCTCCATCCGTCCTTCGACGAGTTCGTGATCCAGGCCGGGGTGGACGACCTGTATCTCATCGAGCCCGACGGCAAGACCATCGTGTACTCGACCGCCAAGGACATCGACTTCGGAACGAGCCTGCGGACCGGCCCGCAGAGCGGGACCGCACTCGCCGTGCTCATCAACTCCTTCGGAGACCAACCCGAAGCCGGCGCCGTTGCGATCCGCGACTTCAGCAACTACACCGCAGCGGGAGACGAACCGAGCCTGTTCATCGCCAGCCCCGTGGTGGTCAATGGATCAAGCGCCGGGTTCGTCGCGCTCCGGATCGGACCCGACCGCCTCAGCGAGATCACGACCAACGGCGGATCATGGAGCGTGCTCGGCGACACCGGCGAAACCTATGTAGTGGCTCGTGACGGCCTGATGCGTTCCGACGCTCGCGGGTTCGTCGAGGACGAGACCACCTACCTGGCCGACGTGACCGAAGCCGGGGCAGCAACCGCAAGCCAGATCCGATCGATGGAGGTGTTCGGCACGACGGTCCTCGCTCAGCCGGTCGACAACGACGACGTCAACGACGCACTGGATCTCGAACCGGCGCTGGTGGAGACAACGAGCTACCTCGGCACCGAGGTGTTGCAGGCTCGGGGCGCCCTCGACATCGAGGGACTGGAGTGGGCGATCATCGCCGAGGTCGAGCAAACGGAAATCGAGCAGCCGATCGCCGACTTCGTCCGCAATCTGCTCATCGCGATCGCGCTCTTCCTCGTGGCGATCACGTTCGTCGCCGTCCGCTGGTCGGGCCGCCTGCTGGAGCCGTTGCGACTGATCTCGACCAATCTGCGTGCGGTGCGCGCCGGGAACGACATCGAAGCGGGGGTCAGCTCGGCCGCGCTACCCGATGACAGCCCAACCGAGTTCGTCGAGTTGGCGAGCGACATCGACTCGATGCTGGAGACGCTCGAGATGCGCAACGCGGATGCCGCCGAGCGTGCCGCCGAGCGCCGGCGGTTGTTGCGGCGAATCCTGCCGCCACAAGCCGCCCAGCGGGCCGAGGCCGGCGAAACGAACGTCGTTGATCAGGTGGCGAACGCCACGGTCGCAGTGGTGGTGCTCAGCGGGCTCGGCGCCATGATCGGTGCACGTTCTGCCGACGAAGCGCGTGAGCTGCTCGATCAATTCGTCGAAGAGGCCGACGCGTTGGCGAGACAACGCGGTCTCGAACGAATCCGGCTCACGGGCGACGCGTACTTCGCGGCGTGCGGCACGGTTCGACCGTACATCGACCATGCGGCGCGCTCGGTCGCGTTCGTGCTCGATCTACGTGACCTCGTTCTCGACCTCGCTGACGACCAGGCGATCTCGATGACGGCGGGCGTCGACTCCGGACCGGTCACCGTCGGGCTGACCGGCGGCTCGGGCCTCGTCTATGACGCGTGGGGTCCCACCATCCAACATGCGGCGGAACTGGCAGGTCGCGGGACATCGAACGATGTGCTGGTTTCGGCTGCCACTCGGTCACAGCTGTCAGCGAGCTTCGTGACCGACGACGACGCCGACTCGATCGACGGACGTGGCGGGGCCAGAGTTTCAGGACGAGCGAACGAGGAAGAAGTCGTCCGATGAGCCTTTTCCAAGACTCGAGCGCAGCGTGGGCGGCGCTGATCATCGTCGTCTTGCCGCTGTTGATCATCGGTGCCGGCGAGCTGCAGGAGCGCCTGCGTCAACGCGACTCGCCGTACCAGCCCGCCATCTCGACCATCCGAATCTGGGTGGTGCCGCTGCTCACCGTGTGGGTGCTGGCGCGAGCGCTGTTGGACGTCGAGACGGACACCATCTTGCTGGGTCTCGTGGGAACGGCGATCCTCATCTCCGGTGCGGTGGCTGCGCTCTCCGCACTGCGAGTCGTGGTCACCGAACTGGCCGACCGCCCTCGGCGGACGGGCGGCCGCCCGATTCCTCGGTTGGTGCTCGCGCTTCCCCGACTCCTGATGATCCTCGCGACGCTGTGGCTGATCATCGCAGGCGTCTGGGGCGTCGACCTGTCGGCGGCACTCACCGCGCTCGGGGTGACCTCGCTCGTGGTCTCATTTGCGCTGCAAGACACGCTCAGCGGCATCGCCTCCGGGTTCACGCTGCTCGCCGACCAACCGTTCGCCCCCGGCGACTGGATCGAATCCGATGAGGTCGAGGGCCGGGTGATCGACGTCAACTGGCGCTCGACGCGAGTCCAGGATCGTAATGGTGACCTCATCGTGATCCCGAACGGCCAGCTCGCCAATGCCACGATCACCAACTACGACCAGCCGAGCCGCCTGCACCGTGTGAAGGTGCCGGTCCAGATCGAACGAAGCGCGCCGCCGACTGCGGCAATCGAGATGTTGGTCGATGCGGCCCGCTCAACCCCCGGTGTGGTCGCGGATCCGCCCCCGTTTGCACGCGTCACCCAGATCGCCGACCCGGTTGTCGACTACGAGGCGTCGATGTGGATCGAGGACTACACGGTTGCACCACAGGTGAAGGCTGACTTCGGTGCGCTCGTCTGGTATCTGTCCTACCGGCACGACGTTCCACTCCCCAATCCCGCCCAGGATCTCTACCTCTTCGATGGCGCGAAGACAGCAATCGAGAGCCAGGTCACCTCCGCCGACATCCGCCGGCGTATCGTCGGTGCACCATTGGTCGCCGAGCTCGGCGACGACGCCCTCGACCAGTTGGCAGCCGCCTCGTCGCTCGGTCAATACCAGCGTGGTGAGACGATCATCGTCGAGGGCACGCAACGCGACCTGCTGTTGCTGGTCGAGGGTCGGGCCCAGTTCGTCCTCCGCGACGATGACACCGAGGATCTCGACGTGCTCGATCTCGAGCCCGGCGAGGTGTTCGGCGTGCTGAACGAGCCGCCAGATTCTCAGCGGGCAGCGCTCATCGTCGCAGCGACCGATTGCGAGGTCGTGAGGATTCCGCCCGAGGGTGCCGGTCGGGCGATGGCCGCCACCCCGGATCTTGCAGCGATGCTCGAACAGGTCGCGCTGACCAGGCGACGGCGAGTCGAACGCGTGATTCGGCGGTCGATCCGCACGACCGCCACCACTCCGGTCGCTGCGATCGATTCGACGACGACATCGACGACGAAGGACGGTGACTCGTGAGCAGGGCTCGGAACACGAGCCTCCGTCGGCGCCTCTCGGTCACCCTCGTCGGGGTCGCTCTCGTCTCGGTGCTCCTGCTGGCTGGGGTCAACTACGTCGTCGCCCGGTTGCTGCTCGACGAAAGCGTCGAGTCCCAGCTTCTCGCCGTGCGCGACACACGAGTCGAGGCCCTCAAGATCGGAAGTAGCCGGCTCCAGTCACGGGTGTCGACGTTGGCCACGAACACGAGCGTGGGCGATGCGCTCACCGATCTGGCCGCCGAGTTTGCTCGACTCGACGAGGACATCACCCCCGAACAGACCGACGAGCTCGCCGCGATCTACGACGCCGAGGTGTTACCCCCATTCGTCGCCGCGGGCGTCGACCTCGATGCGGCCGGTCTCGTCCCGTCGTCAGCGGCTGGCCGGTACCTCCAGCAGCAGTACATCGCCGACAATCCGAATGGTTTCGACGAGCGAGACCGGCTCGACGATGCCGGAGACGGGTCCGGCTACAGCGCGGCCCATGCGGAGCACCACCCGCTACTGCGCGCGCTGATGGAGAACGCCGGCATGGCCGACCTGTTCCTCGTCGATGCCGAATCCGGCGACGTCGTGTACACGACCAAGAAGCGGATCGATTTCGGCACCAACGGATTCAACGGCCCGTACTCGGTCGGCGTCAACGGGAAGCCAGCGGGGCTCGGAGCGGTGATCGACCGCCTCAGCAGCGTGGCTGTCGGCGACGCCGTCATCTCCGACAGCGTCTTCTACGTCCCGACGGCGGGTGATCCCGTGTTCTTCCTTGCCGCGGCTGTTCGGTCGGGGTCCGACGTCATCGGTGCCGTCGTCACCGAGATACCCGTCGAGACGTTGACCGCCCTCATGACCGCCAACCAGGATTGGAAGTTGCTCGGTCTCGGCGACACGGGAGAGAGCTACATCGTCGGCCCCGACCAGACACTGCGTTCCAACTCCCGGACTTGGATCGAGGATCCTGATGACTATCTGCGCGACCACCTCGACCGGTACGACGATCAAGACGCCACCGACCTGATCGAAACGGTCGGCTCACCGGTCCTCCTGCAACCGGTCGACAACGAGGCGGTGACTACGGCACTCGAGGGTGAGGAGTACATCGGCAGCGTGACCAATTACCTCGGGACCAAGACATTGGCCGCATCGGGGCCGGCGCAGGTCGATGGCGTCGACTGGGCGGTCGTCGTCGAGTTCGACGAGAGCGAGAGCGAATCAGCGCTCAACAGCCTTCTGCGCAGGATCCTCTTGGTCCTCGCCATCCTGCTCCCGACGATCGCCGTGGTCGGCGTGTTCCTGACTCGCATCCTGACTCGGCCGGCCGAGCAGCTCGTGAAGTCGGCCGCGCGGATCGCTGACGGCGATCTCGACACCGGCGTCGAGGATCTCGGGCGCAACGAGCTCGGGGATCTGGGACGGCAGCTCGAGGGCGTCGCCCGCCAGCTCGAGTCGGGAGAGCAGGCAATCCTCGACGAGGAGCAACACATCACCGACCTGCTGGTCGCGCTGCTCCCTGCCCGGCTCGTCGAACGGGTCCGTCACGGTGAGGAGACGATCGGCGACATCCTCGACACCGCGACGGTCGTGTCGATGACCGTCGACGACATGCCCGATGCCGTTGGCTCGGACCAAGATCTCGCCTTGGAGATCACCGACCGGTTGAACGAAGAGTTTCAAGCTCTGATGTCTCGTCACGGCATCGAGCGGATCCAGCGTTCGTCGGGCAGCCAGCTCTACCTGAGCGGGCTCGACCACGACGACGCCTGCGCATCCGATGCGGCGATGTTTGCGCTCGCGGCGATGGCCGTGGTGGCCGAGGTCGGCGCCGAGTTCGGGCAGGCGTTGACTTCACGGGCCGGGATGTCGTCGGGCGATGTCGCCACCGGAGTGCTCGGAACCAGTCAGCTCTCGTTCGGAGTCTGGGGTGACCCCCCGGGGAGGGCCGTCATGCTCGGCTCGCGCGCCCGGCCCGGCCAGGTGCTGGCAGACCGCACCGTGACCGAGCAGCTCGGGAGCGACTGGGACGTCGGGCAGCCGGAGGAGTTCGCCGGTCTCGCCGATGACATCGACGCCCAGATCATCAACGGCCGCGTGGCGACTCCTCGCAATTCCTGATCACCGTCTGCTGGTTCATCGTGTCGGCCGGCAGACCGATGCGTTCAGCGTCCGTGGAGCGCGATCTCTCCGCCACCGAGGAAGCTGCTGGTGTAGCTCGCGAGGTTGCCGATGTAGTTGGCTCGCTCGTAGGCGGATGGGTCGGCGGCCGCTGCCTGTGACACGGCGCCGCGCATCTGGTCCGTCGACTCGTACTCATGCTCGCGCATCCAGTCCCGGAGTTGTTCCTCGATGGTCGCGAGGTGGGCAGCACCGTTACGGAGCAGGGACGATGTCGTCATCGCCACATCGGCGCCGGCCAGGATCAGCTTTGCCACGTCGTAGCCGCTGTGGACCCCGCTCGATGCCGCAATCGACATCGACAGGTGCTCGTGGAGGATGCCCGTCCACCGCAGCGGAAGCCGCAGTTCCTCCGGCGTGCTCAACGCCACGCGCGGGATCACGTCGAGTGTCTCGAGATCGAGGTCGGGAAGGTAGAAGCGATTGAACATGACCACACCGGCCGCACCCGCTTCCTGCAGGCCAACGACGAACGAAGCGAGCGACGAGTAGTTGGGCGAGATCTTCACCGCGAGCGGGATGGTGATCTCGTCGGCGAGGAGGGCCACCAACCCGAAGTGCTCGGATTCGAGCGACGCCCCCGACACGATCGGATCGGCCGCAACGGCATACAGGTTCAGTTCGATGGCGTCGGCGCCGGCATCCTGCAGAAGTTGGGCGTAGCGCAGCCATCCGCCGATGTTGGTGCCGTTGAGGCTGGCGATGACCGGCACGTCGACGGCGCGCTTGGCCCCCTCGACCAGGTCGAGGTAGCGGTCGACGCCGCTGTTGTAGCCGTCGAGTTCGGGGAGCAGCGTCGTTGCCTCACCAAAGCTGTCACGGTGAAGATTGAACAATCGGTCGATCTCGTTGGTCTCGTGCTCGATCTGCTCTTCGAACAGCGACGGCAACACGATGGCGGCCGCACCGTACGTCTCGAGGACTCGGATCCGGTCGACGTCGCCTGTCAGCGGCCCGGCCGACGCGACGATCGGCGAGGTCAGCCGCAGGCCGAGGTACGTGGTGTGGAGATCAGTCATCGTCGTGTGACCCTTCTGTCGTCACCGCTGGTGATTCGGCTGTGGTTTGGTCAGCAGCTCGTTGGGCAGTCGGCGAGATCTCGACACGGACCATCTCGTCGGGGTGGGGAATCGCCGGGAGCGCACGTTCCATCGAACTCAGCTGTTCGTAGTAGTGCCAGCGTTCGTCGATGCCGACCTGCGCTGTGTCGAGGAGTTCTTCGGAGCGTTCGGGGTCGGTGCGGGCGAGCATCGCATATCGCCCCTCCTGGAGGGCGAAGTCCCGCAGCGGAATACTCGGCGCTGCCGAATCGAGCTGGAACGGGTGCTCGTGTTCCTCCACTGTCGGGCGATAGCGATACAGCGGCCAGTACCCGGACTTCACCGCCTCCTTCTGGTGCGACATCGAGGTGGTCATGTCGATGCCGTGAGCGATGCAGGTCGAGTAGGCGATGACCAGCGACGGCCCGTCCCACGCATCGGCTTCCTGAAGCGCCTTGACGGTCTGGATCTCGCTGCCGCCGAGGGCGACCTGGGCAACGTACACATCGCCATACCGTCGGGCGACGGCGCCCAGGTCCTTCTTGTCGGTGCCCTTGCCGCCGGAGGCGAACTTCGCGACGGCGCCCATCGGGGTTGCCTTCGATGCCTGTCCACCGGTGTTGGAGTACACCTCCGTGTCGAGCACCAGCAGGTTCACATTGCGACCGCTGGCCAAGACGTGGTCGACACCCCCGAAACCGATGTCGTAGGCCCAGCCGTCGCCACCGACGATCCACGTGCTCGAACGGACGAGTTCGTCCGCGATCGCATCGAGGATGCGAGCACGAGGATCGTCGATGTCGAGCAACCTCTCCCGGAGCTGTTCGACCCGTTTGCGCTGCGTCCCGATGTCGGCTTCGTTCGGCTGAGCGTTCGCGAGGAGCGCGAGCGCCAACTCGGCACCAATGTCGTGTGAGAGTTCGTCGACGAGTCGGCGTGCGTCGCGCTGGTGGTGCTCGACGCCGAGGCGCATGCCGAGACCGAACTCGGCGTTGTCCTCGAAGAGCGAGTTCGACCAGGCCGGCCCGCGGCCGTCACCGTTCGTCGAGTACGGCGTGGTCGGGAGATTGCCGCCGTAGATCGACGAACAACCCGTGGCGTTCGCGATCACCAGTCGATCGCCGAACAGCTGGGTGAGCAGCTTGATGTACGGGGTCTCGCCGCAACCCGAGCACGCCCCCGAGAACTCGAACAGCGGTTCCAACAGCTGTGAGTTCTTCACCGAATCGTGGCTGATCGCGGTGCGCTCCAGCTCGGGGATCAAGCCGAAGAAGTCCCACCGCTCGCGTTCGACGTCGCGGTGCTCCGCGGCGGATCGCATGTTGATCGACTTGCGCTTGACCTCCGACTTGTCCTTCGCCGGGCACACGTCGACACACACGCCGCAGCCAGTGCAGTCGTCGGGTGCGACCTGCACGGTCAGTTGATGGTCGACGAGCTCGCGCGACCGGAACGGCTTCGACTTGAACCCGGAAGGGGCGGCTTCGATCGCGTCGGGTTCGTAGGCCTTCATCCGGATCGCGGCGTGCGGGCAGACGATGGCGCACTTGCCGCAGTCGATGCAGAGGTCGGGTTCCCACACCGGGATCTCCGTGGCGAGCTTGCGTTTCTCGAACCGCGTCGTTCCGGTCGGGAACGTTCCATCGATGGGCATCGCCGAAACGGGGAGCAGGTCACCCTTGCCGGCCATCATCTGCATCGTGACCCGTTCGACGAATTCGGACGCTCCGGCGATCGTCGCTGCGGCGAGTTGGTCGGCGGACGATGCTGTCGCAGTCGGGGACGCCGGGACGTGCACTTCGACCAATTCGTCGAGTGAGCGATCGATCGCTGCATGGTTCTTCTCGACGATCAGACGTCCCCGCCGTCCGTAGGTCTTCGTGATCGAGTCCTTCATCGCGGCGAGTGCTTCGTCACGGGGCATCACGTTGGACAGCGCGAAATAGCAGGGCTGCATC
>Ga0316197_10000787_pt1 | contig 22336 bp, 20 predicted proteins | sample OudBiesiAoxic_MG_FD_204939 | JGI IMG/M metagenome (GOLD analysis project Ga0316197, IMG submission 204939) | Coastal sediment microbial communities from Oude Bieten Haven, Netherlands - site A oxic | ecosystem: Environmental > Aquatic > Marine > Coastal > Sediment | place: Netherlands... | reverse complement strand
GGGATAGAAAACATTAAAACTGGAGGAGATTATGAACATTAAATTAGTAAAAGATTTTAACAAGATCTACGATGCATATGTAATGCCAAAATTTGAAGGAGAGGTACATATCTACGACGGGTTAAGTGATGAAGAAAAGATAGTTTTAGAAAAATTGATTGAAAAAAAAGAATTTACAGGTAAAAAGCAAACATCTATTAGCTGTGAATTAATGCATAAAGGTAAATTAGTTAACATAACTTATATTGGTCTTGGGAAAAGAGAAAAATTAAAGGCCTATGATGTAATAGAAGGTTTCTACAAGGAACTTAAAAATCTGGATGGAGATATATTAGTAGGAACTCACGGTGTAGAAGTTACCCAAGTAGTAGAAGCTGTACATTACGCTAAATATGACTTTGACAAATATAAAACAGATAAAAAAGAGAAGAAGGAATCTAATTTTGATATATTCGTAGAGGAAGAGACAGATGCTATTTGTGAAGGAGTAGCATTAGCAGAAGCAGTAATGTTGACTAGAGATTTAGTAAATGAACCTGCAAATGTTATTTTCCCTGAGAGTTTAGCTCATGAAGTTAAGGTTTTAGGAGAAAAATATGAATTTGAAGTAGAAATATTTGATGAAGAAAAAATAACAGAATTAAAAATGGAAGCATTTTTATCGGTAGCTAGAGCTGCTGAAAAAAGACCTAAATTTATAGTTATGAGACATCTAGGAGATCCTTCTAATCCTACAGAAATCCATGGATTGGTAGGAAAAGGATTAACATATGATACAGGTGGATTATCACTAAAACCTAGTGCAGGGATGTCTAATATGAAAACAGATATGGGAGGAGCTGCAACTGTTATAGGAGCTATGTGTGCACTTTCTAGAATGAAAGTAAAGAAAAATATAGTAACTGTAGTTGCTGCATGTGAGAACTCGATTGGAGGAAATGCTTACAGACCAGGAGACATCATTGGATCTATGGGTGGAAAAACTATAGAAGTCGATAACACAGATGCAGAAGGAAGATTAACTCTTATTGATGCTGTGCACTATATCATCAATCATGAAAATGTAAAGGAAGTAATAGATGTAGCTACACTTACAGGAGCAGTGTTAGTAGCTCTAGGAATGTCTACAACAGGTGTATTAGCTAATAACGATAAAATGTACAAAGATTTAGAGAAAGCTTCTGAGACTGCAGGTGAAAGGGTATGGAGATTACCTAACTTCCCTGAATATAAGGAACTTTATAAATCGAAGATTGCAGACCTAAAAAATACTGGTGGAAGATTTGCAGGAAGTATCACAGCTGGAATGTTTATAGAGGAATTTGTAGGAGATACCCCTTGGATGCATCTTGATATTGCAGGAACATCGTGTGCAGATGTACCATATGGTTATTATACTCATGGTGGAACTGGACAAATTGTAAGAACTCTTTATAATTACTACTTAAAGAAGTAAATTAATTTAACCACCCTAATTAACGGAGCATATTCTATTAATTAGGGTGGTTTTTTTTAATCTTTGCAAATTTTTTCAATGGATTGTATAATTTTAGTATTAAAATTTATAAGGGAATATATCCTTTTAAAATAGGGGGAGAAATGAAAAAAATACTTATTGCAGGAACATCTAGTGGAGCTGGGAAAACGACAATTAGTACAGCTATAATGGGTGCTTTAGAAGGGGTATCACCATTTAAGGCAGGGCCTGATTACATAGATCCAAAATTTCATGAGTTTATAACTAAAAACCCATCCAATAACTTAGATCTTTTTATGATGGGTGAAGATGCAGTAAAATATATATTTTCTAAAAATACTAAAAAAATTAGTATAGTAGAGGGAGTTATGGGCCTCTATGATGGATTAAACCATGAACTAGATAACTATAGTAGTGCCCATCTGTCCCGTGTCTTGGATATCCCTGTAATATTAGTAGTTAGCGGAAAAGGAACTTCTACAAGTATTGCAGCTACGGTACTGGGATTTAAGAATCTTGATCCCAGAGTAAATATAAGGGGAGTGATCCTAAATAATGTTGGAAGTGAAGGATTATATAATCTTTTAAAGGAAGGGATAGAAAGATATACAGGAATACCATGTGTAGGATATTTCCCAAAGGATGATAGGGTATCTATAAGTGAGCGTCACCTTGGTTTACAACAAGCCAGTGAAATCGAGAACTTAAATGAAAAGATAGAGATATTAAAGGATATGGCAAGAAAATATATAGATTTAGATAAGATATTAGAAATTGCTGAGGATGGAAGTGAGGCCCAAGAACCTATAAATCCAGCAAAACATCTAAAGGGAAGATTCAAAGGGAAGAGAATCGGAGTGGCAAAGGACAGAGCATTTTCATTTTATTATTCTGAAAATTTAAAACTTATGGAATATACAGGTATGGAGATAGTAGAGTTTTCTCCTACAAATGACACCCATCTCCCTCCTAATCTAGACTACATATATTTAGGAGGAGGGTATCCAGAGATATTTGCTAAAAAATTATATAAAAATACTTCTATGATGGAAGAAATAAGGGAAGCTTCCAAAAAAGTACCTATCTATGCTGAGTGTGGAGGGTTCATGTACCTTACAAAGGGAATAAAGCAGTTAGATGGAAGCTTTGACCCTATGTGTGGATTACTAGACATAAAGGTAAAGATGAAATCTAGACTCAACATAAAAAGGTTTGGATATGTGGATTATAAGAGTAAAGATGGATTAATTGGTAGATGCCATGAATTTCATTATTCAGATATATCTGATATAGATGAAAAAAATCTATATTTTGAACTGAAGAAAAAAAATGGAAGGATGTGGTCGTGTGGTTACGAAAAAGATAAGATCATCGCAGGATATCCACACATCCATTTCTATGGGAATTTAGAAATATTTGTAAAATTATTTGATAGATAATCAAAAAAAAACTAGGGAGGAATAAAATGAAAAAATTAATGTTATTATTTAGTTTAATATTTATAATGTCTTGTAGCAATGTTCCTGTTACAGAAAGAAATCAATTGATGCTGGTAGATGAAAGTGACATAATTGTATCTAGTCAAAAACAATACCAGGACTTTTTAAAGGTAAATAAGCCTTTAAACAATAAAAATTCTGAATTAGTAAAAAAAGTTGGGAGAAATATCTCTGTTGCTGTGGAATTATATTTTAAGGAAAAAGGAAAGGAAGATCTCCTTGAGGGATATGATTGGAAATTTAACTTGGTTGAGGGTAAAGATGTAAATGCTTGGTGTATGCCTGGAGGGAAAGTTGCTTTTTATACTGGTATTCTGCCTATAACAAAAGATGAGATTGGGGTAGCAGTAGTTATGGGGCATGAAGTGGCACATGCAGTAGCTAGACATGGTTCTGAAAGGTTGAGTCATCAAATGGCAGTACAAACAGGTGCTAATCTTTTAAATTTAGGTTTATCCAATGTGGAAATCCCTATTTCAAGTGATTTAGCACTTCAGGCATATGGAGTAGGGACAAATTTAGGTATCTTAAGTTATTCTAGAAAACATGAATTAGAAGCAGACAGATTGGGGCTGATATTTATGGCTATGGCAGGATATGATCCCAAAGAAGCTATTGAATTTTGGAAAAGAATGTCAAAACTTAGCAAAAATGAAGGGAACGAATTTATGAGTACCCATCCATCTCATAAGCACAGGATAGAAGATATTGAGAAATATCTCCCAGAAGCTATGACTTATTACAATAAATAATGTTGACAGAGTAAACTATTAAGTTTATAATGAGTCATAAATTGTATAAAACTTCGGGGCAGGGTTTAATTCCCTACCGGCGGTGATAGTCCGCGAGCTTAGGCTGAATCAGTGAAATTCTGATACCGACAGTATAGTCTGGATGATAGAAGTTATTTAAAAAATCGGAATAAATATCCTAAATTTTAATGCCCTAAGTTTACTTGGGGTATTTTTTTTTACTAGGAGGAACAAAGAAATGGAAGAAAGAAAGAGTAGAATAGGTGGTTTGGCAATAGTTATAGCGGCTAGTTTATGGGGGTTAGATGGGATAGTTTTGACACCACGTCTATATAATCTAGATACAAAATTTGTGGTTTTTATGCTTCATTTACTACCATTTATCGGAATGAACTTTATATTTTATAAAGAATATAGAGCTTTAAAAAAGTTTACTAAGTATGACTATATATTTATGACATTAGTTGCACTCTTTGGAGGAGTTATAGGAACACTATCCATTGTAAAAGCACTATTTTTATTAAATTTTCAACATCTTACAATAGTAACACTTCTACAAAAATTACAGCCAGTATTTGCCATTGTTTTAGCTAGATTTATCCTCAAAGAAAAAATTGCCAAGAAATTTGTTCTATGGGCTATATTAGCTTTAATGGCTGGTTATTTTTTAACTTTTCAATTTAGTAATCCATTTTCTATGGAACACCAAAATATGTTAGAAGCATCTATGTATGCTATCGTTGCAGCTTTTGCCTTTGGTAGTTCTACTGTTTTTGGAAAGAGAATGGTTTCGTCAATTTCTTATAAGCAAACATTGTTTTTTAGATATGGACTTACAACATTAATCCTTGCCATTATAAATGTTTTAACTACTAATCTAGGTGAATTCACTAAAATAACTACCCTTAACTGGCAGATATTTATAATTATTGGATTAACTAGTGGAAGTGGAGCAGCATTTATATATTATTATGGATTGAGACACGTAAAGGCAAACGTAGCCACAATCTGTGAACTTTCATTTCCTATATCAAGTATCTTATTTGACTATCTCTTCAATGGAAGTATCTTATCTCCACTTCAATGGGTAAGTATGAGTATTATGGTTTTTTCTATAATTAAAATAACTAAATTAAAAACAAATTAGAATTATTGTATTTTTCTTAGGTATTCATATGCTATAATTACTCTACTTAACTAAAAGGATGTGAAGAAAAAAATGAAAAAAATGTTTAAGTTAGTGGTTGGTTGTTTGATTTTAGGTAATATGTTATTTGCAAAGGAAGTGGATGTAAAGATCTTAGGAACTTCTGATGTACATGGGAGAATCTCACCGTGGGATTATTCTACTGATATGGAAAATTATTCAGGAGGATATTCACAGATTTCAACATTGGTAAAAGATTATAGAAAAACAAATGATAATATTGTTTTAGTTGATCTAGGGGATGCTATACAGGATAATGGGATTGAAAAATTTAATGATATCTATTATAAGGAAAATAAGCATCCTATAATGCAGATCTATAATACTATGGGTTATGATATGATAGTTCCAGGGAATCACGAATTTAACTTTGGGATGGATTTTTTAGATAAAGCTTTTGATCAATTCAATGGAGATATCTTAGCTACAAATATCTATACGAAATCAAATGAAAACTATTATAAACCATCGACTATAGTAGAAGTGGAAGGGGTAAAAATTGGAATAATTGGTGTAACTACTCCCCTTATAGAGCAATTTGAAGAGGGAACTAATAATCTAAGAGATTTAGTGTTTAGAGATCCTATCGTAGAGATTAAAAAAGAAATAGTAAAATTAAAGAGTAAAGATGTTGACAGCATTGTATTATTAGCTCATATGGGGTTACCAAATGAAAATAATATATCAGGAACAGGGGTTATAGATATAGCAAATGAAATTCCAGAAATAGATGTTATCTTAGCCGGTCATTATCATAAAAATATATCTGAAAAAGTAATTAACGGTGTACTGATTACCGAACCATATAAATATGGTAAAAACATTTCAGTAATAGATTTAAAGTTTGATGTGACAGATAAAAAGGTAAAGTTAATGTCTAAAGGCAGTGAGAGTGTTTCAGTTAAAGGTGTAAAATCTGATAAAAAGATTGAAGCAATCTATAAAAGATTTCATAATAAACTAAGAGCAGATGCTAACATTGTCGTAGGTGAAACAAAAAAAGATCTAGTATCTAAAAATGAATTGAAAGGAATACCATCAATTTACACTAAAGATACAGGATTAGCTACTCTATTTGGAGAAGTTGGATTTTATTTTGCCAAGGAAAGTGGAGTAGACGTAATTGCACTTTCAGTAGATCAAGAACATGCAAAGTTAGATAAGGGATTAATTAAAAAAAAGGATATCAACTATAACTACAGATATACAGGTGGAGAGATAACGGTATATGAAGTTACAGGTAGAGATCTAAAGGATTATTTAGAATGGTCGGCAGCTTATTACAATACAATAAAAGATGGAGATCTACTAGTTAGTTTTGATTTAGATAGAAGAAGTGAAAAATATGCTACGTATGATTTTGCTAAAGGAATTACATATGATATTGATGTTAGAGAAGTATCTGGAGATAGAATTAAAAATTTAACTCTTCTAAATGGAACTCCTATCAAAGATAATACAAAAATTAAATTAGGAATGAATTCATATAGAATGGAAAGAATGTTAGGTAAGGGTGGCGCTCTAGAAGGTAGAACTAATATTAAAAAAATATGGGATTCTAAAGAAGTATATGGTACAATTAGATATATGACAATGAAGTATATTAAAGATATTAAAGGCGGAATAATAGATATAGAAGCTAGTAATAACTGGAAAATTATTGGATTACCTGATACTAAAGATAGCAGATTAGCTGAAAAACTATTAAATGAAGGAAAAATAAACCTTCATAATAAAGGCAGAGCAACAAATATATCTTCTATAACTTTAGAAGATATCAAAAAATAAAGTCAATAGATAATCACTTATTCAATAAATTTGAATAGGTGGTTTTTTTTAGATTAATAAAACTTAATAAACCCCTTGATAAATCATTAAAACTGAGGTATATAAATAGTATAAGATTTTAGTTTATTTATCAATGGAGGGGGATATTATGACAGAGAAATGGGAAAAAGTAATGGAATTAGTGACTGAAATTAATAAAAATAACTTTGAAGATTTTAATGACAACATTGTCTATCATTATTTTAGACGTTTTAAAAAAGAACTGCCTTTTAGTTTTGAAAGACACCTAGCAAATATGAAAAAAGAAAAAAATGCCAGTTTTTTAAAAAGAAGTGATGTTTTAAGGGAAATTTTTTCAGATTTTTCTTTGGAAAAAAAGGAAGATGTTATAAATTATTTTCTTTTTAAATTCCACAAGTACAAAGCATCTAAAAAAAGGATTTTAAGATTAGAGGAATTTTTGGATAATAATAGAGAAGAGTTATTTAAAAAATAAGATGATAAAAAACTGTAGATTTTTACAGTTTTTTTTTATAAATAAAATAGGTAAAAACTATAACTTTGGAGTCTTAAAGTTAACCTAAAGAACTTCGTGTCTAGTGATTATGGACTTATTCATGGGGGATTTATGAATCTTCAAGTATCTTATGGTATAATAGAACATATTAGTTCACCAATTTTTACATTTTTAGTGAACGCTTTCTATGATACAAAAAATCTATAGCTAATATAAGTGCTACAGACATGTATATAAAAAGAATATATATATAAATTAAAAAAAGCTGTATACCAACGGCAGAAGGAGGGAAAATAGTGGATAATGATAGATTAATAAGTGCCTATATTGGCGAGAAAGAAAGTCTGGAAAAAACTAAAAAAACTTTAAACTGGTATAAAGACTCCTTTGAAAAAGGGGATCTTTCAGGAGGATTTTCATGGAAATGGTCTTGGTGGGCATTTTTAGGAAATTGGTTATATTTACTCTATAGAAAATGTTATCTTGAGGGGATATCTTATTTTTTATTGGTACACCTTTTAGGAGGTTTAGCTAGTAAATATATGCCAAACTTAGCTGAAATGGTAGGAGGAGCATCGCTATTTATTGGATTACTTTCAGGAGGATTACTTCATAACCTCGTATATAGAAGGTTTTTAAAATCAAAAACTATTATAGAAAATAAGGCTGTTTCTAACGAAGAGATGGAAAATAAGATGAAATCTATTGGAGGAACTGATAAAAGAGCTGTAATAATAGGTATTGTTGCTTATATTATTACAAATACAATATTCAGTTTATAATCTATGATTTAGGGAGCAATTATTTAATTGCTCCCTAAAATTTTATTTTGTATAGGATAAAAATTCTGGATTGCTAACTTTTGATATTGGAAAATCTTTAGACATAGAGGATCCGATAACGAGTATCTTTTCAGGCCCTGATAAAAATATTTTTCTTTTAGCTTTATTTATTATACTAATCCCAAAAGAAATTCTCTCGTGTGGATGTCTCCTACTAGATGTCACAATAACATCCTCTGGTAAATCAACTTCATTTTTTTCAAAGATAGATGCAGTATGTCCATCACTTCCTACGCCTAAAAATATTAAATCAAATATAATATCACCTTTAAAATGTTTTAAAATATCGTCTTCGTATTCTTTTCTAGACTGTTCTATAGACGACGAGTAATGTATATAATGGATATTTTCATTAGGAATTTTAATATTTTTTAGTAAAAATCTATTTATCATATTATAATTACTATCTATATTGTCTAATGGTACCCACCGTTCATCTACTAAAAAAATATTTATATTTTCCCAATTTATATCTTCTATAGCTAGTAATTGAAAGAATCTAATGGGTGTTTTACCTCCAGAAAAAGCAATATCCAACTTTTTTGTTCTTTCTAATTCAAACTTTATTATATTAATAGCGTCTATAGCCATTAATTTTTCAGATTCAAATATTTTTATAGAAATCATATTCTCCACTTCCTGTCATCTTTTTTCATGAGTAGTGCACTTTCTTTAGGGCCCCAATCACCAGCAGAATAATTCGGGAATTTAAAGTTTATTTTATTGAAATATTCCACGATAGGGTCCATGACTTTCCACATTTCCTCTATCCCATCCTGTCTCGCAAATAATGTTAAATCCCCTTTTATACAGTCAACTATCAATCTTTCATAAGCAGTGAGGGAAATGGTGTCTAATTTAGAGTAATTGAAGTTCATCTCTACTGGATGGGGATAATTATCTACTCCGGGATACTTCATATTTATCGATAGAGATATTTTTTCTTCAGGCTGAATAGAAAAAATAAGCTCATTAGCCAGAATATCTCTGCAAGTATTTCCAAATAATTTGAGTGGTGGAGTCTTAAAAGTTATAACTATTTCAGTTAATTTTTTATTTAACCTTTTTCCAGCCCTAACATAAAATGGAACTCCTGCCCAACGCCAATTATCAATATGAAATTTACCAGAGAAAAAGGTTCCCACATTTGAATCACTGTCTACATTTTTTTCATCTCTATATCCCATAACATCTTTTTGTTTTATTTCCCCAGGCCCATATTGACCTAAGACTAAGTTTTCAGTCATATATTTTTCACTCATACTAGAAATATTTTTAAAAATCTTTACTTTTTCATCTCTTATACAGTCCGCTTTAAAGTTAGTAGGTGGTTCCATAGACACTAGTGCTATAAGCTGCATCATATGATTTTGAATGATATCTTTTAAAACACCAGCTTTTTCATAAAAATTTCCACGGGATCCAATTCCAATATCCTCTGCTACTGTAATTTTAACATGATCTATAAAACTTCTATTCCATAAAGGCTCAAATATACTATTTCCAAATCTGAAAAACAAGATATTTTGGACAGTTTCTTTTCCTAAATAATGATCAATTCTATAAATTTCATCCTCTTTAAAGATTTTATGTAGATCATCATTTAAATTTATTGCAGATACAGTATCAATTCCAAAAGGTTTCTCCATGATGATCTTCTTTTTAAAAGGTTTATCACACAACTCTAAATTTTGAATTAACTTTAAGATGTTTTTGGCTAGATTTGGAGGAGTTGCCAAATAAAATATTATTTGATATTTATTTATATCTTTAAACTTACAAACATATTTATTTATACTCTCTATTCCCTCTAACTTTTCAGAATTTCCATTGACATAGTTAAATTTTTCTAAGAAACCATCCTCAACATCTGTTTTTTCCCCTTTAAAGTTCCTCTCAATAGAAGCTTTTACTAAGGTTCTATATTCAGTTTGTGTTCTATTCTTTCTACCATAGGAAAGAATATAGGAGTCATTATTTAATTTATCCAATTTAAAGAGATTATAAAGAGCTGGCAATAATTTTTTTTTGCTTAAATCTCCTCCTCCTCCAAAAATAATTAAAATAAAGGGCTGAGTCTTTACCTCAATACCAATTGGGTCACATAATGTTTTCATATCTAAATCCATTCTATTCCTCCTACTTCTCCTTTATACTATGTCCTCCGAACTCCTTTCTCAAACTTGCTAAAACTTTATCACTAAAGGTTTCTTCTTTTCTAGATCGAAATCTTTGTAGGAGCGATAGGGTAATTACAGGTGCTGAAACATTGTTTTCTAATGCCTCTAATACTGTCCATCGACCCTCACCTGAATCTTCTACCCAGCCTTTAATATTATTTAGCTCTGGATCACTTTTAAACATATCTTTCGTTAAGTTCAGCAAAAAAGATTCTATAATACTACCATGCTGCCAAACATTTGTAACTTTATCAAGGTTTATATTAAATTCTTCCTTAGATTTTAAGATCTCAAATCCTTCAGCATAGGCTTGCATCATCCCATACTCAATACCATTGTGTATCATCTTTACAAAATGGCCGTTACCACTTTTACCCATATATTCATATCCCTCTGGTGCACTGAGATCTTTTAAAATAGGAACTACTATATCAAATACTTTTCTTTCTCCTCCAACCATTAAACAATACCCATTTTCAAAACCCCAAAGTCCCCCACTGGTACCGATATCCAATAGATTTATTGATTTTTCTTTTAATAAAGTTGCTGTCTTTATAGTGTCTTTATAGTTGGAGTTACCACCATCTATTACTATAGCACCTTTTTTTAATTTTTCACCAAGTTCTATTAAGACATTGTTTGTGATTTCACCAGATGGGATCATAACCCAAACTAAAGGGACTTCGTGTGTATTTATCTCTTCTATGAATTTGTCCATATCATTGTATCCTACACCACCATTTTCTACCATAAGATCAATCTTATCCTGATGATGTCCATATACGAAAACTTCATGATTATGTTTTAATAATCTTAGTGCAACCTTTCCTCCCATCTTCCCTAAACCTATGATACCTATCTTCATATTTTTACCTCCTAGTTCTGTTATTGTCTTTTCTTATATACTAAATAAATCTTTTAAAACCTTTAAAATTTAGTATTTGTAGCATTTCTATGAAACATTAGGTATACTAGTAATGAGTTTAAATAATAGGAGGGAAAAGATGCATATTAAGAACTTAACAATCAAAAATTGGAAATCTATAAATGAAACTCATATAGAATTTGAAAACTTCTTATTATTTATAGGACAGAGTAATCACGGTAAATCAAATATTTTATCTGCAATACTTCTATTTTTTGATAAGATTACATTTAAAAACAAACATAGTTATCATATGAATACTCCTACAGAGCTTGTTCTTACCTTTGATAGTTTAAAGTTAAAGGAACTAAATGCTTTTAAATCAATTAAAAATTTAAAGGATGAAATTATCATAAAAAAAGTTCTTACAGCAGATAAAAAAGAATATTTTTATAAAAAAAATGATGAATTTCATCCTCTGTCAAAACATTTAGAATATTATATAAGGGAAAATATAGAGATCATATTTGTTCCATCATTTTCAGCTTCATCTAATAAAACTATCTTAGATATATATGAAAAAATTATATTAGTTATAAGTAACAACAATAAACTTGCTTATGTAGAAAAATTAATAGAAAAACTAGATTTAGAGATGCAGTATCTAGAAGAAAGATATGCTAGTAGAGGTCTCCAAAGAGAAGTAATGTTTAGAATAATGAGGAGAATAGCCAGCGTGACAAAAAGTACCCGATATAATTTGTTGGGAAATACCATCATTATGTATGAAGAACCAGAATTATACCTTCATCCACAGGCTGAAAGAGAATTACACTCAGTTATGACAAATATTGCTAGATATGGTGGACAGATCTATGTGACTACCCATTCTAGTTCATTTATAGAGCTCAATAATTACAAATCTATCTGTTTAGTTAGAAAAAATGATGATGGAACCCATGTGATTCAGCATAAAGGTGAACTATTTAGAGGAGATGAAATACAAAATTTCAATATGAATTATTGGATGAATCCTGATAGAGGAGAACTTTTCTTTGCAAAGAAAGTAATCTTAGTAGAGGGACAGACAGATAAGATAATTATCCCATTTTTAGCAAAAAAATTAGGAGTATACAAATATGAATATTCTCTTGTGGAATGCGGTAGTAAAAGTACTATCCCTCAATTTATAAGATTATTAAATCAGTATAAAATACCTTATGTAGCTGTATATGATAAAGATGAGCATATTTGGAGAGATGAAGAAACACGTCTTGTTAGCAAAAGACAAAATAAAGGGATTAGGAGTTTAATCAATAATGAAATAGGAGAAATAATAGAATTTACAAATGATATAGAAGAGGAACTTGAAGGAATGGATAGAGTTAAGAAAAATTATAAACACAAACCTTTTAGTGCCATAAAAAACATTTCTAATAATAACTATATAGTTCCAGAAAAATTAAAACAAAAAATTTTAAAGATATATAAATAGGAGGGTTACCCCTCCTATTTATAATACCAATCTATATTGTTACCCCACTTAGGTCTACTGGGGTCGGTTTTTTTATCTTTAGCCTGACGGTCTTGAAGGTTTGCCCTAAATTCACCGTTTTTAGGTGAATAGATCCATCCCCCATTTGAAGAATAAAATTCATTAGCTAATCCTAAATTTTCTAATTTATTGCAAATTTTAATATTGTTGTTTGTTTCTATCTCTACAGGTATGTCATCTACATCTTTCGTATACAAAGGAGTCCCTGGGAATTCAAAATTCTTTAAGAGGTTAAATCCGATGTTACTATTCTCAGCTAAAATAGTAAAGAATTTTTTTTTTTCATCATAACCCTTTATCTCTTTCTCACTAGGGTATCTCTCATAAATACTGCAGAAATCATCTATGGATCTTCTAACTAGAATGAGGTCTTTATTTATCTTAGGTAAAGGTGATAGACTATAACTATTTTTTATCTTGAAAAATGTAAAAAAAGAAAGAAATGCAATAAATAAAACTATAAAGATAATATCTGCCTTAATTACAAATTTCTTCATCAATATCTCCTGTCTCTTTAAAATATTCCAATGCCATAAGGTAACCATAAGGACCCAGGCCAGATATCTGACCTACACAAGCAGAAGCTGTCACAGAACGATGTCTAAACTCTTCTCTAGAATGTATATTACTTAAGTGGACTTCTATGGTTGGAATTGACACCGATTTGATTGCATCTAATATAGCAATACTGTAGTGAGTATATGCTGCTGGATTTATTATAATCCCATCATATAGACCGTATGCACTTTGAATTTTATTGATTATTTCACCCTCAATATTATTTTGAAAACACTCAATTTGTATCTTTAATTTTTTAGACTTTTCTTCTATCATCTCTATTAATTTAGGATATGATAGACTCCCATATATATTTTTTTCTCTAATCCCCAACATATTTATATTGGGCCCATTTATAACTAAAATTTTCATATAAACCTCCTACTCTTTTTTATATGATACTATAAAAGTAGGAGGTTTTCAACTTAATCAAAATTTAATCACACTTTGAATATCCACAAGCTCTACAAGAATAACATCCACCAGATACTTCTAATTTTTCTCCACACTCAGGGCAAGGTGTATTATGAGTGCATATTTCATGAGTTTCTTCATTAAACTTCTCTTCTTTTTGCTTTATAAAAGCCTGTGCAACTTCATAATCTTTTAATCCCATCTCAGTTTCAAACTCCTTTAATATATTTAATATTGCAAGTGGACAGGTATCACCTTTAGATAATTTTCTTCCTACAGCATTTCCTCCTGCAAAAGCAGGACAACCACTAATACCTTCAATAGACTTTTCTAGCATAAATAAGTTTCCTCCTAACCTAAGCATACCAGACATAAATATAGCTACAGCTTGAATGTTTTTTTCACAACCTCCTGATCCGCTCCTTATTACATAGAGATCCTGAATCTTATTTTCACTTGGAGAATATCCAATCATTACCTTTAATTTTCCACACCCAATTCTCAAATTTTTAGGGTAATATATTGTATCTTCAGCTATACTTTTTAATTTTCCTCTAGACAGTTCTAAAGTTTTTTCTTCTTCCTGATTTCCCAATGTCAATATCCCCTCACGAGCACATCCAGATCGATATACTGTTACTCCTTTTAATCCTAATTCCCAAGCTTTTAGATAGATATTTTCAACCTCTTCTATGGTAGTTTTATTGATTAGATTTACAGTAGAAGAGATGCTGGCATCTATTCTGTTTTGCCAAGTAGCCTGCATCTGCAATCTTTCAATAGGATCCAAATTTTGAGCAGTTACAAAGGATTCAGGTAGATCTTCTGTATTTTCAATATCATATCTTTCCATATATTGTTTTGCAATAGGAGCAAAAACTTCATAAAATACATCTTCTCCATGCAAACTTTCAGTCTTTCTTGTATAGGAAAAAGCAAAGTTAGGTTCGATGCCAGTACTCATCTGTAACATAGTACCAATAGATCCAGTAGGAGCTATTGTAAGTAATTGAGAATTTCTCAATCCATATTTTTTAATTAGTTCTATAACTTCATCATCGGAGTTTTCAATTAAAAATGGTGATTTTAAAATTGTCTCTAAATCAAAATTAGGATAAGCACCATTTTCTTTTGCAAGGTTGGCACTCTCTTTGAGAGCTTCAATAATAATAATCTTCCCTAAAGTATCGCAAAACTCTATAGATTCAGGAGAGCCATATCTGAGGTCCATTTGGATAAGTAGATCTCCTACTCCTAAAATACCTAACCCTATCTGTCTCCAGTCGGCCACTGATTCCCTTTGTTCCTTTAATGGGTGCAAGGGTAAGCCTTCATCTAAAACCTCATTGAGAGCTCTTACTCCTATCCTTACAGCTTTTTTTAATCTTTCAAACTCAAACTCATCTTTTGTTTTATTAAAAAAACTAGGAAGGATCAATGATCCTAATAAACAACTTCCCCCTGCAGGAAGGGGTTCTTCAGCACAAGGGTTGGTTCCTGCAAATTCAAAGTTTTCATCTTCACTAAGGAGATTCCAATTTGATATTCTATCCCAAAATAACATTCCTGGCTCAGCATAATTCCAATTTTGACGTGCCAACTCTTTAAAGAGTTCTCTTGCTCTAACTTCTTTTTCCATAATTTGATCTGTATCTATAACTTCAAATTTTAGTTTAAACAATTCATCTTTTTTTACTTTTTCCATAAATTCATCGGTCATCCTAACAGAAATATTAGCTTTCTGGACTTTTGAAAGATCTCCTTTTATTCCTATGAAATCACAAATATCTGGGTGATCTATTGAAATAGAAAGCATTAGTGCCCCTCTCCTTCCATTTTGTCCTATGATCTCTGTAGTAAGGTTATATAGGTCCATAAAAGATACTGAACCTGTAGTTTCCATAGCCGAATTATTAACGACAGTTCCCCTAGGTCTTAATTTTGATATATCAATTCCACATCCTCCACCATAGGAAAAAGTACGAGCCAATTTTTTAGCTGTTTCAAATATTGATTCTAAGTTATCTTCGGGAGGAGTTAATACATAACAATTTGAATAAGTTATTTTCCTTCCCAACTTATGGAGTCCTCTATTGGCTAATATTCTTCCTGCAAAAATAAACTCTTTATTAACTATGGATTCCTTCAACAATAGATTTCCATTGGAAATTCTTTCTAACCATTCTTTAAAAGTTTCATCAGTATATTTATATTTTTTTCTCCAAATATCTTGACCTAAAATATTTTCTTCTCCTAACCACTTTACCTCATTCAAAATAATTTCACCCCATCATATAGTTTTTATTTTACGATTTTCACTAAATATTGTGTTTCATAATATAATATATACCACCGATTTTGAAATTTTCATACTTTTTTTTAAAAAAAATACACAAAATTAGAATAAAATTAATTTATTTATTGGTGACAAACGGAATAATAATTATATAAAAAAGTTGAAATCCTCTATTAAATATGGTATAAATTGATAGAGGCATTGAAGCCCTTATTTTATAAGGGATAAAAAATGGGAGGTATTAAAATGACTAAAAAAGAATTCGTAGCATTATTTGCAGAGAGAGGAAATTTTGAATCTAAGGCAGAAGCTGAAAGAAAATTAGATACGTTCATGACAACTGTTGAGGAAGTATTATTAAACGGAGATGAAGTTAACTTTATCGGATGGGGAAAATTTGAAGTAGTTGCAAGAGCTGAAAGAAAAGGAAGAAATCCTAAAACTGGTGAAGAGATTACTATTCCTGCTAAAAAAGCTGTTAAATTTAAAGCTGGAAAAAAATTAAACGACAAGATGAACTAAAAAATTAAAAAGGAGAATTTATCTCCTTTTTTTTCTCCTTTTTTAAAAAATTATATGGAATAATTTTTATTTTTAAGAACGTTTAACCTCTTCCTAATTTACTATATAAAACTTCTTGTTGCTTAGATGTGAAATCAAAATAAATCATAGTATTTTCAACATTTCTGTGGCCCAAAATGTACTGAACTTCCTTGATGTCTAGTCCGCAATCAGCTAAATGAACTCCTGCCGTATGTTTTAAAGTATGAAAGTGTTGTTTTTCTTTTGGGATATCCGCTAAATCAAAATATTTTTTACATAATCTTGTAAGATGTTGACGACTTAAAGGTGTCGATTTTCTACTTAAAAATATGTAATTTGAATTGTTTTCAGAGTCAATATATTCACGTAATAATTTACTAGTTTCTCTAGTCAAACGGATAGTATTATTCCTGCTTCCCTTTAATCTCCTACAAAATAATTCTTTACTATTTTCATGAAAATCCTCCTTTTTTAAGTTAGAAATTTCACTTGCTCTAAGTCCACACTCATAAGCAATAAGAAAAATTAACTTATCTCTTTCAAAAAATTTAAATTTTTGTTTCTTTTTATCCATCAAAAATAATTTTTCAGCTTTTTTAAAAGAACCCATTAATTTATCAAATTCCATATTGGTTAAATATTTAATATCTCTATTTACGGTTCTTTTCTTTTTTTCTTTTTTTAGTTGTTTTTCAAGTTCCTTTATTTTATCTTCTAATAACATGCTTATTACCATATCATCTTTATTTTCTTCTAGTTTTTTTCTCAGAGCATCCAACTGGTTTATATCCATAAATTTCTCCTATAAATTTATTTTTTAGTATTAATTTTTAATCTACTATATGATACCTTAAATTTCAGTATATTTCAATGAATGTTACAAAATATTTATTTTGTAACATTCAAAAAAAATCATTGAAAATAAAGGGGTAAAACCTTTTCCTCTTTTAACAAAAAACGAATGTTCCATTATAAAAGCAAAGAAAATAAAGATTTTTAAATCTTTTGTCTATTATATTTTCCAAATTATATGACAATAAAAAAACAAAACCTAAAAGATTCAATATTTAAATTAATCGGACTTTGACTTTTAAAATGATAAAAATAGATGAAGCTCTAATTTTGATTTTAAGAGATTTAGACGTATAAACACAACGATTTAATTTACAAATGCCCTTAAATCAAAGATTTTATAAAAAACGTTGATTTCATTGGCCTTTAAAGTGTTTTTATTTCAATGATAAAAAAGAGTGTGAGATTAAATCTAGATAAGCATAATTATATTTTTTTATAACCTTTATTTAATCTATAAATTTTATTTTGAAATTCTATCTTTATAAACTATTTTTTTATGCTTTTTTTAGTACAATTCTCTGCATAAAAAAAAGACCCTATAATTTTAATTACAGAGTCTTTTTTAGTATATGATTATTTTTTCCAAGTATTTGGAGATTTATTCCATTCACTAGCTTCTTTTGCATCTTTAGAAGAAAGGTAATTTTCTTCTACTGCTAATTCTATTAAATCAGGAAATCCAGAAAGCGTTTCCCATTTACAATTAGCTTCTTCAAATCTATCATACGCTTTTTTAAACTCATATGAGAATATTGCCATAACTTCTACATCTTTAGCTCCTTCTCTTCTTGCTGCTTCAAGTGCCGAAATACAACTTCCACCTGTAGAGATAAGATCTTCGATTACGATTATTTTTTTACCTTTTACATCTGCACCTTCTATTTGCTTTCCTGCTCCATGAGCTTTTGGTTTAGACCTAATATAAGCCATTGGTTTATTCATCTTTTCTGCTATGAATGCTGCCCATGGAATTCCTGCTGTTGCAGTCCCTGCTAAGATATCAAATTCTTTATCTTTTAACGCTTCTATAAAAGCATCTACTATATCCGTTCTTTCCTTTGGAAAACCAATAACTTTTCTATTGTCACAGTATATAGGAGATTTAATTCCTGATACAAATGTAAATGGCTCTGCCACGTTTAATCTTACTGCTTCTACTTTTAATAGTGCTCTAGCTACTTTTTTTGCATTACTCATATTCAATCTCACTCCCTGTATTCTCAATTATTTCATTTTTATTATATACAATTTTACCATTGACTATTGTAGTTTCAATTTTTCCTAATCCTGTATATCCATCGAATGGAGTCCATCCACACTTTGATAATGTAGTTTTATTTTCTAAGGTAAACTTTTTGTCTAGATCTACTACTACTAGATCCCCATAATAACCTTCTTTAATTTCTCCTCTGTCTTTTATATCAAATATTTTACTTGGATTTTTAGACATTAGCTCTATCAATTTAGATAAAGTAATTTTTCCTTTAGATACAGCATCTAACATCAATGATAATGAATTCTCTACTCCTGGGATTCCAAATGTCACCTTTTCTAATTTCTCTGAAAGAAGATGGGGTGCATGGTCAGTACCAATGGTATCAATAGTTCCATCATTTATAGCATCCCATAAGGCTTTTATATCATCTGTTGTTTTCAACTCTGGTTTCATTCTTAGTAACAGCTCATTTTTTCCCTTTATATCGTTTTCACTGAGAAAAAGATGGTGTGGAGTTACTTCTGTATATATTTTTTTTGTAGATTTTACTCTATTTTTTCTAATAATATCCAACTCTTTTTTATTTGAAATATGACAAAGATATAATTTATTTCCATATTTTTCGTTATAGGTAATAGCCTTTTCTACCATTTCACCTTCAGCGTGAACTGAGACCATTTTGGATTTTAAAAATATATTTTTTAAAACTTCATCTTTTTCAACTAACATCTTTCCCGTAGATATATTCATAAATACTTTTGTAGAAGCTACTCCATCATGGGGAATAATATCACTGTTGTCAGTACTAGTTCCACCAAAATGAAAACCATAGTTTACAATTGATTTAGTAAAAGCTAGGTCTTTTTTATCTTGAAGAGCTTTTAAATTTGTAGTGGTAGGAACAGTATTTGGCATATCTATAAAAGTAGTAATTCCACCTTTTGCACATGCTCTTGACCCTGTATACAGGTCTTCCTTATGAGTCAGTCCTGGATCTCTCATGTGTACATGGGGATCTATCACTCCCGGGATAAGATATTTTTTACCCTTTAAATCTAAAATGTCTAATTTTTTTATATTTTTATCTGAGGATAAAAACGTCTCTTTAATTATATTTAAACTGTTGATGTCAGAACTTATTTCAGTAATCTTACCATCTTTTATATAGATATCTTTTATCTCATATTCATTTCCTATAGTATTTATTCTGGCATTTTTTATTAACAAATCTAATCCCTCCTACTCTTCTTATCTACTTTGAATTAAGTATAAAATCTGATTTTTTTCCAATTCTTTAAAGATTAATTGTTTAATCCTTCTTTTATTTCATCTAGTATTAATTTAGCTGCATGAACTGGATTTTCTGATTTAGTTATTGGTCTTCCTACTACTAAAAAATCAGATCCATTTTCAATAGCCATCTTCGGAGTCATTATTCTTTTTTGGTCATTAGAAGCTGCCCATAGTGGTCTCACTCCCGGACAGATTGTGTAGAAGTTTTCTCCACAAAGTTCCTTTATTTTCTTGGCTTCTAGCGGAGAACACACTACTCCGTGTAACCCTGATTCCTTAGTTTCTATAGCCCAGTGATTAGCTAATCCACTGATATTTAAGTTACTCTTAAAATGTTCTGCGACCTCTTCTTCTGTAAATGATGTCAATATAGTAACAGCTATTGCTATAGAGTCAGAATTACTTTCCTTTAGCATATCTGCAACAGATTTCATCATAGTAGGTCCTCCACCAGCATGGACGTTAAACATAAAGACCTCTTGTTTATTCGCAAACATCGATGCCATAGTTGTTGTATTTGGAATATCATGAAATTTTAAATCTAAAAATACTTTTTTATCTATACTATGAAGGTAATCTACCGCTTCTCCACGAGTATTTAAAAATAATTCTAATCCTACCTTATATGTAGATACAGCATCTCCAATTTCATTTACAATATCCTTTACTTCGTCTAATGTCTTATAATCTAATGCTACTATTAATCTATCTTTAGCCTTTAATTTCATTATTTCCTCCTAATCTACTTCTATACGCTACTCCTCCATCAGGATGAGCCGCTCCTACAATCTCACTGATATTATCTATATTATTTTCTATACAGTACTTTTCTAACCCTTCTTTTATCTCTACTGGTAATCTTGGGTTTCCAAACATTCCTGTTCCTAAAGATATAGCACTGGCTCCCACCATAAGAAATTCTATTGCATCTTCGGTAGAAGATATTCCTCCCATTCCAAGGACTGGGATAGATACTGCTTGAGATACTTGGTATATCATTCTAAGTGCTACTGGTTTTACAGCGGGTCCTGATAACCCTCCCATTATATTCCCTAAAATTGGTTTTCTTTTTCTTATATCTATTGCCATTCCTAATAGAGTATTTATAAGGGCTACACCATTTGCCCCCTCTTCCTCTACTATTTTTGCAATCTCTACTATATTAGTTACATTAGGTGATAATTTTACAATCATAGGTTTAGTTAAGACTTTTCTTACTTCACGAGTTACCAATCTTGCCATCTCTGGATTAGCTCCAAAGGCCATCCCTCCATCTTTAACATTGGGACATGATATATTTAGTTCTACCATCTCTATCTCTTCTATCTGCTCAACTTCTTTAGCAATTTCTATGTATTCTTCCAAGATCTTTCCATTTATATTTGCGACTAAAGGAATATTAAGCTCTTTTTTTATAGATGGTATTAACTTTTTAAACTCTTCAATACCTGGATTTTCCAATCCAACTGAATTTAACATTCCAGATGGTGTTTCTGCAATCCTAGTACCGGCATTTCCATTTCTAGGTTCCATAGTTATTCCTTTTAATACTGCAGCTCCTAATTCATTGGGGTTAAAATAATCTTTATATTCTAATCCATATCCAAAGCATCCTGATGCTGTCATTATAGGATTATTTAAGTTTTGACCTAAAAAGTTTATATTTAATCTATTGCTCATTATTTACACCCTCCATTTGGATCTATTACATCTACGTCTACTATATCTGTACTTTCAAATACCGGTCCATCGTAACAAACTTTCTTCATCCCTTTTTTAGTTAATATAGAACATCCCACACATGCTTTTATTCCACATGCCATTCTTTCTTCTAAAGATACTTGACATCTTATATTGTTTTCTTGTGCTACTTTTGCTACTGCTTCCATCATGGGATAAGGGCCACAAGTATAGATTATATCTATATTTTTATCTTTATTTTTTAATAATTCTTTTAAAATGTCTACTGTATTTCCTTTTATTCCCATACTACCATCATCAGTAGCTACCTTTAGCTCTATATTTTCAAAATCAAATTTTTCTATTATCTTTACTGCACCAGCATTTCTTCCTCCACCTATAAAGGTGATATCGTTGTTATCTTTTAAACCTTTAATGAGATATTTGATAGGAGCCATTCCCATTCCTCCACCGATTACTACTATATTCTTCCCTTTAAGGTCTATATCGTAGCCATTTCCTAGAGGTCCTTGAATATTTATAGTTTCCCCTGTAGAGAGTTTAGTAAATTCTTTAGTCCCTTTTCCCAAAGCCTCATAGTAAAATTCTAAAATATTTCCATCTACATTGTGTAAACTTATCGGTCTTCTTAAAACTTTTGAGCTATCTTTACATTGGAGCATAAAAAACTGACCTGGCTTAGAATGTTGAGGTATTTTTATCCCTTCTACCCTCATTAAATAATAATTATCTGCTATTTGTATATTCTCTATTACCTTAACATCTTCTAAAAACATAT
>Ga0316197_10000786_pt1 | contig 22337 bp, 17 predicted proteins | sample OudBiesiAoxic_MG_FD_204939 | JGI IMG/M metagenome (GOLD analysis project Ga0316197, IMG submission 204939) | Coastal sediment microbial communities from Oude Bieten Haven, Netherlands - site A oxic | ecosystem: Environmental > Aquatic > Marine > Coastal > Sediment | place: Netherlands... | reverse complement strand
ATCCGGTTCTCGTGCACGAAGAGCTGTGCGGTCTGGAGCCCGAGCCCCTCCTCGCCGAGAATGTCGTCGTTGCTCACCCGCACTTCGTTCAGACGCACGTGGGCGTGGTCGGTCGGCATGTTGAACGTCCACATGAATTCTTCGATGTGGAATCCGGGCGAATCGGTCGGCGTGATGAAGCAGGTGATGCCGCGGCCGTCGCCGGGCTCACCGGAGGTCCGGGCGAAGATGTAGTCGTGCGTTGCGTGGTGGAGCCCGGTGTTCCAGTACTTCTCGCCGGTGATCACCCATTCGTCGCCGTCGCGCACCGCCGTCGTCTCCATCCACGTGGCGTCGGAGCCGTGCAGCGGCTCGGTGAGGCCGAACCCGATCCGTGCGGTTCCGTCGAGCATCTTCGGGATCCACTCCGCCTGTTGGCTGGGTGACCCGTACTTCTCCATCATCAGGACGGTGACGAGGTTGCCGACGATCGAGCTCTCGTTCTGGAGGTCGTTGTGGAGCCCCAGGCCCTTGCGAGCAAGGTGCTCGCGGATGATTGCCATCTCGAGGTTGCCGGCGTGGTTGCCGCCGAAACGTTCGGGGAGTTGGTGACGGTAGAAGCCGGCCTCGTCGGCTGCGACTCGCATCCGTCGGAGCAACGCCTCCCACTCGGCGTTGGGCAGACCGTCACGGTCCCAGTCGGTGCGTGAATCCTCGCGACGATGGTCGAAGAAGCGGATGTTGTCGTCCTCCGCCTCGATCGGTTTGATCGTCGACTCGATGAATTCGTCGAGTCGATCGAGGAACTGCTGGGTCGAGTCGGGGATGGCGAAGTCCATGCGGCCGACCGTAGCGATCAGGTCCTCACGTCCTCCGACCGAGCCCGCCGGCGATACGACGGCCCGATACGTGGCCACGGCAGCGGTGCCAGGTCCGGGGCGACCCAGTCGGCTCGCGCCGCGGGGCTGAACAACACCGCCCGAGTCCAATGACGCAATGGTGCCGCTGTCGCGCAGCACGGGGCAGCCAACACGTCGTCGAGGCGCGCCGTTCGCAAGCTGGCCACCGCGGCGACGTAGTAGCGGGTCAGCGTCTCGTGGTAGCCCGACGAGTCGGTGTTCTCGACACCGGTGGCGCGGTTGTAGGCGCGGATCCCATCGCGAAGGAAGTCGACCGTCTCCGCGGGGGTCCGGCCGACGAGCGCGACACGGCACACGACGAGATGCGCCTCGTGCGTCCAGTCGGCCTTCGGCAGCGTCAGGTCGCAGAACGCCTCGAACGTTCGCAGCGATTTCGAATCGGGCACCCACCCATCCTGGTACGGCGATCTCGGAGCTGCACAGCAGGTTTTGGACCGGTGCTACGTTCTGTGACCACCGTCACCCACACTCGAGGAGAACCGTCATGTTCGCAATGGCCGACGTCACCCGCACGCACGCCGCAGAACGGCCCGACAAACCGGCGCTCATCTGCGACGACCGCACGTTGACGTACGGCGAGTTGCACACCGAGAGCTGTCGAGTTGCCAACGCACTCCTCGATGCCGGCGTGACACCGCAGGATCGTGTGGGATTCATCGGGAAGAACATCCCCGAGTACTTCACGCTCAGCTACGGCGCCGCGAAGCTCAACGCCGTGCCCGTCGCCGTCAACTGGCGGCTGGCGCCACCGGAGATGGCATTCATCCTCGACAACGCGGAGGCGAAGGTGGTGCTCGTCGAAGGCGAGTTCGTCGATCATCTCGACAAGATGGAGCTGCCACGGAATCCGCTCGTCATCGAGGTGGGCGGGGACGGCGCCAACGTGTCGTACAACGACTGGATCGACGGTCGATCGGACGATGATCCGGATTACCCGACCGCGATCGACGACACCGGGTCTCAGCTCTACACGTCCGGCACGACGGGCCTCCCGAAGGGAGCGGAGCTCACCAACCGGAATTTCGAGGCGATCATCGAACCGATCAGCGAAATGATCGGGGTGACGTCGGACAGCGTCATGCTGCACATCCTCCCGATGTTCCACATCGGGGGCAGCGGGGTCGCCAATGTCGGGCTGTTCAACGGAGCGACCAACGTCGTCCACCGCGATGTCGACCCGGGTCGAATCTTCGCCGACATCCCGAAGCACAAGGTCACGGCGAGTTTCATGGTTCCTGCGCTGCTGCAGGTCCTTCCGATGATCCCGGGCGCGTCGGATGTCGACTTCTCGTCGCTCGAGACGATCTTCTACGGCGCGTCGCCGATCACCGAGGAGGCGCTGGTTGCGTCGATGGCACTACTCAAGTGTCGGCACGCTCAGGCGTACGGTCTCACCGAGACCACGGGTGTCGTCACCTGGCTCCCGCCCGAGGACCACGATCCGGGCGGTCCGCGCGCAAAACTCCTGCGTTCGGCCGGGACGCCGGTCGACGGCGTCGAACTGCGGATCGTCGACGATGCCGGCAACGACCGACCGGACGGTGAAGTCGGCGAGGTCTGGGTGCGGACGCCACAGAACATGAAGGGCTACTGGCGAAATCCCGACGCGACGGCAGAGGTGTTTCCCGAGGGACGCGACGCCGATGGCCTCGGATGGTTCCGCACCGGCGACGCCGGCTATCTCGACGACGGCTACCTGTTCATCCACGATCGCGTGAAGGACATGATCGTGTCCGGCGGCGAGAACATCTACCCGGCAGAGATCGAGAACGCGATCATCTCCCACCCCGGTGTGGCCGACGTCGCCGTCATCGGGATCCCGAGCGAGCGGTGGGGCGAGTCGCCACTCGCATTGATCGTTGCCGCCGAGGGCGCCGACCCGACGCAGGACGAGATCATCGCGCACTGTGAGGAACGGCTGGCACGATTCAAGTTGCCGACGGCCGTGGAGCGTATCGACGCGATCCCGCGCAACCCGTCCGGGAAGATCCTGAAGGTCGACCTGCGCAAGCCCTACTGGGAAGGCCGCGACCGGGCCGTCAACTGATCACACGTAGGTCGAGCCCTTCATGCCGTCGATGTCCTTGCGCATCTCGACGTTGACCAGTGCGGGCTTGCCGGACGCGAACGCCCGCTCGAGTGCCGGGACGATCGCACCGGGCTCGGTGACGTGCTCGCCGTGGCCCCCGAGCGCTTCGACGACCTTGTCGTAGCGGGCATAGCTCAGCTCGGTGGCGACGAGGCGATCCGAGCCGTAGATCATCGCTTGCGGCCGCATCATCTGCCCCCACGCCGCGTCGTTGCCGACGATGCCGACGATCGGCAGCCCGAAGCGGACTGCGGTGTCGAACTCGAAGCCGTTCAGCCCGAACGCGCCGTCGCCGTAGACGATCAGCACGCGCTGGTCGGGGTGTGAGAGTTGGGCGGCGAGTGCGAAGGGCATGCCGACACCGAGCGTTCCGAGCGGCCCCGGGTCCATCCACGTCCCGCGTTCGGGAACCTTGATCACCTTCGACGCCTGGGCCACGATGTCGCCGCCGTCACCGATCACGATCATCTCGTCGTCGGTCGCGATGAAGTCGGCGATCCCGCGGCAGAGTCGCATCGGATCGATCGGCACCTCGTCGGAGTCGAGCTGACCGGCGAGCGTCTGCTCAGCCTCCACCTCGATGACGCGCAGCGCCGCCGAGTGCGCAGAGAAGTCGACGCCTCCCCGGCTGACGATCCCCTCGCGTAGTGCGTCGAGATTCGCACCGAGGTTGCCCACGAGGCCGACGTCGGCCGATCGGTTCTGACCGATCAGCGTCTCGTCGAGGTCGAGTTGCACGATCTTCGCGCCGGCCGGAATCGACGCTCCGTACTTCATCCGGAAGTCGAGTGGCGTACCAGCCAGCACGACCACGTCGGCCTGCGCGAGCGCATCCTTGCGGCTGCGGTTGAAGAACTGCGGATGGCTCATCGACAGTTGCCCACGGGCCATCCCGTTCGTGTACGCCGGGATGTTCGTCGCTTCGACGAACCGCTGCAGCGCAGGGCCTCCCTCGGACCACTTCAGCGCGGTGCCCGCCATGACCATCGGGTTCGTCGCGCCGTTCACCAGATCAACCGCTTCGTCGATCAGCGCCGCCGGCGCGGTCGACGCGACTCGGTAGTCGCGGAACCGCGGCATCTCGACGGTGTCGAGGTCGAGGGGCGAGTGCAGCACGTCCATCGGCACCTCGAGGAATGCCGGTCCGGGCACGCCCGACAGTGCGTGACGGATCGCGAGTTCCACGTACTCACCGAGTCGGGCCGTCTCGTAGCAGGCATCAGCCCACTTGGTGATCGGCTTCATCACCGACACGTGGTCCATCTCCTGCAGCGAACCGCGACGCAGGTTGTTGAACGGGCCCTGCCCGCCGATCACCAGGATCGGCGAGTTCGCCCGCCACGCGTTCGCCACGCCCGTGACACCGTCGGTGACGCCCGGGCCCGCCGTGAGGATCGCGACACCGACGCGCCCGGGGTTGAGCCGCGCCCAGGCATCGGCCGCATGGGCGGCGGCCTGCTCGTGGCGGACGTCGACAACCTGGATCCCCTCGTCGATGCACCCGTCGTAGATCCCCATCACGTGCCCACCCGACAGGGTGAACACACACTCGACGCCGGCGGCCTTCAACGCCTTCGCGACCAACCGACCACCGTGGCTCATGACACAACCTTCCTCTGATCCATGATCCGACCGTAGTGGCGACGCTCGCGCGAGATTCAGGCGGCGCGGTGGCGGAGCCACGCACGCTCGAGCTGGCGGGCAACGTCACAGATGCAGCCGTGATGCCCCGCGTGATCATCGAGCTGCTCGACGGGTCCGCCGGCCGACGCGACGCCGGTCACTCGGCTCGCTCCGGCGGGCACGGGGTGCCAGCGCCCCTCGAAGAACGTGCCGAGTACGTCGATGCCGTCGATCTGGGCCGGGTCGGTGTCGAGTGGATTCCGGTCGACCACCGTGAAGTTGGCGAGCTTGCCGGGTTCGATCGAGCCGAGCTCGTGCTCGCGTCGCCACGAATGGGCCGCGCCGAGGGTGACCGCGTGCAGTGCTTCGGCGACGGTGACGCGCTGTTCGGGCCCGGCGACCCGACCGGATGGCGTGACCCGGTTGACGGCACACGACATCATCCCGATCGGATCGCTGCGACCCATCGGGAGGTCCGAGTGGAACGACAGCGGAATGTGTCGATCGAGCACCGAGCGATGACGCGTCATCACATCGGCACGCTCCGGACCGAGGCCGACCTCGCCGAACTTGTCGGCGAATCCGACCGGGTAGTACGGGTTCGTACTGACGATGCAACCCAATCGTGCGATGCGGTCGATCTGCTCCTCGGTCGAGTTCGCGAAGTGGACGATCACCGTCCGATGATCGGGCCGCGGGTGCTCCGCCATCCGACGTTCGATCGTGTCGAGCACCATCTCCAGCCCGGCATCGCCGTTGACGTGGATGTGGATCTGGAAGCCCGCATCCCAGTAGAGCTTCGATCGCTCCTCGAACATGTCCGGCGGCATGATCCACTCGCCGTGGTGATCGGGGTTCGGGTTGCCGGAGCGGTCGAGATAGGGCTCCTGCATCTGCATCAGTTGGCTGATGATCGCTCCGTCCGCAAAGAGCTTCACCTGCCCGCCGAAGAACGACAGCTTCCCGCTGGGCGCCATCTCGAACTCGCGCTGCGCTCGCGCCAACGAGTCGGCGTGGGACATCCCGGCCTCAGCAGGCCCGCGGCCATCGGTGATGAAGTACGACGCGAACGGCGTGTCCGCAGCTCCGAGGATCGCCTCGTACAACTCCCACGCTCCGGGGACGAGGATCGCACCCGGCTCGTTGAATGCGGTCACACCGTTCTGGTGGAGATACCGGACCATCTGCTCGAGACCGCGGGCGAACCGCTCCGGCTCGAACAGCATCGGAGTGACGAGGGGGAACACCAGCGCGAAGGCACCGCGCTCCCAGAAGTGGCCGGACTCGACGTCGGAGGTCGCTTCCACATCGGCGGCGAGCTTTCCCGCTCCCACTTCCGCGGCGAGGTCTCGATCGAGCAACCCGAGCGAGCGAAGCGCCGCTGTGTTGAAGTAGAACTCGTGGCACGATCGTTGCCACACCCCGATCGGCCGCGTCGCCGAGACCCCGTCGAGGATGGTCCGGCTCAGGTCGCCATGCCAGAGCGCGTGGTAGCCCCACGAGAACAGCCAGTCGTCGTTGCCGGCGGCCGCCATCGCAGCGTCGGCCTCGCCGAGACGGGCCACGTACTCATCGTGTGAGTTCGCTGCCGGGAACGTGCGGTCGGGCAATACCCAGTCCTCCGTGGCAATCACTTCGGTCGCAAGGGTCGTCGCGCCGAGGATCGGGTGCAGGTGCTGGTCGATCAACCCAGGCAGCACGACGCGGTCCGACAGGGACCGGTTCACCTCGTACGGCTCCGTTCCGATTGCTGCGACCACGTCGTCGAACGCACCGACCGCGACGATGCGGGCGTCGCGAACGGCCACGGCGTCTGCGATCGGTTGTCGATCGTTCATCGTGACGATGGCGGCTGCCGTGTGGATGGTGATCATCGGCGGCGCGAGCTGTCAGGCGACGGCTGAGACGGGCAGGCGTTCGGGGTCGAGATCGGTTGCCGGCGGGAACGCACCGCGGAGGTACCACGGCGGCGAGAAGTGCGACCAGGTCCCGACGGGCTGCGCGAGTCGATCGGCGATCACGGTGATCGCCGCAGCGTTGAACCCGAGCCCACAGTGGCTCCCGAACACCCGAACGTTCTCGCTCGTGGCCGTGCGCTCGACCAGGCAGGCCTGCCAGCTGACCACACCGTCGGTCCGCGAGTAGATCGACGTGTTCGGAATCGTCAGCGGCGGCCGGTGCACGTCGCGCATCGCCCGTCGGAAGCCGGGTGAGTGGTAGCGGCTCATCGCCTCCCACATCGGCTGAGCGGACGACGAGTCCGCTTCGATCATCTGGATCGGGCTCCCCAGCGTGATCACCTGACGCACCATGTCGGGCCGCGACCGCGCGAGTTCTCGAGCGTAGATTCCGCCGAGGCTCCAGCCGACGATCGACACCGGCTCCTCGCGCCGCAAAAAGGCCCGATCGAGCTTCTGGACGAGGCCCTCGAGGATCTGGCGGGTCGGGCCGACGTTGACGCCGAGCCCCCAACCGTAGGTGCGGTAGTCGAGCCGGCGGAGCAGGTTGCGCAGCGGGTCGGTCGACCGGTCGCTCGCCGAGAACCCGGGCAGGACGAGTACCGGGTGTCCGTCGCCCGTTGGGAGGCGACGCAGCAGGGGAAGCATCGCCGACATCTGTGCCCGCTCCCCGAGCGCCCGGACCTCGAGCGCCGCCATCCACGGTGGAGGTGCAGAAATCTTGTCGCTCATCAGGACTTCTTGAGCTTGGCAGCGGACTTCTTCTTGGGGGCAGCCCGCTTCTTCGTCGCAGACTTCTTGGCCCCAGGTGCACGCTTCGCAGTGGTCTGTCTGGCCGACGCCGACATCGACGCGGTGCGGATCTCGCGCTGCTTCTCGATCCGGCGCGCCACCTCCGGGTTGCTGGGTGCGATCGCCTCGGTGCCGTGGCCGCCGCGACGCATCGGTGCCGGGGCCGGCGGAACCGCCCACTCCGCCCCGGTCGCTTCGAAGAGTCGCTCGATCTCGTCGACGTGGAGGTCGGTGAGATGCCACAGGTCGGGGATCAACTCACGGTCGGAGATCAGCCCGATGTCGAGTCGGTCCTCATAGCTGTGAACCGTGATGTTCAGCCCAACGCCGTCGGAGATCGTCGAGACCGGAATGTATGCGTCGAGCTTGGCCCCGGCGAAGTACAGCGGCTCGCGCGGCCCGGGGACGTTCGAGATGACGACGTTCACCGGCGTGTTGACTCGATCGGCGAGCTTGAGTCGGCCCACCAGCCGGATCGCCGATGCAGCGATGACCGGCGACGTGATCTGCGACGCTTCCATCATCGCCTCCGCCGGCAAGAGGTCCATCTGCTTCTTGGCGGCCTGCATCGCCTGCCGACACAGTTCGACGCGCTCGACGGGGTCGGCGCAGTTTGTCGGGAGCTCGGCGACGATCGCCGATACACGGTTCGACCAGACCTCGTCGCCCTGCTCCTCGCCGGTACGAATCGACACCGGCACCATGGCGCGCAGCGGGTCCTCGGGCAGTGCATCGTGTTCGAGCAGGTACTCCCGCAGCGCTCCCGTGCACATCGCCATCACGACGTCGTTGATGGTGCCGCCGGTCGCATCCTTGAGCGCTTTGACGTTCGCGAGTGCCACGGAGCGCATCGCGAACCGTCGATTCGGCGTGACCGATGCGTTCCACGGGGTGGGCGGCGCTGGACTGAGCGGTATCGAGACGCTCGCCTCGTTGGACGGTGCCGTGTCCTGCGACGGGGCGACCAACGCCTTGATGGCGTCACGTGCCTGGCTGGCAGCTCCGCTGACGCTGTCGACACCAGCTGTCTCCGCGAGCTGACGGACGATCTTCAACTGGAGCCGAGCGGCCTTGACCGGATTCGCCGCGAGATGTCGCGCGGTCGCCTTGAGGAGGTCGATGTCTCGGGGGACCTCCTCGCCGTGCCAGTCGATCGGTTCGTACGTCCATTCGGCGTCGGGCGATGGGTCGGTGAGGATCTTCAGCATGATCACGCCCGACGCGCCGTCGATCGTCGAGTGGTGGTATTTCGTGAGCATCGCCCACCGCCCGTCGGCGAGGCCTTCGATGACGTAGACCTCCCACAGCGGCCGGCGCCGATCCATGTGCCGCCCGACGATGCGCGCCACCTGGTCACCGAGTTGGTCGGCTGCTCCGGGAGGCGCGAGGCCGATGTGGCGGACGTGGTAGTCGAGGTCGAAGTCCGGGTCGTCGATCCAGTACGGATGGTCGAGCCCGAACGGAACGTCGACGAGCCGACGACGCATCGGCGCCAGGTGACCGACGAGGGTGCCGAACCGTTCGTAGACCGCGTCGAACGGCTCGAAGTCGGGCGACGGGCGTTCGTAGACCGCCACCGCGTTCACGTGCCCGTACGTGTTCGGCGTCTCCATGTACAGGAAGCTCGCATCGAGCCCGGACAGTTGCTGCATGTCGTTCTCCTCGTGGCACCGACGTCGTTCGGTGCGACCAATTTCATCATGCCTCAGATTCGGTCCTCGTGCCGAATGGCGCGGCGGGGACCGCCCTCCACGTGACGGGCACTCAACCCTCGATCGGGGGCGTGCTCCGGCGACTCGCCGTTCCGGTGTACTTCCCCGTCATCGCGGGAACGCTCGGCCTGGCGCTGCTCATCCCGGTGCTCCCTCTGCACCTCACCCGATCGGGAATCCCACTCGGGACGGCGGCGATCGTCCTCGGTCGCCGACGCCGTCCGCCAGGGGTAGCGGCTGCGTTTGCGCGTCGCCGCCGCTGTCGGAACGAGCTGTCGGCCCGTCCGACTCGACGAGCGTCGCACCGGGAGCGAAAGATGGTCGGCATGCCGCTCGAACCTGGTCCAATGCGGGTCATCCACGACCACTTCACGACGAAGGACGAGGTCCTCGACGAGATCAAGCGACTCGACCTGTGGCCGACGACGTACGTGTCGGAGCGGATGGCCGAACTCCCGGTCCACTGGCACGACGTCGACAACCACGGGTTCGTCCTCGAGGGACGCAGCTACGTCCTCGACGCCGACGGCGAGCGGATCACCCTCGGACCCGGCGACAAGCTCGAGATCCCGGCAGGTGCGCTCCACGCCGAGGGCGAAGTGAGCGAGCGCATGGTCTACATCGTCGGCATCCCTGTCGCCGCGAACCTCTTCGACGCGCTCGATCTCCTCCCGGCCGAGACCAGCCCGCTCAGCGCAGGATGACCGGGATGTTGCGTGGCCCGCGGATCTGTCCGCTGGTCCACGTCGTCTCCTGCTCCGGGTCGAGCCGGTAGTCGGGAAACGCCGACGCCCACTCCTGGAACGCGATCTTCATCTCGAGCCGGGCGAGGTTCGAACCGAGGCATCGGTGAATCCCGAGCCCGAACGCGACGTGCCGGTTGACCTCACGGTCGATCAGGAATTCGTCGGCCCGGTCGAACACGTCGGGGTCGTGATTCGCCGCCGGGAAGGTGACGAGCACTTGGTCGCCGGCGTGCACCGGGCACCCCGAGACGGTCGTGTCACCAACGACTCGGCGCCCCATCGTGACCGGGGCGTAGTAGCGCAGCACCTCTTCGCTGAAGGTCGACCAGATCGGGTCGTCGAACGGCTTGTCGCGCAACCGTTCCAGGTCGTCGGGATGGGTTCCGAGATGCCACAGGCCCGACCCGATCGCCGACCAGGTCGTATCGATCCCGGCCAGGATCAACAGCAGGAGATAGCCGTACTGGAGCTCACGGTCGATGGGCTTGCCATCGATCTCGGCCTGGACGATCAGCGTCGCCAGATCGTCCCGCGGTTCTGCCTCGCGCTCCTCCATGAGCTTCAAGAAGTACGCGCGCATGTCGGCGGTGACCTGCTCGCGGATCCGATTGTCGCGGGGCGCCAGCTGGAAGTTGCGATAGATCCAGTCGCGGAAGATGTCGGCATCGGAGTCCGGCACGCCGATCATCTGCGCGATGCCGTGCACGGGGATGTGCTGGCTGTATTCGGCCGCCGCGTCGGCGGTGTCACGGCCGACGAGCGACGCGATGAGGCCCCGCGTGTACTCACGCAGCTCGTCCTCCATCGGCTCGATCTGCTTCGGGGCGAACGACGGCAACAGCAACCGTCGATGTCCCTGGTGGTCGGGCGGGTTCGACGTGATCGGCGGGGCCGGGCGGCGGACTGCGTCGGGCTGGGCGACCGACACCCATTCCGACGAGAAGTTCTCGGTGTCCTTGGCGATCGCCGACACGGCCTCCATCGTCACCGGCATGAACGCGCGGCCGTAGCGCTCGGTCATGGCCATCGGTGTGATCTCGCGCACCGCATTCCAGATGTCGATCGCGTCGGTGCCCCATGACGGATCCAACCAGTCCCAGTCGTTCACCCAGTCGGTGACCGGCGGTGCCTCGACCGTGTTCTCTTCGTACCCCATGCCAGAACCCCCATTCCGATGTGGACACAAGCTACTCGCGCATGGATTGCACCGATCGCCTCGACCGGTCACTCGTCGGCCGCGGACATCGACAGCGGCTGCCGACGTTGTGAGGCGCTCGGGCGGGCGATCGCGGCTCACCGCGGCGCCCTTGTCGACGCAAACGGGTGAGAACTTCACTCTTCGTGACTCACGCCACGTTTCCGCAACCTTTCCGACATCAAACTGTAACTTCTCCCGTCATGTTCATTCCCAGCCTCTCTCGGCGGAGCCGGGCTGCGCTCACCGCCGCCTTCGCGGCGGTGGCCATCACCGCCCTGCCTGCCGTGGCCCACGCCGAGCCCCGACCGACCCGCGCCCCCGCCGAGACCGCCTCCGACGAAACCGCAGCGCTGCTCGACGCCTGTCCGATCTCCGGGCCGTCGACCTTCGAGGACTCGTGGGGGTGGGCACGGTCCGGCGGACGCCGGCACGAGGGCATCGACATGATCGCCGACCGTGGCACGGCGATCGTCGCCGTCCGAGACGGGTACGCCCAGTTCAAGTCGAACCGGCTCGGCGGACGGTCCATCTGGTTGACCGCCCCGAACGGCGACAAGTTCTACTACGCACACCTCGACAGCTGGGAGGGTGAGAGTCGCGACGTCACCGCCGGCGACCTCATCGGGTACGTCGGCAGCAGCGGCAACGCACGCGGCCCCCACCTGCACTTCGAGACCCTTCCGGGTGGAAGTGTCGAGAACCCGTTCCCGCACACGTTCGGGGCGTGCGTCCCGACACCGGCCGAACTGGCCGCCGCCCTCGATCGGTTGAACGCTCCGACTCGCTGGACCCGCGTCCCTCCCCTGTCCTGACACGATCGCGCCCACCTCCGGCGGCGGAACACCCGGTTCGGACGGGGATGGTCTCAGCCCGACGTGCGGTGCCCGGGGCACGGTTCGGGTATCGGCAGCGTCGTACGCTCGCGTACCGATGACGATGCCACGACTCACTCCGCGCCCGTGGGTGGCCACCGACGCCCTCGTCCAGCACATCGCCACCGACATCGGCAGCGCGACGGCGTGCGATTCGATCCGCGCTCGAATCGGGCAGTTGGTCGAGGAAAACCGCACCATTCACGAGGTCGACTGCATCAACCTCAACCCGGCTGCCAACGTGATGAGCCCGGCGGCCGAGGCACTCCTGGCGACGTCGCTCGGCACCCGTCCCTCGCTCGGGCATCCCGGTGCCAAGTACGAGATGGGCCTCGAGGCCGTCGAGCAGATCGAGGTGATCGCGGCCGAGCTCGCGGCCGAGGTGTTCGATGCGCCGTTCGCCGAGGTGCGGATCGGGTCGGGAGCGCTCGCCAACCTCTATTCGTTCATGGCGTGCTGCGATCCCGGCGACTCGATCATCGTGCCGCCGGCCTCGATCGCCGGCCATGTGACCCACAACTCGGCCGGTGCCGCTGGCCTCTACGGCCTGGAGATCCACGAGGCCCCGATCGACGGGGCCAACTACACCGTCGATGTCGAAGCGCTCGCCGAACTCGCACACCGCGTCCAACCACGGATGATCACGATCGGTGCCAGCCTCAACCTGACCCACCACCCGGTCGAAGCGATCCGTGGCATCGCCGACGACGTCGGGGCGACGGTCCTGTTCGATGCGGCGCACCTCTCGGGCCTGGTCGCCGGCGGCGCCTGGCCGAATCCGCTCCACGAGGGCGCGCACATCATGACGATGAGCACCTACAAAAGCCTCGCCGGGCCGCCCGCAGGGCTGCTCGTCACCACCGATGCAGCCATCGCCGAGCGCGTCGATGCGATCGCGTTTCCCGGCTTGACCGCCAACTTCGATGCGGCGAACACAGCCGCCCTGGCGATGACATTGCTCGACTGGCAGGACGTGGGCCCCGAACACGCTGCGGCGATGGTCGACACCGCCGCAGCGCTCGCCACTCACCTCATCGACGCCGGTCTGCCAGTGCTGACCACGCCCGACGGCGCCGCCACGCGGTCCCACGCGTTCGCCGTCCGGGCCGACGCTGCCGGAGGCGACGGACACGAACTCGCCCGGCAACTCCGGCGGGCGAACCTGCTCACGTCGGGGATCGGGATCCCGGGCGATGCGGCGGACGCGATGGGCGCCATCCGAATCGGCACCAACGAGATGGTGCGCTGGGGAATGACGCCCACCGACATGGCCACGGTGGCCGATGTGATCGTTCGAGCCGTCGACGGCGAGGACCCGGCCACCGTCGCCGCCGACGTCGGCCGGTTCCGGCGCCGGTTCGATCGCGTCCACTTCTGTCACTGACGTCCAGGCGCCTCATCGCGTTGCGTGGGCCGGGCCGATACTCTCACGGCGGATGAGCTCGTCTGTGGTCGACACTTCGCTCGGTCTGACCGCAGCTCAGGTCGCGGAACGGCGCGCCGACGGGCGCACCAACGATGTTCCCGATGCCCCCGTTCGTACGTTGGGCCAGATCGTGCGCGCCAACGTGCTCACGCCGGTCAACGCCATCATCTCGACGCTGTTCGTCCTGATCCTGATCGCCGGCTACCCGCAAGATGCGCTGTTCGCCGGCGTCGTCATCTCCAACTCGGTCATCGGCATCGTGCAGGAGCTCAGGGCGCGCCGCACGCTCCACCAGCTGGAACTGCTCAACGCCCCGAAAGCGCTGGCGCGTCGCGACGGCGTCGACATCGAACTCGCGGTGAGCGAGGTCGTCGCCGACGAGTTGCTCGTCCTGCGGCCGGGCGACCAGGTGGTCGTCGACGGTGACGTCGTGACCGCCGTTGGTCTCGACCTCGACGAGTCGTTGTTGACCGGCGAGAGCGAGCCGGTGACCAAGCACGAGCGCGATCCGGTGATGTCGGGCAGCTTCGTCTCGTCGGGCTCCGGTCTCTACCTCGCGACGGCGATCGGCGCCGACAGCTATGCGGCCCAGCTGGCCGACGAAGCACGCATCTTCAAGCTCGCCGACAGCGAACTGCGCAATGGCGTGAACAGCATTCTCCAGTGGCTGACGTTCATCATCCCGCCGGCGTCCCTGCTGTTGCTCCTCCGCCTGTTGGGCAGCGACGAGGTCGGGGGCTGGCAGGAGGCGCTGCAGGGCACCGTGGCCGCCGCCGTTGCGATGGTGCCCGACGGGCTGGTGCTCCTCACGAGCCTCGCATTCATTGTCGGCATCATCTCCCTGGCTCGTCGACAGGCCCTGGCGAAGGAGCTGGCGTCGGTCGAGTTGTTGGCGCGAGTCGACACGCTGTGCCTCGACAAGACCGGCACGATCACGACCGGCGAGATCAGCTACGGCGGCGTTCATCCGCTCTCCGGCGTCGACCCGAACGACGTGTCGGATGCGTTGGGGGCGCTCGGAGCGGCCGACCCGAGCCCGAACGCGACGCTGGCCGCGATCATCACCGCCCACGATGCTCCGGACGGTTGGGTCGCCGACGCGATCACGCCGTTCAGCTCCGCACGCAAGTGGGCAGCCACGCACTTCGAGGGGCGCGGCAGCTACTACCTGGGCGCACCCGAGATCCTGGCGGCGCCCGACGACGAGGAGACGTTGTCGATCGTGCGTGAGCTCGCCGATGCTGGGAGCCGGGTGCTGTTGCTGGCCCATGCGGACGGCGAACACGAGGGCGAACAACAGCCGGCCGAGCTGCGCCCGCTGGCGGTCGTGACACTCGAGGACACCGTGCGCAGCGATGCCCGCGAGATCCTCGGATTCTTCAGAACGCAGGGCGTCACGATCAAGGTGATCTCGGGCGACAACCCGGCCACGGTCGCGGCGGTTGCTCGGCGCGCGGGTGTTCCACATGCGGAAACCGGCCTGGATTCACGCACGCTGCCCGACAGCGACGAGGAACCGGCTGCGTTCTCCGACATGGTCATCGCCACATCGGTGTTCGGGCGCGTGACCCCGCATCAGAAGCGAGCGATGGTGCGGGCGTTGCAGGAGCACGGCCATGTCGTTGCGATGACCGGCGACGGAGTGAACGATGTGCTGGCCCTGAAAGACGCCGACATGGGCATCGCGATGGGTGCGGGGAGTTCGGCCACGCGCGCCGTTGCCCAACTCGTCCTCCTCGACAACAAGTTCTCGACGTTGCCGCGTGTCCTCGCCGAGGGCCGGCGGGTCATCAACAACATCGAGCGTGTCGCCAACCTCTTCATCACGAAGGCCACCTACGCGGTGCTGCTGACGTTCCTGGTCGGGCTGACGGGCTCACCGTTCCCGTTCCTGCCCCGCCAGCTCACGCTGATCGGCACCTTCTCGATCGGGTTGCCGGGCTTCTTCCTCGCGCTTTCGGCGAATGAAGCCTTGGTCCGGCCTGGCTTCCTCCGCCGAGTACTGCGCTATTCGGTCCCGGCCGGCGTCGTCGCAGGCGGAGCTGCCTACGCCGTGTTCGAGATCACCCGCGGGATGGACGTCGTCACGCTCGCCGAAGCACGGACGGCGGCGACGATCACGCTGCTCAGTGCCGGACTCGTGGTTCTGATCGTCGTGAGCCGCCCGCTGCAACTGTGGAAGGTGACGCTGTCGGTCTCGATGGCTGCCCTCTACGTGAGCGTGTTGGCGATCGACTTCCTCCGCGACTACTTCCAGCTCGAACTGCCACCGAGCGACGCGTGGATCGTCATCGGCGGCGGCGCGACCATCGCGTGCCTCGGGGTCTGGTTGGTCCCCGCCGCCGTCGAGCGTTTCGTCCCCGAGGAACCGGCACCGGACCAATGACCGTTCGTTGGTGCCAGGCACCAACGAACATGCTGCGCCCTCGACAGGAATCGAACCTGTGGCCTGTCGCTTAGGAGGCGACCGCTCTATCCAACTGAGCTACGAGGGCGGGGCCGGCGCGAAAGGTGGGAGAAAACCCACCAACGCCGGCAACGGGACCCGATTGTAGATGGCGGCTCCCGGATTCAAGCCGGTCGCCGGGCCCGTCCGGGCCGATTCGCCTGCTCGCTGCCGGCCGTGTGCGCGTGCGATCCGTGCGGTGCCGAGGTGACCCCGTTGACAGCACGGTCGAAGTGGCTGCACTGGTGACATCAAAGTAGCTACTTCGAGGTCGAAAGTCGGGATCCGCGACCTCAAGAATGGTCTGAGCAAGTACATCGATCGCGCGCAGACAGGCGAAGAAGTGATCGTCACAGATCGGGGTCGCCCCGTCGCCAAACTCTCTCCACTCGACGCACCACACGATCGCCTCGCGGACCTCGTCGCCGCTGGCGTGGTCCGACCACCCACGAGCGGCACTCGGCATCGGTCTGGTTCTCGAATCAAGCCGAAGGGAAATGTGAGCAGTCTCGTTGCTGAGCAACGTCGGTGATCGCCTACATCGACACATCCACCTTGATCAAGCTCATCGTCGATGAGGAGGGGTCGGAGCGAGCCGAACTGATTTGGCAGTCCGCCGATTCGGTCGCCTCGGTGAGCTTGGTCGTGGTCGAAGCCCGCGCGGCGTTCGCTGCCGCTGGACGAGGCAGGCGAATCTCGGCCGCCCAGTTCGGCATGACCAAGACGGAGTCGGCCGCTTTCGTCGACGATCTTCATCTTGTTGAGGTGACCGATGAACTGATCGAGAGCGCAGCGCAGCTCGCAGAGACCGAGTCGCTGAGGGGCTACGACGCAGTCCATCTCGCGGCGGCGCTCCTCGTGGGCGCAGCGGTCCTCACAAGCGCTGACCGAACGCTGTGCGAGGCAGCCGAACGGCAGGGCCTGCACATCGCCGATCCGCTGACGGCCTGACCTGGCCGGTCCATCGACATGGCCCCGACGCACATTCTCGCGCAGGGGCGCGCTCGCATAGGTGCCGTTCAGGAGCGGGTCGGGAGGCCGCGGGCGACTGTTGTTCTGGAGTGCCCCTCGACGGTCGGATCTTCGCGGTCGCTCGGTGGATGACCGTTCAGAGTTCTTCGGGTCCGCTGCCGGCCCGGTCACTGATCGCGGGCGTCGAACTTCGGAAGGCCCCAAGGTCCGTGGCACTCGGGACAACGCGCCACGTCACGACCCGCTTCCGCCCGCTCGACATCAGGTGTGTTCACGACTGCAGTATGAACGAGGGGTGTGACAGCGTTCGCGGGGACACCATGTCTGAGATCAGCTGGAGCGCCTCACTCGCGAGCGTGCGGGGTTGGGATCTCGGACTGGTCGCCCAATTCAGAGCGCGCTCTCATCACCTGCTGGGAGCTATCGGTTCTTGCGTGCGTTCTCCGATTGGTGCCATTCGTCTGCCTCGGGCTCTTCAACGAACTCCAACAACGATCCTTCGAGATCCTGGAGCGCTGCCTCAACTTCCTTCGGTGTGACGAAGAAGAACTCGCGACGAAGGTTGACGAGGTTCACGCGCTGGGAGGCGAATCGCTGGTGAAGTGCTGTCTCGAGTGAAACGGCATCGTTGGAGAACACAACCGCGTGGACGTCATAGCGGAACGGCACGGAGGCATCACCAAGTTCTCGGACCCGGTCCATTGGCTCGAGTCGTCTGGTCATCCCGATCTTTACGACCCCCGAGCCAAACGCACCGAAGTTCGAGATGACATAGACGTATCCGGCTCGAATGTTTGCAGCACGTTCCTCAACCCCGTGGATGGCCTCCTCCAACTCGGCGAGGGTTCGCTCGGCCTCGGCAATCTCATCTGGGGTGCCGGTCTCGCGGAGTCGGGCAATGGCCGTCTGATAGTGCGCCTGCTCCTTGAACAGCTTTGCCTTGTGCTCCTCGAGTTCGCGTCGTGCCTTTGCTTCCTCGCGAAGCCGCTCGCGTTCTTCTCGCTCTGCTTCCTTCTCCGCCTCTTTTCGGGCCAGGTAGTCGGCAGTCAAGCGCAGTTCCTGGATCCGCAACAGGTGGTACTGCTCGCTGATCGTGATGCCCATTGTCGTGCCGAGTTTGGTGACGGTCGCACGAGACTTGTTCAACCGGTCGACTGCGGCTTCGAGCTTGTAGGGGCGCATCTTGTTGACTTGCACATCGGCTTCACCGTTGTAGGCCCGCAGGAGGAGTTTGGAAATGTCGGTCACCATCTTGCGACCCTTCTGCGCCGAGCCTTCAACGGTCCAGTTGGTGTGGCCCGTGACCGCTCCACCGTCCTTCTTCGACATGGTCTTGATGCCGGTCCGGACCTGATCGAGGGCGACCTTGTACGACGCGGCGTCCTCCAGTCGGTGGTGGTAGTCGTACACGCCGACTTCTTGGAGAATCAGTTCCTCTCGAGTCGTCACAAGCTCAGTCGAGATTGACGAAAGCTCGTCTTGATGCTGCGCCAGGCTCGACTGCATCGCCGCAACCTCGTCCCGCAGGCGTGCGAGTTCGACCTGGAGTGCCTCACGTTCCCCGTAGCCGAAGGCGTCCACGACAGAGCGCAGCTGCGCAACCTCGTCCTCCATCGCCTTCTTCGAACCGAACAGACCACCACGACCTCGTGCCGGCGGCTCAGGAAAGGCCGACGCTGCCGATGCCACCGGCGATGCTGGCGGCGTCGACGGACCCGGCGGTGCCGATGGCAGTGGCGCCGGCGGTACGAGCGGCGCCGATGGCGGCGGCGGAGGTGCCGTCGGGGCTGGCGGTGGACCAGGAGCGAGTCCGACTGTGGGTTGGGGAGGGGGTGGCGCGACGGGTTGCGCTGAGGCTTGCGGTGCCCCTTGCCCAGCGGGACCTGGTTGTGGGGCTGGAGCAACCTGCCCGGTCCACTTCGAACCATCCCAATACTGAACAAGGCTTGGATCCGTGGGGTGAGGGAACCATTTCGCGGGGGACTGCATGGAAACCAAACTACGGTCAAGCGGCCATCACCTCCGAGGACCAAAGGCCAGTTGAATGAATCGTTTCCGGCAGGCGGGTCCAGGCCAATCGATGAAGGCACCGAGTAGCGAGACGTAGGGTTTTCTCCAAGCGAGAGGGGCGGATGTGAAGACGTTGGGCAATCTGTTGTGGTTGGTGCTGTGTGGGTTCTGGATGGCACTCGGGTGGTTGTTCTGGGCGCTCATCCTGGCCGTGACCGTGGTCGGGATCCCGTTCGCGCGCCAGTGCGTCAAGCTTGCCCACTTCTCGCTCTGGCCGTTCGGGCGCACAATCGTGAAAGACCCGAGTGCCACCAAGCTCGGAGTCATCGGCGCCGTCCTCTGGATCATTCCTGGAGTGCTCATGGCGATCGGTTACGTCCTCACCGGAGCCCTGCTGTGCCTCACGATCATCGGGATCCCGTTCGGAGTCCAGTCGATCAAGATGGCGGGGCTCGCTCTACAACCGTTCGGCAAGCGAGTCGTCCACACCAACGACATGGCGACCTTCTACGCCGGAACTGCATAGGCCCGCTACTCGACTGCCCTCGGCGGGGTTGCTCGTCCGGGCGGGTGATCAACGACGGTCGGCGGTGGCGGTGATCTGCGGCTCGATGCTGCCGCGGAGCGCGTCGAGGTACGCGTCGTAGCCGCTCGAGCTGGGGTGGAACGAGGCGGTCGACACGTTGATCGGACCGTCGGTCACGTGCTCGCGGATCGTGCCATCTTCGAGCTGGCTGCGCCGCAGCGAGTCGCCGAACACGGCATCGTTGATGTACCGATCACGTTGCCAGAATCGACACGCTCCATGGTTGTCGAACTCGTCGATCACCGACACGTAGCGGATATCGGCGCCCGTTCGGACTCGGGCAACGAGCGCCGCCGTCTTGATCTCGCGGTTCAGCAGGTCGGCCTGCTCGTCGATGAAGTCGGCCTCGTCGCGGCTGACACCCGTGACCCCCTCACACCAGCGATCGCTCTGCATCAGCCGGGGGTACGCCAGTGCCCGCACGGTGACGTCCGGATACTCGTCACCGATCGCGACGTATGCGTCGATCAGGGCGCGCCGGACCTCGTCGAGGTTGGCCATCCGGTTCTGGGCCGAATCGTCACAGCCGGCCGACGTGATGCAGCGCACCAGCGCATCCGGCCAGTTCTCGTCACGTTCGGTACGGAGGTCGTTGCCGCCGATCGTCATCGTGATCAGCGTGCCGTCGCCGTCACCGGGAATGCCGGCGGCGCGGATCTGGGCCGGAATCTCCTGGATCACTGCGCCCGCGCAGGCGACGAACACCGACTCAGCGTCGAGCTGCTCGGCGAGACGGGGGCCGGGGGTCTCGTCGAGCTCGCGCTGACACGCGCTCGAACCGAGCCGGGTCGACCGGTCGAACGAATGACCCTCGGGCCCCTGGTCGTCGTAGCTGGACGCGTTGCGGTGGATGCCGCTGCCCGAGCTGTAGGAGTCGCCGAGCGTGACCACCCGGTCGATGAACGGAGGCGTCGAACTCGCCTGCGCCGTGGTCGCGAGCGCGCTGGCGAAGGCCAGGGCGCACGCCACCGCGGTTGCAGCTCGAAACATGACATGCAGGCTACGGCCGCTCACGGGGCCGGCCACAGCGGCCTCGTGACTGAGCGCCGTGCGGACGAACTCGCCCGCACGGCGATCAGCCGGCGACGAGCGCCGCCAGCGCCTCACCGATCAGGCGGCGAGCATCGGCAGCGATCGGTGCCAATTCATCGCGGCTCGTCATCGAGACCATCAGCCCCGGGTCGAGCGCGTCGACGTGCACCGTGTCGCCGACCTGGCGAACCACGACGTTGCACGGCAACAGCACCCCGACGTGCGGCTCGACGTCGAGCGCAGCACTCGCCAGGCTCGGGTTGCATGCTCCGAGAATCACGTAGTGGTCCATGTCCTTGTCGACCTTCGCCTTCAAGGTCTGTTGCATGTCGATCTCGGTCAATACACCGAACCCGTGCTCGGCGAGCGCCGCCTTCGTGGCGACCACCACATCGTCGAATGCCCCAGTGAGAACCACTGTCTCTTCGAAGACCATCGTCTGACACCTCCTCCTCGTTGTCCACCCGTCGTCGCGGGCACGTCGATCCGAGGCTCGCGATGCGTAGTCACAGCGCGAACGTCTTCACCCCAATCTGACGGTTCGACATCACGCGCAACCAGTGCCGGAAGTCCCGCCTCGTTCGACACGACCAGCACACTCGAGGAATCGATGCAGTGGGCGGACGAGGCCGTCTCAGGTGGGCGGTCGTTCGATCAGGCGGCGGCGAGGACCCTCCGGCCGCTGAAGGCGGCGATCCGCTCGATCGGGCTCGCTCCGGGACCGGCGTCTGTTGCGTCCTTGAAGGTGTCGCCATCTCGAAGATCGTCGGTGAGCGCAGCATGGGCGAAGGATGCGACAGCGTCGATCACGGCGGGCGGCAGTTCGAAGCGCTGACCGGTCGCCGTCGCCAGGTCCCAGCCGTGAAGCAAACCGTCGAGCGCCACCAGGCGTGCGAACGACTCGCCCGACATCGTGCCGACGGGTGACTCGATCGTCCGCTCCAACGCGCCCGGGGACTTCACCGCTGCGAGTAGATCGTCCATCACCTCGCGGAACTCCCTGGCCGGCACCCACCCGTAGACACCCGGCGGAGTCAGCTCCGGGGCATCCTCACCCCTGAACCAGTAGGTGAAGGTGGCCCCGAGCACCATCATGTGATCGAGAATGCCGTGCACCGTGAACTCCTCGCACGGTGTCGGGTCGTTCATCTGCATCACCTGGATGCGGTCCACCACCGAACTGATGGTGGGAATGATGTACGAGAGTTGTTCTGTCGGCTCCATGTTGTTCCCCTTTCGTGACCGGATCGGTCGACACCGACGCTCGGTGTCAGTCAAGAGGCGTGACAACGGTTGTCACGATGGAACACATGAAGGAATCCAGGCCTGCGAGCGGCTTCGGGTGGGTTCTACGGATCGAACCGCCGGCCGACGAGCGGCTTCGGGGCACGCCAACCGAAACGGAGCGAGGCGACTCGGATCGCGAAGACCGCAGCGGCGACACCGATCGCAAGGCCGCCAGAGTAGAAGTCGTTACGCCAGGCCACCACGATCACCGTGGCTCCCGCCGCGGCTGGAATGGCATAGAGCCGGCTGTCGGGGTGGAAGAGCTCGGGCGGATCATTCGCCAGCACGTCGCGGATGATGCCGCCGCCCACCGCACTGATCACGCCGATCAGTACCGCTCCGACTGCACTGGCTTCGAAGGCGGAGGCCTTCACCGCACCGGTGACTGCGAACAGACCGAGCCCTGCAGCATCGAACACCCGCACCGGCCGCCCCAGACGCTCGTCGATCGGACGATGAGCGACGAACACGATCGCGGCCGCACCAAGCGGGACGACGAGGTAGAGCACGTCGCTGAACGCGGTCGGCGGGGTCGCACCCAACACGAGGTCACGAATGACGCCGCCACCGAGCGCAGTGACGAGCGACAACGCCACGACACCGACGAGTTCGAAGCCCTTGCGGACGGCCACCAAGCCTCCCGACACGGCGAAGAAGAACACGCCGATGAGATCGAGGGTGCGTTCGAG
>Ga0316197_10000785_pt1 | contig 22370 bp, 20 predicted proteins | sample OudBiesiAoxic_MG_FD_204939 | JGI IMG/M metagenome (GOLD analysis project Ga0316197, IMG submission 204939) | Coastal sediment microbial communities from Oude Bieten Haven, Netherlands - site A oxic | ecosystem: Environmental > Aquatic > Marine > Coastal > Sediment | place: Netherlands... | reverse complement strand
CGAGTTGCACCGCGCGCACGGCGGGTCGGCCGACGACGACCTCCGCGCTGCGTGTGCGGCGGTGTCCGCGCTCTGGCGGGATCACGAGGACCTACTCACCGGGCGTCTCCTCGACGCCCTACGAGACCGAGACGACGTGCGCATTCTCGGGCCCGACCGGGTGGGTGCGGTTGCCGGCCATCGGTGTCCGACGGTGGCGTTCTCCCCGTTCGACGTCGAACCCGACGAACTGGCCCACCGGCTCGTCGAGCAGGGCGTACAGACCAGCGCCGGGCACTACTACGCAGTGCGTGTGCTCGAGGGGCTGGGTGTCGATCCCGACCGCGGCGTCGTACGACTCTCGTTCGTGCACTACACGTCGGCTGGCGATGTCGATCGTGCTGTCGCTGCCGTGCGCACCGCGCTCGGTTGACCACAGGCGCGCGCGTACCGGACGACCGACGTCCGGTGGGCCATGATGTGGTCGTGAGTGCACCGGCGGCTATCGACGTCGTCGCCCTGACGGAGGGCGATCGCCGCGACTGGCGACGCCATCCGGTCGATGTGGCGAGGCTCGTGATGCGTCTCGCCGCGCTGCTGGTCGTACTCCTGCTGACCGCTGCATTCCCGACCGCGCTCACCGACGTGTCGGCCGATCTGGTCCGGCTGTTCGCTCGCCTCCCCGACTCGATCCGCTACGTGCTCGTCGGTCTTGCGCAGCTGACGATCCTGCTCGTCGCGGTTGCGATCGTGGTCTGGGTGTCGCGACAACGGACCCGGCAGGAAGCGCTGCTCGTGGTGGGCTCGTCGGTTGCCGGCGGTGTTGTCATGTTGCTGCTCACCGACTGGCTGCAGCGCGTCGCTCCTCCTGCCGAGATCACCGATCTTCCTTCGGGATCGTTCGTTCCCACCGGCATGCCGTCGATCGCGTTCCTCGCCGCCCTCGCGTCGGGAGCGGCGACCGCGTCCCCGATGATGTCGGTGTTCTGGAGGCGCGTTGCGTGGTCCGGGGTGCTGCTCGCAGCGGCCGTGCGGTTGCTCTCTGCCACCGAGGCACCGGTCGGTGTGGCGGTCACGATCGCGTTGGGCGGAACGATGGGTGCATTGGCACTCGTCGTGTTCGGCTCACCGGAGCGGCGCCCGGGATCGGCGACGTTGCGATCGGTCCTGTCGGCAGGCGGGCTCGAGGTCGACCAACTCGCCGACGAAGCGAGCAGCACCGGCGTGCGGTCGTACCGCGCGACGATGGACGGATCGGTCGTCGAGGTGCAGTACCTCGACCGCGACGATCGTGACGTCGACGTGCTCTCGCGCCTGTGGCGAGCCACACGGATACGCGATGTGGAGGACCAGCGCCTGTCGGCCAGGCCCAGGACGCGTGCAGCTCAGCACGCAGTGGTGAGCACCATGGCAGCCGAGGCGGGGGTGCGCGTGCCGAAGGTGCTCGCCGTCGTGCCGGCACCGAGGGACAGCGCCGTGGTCGTCATCGAAACGCCGACTGGGAACGCGCTGTCGAGCCATGCTGCCGACGACGTGTCGGAGCGAGCGCTCGACGACCTGTGGGGCCAACTCGGCCGGCTCCATGATGCTCGTATCGCCCACCGCTCGCTCACCGCCGATCACCTGGTACTCGACGGCGACCACGCCGAACTGACGAGCTTGCAGGACGCGCTCGTCGCGTCGATCGAGGAGTCGCGAGCCATCGACCGCGCCGAGTTGCTGGTCACCACCGCAACGCTGGTGGGTTCCGAGCGTGCGCTCGACGCCGCGGTGCGCTCGACCACGCACGACCGGCTCGAGGCGGCACTGCCGTTCGTGCAGATTCCGGCCCTGCCTGCAGCGACGCAGCGGGTGGTCAAGAACAAGCAGCACAAGGGCCTCGTCGACGAGGTTCGCTCGGGGCTGCAGGATCGGCTCGGTGCCGACGAGGTCGAACTCGTCGAGCTGCAGCGGATCAGCATTGCGAAGGTCGTCACGTGGATCGGCTTCGCCGTCCTCGCGTTCTTCCTCCTGACGCTCGTCACGAGCTGGTCCGAGATCGCCGACGCGATGTCGGGCATCGACTGGGCGTGGGTGGCGCCGGTGTTCCTGGCCACGATCTTCGGCACGGTGGGCGGAGCGATGTCGCTCAGCGGTTCGGTGGTGCGGCCGGTGCCGCTCGGCGAAGCGACCGTCATCATGTTCGGCCAGTCGTTCCTCAATCGGTTCACGCCGATGAACGCAGGCGGCATGGCGATGCGGATCCGCTACCTGCAGAAGGGCGGCACCGACCCGATCGTCGCCACGGCGGCGATCGGTCTGACGTCGGCCGCGAGTGGCGTCATGCAGGTCGTTTTCATCGCGTTCTTCTTCCTGTGGAGCAGTTCCGACCCGACCGGCGAGGTGTCCGGAGGCTCGAGCGGTGGAGGCCTGGACGGATCGCTGATCATCGTCTTCGTGATCGCGATCGTCGTCGCCGCTGTGGTGGTGGCGGTGACGCCCTCGTGGCGCCGGTGGGTCGCTCAGTTCATCCGCTCGACCATCGCCAAGATCCGTAACGACTTCGGTGAACTGGCCAGGATGCCGAGCAAGCTCGCGCTGCTCTTCGGCGGCGCGGCGATCGGCAAGCTGTCGACGATCGTTGCCTTCGCTGCGGCATGCCGCGCGTTCGACATCGACCTCCCGTTCGCGGAACTGGGGGCGTTGTACCTCGCGGCCAACACGGTGGCATCCGCCGTCCCGACGCCGGGTGGCGTCGGAGCGATCGAGGCCGCGCTCGTGTTCGTGCTCACCAACGCCGGGGTCGAGGACGCAACCGCTTGGGCGGCGGTGCTGTTGTTCCGGTTGGTCAACTACTGGTTCCCGACGATCCCGGGTTACATCGCCTTGAAGATCAGCGAGCGTCGAGAGCTGGTCTGACGCGACGACCGCTCCGCGGGTGCGGCGCGGCCTACGCTGCGAGCGTGTCCAGCCATACACCGGTCGTCGGAGTCGTGATGGGATCGTCGAGCGATTGGCCGACGATGTCGAAGGCGACCGAGGTGCTCGACGAGTTCGGCGTCGCCCATGAGGCGTTGGTCGTGAGCGCCCACCGGATGCCCGACGAGATGTTCGCGTACGCCGAGGGTGCGGTCGGCCGTGGACTTCGAGCGATCATCGCCGGGGCCGGGGGAGCGGCGCACCTGCCCGGCATGCTCGCGGCCAAGACGACCGTGCCGGTGCTCGGTGTGCCCGTGCCGTCACGGCATCTGGCCGGTCAGGATTCGCTGTACTCGATCGTGCAGATGCCGGCCGGTGTGCCCGTGGCCACGTTTGCGATCGGCGACGCAGGGGCGACCAACGCTGCGCTCTTCGCCGTTGCGTTGCTGGCTGCCGACGATGCGGAGCTTCGTTCGATGCTCGATGCCTACCGGGCGGCGCGACGCGACGGAGCGTCGTCGTCGGTGCTGCCACCGTCGACATGACGACGGGGGTCGTTCTCCCACCGGCGACGATCGGGATGCTCGGTGGTGGTCAGCTCGGCCGGTATGCACTGATGGCCGCCACCTCGATGGGCTACCGCACGCTCGTGCTCGACCCGGACCCGTCGGCGCCGGCCGGTGTGGTCGCGAATGAACACCTCGTGGCGGCCTACGACGATCCGGGGGCGCTTCGGCGGCTCGCGTTCGACTGTGACGTGGTCACCACCGAGTTCGAGAACCCTCCGGCGGCAGCGCTCGACGAGCTGCAGCGGTCGGTTCGCGTGGCACCCGCTCCTCGTGCGGTTCGTACCGCGCAGGATCGGATCGCCGAGAAGCGGTTCCTCGTCGAGAACGGATTCCCGGTGGGGCCGTTCGGAGTGATCGATGACGCGTCGTCGATCGACGCCGTACCCGACGATGTCGTCGACGGCCCTGCGATCGTGAAGACGGCCAGGTTGGGTTACGACGGCAAGGGCCAGCGATCGGTGACCGGACGAGCGGCGGCGCTGGCGGCGTGGGCCGAGCTCGGTGGTGTCGCCTGCGTGATCGAGCGGCGGCTCGCCCTGGAGACCGAGGTGAGCGTCGTGCTGGCTCGTACGGCCGACGGCCGGGTCGAGGCGTGGCCGGTGGCGGAGAACCGTCACGTCGACGGCATCCTCGACCTCAGTGTGGTGCCCGCGCCGATCGATCCGGGCGTCGCCGATCGAGCGGTCGGCATGGCGATGGCGGTTGCCGATGCGCTCGACTATGTGGGCGTGCTCGCGGTGGAGTTGTTCGTCGTGGACGGTGACCTGCTCGTGAACGAACTCGCGCCGCGGCCGCACAACAGTGGTCATTGGACGCTCGACGCGTCGGTGACCAGTCAGTTCGAGCAGCAGGTACGGGCGGTGTGCGGTGTGGGTCTCGGCGACACCGCGATGACGGCGCCCGCGGTCGCGATGGTCAACTTGCTCGGCGATCTCTGGAACGGAGGCGTGCCCGACTGGGAGGTGGCCCTCGACGACCCGAGCGCGACGCTCCACCTCTACGGCAAGCACGAGCCTCGGCCGGGCAGGAAGATGGGTCACTTGACCGTCACGTCGTCGAACGCGTCGGCGGCCATGTCTCGTGCGCTCGCGCTTCGTGCGGCTCTCACGGATCCTGGCCGCTGACCCGCCCCGATCATCCCAAGACCCGTTTGCGTGACGGTTTCGGAGCGGATCTGCTCCCGAAGCGCGACGCAAACGGCAGGATTCGGCGTCAGGCGGGGTTGGTGGCGACCACGAGCGTGTCGAGCGCGGTTCGGTCGCCGTCGTCGGTGGCGACGATCCGTTCGACGACCTCCGCCACCGTGACCTCCAGGCCCTCGAGTGCCCGGACGGTCTCGTCGACGGTGTAGCAGACCTCGGTCGACGGCGGCCCGCCGTGGCCATCCGCGACGTTCGATCGGTCGTGGGCGATCACGAAGAGTGTGCCGCCGGGTCGGAGCCAGGCGCGGGCGTGTGCGAGGGCGGTCAGTCGGCCGGTCGGCGGCAGCTGGAGGTACGACAGCACCACGAGGTCGGCGCGCTCGTCTGGCTCCCAGACGGTGGCGTCGGCGCACACGAACTCGATCGAGACGCCGTGGTCGTCGGCCAGTCGCCGGGCCTTGTCGAGGCCGACCTGGGAGAAGTCGACTGCGGTGACGTTCCATCCCCGCTGCGCCAGCCAGACGGCATTGCGCCCCTCGCCGGCACCGAGGTCGATCGCAACCCCTGGGGGAAGGTCGGCCAGGTGTTGTTCGACGAACTGGTTGGCTCGACCGGTCCAGATCAGCTCACTCGTCGAGTACCGCTCGTTCCATCCGGTGCTGTCCATCACCCGAGTCTGCCAAATCCCGTTTGCGTCGCGATCCGGGAGCAGATCCGCTCCGAAACCGTCACGCAAACGTGTTCGCCGGGTTGTGATGTGGTCACCCGAGGGCGACGGTGGAGTGTTCGTCGTCGAACGATTCGAGGCGGCCGTCGGCGTGCTTGGCGAAGCGTCGAACGGCTCGACCATGATCGGGATCGTCGCTCGCCCACGGCCAACCCCCGAACTGGGTGCGCCGGTAGTCGGCGAATGCCTGCTGGATCTCGGCCTGGGTGTTCATCACGAACGGTCCGTACTGGGCAACCGGCTCACCGATCGGTCGACCTTGCAGGATCATGCACTCGACACCGTTCTCGCCGGCCACGAGCTCGAGCGGCCGCGACGTGTCGAGCACCGCACCATTGCCGGCGTCGAGCCGCTCGCCGTCGACGGTGAGCCACGAGCCGGAGAACGCGTACAGCAGCCGGTGCGTCTCGTCACCTGCCGGTGCGGGCATGGTCCAGCGAGCGCCAGGATCGAACCGCAGGTGCCAGATCGCCACGTCGGCCTCGGCGCGCGAGGCCCACGAATTGGGGGGAGGCGCCGGTGCCGCGGCGTTGTCGAGCGTGCCGGCGATCACGGTGACGTCCACGATCGGGCCGTCGTCCGTCGTGCCGGCGGGACGCTCTCCGATCACGGTCGGGGTGTCGTGGCTCCAGAGCATCGTGAAGTAGGGGTCGACCATCTTGTCGACGGCCGGCAGGTTGAGCCAGATCTGGAACAGCTCGAGAGGGTTCCGGTCGTCGGTGTTCAGCAGCGGGAACATCTCGCTGTGCACGATTCCCTTGCCGGCGGTCATCCACTGCGTGTCGCCGCGACCGAACCGCGCGGTCGCGCCGAGCGAGTCGCTGTGGTCGCAGAAGCCGGTGCGAACATACGTGATCGTCTCGAAGCCACGGTGGGGATGCTGCGGGAAACCGGGGACCGTCGCACCGTGGTACATGTTCCACCCGTCGACGCCGGCGAAGTCCTGACCGATCGTCCGGCCGGCGAGCGACGCATTGGGTGCGAGTTCGTGGGTGCCCTCCGGGTAGTCGTCGAGGTGATGTGCGACGAAGAGGAACGGGTCGATCGTCGGCCACTGGGTACCGAGCGGGAACGTCTGGAGCAGCGCACCTGTCATGTCTCCAGTGTACGAGCGCCCGAAGGTCATTGCGACCGCAATCTCTTTCGGTCGCGATCGGATCCGGGCGTCAGTGGGTGCGGACGTAGAGCAGATCCGTCGGAGACCGCCCGGCATCGAGGCCGCGTCGTTCGAACCGGGTGAGTGGACGCCAGGACGGCCTCGCCACGACACCTCCGTCGAGCCGGTTCTCGGCGTCGCAGACGTCTCGCATCACCTCTGCGTAGTCCGAGATGTCGGTCGCCAGTTGGAGCTGTCCGCCGACCCGCAGTCGATCGGTCAACGCCGCCACCACGTCGCCGCCGACGAGGCGACGATGGTTCGTGCGGGACTTCGGCCACGGATCAGGAAAGAAGATTCGCACGATCGCCAGCGACGTGTCGTCGATCCGATCGAGAAACGGCAGCACATCGCCGTGCACGACGCGCACGTGACGGAGGTGCTGGTGCTCGATGGCGTCCAGCACGGTCACCACGCCGGGTGTGTGGACCTCCACGCCCACCACGTCGAGATCGGGCTGTGAGCCGGCCAGTTCGATCGTCGACTCGCCGTGGCCGAATCCGATGTCGAGCACCACGTCGCCGTTGCGTCCGAACACCTCCGGCCACGAGAGCACCGGCCCGTGCACGTCGAGGCCCCATCGCTCGATCCAGGATTCGAACTCGGCCTGCCTCTTCGGCGACAGCGAGCGGCGTCGCACCTGGAATGTCAGCGACGAACGTCGGACAGATCGCGAGCGAGGGAGCGATTCCGGCACCGGATCGACGATACCGGTGCGCGATTCGCCCGGCCGCCCCGCCAGACTTCCCGGCCGATGGACGTCGTCGACGAAGACGGCGCAGGCGATCACGCCAAGCGCCGAGTCATCCAGCGCCAAGCGGCGTCGATCACGGCCGCCGTGGCACCGTTCGGCATCGTCTTCGGAGCCGCGGCCGCCACAGCCGGGCTCTCGTTGATCGAGGCGATCGGGTTCTCCGTGTTCGTCTTCGGTGGCAGCTCGCAGTTCGCGGCGGTCGAGATCCTCGGCGATGGTGGCTCGGTCGCCTCGGCTGCCGTCGCCGGCCTCCTGCTCAACGTCCGCTCGTTGGCGTTCGGCGTCATCATGGCGCCGGCCCTTGCGGGGCCGCTCTGGAAGCGAGCAGCGATGTCACAGCTGATGATCGACGAGTCGACGGCGGTGGGTAGCGCCCAGCAGGGACTCCGCTGGCAGCGCTACGGCTTCGTGGTCACCGGACTCGCGGTGTTCGCCGTGTGGAACCTCACCACCGTGATCGGACATGTCGCGTTCTCCGGTGCCGGCGACCTGATCGATGATCTCGGCCTCGATGCTGCGGGACCGGCGGCCTTCCTCGCCCTGCTGTGGCCGCGCCTGTCATCACGACCGCAGCGCCGAACAGCGATCGCCGGTGGTGTGATCGCGTTGGCGTTGATTCCCGTCGCGCCTGCAGGGGTCCCGATCCTCGCGTCGATGGCGGGCGCGGCGGTGGCCAACGTGGGTCGCCACCCGGAGGAGACGTCGTGAGCGACGCAACCATCGTGCTGATCGTGCTGGCCGCCGGGACGTACGTGCTCAAGTCGGCCGGGCCGTTGGTGCTGGGGGCCCGGTCGTTGCCGATCCGAGTCCAGCAGCTGATCGATCTGTTGCCCGCTGCGCTGCTGGCAGCCCTCGCGGTGGTGTCGACGATGGGAGACGGTGCTGCCATCGTGATCGATGCTCGGCTCGTCGGGCTGGTCGTGGCGGGGCTGGCGTTGTGGCGTCGGGTTCCGTTCGTGGTGGTGATCCTGCTGGCCTCAGCCGCAACAGCGCTGACGCGACTCGTCGTTTGATCGGGTTCGAGGAAGTACAGTTCGCGACATGCTCGACACCGAGATCGACCTGATGCCGAACGAGAAGATGGTGCTGGCCTCGAACCCGCACTGGTTCTATTTCTGGAAGCAGGTAGCCGCTGCGCTTGGGATCATCGGCTTGCTCTTGATCCTCTGGTGGTTGGGCGACGGAGTGATCAACGACGTGTTCCGATGGATCACCATCATCGCCGTGGTCATTCTCGTGCTCGACACGATCTACGAGTTCGTGCAGTGGAAGACCACGCGCTTCGCGATCACCAACCAGCGGGTGGCCTATCAGAGCGGCATCGCGCGACGGAAGGGTGTGTCGATCCCGCTCAACCGGATCAACAACGTCAACTTCGAACAGTCGTTGATCGCCCGGATGCTCAACAACGGCGTCGTCACCATCGAATCCGCCGGCGAGACCGGCGACTCGGTGTTCGAGAACATCCCCGACCCCGAACACGTCCGCTCGCTGATCTTCGCGCAGGTGGAGGCCGACGAGCAGAGCGACTCCGATCGTGATGCGGCTGCCCTTGCCAAGGCGATGCAGCAGCACGCACCACCCCCCGGATCGGGCAGCGGCGAGAAGTCGCCGCAGGAGCGGCTCGCCGCGCTCGATGACCTGAAGGCTCAGGGTCTGGTCAACGACGCCGAGTACGCCACCAAGCGGCAGCAGATCCTCGACGAACTCTGATGTAACGGTGGTGTCAGACACCACCGTTACATCACGCTCTGGTTCGGCGTTCGGCCCAATGGCCCATCGCGCCGACGCGTTGATAGCGCTCCGGCCGGTCCTCGGGGCCGAGTACGTCCGTCGCCAACCACAGGCGCTTGAGCCAGCGAACCCTTCCTGTCTCGGCGTCGTCGACGTAGCGGCGTCGTCCGTGGAGCACGTGGTAGTTGTTGACGAACTGGATGTCACCCGGTCGCAGGGCCATCTCGACGCGATTGTCGGGACGGTTGATCAGCTCGTCGTATGCGTCCATCGCCTCGCGTTGGAGCTCGGTGAGACGTGGCGCGTCGACGTGGCGTTGGGACGCTTCGATGAACGGGCGGATGTACCGGACGAAGAGACGGTCACCACTCGGTCCGACATGGCGGCTGAAGCACGGCACCTCGTAGTAGGGGCGCGCGCCGCGGCGTTGTTCGCCGCGGAAGTCGTAGGGGAGCGGTTCGTAGAGCACCGCGGCGAGGTCGGGCCGGGTTCGGACGAGTTCGTTGTGGGCGGCGAGCGCATTCGCGACGAGGCTCTCGCCGCCACTCACACCCGAGTCGATGCACATCAGACCCACCAGGTCGGATCCGTCGCTGTGAAAGCCGAGCGGGTGCCCGCCGATCTCGTTGCCGCGTGCCGTCGGATCGTCGGGGGCCTTGCCCTGGTCCTTCACGTCGCCCAGGAGGTGCCCCTTCGCGTTCTGCGGCCACGGCTCGCCGAGATGCATGCCGATGCCCCAGTAGATCCACGAGGCGTCATCGGCACCGAGGCGCTGCACGTCGAGCGCAGCGATGCGCCCGAAGCCGCGTCCGTTCACCAGTTCGTCGGCGAAGCGGCGGAGGAGCGGTGACAGCGTGGGGAGCGGGAAGTCGTCGGCGGTGACGTCGAGCACCTCGTCGGTTGTTGTTCGGGCGTGGGCCAACGCCGCGTCGAGCTCGTCGTGGTGGTCGGCGGTGAGCTGCAACGTCCAGTCGGCGGGATCGGTCACGTCGTCCGCAACCCACTCGGCTCGGGGCTCGAGCGCGACCACGTCGTCGGGACCGCACACGGCGATCGTGCCGCTCGTGGGTCGACCGACGGTGGTCACGATGCTGCCCTCGCAGGAGCCTGCTGGCCGCCGCGGATCAGTCGGCCGGGCAGGGCATCGGTGGCCTCGCCGCTCCGATAGGTCTCGCGTCCGGCGACCACCGTGTGGATCCAGCCGTCAGCGCGCTGCAGCAGGCGCCGTCCGTTGGCGGGGAGGTCGTGCACGATCGTCGGCTTGTGCAACCGCAGGTTGTCGAAATCGACCACGTTGAGGTCGGCCCGGTAGCCGGGGGCGATCACACCGCGGTCGTTGAGCCCGACGGTGCGCGCCGTGTCGCGGCAGTGGCGTTGCACGAGGAAGGGCAGTGGAATCCGGTCGTGGTCGCGGTCGCGGCCCCAATAGGCGAGCAGGGTGGTGGGAAAGCTGCCGTCACAGATGGTGCCGACGTGCGCACCCCCGTCGCCGAGGCCGGGCACCGTGTGCGGATGGACGAGCATGTCGTGGCAGCCGTCGAGGTTGCCGTCGACGTAGTTGAGGAACGGGAGATAGATCAGCCCGTGGCCATCGTCGGCAAGCATCACGTCGAGTGCGATCTCTTCGGGCGTTCGATCGGACGCGGCGGCACGGGCCCCGATCGATGTGTCCAGTGATGGTTCGTAGTCGGGCTCGTCGGCCATCTCGAACAACAGGTCGAACCGCGAGATCAGGCTGCCGCCGAGCTTGTCGCGGTTGCGTTCTCCGGCGTCGGCGAGGAGCCGGTTTCGGTAGCCCGGGTCACGGAGCGCGGCGACCTTCTCGGCCAGTGGGCGGTCGGCGATCTCCCGGTACACCGGGTTGGTGAGGAACGGATTGAGCGTGCACTCGAGCCCGAGGATGAGCCCCACGGCCCGGGGTGCCACCTGGCCCGTCATGGTGAGCCCCTCGACGTTGGCGGCGGTGATGTGGTCGAGGATCGCGAGGTAGGCGTCGGGCACCATCGGGTTGCGGGCGACCGAGATCGACATCGGACGACCTGAGGCGGCGACCATCTTGCGGAGCGTGTCGAACTCGCCGTCGACGTCGAGGAAGTCGGAGACCACCTGAAGCACGCCCGCCCCAGCCGCGCCGACGCCTTCGGCGATGCCGACGAGCTCGGCGGGTGTTGCAGTGAGCGTGGGCGTGTAGGCGCCGGTCGAGGTCTTGTGATTTCGGGTACGGCTGGTGGTGAACCCCAGGGCTCCCGCCTCGATGCCGTGGCGCGCGAGCTCGGCCATCGCTGCGATGTCATCGGGCGTGGCGTCTTCGTGGTTGGCGCCTCGCTCGCCCATCACGTTGAGCCGAAGCGCTCCGTGCGGGACCTGCAGTGCAACGTCGATGTCGTGGGGAACCTCCTCGACGGCGTCCATGAACTCACCGAAGCTGTTCCAGTTCCAGCGCAGTCCTTCGTGCAGAGCGGCGCCGGGGATGTCCTCCACGCCTTCCATCAACTCGATCAGCTTGCCGTGGTCGGCGTCGTGCACCGGGGCGAAGCCGACGCCGCAGTTGCCGGTGACCACGGTGGTCACCCCGTGCCAGGACGACGGCTGGAGGCGCTGATCCCAGGTGGCCTGCCCGTCGTAGTGGGTGTGGATGTCGACGATGCCGGGGATGACGAGTGCACCGTCGGCGTCGATCTCCTGAGTGGCGCCTCCCGAGACCTCGCCGACGTCGACGATGGTGCCGTCGCTCACGGCGACGTCGGCGGTTCGGGCCTCGGCACCCGTGCCGTCGATGACGGATCCACCCCGGATGATCAGGTCGTACTGGGCCATGATCCAGTCTCGCGCGAGGCCGCCCCTCCCTCGCTCCTCCGACCACCCCTACGTTTGCGTAACGGTCTTGACGCAGATCCGCTCCCGAAACGCCACGCAAACCGGGTGTGGGGCCTACGTTCTCGGAATGAGAAATTCGGGGCTCGCGACTCGGCTGGCCACGATCGACGATGTACCGGCTGTCGCCCGCATGCTGCACGACTTCAATACGGAGTTCGACACACCCTCTCCCGGCCCGGATGTACTCATCGATCGCCTGGGTCGATTGCTCGACACGACCGACACGTTCGCGGTCGTCGCCGGCTCACCGCCGCTGGGGCTGGCATTGGTGACGTTGCGTACGAACGTCTGGTTCGACGGCCGCGTCGCATTGCTCGATGAGCTCTATGTCGTTCCCGGTCGTCGCGGTGAGGGGATCGGGACGAGGTTGATCGACACGCTGTTCGACACCGCACGAGAATGCGAGGTCGACCTGATCGAGATCAACGTCGATGTCGACGACGTCGGCGCGCGTCGCTTCTACGAGCGCCACGGATTCGCAGCCATCGAACCGGCGACGGGAGAGCATGCGCTCTACTACTCCCGGGAACTGAAGCGATGAGCGAGCACCCAGACCGTCGACGGGCGATGTCGGCCACCCGCCGAGCTCAGGGTGCGCTGAGTTCGAGACCGGCCATCGACCCGTCGGCACGCCACTGCTCGAGCAGCTTGATGAATGCGAGCGCGCCGGCGCCGTAGCTGCCGTTCTTCAGGCTGCGGTCACCGGGCTTGCCCTCGTTGTTGTAGTACCCGGGTGTGCAGGCCTCGAGGAACTTCTGATTCATCTGCGACAGGTCGAGGATCGTCTGTACCCACGCGTCCTCCGCCTCCCGCTCGGCCTCGATGACCGTGACTCCGCGATCTGCCGCCTCGGCGAGGATGTAGGCGAGGTGTTTGCTCTGTTCGTTGAGCATGTGCGGGAAGTTCACGGTGAAGCCCGACTGGATGTTGCTGAAGACGAAGCAGTTCGGGAAGTTGCGGCTGTGCATGCCGTGCAGCGTCGACGCGCCGTCGGCCCAGTACTCGGTGAGCGTCACACCATCGCGCCCGTACAGCTCGTAGCCGGCGCGGCGGGTGTAGTCGGTACCCACCTCGAAGCCGGTGGCGTAGATCAGGCAATCGACCGCGTACTCCACCTCCACGAGCTCACCGGTCGCGTCGGTCTCATCGACGACGACACCTCGGGGCGTGATGCGCTTCACCCCTCGTCCGTCGGTGTCGACCAGCTGCACGTTGGATCGGTTGAACGTGTCGAGGTACTCGTCGTGGAAGCAGGGACGCTTGCAGAACTGCCGGTAGTACGGCTTGAGCGCTTCGGCGGTGTTCGGGTCGTTGACGATGGTCTCCACCCGCGACCGGATCTGTTCCATCTTCTCGAAGTCGGCGAGCTCGACCGTGGACGCCATCCCCTCGGGACTGACGTCGGCTCGTCCCTTGCGGATCATGATCAGCAGGTTGCCGATGATGTCGGTCCAGCCGTCGTTGACCAGGTCTTCGGGTTCGGGGATGCCCGATACGAGGTTGTTGAAGTTCTCCATGCGCCGCTCCTGCCAGCCGGGCTCGAGGCCGGCAGCCCACTCGGGATCGGTGGGGCGGTTGTCGCGAACGTCGATCGACGACGGCGTGCGCTGGAACACGTAGAGCTGTTTTGCACCGGCACCGAGATGCGGCACGCACTGCACTGCGGTGGCTCCCGTGCCGATGATGCCGACCGTCTTGTCGGCGAGCGCGTCGAGGCCGCCGTCGGAGCCGCCGCCGGTGTACTCGTAGTCCCACCGGCTCGTGTGGAACGTGTGACCTTCGAAGCTCTCGATGCCGTCGATACCCGGCAGCTTCGGCCGGTGCAGCGGGCCGCTCGCCATCACGATGTAGCGAGCGCGCATCGCGTCGCCGCGATTGGTCGAGACGATCCAACGATGATCGTCGTCGTTCCAGCGCATCTCGGTGACCTCGGTCTGGAAACAGGCGTTTCGGTAGAGGTCGAAGTGCCGGCCGATCGCCTGGCTGTGAGCGAGGATCTCCGCAGCTTGGGAGTACTTCTCCTTCGGCATGTAGCCGATCTCCTCGAGCAGTGGGAGGTAGATGTACGACTCGACGTCACACGCCGCCCCCGGGTAGCGGTTCCAGTACCAGGTGCCGCCGAAGTCGCCGCCCTTCTCGACCATGCGGATGTCGTCGATGCCCGCCGCGCGCAACCGGGCGCCGGCGAGCAGGCCCCCGAACCCGCCGCCGATGATCAAGACCTCGACCTCGTCGGTGAGCGGTTCGCGGTCGAACGGCGCCACGTACGGATCGCGCACGTAGCGCTCGAACTCGCCGGTGACCTCGACGTACTGGTCGTTGCCGGCGGCCTTCAGCCGCTTGTCGCGCTCTTCGCGGTACTTGTCACGGAGGGCGTCAGGGTCGAACGTCGGGGCGTCATCGAGTTCGTCGTTCGTGCTGGTGTCGGAGGCGTCCACGGGCACCGTTGTAGCCCTCCTGGTGAACTCGCATCGACCCAGACGCACCGCGGGCCGCTGCCTCGGTCGGGGTGTGGACGCCCCAGTGGCAGACTGCGGACGTGGCAGAGCCGGTCGACGTCGAGGTGCTGGAACGGGTGCAGCAGCGAGTGCTGTGGCTGGCGACGCGGATGATCGACCACGCGAACCGTGAGCGACCCGCGGTCGTCGGCGACATGGCGATCAAGGTCGGCGGGCACCAGGCGTCGTCGGCGTCGATGGTGTCGATCATGACGGCGCTGTGGTTCGGCCACATCACGGGCGACGACAAGGTCGCCGTCAAGCCGCATGCGAGCCCGGTGTACCACTCGATCAAGTACCTCACCGGCGAACTCGATCGCTCGTATCTCACTCGGCTCCGCGAGGTCGGTGGTCTTCAGGCCTACCCGAGCCGCACGAAGGATCCCGATGTCGCCGACTTCTCGACCGGCTCGGTGGGTCTCGGTGCCGTGGCGCCCCTGTTCGCGGCGATGGTCCGCCGATACGTCGACGCCCATTTCGGTCGAGACGCAGCGACGGGCGGCCGACCACCTGCCCGATTCATCGCGCTGGTCGGTGACGCCGAACTCGACGAAGGCAACATCTGGGAGGCGATCGCCGACCCTGCGCTGCAGGGCCTCGGCAACGTGATGTGGGTGGTCGACGCGAACCGCCAGAGCCTCGATCGTGTGATCCCCGATCAGAAGATCAAGAAGCTGATGGAGTTCTTCGACGGAGCGGGATGGCACGTGGTCGAGGTCAAGTACGGCACGCTGCTGCAGGCTGCGTTCGCCCGTCCTGGCGGTGACGCGCTCGAGGCGCACATCGACGCGATGGAGAACGAGCGGTATCAGTCGCTGTTCGCACTGCGTGGAGCCGCACTCCGCGATCGGTTCGTCGAGGGAGCATCCGACGAGCTCCGCGCGTTCGTCGGCGACATCACCGACGACGAGCTGTATCCGCTGGTGACGAACCTCGGTGGCCACGACCTTCCGGCCCTGCTCGACGCGTATCGCCGGTGCGACGCCGAGACCGCCCGACCGAGCGTGGTGTTCGCCTACACCGTCAAGGGGTGGGGTCTCCCGATCGCCGGCGATCCGCTCAACCATGCAGCGGTGCTGTCGGGTACTCAGATCGACGACCTCCGTACCGAGCTCGGGCTGACGCCCGACGACGAGTGGGACCGATTCGCCGACGGGACTGCCGAGTCGGACATGTGCGCCTCGACCGGTTCCGAACTCAACAACGTTCTGCCGCCGGCGCGGTTGACCCTCCCGATTCCCGATGCCACGGGCGTGCTCGCGTCGAAGCCGGTCAGCACGCAGGAGACGTTCGGCCGAGTGCTCACCTCGCTCGGCAACATCGAGGCGGTCGCCGCCCGCATGGTGACCACGTCGCCCGATGTCAGCGTGTCGACCAACCTCGGTGGCTGGATCAACAAGATGGGTGTCTTCGCGCCCGAGCAACGCCGCGACTACCTCGGCAGCGACCGGTTGCTCAAGTGGGAGCAGAGCACTGCGGGCCACCACGTCGAACTCGGCATCAGCGAGATGAACCTGTTCCTCGCACTGCATGCGTTCGGCCTCGGACACGAACTGCACGGCGAGCACCTGTTGCCGATCGGCACGGTGTACGACCCCTTCGTGTGTCGTGGTCTCGACGCCTTGATCTATGCCTTGTACAACGATGCCCGGTTCGTGGTCGTCGGCACTCCTGCCGGCATCACGCTGGCCCCGGAAGGTGGCGCGCACCAGTCGTCGATCACGCCGTCGATCGGCCTCGAACTGCCGGGGCTCACGTATGCCGAACCCGGATACGCACGCGCGCTCGACTGGCTGCTGTGCGACGGCCTCCAGCGGCTCGCCGACCCCGATGGTGGTTCGTTGTATCTCCGGTTGTCGACCCGCCAGCTCGATCAGTCGCCCTTCGAGACCGCGACCGAGCGGATCGGTGCCGGGCGGATCCGCCGCGACGTGCTCGCCGGTGGCTACCGCCTCGTCGAGCCGCCTGGCGCTGCCGACGTGGTGATCGCCGCCTGCGGACCGGTCGTCAACGAGGCCGTGGCCGCCGCCGGTCTGCTCGCACGAGAAGGCGTGCAGGCTCTCGTGCTCGACATCACCAGCTCCGACCGTCTCTACCGCGGTTGGCGTACCGAACTCCGGGTGGCGAGTCGCACCGCACGACCTGCGACCGAGCAGCACCATCTGGCGGAGTTGCTCGCGGCCGACGAGCGCCGGGTGCCGATCGTGACCGTGCACGATGCGGCGTCGCATCATCTGGCATGGCTCGGAGGCGTGTTCGGCGCCCGAGTGGTGCCGGTCGGCGTCGACCAGTTCGGCCAATCGGGCACGATCCCGGATCTCTACGAGCTCTTCGACCTGCTCCCCGAACAGCTCACCAACGCCGCACTGCTCGCTCTCTCAGAGCCGGGCTGACGATCACGTCTCGATGCTGGCGAATCTCTCGATGTCGCCGCGGTGGCCGGCCACCACGATGAGGTCGTGCGCGCCGAGGTCGGTGGCGCTCTCCGCGTAGGTGAACGAGCGACCCTCGGGCTTGATGCACACGACCGTGACCTTGTAGTCGGCGCGGATGTCGGTGTCGCCGAGCCGCTTCCCGGCGAGGTTCCTCGGGACGCGCATCTCGACGAGCACGAAGTCGTCGTCGAGGGCGAAGTACTCGATCAGTGCCCCCGTGACGAGACGGGCGACACGAGTGCCCATGTCGGCTTCGGGGTACACCACGTGGTGGGCTCCGACGCGTTGAAGGATGCGACCGTGTTGTTCGGTGAGCGCCTTGGCCCAGATGTTGGGCACGTCGAGATCGACGAGTGCGCCGGTGGTGAGCACGCTCGCCTCGATGTCGGCACCGATGGCAACCACCACGGTGACGGCCTCCCCAACGCCGAGTTGGCGCAGCGTGTTCTCGTTGGTGGTGTCTGCCTCCACCACGTGCGTGAGCAGGCCGATGTGCTGCTGGACTCGCGTGGCGTCGGCGTCGATGCCGAGCACCTCGTGGCCCATGTCGATCAGCGTTGATGCCAGCGACGATCCGAACCTCCCGAGCCCGATCACGACGATCTCACCCTCGTGTTTGACGTTCGATCGCGTCGGGGTCAAGCCGCCCAGCATGTTGTGAAAGGTTCTGTCAGCCAATGATCGGTCGCTCCTCGGGATAACGGTACGCGCGATCGCGCTCGCGGAGAGCGAGTGCAGTCACGAACGTGATCGGCCCGACGCGGCCGGCGAGCATCACCAGGATCAGGATGACGTGGCCGGTGGCACCGATCGCGCCGGTCACGCCCGTCGACAAACCGACCGTGCCGAACGCCGACGCCGCTTCGAAGAGTGAGGGCGTGAGCGGCAGGTCTTCGATGCTCATCAACAGCAGCGAGGTGCCGACCACCAGACCGATGGCGAGCAATGCGACGGCGAGCGCCTGGCGGATGACGTTGGCGGGGAGGCGCCGTCGGAACACGTTGACGTCAGCGTTGCCGCGTACCTCCGACCACAGCACGAAGCCGAGGATCGCGAAGGTCGTCACCTTGATGCCACCGCTCGTCGACGCCGGCCCGGCGCCGATGAACATCAGCGTGGTGATCACCAGCAGGGTCGGCTCGTTCATTCCACCGATGTCGACGGTGTTGAAGCCGGCGGTTCGCGGCGTGACGCCCTGGAACCATCCGGCGAGCAGCTTGTCGAACGTGTCGAGTGGTCCGAGGGTGGCTGGATTGGTCCACTCGAACGCGGTGACCACGAGTGGCCCGAACATCAGGAGCGCGGCGGTGGCGAGCAACGTGATCTTGGTGTGTAGCGACCAGGCGATGTGTCGGTTGGCGGTCGGGTCGAGCCGTCGCACCCTGGCTCTCCGCCAGAACTCGACGAGAATCGGAAATCCGAGCCCGCCCACGATGAATGCGCCGGACACCGACAGCACCACGACGGGGTCGGCGACGAAGCGGGTCAGGTTGTCGGGGTAGAGCGAGATGCCCGCATTGTTGAACGACGTCACCGCGTGGAAGATCCCCGAGTAGGCGGCGTCGACCGGTCCGTCTTCGTACCCCCGCTGCCAGAATCGCAGGAACAACACGACGGCGAGTGTTCCCTCGACGGCGAGCGTGATCTTGGCGATCGCGCCGATCAGTCGTCGCAGATCGCCCATGTCGACGGCGCCGATCTCCGCTTGAGCCAACATCCGCTGGCGCAAGCCCATCCGATGGGAGGCAACGAGGGCCAGCACGGAGCCGATCGTCATGATCCCGAAGCCGCCCACCTGGACGAGTCCGAGGATCACGAGCTCACCGAACAGTGAGAACCTGGCGATCTCCGTCGATGCGAGCCCGGTGACCGTGGACGCCGATGTCGACATGAACAGGGCGTCTTCGAGACCGATGTGGCCGGGCCCGTCGGCGGCGAACGGGAGCCAGAGGAGCATCGTCCCGAGCAGGATCAGCGAGACGAAGGCGATGACGACGAGCTGTGCGGGATTGTTGATCGCTCGCGTCCATCTCGGCACCGCCGGAGTGTATTCCTCGTCCCACGATCGCTGCGGACGAGCGCGATGGGTCTGTCGGATGACCGGGTCAGGCGGTGGCGCTGGCGAGCGGCTCGTGGATGGTGACCGCGTACTCCTTGTCGAGTTCGGGCCGTGGGTCGTTGAGCAGTTCGAGGGCTTGTGCCCGCTCCGCTGGGGTGAACGGGCGGGTCGTGTGGCAGAACTCGACCATGTTGCCCGACGGGTCGCGGATGTAGATGCTCACGCAGAAGTCGTGGTCGACCTCGAGCACGGTCTGGCCGTGTTGCTGCCAGCGGACGCGGTGGGCATCGAGCGCTTCGCGGGTGGGTGCATCGAACGCGATGTGGTTGACCCACCAGGGCAGTCCGGCCGAGGCGTTGATGTCGACGCCGAAGTCGTCGCCGATCTCGTCGTCGTGGATCTCCCAGAACGCGATCATGCCGTCGTCACCCCCGGTGTCGTCGGCCGGACCGGTTGCGTAGAAGAAGTGCTTGCTGAACCCGTCGCCGGGGTTGGGAGTGTCCGCGGCGACGACCTTCACCAGCTCGAACCCCATCACCTCGGTGTAGAAGCGGTGTGTGGCTGCGGAATCGTTGGTCGCGAGCGCGACGTGGTGGAAACCCATCACGACAGTCTCGCGTCCGCAACCGCGCCGGGTTCGTGTCGGAGACCGGCGGTGCTCACGGCATCCTGGTGGCCATGTTCCTGGGCGAGGATCTTCTGGCGTGGTTGACACTGGCGTTCGGCGGGGCGCTGTTCGTCGGCAACCTGCTCGCTGTGGTCAAGCCGCCGTCTCGGCAGCTCGACGACGCCAACCTCGAGCGTGCTCCCGTGACGCGCAGTCTCGTGTACTCGGGCGTCGGCCTCGTGGCCGCGATCTGGGCGCTGGCCACCCTCATCAGCGGCTGACACGCGCCGTCGACGCGGTCGTGCGCTACACGTTTGCGTGACGGTCCGGGCGCACATCCGCTCCCGAAACGCGACGCAAACGGGGTTGGGGTGCTGGGTGTCAGGAGTTGGGTGTCAGGAGTTGGGTGTCAGGAGTTGGAGGTCACGTTCACGCTGGTCGTGACGCCGTCGTCGCCAGCGTCGAACGTACTGACGCTGACGTTGTAGGCAGCGCTGTCGTAGACACGGGTGTTGATGGTGGCGTCGCTGTACGAGCTCGTCTCCTCGAAGCCCGCGGAGACCAGCTCCGCACCGTAGGTACCGACGAAGTCCTCCCCGCTGAGGGTGGTCGTGCCGGAGAGACCGATCGTGACCAGGTCGCCGTCGGCGATCACCGACGAACCCACGATGTCCATGTTGGGCTCTGGCACATCGCTCGGCCACTCCTCGGGGAGGGTGCCGTCGCTGCTCATGCTGAACGAGCCGTCGTCACTCTCCATGTTGAACTCGCCCTCGTCCCCGTCGATGGTCATCTCGCCGTCTTCGCTCTCGACCACGACGTTGCCCTCGTCGTCGGCGTTGCCGACGACAGTGTTGCCCGACTCGTCGGTGATCACGAAGTTGCCATCCCCGTCGATCGTCATCGAGCCGTCTTCGGTCTCGATCGAGAAACCATCGCCGTCGCCACTGAGGTCGAGTTCGACGTCACCGCCACCCTGACTCTCGATGAGCTGTTCGATGCCGTTCTCCGCGCTGTCGCCGCAGCCCGCAGCGATCACCGCGGTCGCACCTACGAGCAGGATCGTGCCGACTGCACTGCGTGAGTTCGTCATGTGCACGATCGTAGATGTCTGCCGGGACCCACGTCGCCCGAATTGTGATGCGTCCGCTCGGCTGTCGACCCGATCTGGAAGATTGGTGACATGAGTGGCCCGCTGCGTCTCACGTTCCTGCAGTCGGCCAGCAGGGTCGAACAGTTGCCCGATTCCCCCGTGGAGGTCGCCTTCGTCGGCCGTTCGAACGTCGGCAAGTCGTCGTTGGTGAACGCGCTGGCGAACCGCAAGCAACTCGCGCGGGTGTCGAACACGCCGGGCCGTACGCAGCTGATCAATCTGTTCGAGGTCGAGAGCGGGCGGTCCGAGGCGGGGACACTGGTCGATCTTCCGGGCTACGGCTTCGCCAAGGCCTCCAAGGCGGTCACCCGGGACTGGCCCGAGATGATCGAGGGGTATCTGCTCGATCGTGAGCCCCTGGCGATGGTGTTCGTGCTCGTCGACGGAGCGATCGGTCCCACGAAGCTCGATGCGCAGATGCTCGAGTGGCTCCGCTACAACGGCGTGCCGCACACCGTGGTTGCGACGAAGTTCGACAAGGTGAAGTCGTCGAAGCGGGCGACGCGTCGCAAGGAACTCGCCGCAGGCTGCCAACTCGACACCGGTGACATCGTGTGGGTGAGCTCCACCAAGGGCAGCGGTATCGACGATCTCCGCTCGTTGGTTCGTACCTGGGTCGCTTGAGCGTCGACACGGTTCGTTACGGTCGGAACCATGCCGTCCGCCGCGACCCCGTTCCCCGATGTGTCGATCACCGGCACGGGGTTGTTCACCCCTCCCGAGTCGATCGACAACGCTGAACTCGTCGCGTCGTTGACAGCGTCTGCGCTGGCCTGGAACGCCGAGCACGCCGAGGAGATCGCCGCCGGAACGGTCGACGAGCGCCCGTTGCCCGACGGGGAGTTCATCGAGAAGGCATCGGGTATCCGGTCGCGGTACGTCATGGAGAAGTCGGGGGTGCTCGATCCGACGCGGATGCGCCCGCTGCTCGAGCAACGGTCGGAGGACCAACTCGGGATCCAGGCCGAGATGGCGCTGCCGGCCATCCGCGAGGCGCTGACGCAGGCCGGTCGCACCGACGCCGACGTCGATGCGGTGATCGTGGGTTGCTCGAACCTGCAGCGCGCGTACCCGGCGGTCGCGATCGAGATCCAGGACGCCCTGGGTGCCGACGGTTGGGGCTACGACATGAACGTCGCCTGCTCGTCGGCCACGTTCTCGATCCAGGCCGCGGTCGACGCGCTGAGGAACGGCTCGGCGAACTGCGTCGTCGTCGTCAACCCGGAGATCACGTCCGGACACAACAACTTCGAGCTGCGCGACTTCCACTTCATCTTCGGTGACGCGTGCACGGCACTGGTGCTCGAACGTTCTGCCGACGCCGTGTCGACGACTGCGTGGAAGGTCCTCGGCACGAAGCTGGCCACGAAGTTCTCGAACAACATCCGCAACGACTTCGGGTTCCTCAACGAGTCCGAGGTCGGCGAGCGCGACCCGCACGAGGTGGTGTTCCGTCAGAACGGCCAGCAGGTGTTCCGCGAGGTGTGCCCGATGGTTGCGACGCACATCGCCGATCACCTCGCAGCGCTCGGCCTCGACGCCGATGCCGTGCGTCGCTTCTGGCTGCACCAAGCGAATCTCAAGATGAACCAGTTGATCGCAAAGGGCGTTCTCGGTCGTCTCCCGACCGACGACGAGGCACCGGTGATTCTCGATGAGTTCGCGAACACGAGCTCCGCCGGCTCGGTGATCGCCTTCCACCGTCATCGCGCCGATCTCGCCTCCGGTGACATCGGGGTGATCTGTTCATTCGGCGCGGGGTATTCCGTCGGGAGCGTCGTC
>Ga0316197_10000784_pt1 | contig 22373 bp, 21 predicted proteins | sample OudBiesiAoxic_MG_FD_204939 | JGI IMG/M metagenome (GOLD analysis project Ga0316197, IMG submission 204939) | Coastal sediment microbial communities from Oude Bieten Haven, Netherlands - site A oxic | ecosystem: Environmental > Aquatic > Marine > Coastal > Sediment | place: Netherlands... | reverse complement strand
GTCAATGGTTTAATACCATTTGATTATATCTGTGCTTGCTTTGATGAACTGTGCCAACCTTCCCCTGATATCGACCGCCTGTTACCATGGAATTTCAAAAAATAGGTGTGGTTTGCTAGACGCTTACCATGCACTAGCCTCAACTAATCCAAACATCCTGTTTGGCTTTACTAAAAATAAGTAAATAACTTGGGAAAGCTCAACGGCGGGGGAGTTGTGGCCATATTGAGCATCGATATTTATTGTTAACTATTTGATATTATTAAGCTCAATCATTGGATGTCCCGTATTTTGCGTATTTTGTACCGTACTTTGTTTGCAGAAATAGCGTCATCGCTTGGGAAAGCTCAACGGCGGGGAAGTTGTAGCCACATTTGCTAATGTTTTAGGCTTAATTTATGGCTTCATTCATTGCTACTTTATTCGAGTTTTCAAAGCCTTCGATTAGCATTTTTAGCATCGATACTGTACCACTACAATCTTTCCTAGGTATATTGCGAGGCTACTTCTTTCAAATACGTACGATTACTTAGAATTATGCTCGACGGCTAAGTCTATTTTTTGCTTTTCTTTAATATCTGCCCACTTATTACCCGTTTCGATGCCTGATACTCTTTCTTCATACTTACGGCAGGCTCTTGCTAAAACGGCTTTGGTATCAATACCGACTTCTTTTTCTAACGCGGTTAGAATATTGAGGTAGTCCCAAAGAATATCCCCTAGCTCATCTTCTAAATAACACTTTCTGGATTTAGGGAGCTCTTCTATTACTTCATCCACTTCATTTTTAATTTCAGCAAGATAAGTCTCAGCACCATTTGACCATGTGCTGGTTTCATCAAAAATAGCTTTACGCTTCGCGATACCAAGTAATTTATCGAACTCTTTCATGAAACCTCTTTGGCAAATAATGCATATTGAATAGGAAAGTTATCGTCTAAAGCTATCATCTAAAACTGTCGGCTGTAAGCAGATGGTGTGCGGCAATGATATCGACTTACCAATAGTACATTTTAAAATAAGATAACAATAAGAATATCGCTAACCAGAATATACAAGCCAACCACATAATTATTTTTCTCTCTCGTGTTGGATACTCGTCTGTATACAGAATAACGGCATAACAACACACAGGAAATAGCTCAAAAAGTTGTCCTGCATATCGGTTATTCATGCCAAGAAAAGGGGGGACATAAAAATAGATAACACCATAAATAGCAATCAAAATAGTGGCTAATATTCGTCTAAAATTGAATGGCTCACAACCTTCCGTGACATAAGAAAAAAATGCTAATGCACAGAGAACTAACACTAGAAATATCAATGTAAGGCCTTAATGTTATCACTTTGAGTGAAGCTGTATTTATAGGTCATTATGCACCAACGTAGGGGGATAATTAACTAATTGTTCGGGAAAGCTCAACGGCGGGGGAGTTGTAGCCACATTTGCTAATGTCTTAAGCTTAGGTGTTGTTGGTTCGTCTGCGCTCGCTGTGGCTTTATTAATAATTGTAACTTGGTGTTTCGCCTTGTCGGCGACCCTACTTTCTTTGAACAGCAAAGAAAGTAGGCAAAGAAAGCTGTCACCGAATCGCTTTCTTATCCAATCAATGAAGCTCTTTCTTTATGCACCACTTCATACGGCGCGTCCATGCGCCGAATGAAGTTACAGCAAACGTCCTGTTTGCTGTTGCAGAAAGAGCGTCATCGCTTGGGAAAGCTCAACGGTGGGGTGTTGTAGCCACATTGAGTATCGAACTTTATTGTTAACTATTTGAGATTATTAAGATCAACCTTTGGATGTCCCGTACTTTTGTTACCGTACTTTTGGATTTCCCGTACTTTTGGGTAAAGAAAGCTATCACCGAATCGCTTTCTTATCCAATCAATGAAGCTCTGTCTTTATGCACCACTTCATACGGCGCGTCCATGCGCCGAATGAAGTTACAGCAAACGTCCTGTTTGCCGTTGCAGAAAGAGCGTCATCGCTTGGGAAAGCTCAACGGCGGGTAGTCGTAGCCACATTGAGTATCGATATTTATTGTTAACTATTTGATCTTATTAAGAACAATCATTGGATGTCCCGTACTTTGTGTCCCGTACTTTGGACTAAAAATAAGTAAATGACTTGGGAAAGCTCAACGGCGGGGGAGTTGTAACCATATTGAGTCTCGATATTTATTGTTAACTATTTGAGATTATTAAGATCAACCATTGGATGTCCCGTACTTTTGTTTTTAGGCAAAAGCAATAACTGACCTTATTATTTCTCTTGGAGCATAGAGCTAGTAAAAAGCAGCCATATATCTATATAGCAAAAACATTCTTTAGCAATGACGAGGACATAACAATAAAACCATTGCTTAATCTTGCTCCAAAACCTAACTATTTTCACATTTGATGCGCTAGGCTGAGTTTTGTGGGAGCACCAGTAAAGGACCTTGTTGAAGTTCGAAAAGCAAGAGATCAATAGTGCGTTCAGTAATGAGTTTTTAGCCAAACAAGGTTTGATATCATTAAAGGATTTGTGGATTATTATTCACTATTCATCATAAGATGAACCGCCCTGCGCCGAGCTGCATGCAGGTTGGTGTGGGGGGCTGGAGGTTAGATACCTCCGGCTACCCGATTATATTTTTGCAGTAAGCTCAACAGCCCCAACTCCCCAGTCACCATCATCTTGCTTGACAAAGACAAGATTAACTTTTTTCAAAAACTCACTTTCTGTACCCATCCATTTAACAATCTTAGCTTTTTCCTCTGATACATTGATCTCCTTTTTTGTGATCTCGCTTTGCAAGACCTCTTGGATTGCACCAGCTGAAAAATCTGTAAGACTTAATAGATCGCTTGTACCAGCATCACCATCAAATGGTTTGGCAAAGCCAAGTATTTCATATTGATTATCGCTATACATTGCTAAAGTATGCTTAAAAACTAACTGGGTATGAGAGAAATCTCTTTCTTTTCCATCTTCGTTTATAGAGTCATGGTCACAAATCCAAAGGAGTTTATGACCATTTTCACCTAATAAAGAAAGAAATAATGCTATCGGGTGACATACTCTTAGGAGCTTTTCAGCCTCATTACCTTTCCATTTCCCAAGGTCATTTTCCTGAAGTTGAGCGACAATTTCTGAATGCGCTTCTTTTTTATTTAGGCCAAATAGACTCTCGATATTCTTGTCTATTGAGACAGTTAATAACAAACCATGTGTTAGCTTATCTGCGGCATTTAGCACTTCATCTAAAGCTCGCTTAATGGGGCCTTATCGAAGATCTTTATACCCTAGCTCTTTCCATGGCTTATCTAACTTGTGCTTTTTCCTAATCGCTATTACTTCTTGTTCGAAAACCATCCGCTTATCAGCCGAGCAGATTAAAAATGAATATGTAGTGAAATTAGCGCCCTTATGCTCTCCGCCGAAATCTGAGAGGATAAATAGGCCTTTGTCTTCAGAAAAGTCCGGTAGCAAATTCAACTGACTAATTTCCCTCGCTAATAACCGTCCATATAAAGGGTGATCCTCCGTTAGTTTGGGAAACTCAAAAGGGCCCGACTTAAATGTTTTGGTAAATGCTTTCATAGCACCCTTAAAATATAACGCCGCACTAAGCGGACTAAAATAGTGGGTTAAAATGTGTAGCGAAGCGAAACCTAACCCACTGTTTTAGTTCCGTTTAAGTGCCTTGTGTACGCCCAGCATGGGCATGAACTAATGAGGTGCAAGTCCTCTGTAGGAAGATCACCGTTTAATCAATCAAATGATTAAACGCTAACTACTAGCGAATGGCAAGGGCTTATCCGTGAGGATGGATCCGGAGGAAGCCGCTAGCAACTTTGCGAGCTGATGAATAAGAACATCATATGAGGCGTAGGCTAGAGGTGAGTTGGCACAAGACAACGAAACCACGTGATCTAATGGCCACCGTAAATGATGCAGCAGTGCAAAGAAAGTACATGCTCTTATCTGGGGAGATCTGCTTAACACGCGATCGGTAACTTAACCAGTCAGGCACTGGTCTATAACAGCCTTGGCTTTTCAGCATCATCAACTGAAAAGAGCTAAACCGATGAAAACCGATAGCACAGGTTTAGGTAACTAAATCTGTGAGTAAGCAGAAGTCAGCAGACGGCATAGTAGCCAAACGCCCATCGTAATGGAGGGGACACGGTGAAGGCCTGAACATCTTAAACGAGGAGATACCATATTGAACTTGAACCACAAAACCTCACCATGTTGTGATAGTGACACTCAGCGTTCAGATATGAACCATACCTTAAATGAATATCCATTAATGACGTTAATGCTCAGTGACGACAATATGAAAGCGGCATGGAAACATGTTAAAGCCAATAAGGGTGCGCCAGGTATTGACGGAATGAGTCTCGAAGACGCTGAGCCATTTCTATTAGCTCATTGGCAAGGAATAAAAGCAAAACTGATGGAAGGCCACTATTTTCCACTCGCGGTAAGACGGGTCATTATCCCGAAACCCGATGGTGGAGAACGCTTCTTGGGGATACCTGCGGTCATCGACAGGCTACTTCAGCAAGCGATGAATCAAGTGATCACGCCTTACTTTGAACCAGTATTTTCGTATCATAGCTACGGATATCGCGCGGGTAAAAGTGCACATCAAGCGGTAACACATGTACAAGATTGCATCTCGCAAGGGTACAAAACAGCCGTTGATATTGACCTCTCAAAGTTCTTTGATGAAGTTAATCATGACATGCTCATGAACCGCGTCGGCCGTAAAATAAAAGACAAAGCGTTAATGCAACTACTCGGGCGGTTTTTACGAGCAGGTATTGCAGAAACGGAAACGGGTCTTTGGTTTCCATCCGATAAAGGTGTGCCGCAAGGTGGACCGCTATCACCACTTCTTTCCAATATCATTTTGGATGAACTGGATAAAAAGCTAACACGAGAGCGATTACACTTTGCTCGGTATGCGGACGACATCATGATTTTAGTGAAGTCCAAGTTTATCGGCAACAAGGTTAAAGTTGCGATATCACACTACATCAGTAAACGTTTAAAATTGATTGTTAATGAAAATAAAAGCCGTGTCGGGCCTGTATCTGGCTCGAAATTTTTAGGCTTTACCTTCTCTCGAGGTGGTTTGCAGATCCACGCTAAGACTTTAAAAACATTTAAAGATAAAGTGCGGATACTGACCAATCGAAACTGGGGAATTGCAATGGGAAAACAAATCCATAAACTCAATTTATATTTACGAGGATGGGGAAATTATTTCCTGATCGCCAAGGGTTACCAATTAACGATTGAGCTTGACCATTGGATCCGTCGCCGACTGCGAATGTGCTACTGGCGGCAATGGCGAAAACCACGGACGAAAGTGAGATCATTGATCAAACTGGGAGTCAGTGAACGTTTAGCTATTTCCTGTGGGATCACCAGTAAAGGACCTTGTCGTAGTTCGAAAACCAAAGGGATCAATATAGCGATCAGTAATGAGTTTTTAGCCAGACAAGGTTTGATGTCATTAAAGGACTTGTGGATTAATATTCACTATTCATCATAAGATGAACCGCCCTGTGCGGAGCCGCATGCAGGGTGGTGTGGGGGCTGGAGGTTAGATACCTCCGGCTACCCGATTAGCTCTCTAGCTTACAGTTTACTAATTCATTTGCTTCAATCAGAGTATCTGTAGCAGTTTCGTAATTGAAATCAGGTATTAATATATCGTCATCGCCATGAACGATACCATTTTTCATTTGATTAGCTTCACGTAGCCTATTAAGTAGATCTGGAGTAAAACCTAGCTCACCTCCAAATTCACGAATGTGCATAAATGCACCCCGTTTCGCTTTTTCTGGACCTTTACGCTTTACTACATACTTTCTTAAGCTTTTTTCAAATTCAATAAATGTTCGAAGATATTCCATTTCAATATTTTGAGAAACAAATGGCATATCTTGCTCTTTTACCTCTTTATTAACTCCTAGCATTTCAAATGCATCGACACTAAATAGGCAACTATAAACAGCTAAACAATTATCTCTCGCCCCCTCTAATACATGGAGTTCAGGCACCATCCCATTGCCAGAATGATAAAGTTCATTACGTAATGTGTGATACCAAAGAAGTTCATTAATAGAAAGGTCTGTTTCTATAGCTTTTTCATTAATATAATCTTCTACAAAACCAATTTTGCTATTAAAACTACGTAGGTGTTTAGTTACATCTTCTCGTTTAATTTCATAATTGTTACGAAGCTTTGGCGGTAATCGAATAAATACATCCACGCACACCTCTGTTGCATTATCAAAGCCAATCAAAGCAATACGACGATCTGTGTCTCCACCGTCATTTAAATGTTCCAATGCATGCTTTATTAGTTCTAATGGGCCTTTTGCCCATGGTGATAAATTCATCGAGGTTACCTGTGTAAATACAATAGAGAGCTAACAGCGTAATTAAGTAGAATAATTCCGTATTTTTGGTGGAATACGGAATATATTAATTTGGTAATTTTTTTCAACAATACGCTACTACAACAGCAAATCAAACAATTAAGGTTATCTATAGGCTGAAAATCAAATATTAATCATGTAGATAGGTGGAATTATTTTACATTAACAACGGCAAGGCAGAATGAGGTTTATTGGTTTATATTTTTACCCTTGGTATTTCGTTTATTTTTTATTCTTAACTTATTTACACCATATCCAACCAGCATCCCTAGCGCTAATCCAATAAGTGCATTTTGAGTTAAGATTGAGAACATCACACAAGCTAGTATTCCAAAAAATATACCCATTAACTTCTCCATGTTTAACTATGATGCTTTGCTATCTATTAAAGCTCTGTTTAAAAAGATAAGTAAAGCTCTATTTAAAAAAGCTAAACTTAAAACATTACTCAATGTGGCTACAACTCCCCACCGTTGAGCTTTCCCAAGTCATTTACTTATTTTTAGTAAAGCCAAACAGGATGTTTGGATTAGTTGAGGCTAGTGCATGGATGCACGTCCGAAACGGTACGATAAAAATGAGTGGATTACTTGGATCAGAAAGCGAATCGGTGACAGCTTTCTTTGCTTACTTTATTTGCTGTTCAAAGAAAGTAAAGTCGCCGACAGGGCGAAACACCAAGCTATGAAAAATCAAACAGACAGGATGAGCGAAGACGAACCCTAACCCCAAAGCACAAAGCATAAACAAAAAAAGGATCACCCAGCAATCCTTTGTTGCCTCATCCCTCTAGGATCCTAATCGAAACCGCCGCTGCCGAGGTGCGGTTATCAACTCCTAACTTCTTATAAATTTGCTCTAAATGTTTATTTACTGTACGTGGGCTCATTTCCAAAATCTGTGAAATTTCCCAACTGGTTTTACCATAAGACACCCAATACAACACCTCTGATTCACGCTTGGTGATCGGGAGATTATCTTTCAAATCCTGTGGTGATTTTTGTGTTTTAGTTTGTACGATGCGTAACAAATGCATTTGCTGCTGTTGACGCTCGTAAGCAATGCTCATTTTCTCGGAAAAACAGTTCACTTTTAATTCTTTGCTGGTGTCACCCAGTAACCAACTTTCAATTAACGTGGCTAAGGTGGCCCATGGACTGGCGTCACCTTTGGAAATATCATCGACCAATTCATGTACATGTGGTGTCGCCCAAGATAATCGGCCTAATTGGCTAACACAAAATACCGTTTTACCTGCGTGGTCTAAGGCATCCTGTGCACTTAATGCGAGTTTGGCGGTTTCCACGTGGCGTTTGATACGTACAATCACTTCATCCGGAGAAATTGGTTTGGTCACATAATCCACACCACCCGCTTCAATGCCTTTCACAATATCTTCAACGTCGGTTAATCCAGTCATGAAAATAATAGGAGTGTTAGGTAGTAGTTCTTTTAAACGTCGGCAGGTTTCAAAGCCATCCATCTCTGGCATCATCGCGTCTAATAACACTACATCTGGAGGCACTTTTTCTGCAATCGCGAGTGCTTGTTGTCCGCTTAAAGCCACTAATGCGGTATAACCTTGACTGTTCAGTGCTACATTGAGCATGCCTAATGATTCGGGAGAATCATCGACAACCAATACAACATCACTGCTTTTATGATCCATGGTTTAACTCATTTAAGTATTCAATAATTTTAGGGAAGTTACAGACTTCAACATACTCAAGTATCTGCGATGCGCTATCTTCTGGGTAGTGATATTGCGCTTCTATTTCTGCAAACTTATCTTTAAAACCAGATAAATAACCAATCTCTGCGAGGGCGATTAATGCTTGATACTGCTCGCTGGTGACGGCTGGTTTATTAGGGTTAATGGTTTCACTAGGTATTAAGTTGTCAGTGTTTTTATATTGCCATTGTAAGTTTAATAGTTGTGCAATTTTACCTAATAGGGCGTCTAAATTGAGAGGTTTAGCAATATAACCATTATGATAACCTTCGGCTTGCAGGTTGTATTCGGCATCACGTGCATTGGCTGAGACCATTAATACGGGCATTTGATAATGCTGTTCACGTAGATTTTTTACCATTTGCCAGCCGTTAATGTCAGGCATTTGCACGTCCATTAGAATCAGGTCTATATCGTTTTCCTGCAATAATTCAAAACCTTGTTGTGCATGCTCCGCTAATAATACTTCAAAACCAATCGGCTTTAATAAGTTGAACATCAACTCGCGTTGGTTTTTATTATCATCGACCACTAATACGGTTTGTTTGTCGCCGTTATAACCTATGGCTTCGGATTTATTCAGCTCCGGTTCTTTAGGATCTTTGTGTAGCTTAAATAGCATTAGCTTAAAGTTAAAGGTTGAACCTTGGCCAACAATACTGCTTAAACTTATCTCACCGCCCATCAATTCTGCTAATGAGCGTGAAATAGTTAAGCCTAATCCTGTTCCACCAATCGATTGCGTATGGGTATTACGAATTTGTTCAAAGGGTTTAAATATCAGCTCTTGGTTACTTTTTGCAATGCCCGCTCCCGTATCGATAATACTAAAATTAGCGACCTCACTGCGATAAGTTACTTTAAAGGTCACCGATCCTTTTTCAGTATATTTAATGGCGTTAGAGATTAAATTGATCAGAATTTGCCTAAAACGTTGTTTATCCGTGGCCACATAATCGGGTAAGTTGGCACTGGCAATATAGTGAAATTTGATGCCTTTTTTACTGGCTTGCATTTGGAACATGTCCACTAGCTGCTGCAAAATGGCTTTCAGATTAAATTCGTCTCGTTGCAAGGTGACACGTCCCGCTTCAATCTTAGAGACCTCTAATAAGCTTTCAATTAAATCGGCGAGATGCTCGCCATTACGCCTCACAATGGCAATACTTTCGCGTTGCTTAGGTGGTAATACTTTGTCACGCATTAGCAATTGTGCATAACCTAGCAGTACATTAAGTGGTGTGCGTAACTCATGACTTAACGCGGCAAGGTAACGACTTTTGGCTTCGTTGGCTGATTCTGCGACTTCTTTTGCACTTTGTAAGGCTTCTGAGGTTTGTTCATGGGCATCAACTTCTTTGGCTAATGCTTTAGTTTGTGAGCGTAACTCTTTTAATGCATTTTGGTTGCCGTTACGTGCGAGGATAAATAGCCAACTAACGATGCCAATAATGATCATCAACAGGAAGAATATCTTGATCAGGGTGCTGGCAAACACTTGTTTTACGGCGACGTCATCCAGCGGTACTTGTAGATACACCAACACTAATATTGCGGCACCGATAAAGCTTAAACCGAGTGTTAGCACGATAAATTGCATCAATGGTGTGGTTAATACTTTAAGTACTTTGGCACTTAAAAACCGTGTGAAAAAATCATGTGCTTGTTGTGACAATGTCGCATTCGGGCGGCATTGATCCGAACAGCGTACATCTAAACTACAACACAGTGAGCAAATGGCTTTGCCGTAAGCCGGGCAAAAAGTCATATCTTGGTGGTCAAAGCTGTTTTCACAAATATGGCATTCAGTAAATTTTTTAATAACGGGCTGTTGGTTAGCTGCAAGGTAATATTTCCCCTTGGTTAACCAGCCAATTAAAGGCACAGTAATAAAAGGTAAAAAACACGCAATGAAAGAGGCTAAAGCCTCAACGGTTTCACCATAAATGCCCATGTGTGCGGTAAAGCCAGCCACTGACGCGAGTAACATGGAACCCACACCCACGGGGTTAATATCATAAAGGTGTGAACGTTTAAATTCGATATGGCGCGGGCTGATCCCTAGCGGTTTGTTGATGATTAAATCGGCAACCACTGAGCTTAACCAAGCTAATACAATCACCGAATAAACAGACAGCATACTGGCGATAGTTTGGTAAATACCCAGTTCCATTAGCAATAGGGCAATGGCAACATTAAATACCATCCACACAACGCGGCCTGGATGATTATGAGTCACACGTGAAAAGAAATTAGACCATGCTAATGAACCTGCATAGGCATTCGCGACATTGATTTTTAGCTGTGATAACACCACAAACGTACAAGCGACAAAAACACTAATCGACGGGTTATCAAACACATAGCTATAAGCAAGCTGATACATGTGGGCAGGGTCGCTAGCAAGGTGTGGTGCAACACCTTGTTTTAATGCAAAGTAAGCTAAGAAAGATCCTAAAAATAGTTTAAGGGCGCCAAATATCATCCAACCTGGGCCACCAGCAATCAATGCTAACCACCAACGCCAAGCGCCTTTTTGAGGCTTTTCTGGTAAGAAGCGCAGGAAATCAACTTGTTCACCTATTTGCGCTACTAACGCTAACAATACGGCTGATGCACCACCAAATAATAACAAATTAAATGACTGGCCTGATTCGCCCGCTTCACCGGTAAAGCTCATCCATTCACTTAATTGGCTATCGCTATGGGTAAAAACAAAGAATAGCGGCAGTAGTTGTAGCGCTACCCAAATCGGTGACGTCCATACTTGAAAGCGACTGATATAGGTAATGCCGTGGGTCACTAAGGGGATAATTAATAAGGTACTGACGATATAGCCGATGGGTAAGGGCAGGGTAAATAGAATGTTTAAGGCCATCGCCATTATGGCGGCTTCAAGGGCAAAAAAGATAAAGGTAAAGGAGGCATAGATAAGCGAGGCAATGCTAGAGCCTATATACCCAAACCCCGCCCCTCGGCTGAGCAAGTCGATATCGACCCCATATTTGGCGGCATAATAGCTGATTGGCAAACCAGTTAAAAATACAATTAAGGTGACCGCTAAAATAGCCCATGCGGCATTTTCAAAACCATATTGAAGGGTGATCGCGCCGCCAATTGCTTCTAAAACCAGGAATGACACAATGCCAAGTGCGGTCATTGATATTCTATTAAGCGACCACTTGCGTGCACGTTTAGCAGTAAAACGTAACGCAAAGTCTTCCATCATCTCGTTTGCAACAAGCTTGTTATAGGTTCTGCGTGCTTTAATTATTTTTTGGTTTGATTGCATGCTCGCTTCATTCGCTATTTATTGGCTATCCGTACCCTTACTAATAGCTACTCAGCTCTTAGCATATCTCGCGCGCGTAGCTTACTTCAATAGCACTTGTTTTTATATGCGCATAATTGCGTAGTCCATTGCGTGCTTTTGCGCATTTAATGCTTGCACTAATTACTGGATACTAATCCCACTTGAAATAGGTTGGGATTGAGATTTTTATTCCTCTAATAAGATTAATCATTGGATACTAAAGGGAAAGGGACTATCTATGAAATTGAAAAAACTAATTGTTGCAAGTTCGATTGTTGCAACGGGCTTAATGACTAACTTTGCTTATGCTGCTGACAGCATCAAGGTTGGTGTTTTGCATTCTTTATCAGGCACTATGGCGATTAGTGAAACAACACTAAAAGACACGGTATTGATGATGATTGCAGATCAAAATGCAAAGGGCGGTTTATTAGGTAAAAAACTTGAGCCTGTGGTTGTTGACCCTGCGTCAAACTGGCCATTATTTGCAGAGAAAGGTCGAGAGTTATTAGCAAAAGATAAAGTAGACGTTATTTTTGGTAGCTGGACTTCAGTTTCTCGTAAATCAGTATTGCCTGTGCTTGAAGAGCTTAACGGCTTAATGTTCTATCCCGTTCAGTACGAAGGTGAAGAGTCATCTAAAAACGTATTCTATACCGGTGCTGCGCCAAACCAACAAGCTATCCCTGCGGTTGATTACCTGATTAATGATATTGGTGCGAAGCGTTTTGTATTGTTAGGTACTGACTACGTTTATCCACGTACAACCAATAAAATCTTAGAAGCATACCTAATGGCACAGGGCGTTAAGTCTGAAGATATCATGATTAACTACACGCCATTTGGTCATTCAGATTGGCAAAATATTGTAGCTGATGTGAAACGTTTTGGTTCTGAAGGCAAGCAAACCGCAGTTATTTCTACAGTAAACGGTGACGCAAATATCCCATTCTACAAAGAGTTAGGTAACCAAGGTATTTCTGCTGAAGATATCCCTGTTATTGCATTCTCTGTTGGTGAAGAAGAGCTATCTGGTTTTGATGCAAAACCGTTAGTAGGCCACTTAGCCGCTTGGAATTACTTCCAAAGTGTTGAGACAGAAGAGAATGAAGCGTTTATCGCACAATGGAAAAAATACATCGGTGATGACAAGCGTGTAACCAATGACCCAATGGAAGCAACTTACATTGGTTTCAAAATGTGGGTTAAGGCTGTTGAGAAAGCTGGTACTACTGATGTTGATGCTGTTGAACAAGCGATGATCGGTATTGCTGTACCTAACTTAACCGGCGGTATTGCGGTGATGAACCCTAACCACCATTTATCTAAGCCTGTACTGATTGGCGAAATCCAAGAAGATGGTCAGTTTGAAGTCGTTTGGGAAACGCCTGATACAGTGATTGGTGATGCATGGTCAGACTTTCTACCAAGCTCTAAGAACCTAGTATCAGATTGGACTGCACCAATCAAATGCGGCAACTTTGATGTCACAACTGCAAAATGTTCTGGTCAAAAGTTTTAGTCATAGCGTTCTAACTCATTAAGTTTATTGCATGTCATTCAGGTAATAAATGTAAGAACTAATCAATGGGAGGCTTAGCCCTCCCATTTTTATGAACTAAAAACATCAATATTAAGGAACAGCTCATGTTGCGTCTATTTCCCCTTTTACTTTTCTTTGTTATGTCATTCAACGCCTCAGCCGCTGTTAGTGAAACACAACAATCAGCTCTTCCTGTATTAGTAGAGCAACTACCAACTACTAAATTAAATAAAATGGCGGCGTTGATTGAACAAATTGCGGCGACATCAGCACCCCAAGTACGTGCTATTTTACAACCTTTGATGGACGGTGATTTGTATTACCTGAAGTCCAGCAAACGTGTTGTCTCTGTTTATAAAAATGAACAAAAACAATATCAATTAACGGATGTGTTAACGGCTGAAGCCTTACCTGCTGTTAAAAAGTCAGCGATTAAAAAAGTCAGAACCAATAACCGTTTACGTGGCAAAATCCGTGATTTATTAGCCAACCTCGATTTAACAAGCGCCGATACTGAAATTCGTATTGCTGCTTTGAAACAATTATTAGATAACCCTAATCAAACAGGTTTGACTGCGGTTAATAAATTAATTAAAAGCGAGAAAGACGATGACGCTCGTGAGTTGATGTCGGTTATTTTATTAATCGAGCAACTAGAGGCGGGGTCAACTGCAGAGAAATTATCAGCGGCTAAACAACTTTCTAACCGTTTAGAACCTACCGTTAAAAATGCGTTGGTTAAGCAATTAGATTCGTTAGCAAGCAATGCACAAGCAGATCCAGAAACAAAAGAGTTAAAATCAGTTTTAAGCAACGCGATAGACAGTATTGAACAGCAAGCAAGTGTGTTTAGCTTAGCGGAAAACCTGTTCTTCGGATTAAGTCTTGGCTCAGTCTTATTACTGGCGGCGATTGGTCTTGCTATCACCTTTGGTGTGATGGGCGTGATCAATATGGCGCATGGTGAAATGATGATGTTAGGTGCTTACACCACTTATGTTATTCAACAAACCTTTCCTAATTTAATTGAATACTCGTTGTTAATGGCCGTACCTGCAGCATTCCTTGTGTCTGGTTTTGTTGGTGTGTTAATTGAACGTGGTGTGATTCGTTTTTTAAAGGGGCGACCATTAGAAACCTTACTGGCTACTTTTGGTATCAGCTTAATTTTACAACAACTTGTCCGTAGTGTTTTCTCTCCACTTAACCGCCAAGTTGAAGCGCCACAATGGATGAGTGGTTCGTTAGAAATTAACCCTATCTTGTCGTTAACCTATAACCGTTTATACATTATCTTATTTGCGTTAATGGTGTTCTTCTCACTGTTAATGATTTTGAAAAATTCTTCATTAGGTTTACACGTTCGTGCTGTTTCTCAAAACCGAGATATGGCAAGAGCTTTGAGTGTTAAAAGCTCGTGGGTGGATGCGATTACCTTTGGTTTAGGTTCTGGTATTGCGGGTGTGGCAGGTGTGGCATTAAGTCAGTTGACTAACGTTGGACCGAACTTAGGACAGGCTTATATCATCGATTCATTCTTAGTGGTGGTATTCGGTGGTGTGGGTAACTTATGGGGCACGCTAGTTGCAGCGATGACCATGGGAACATTTAACAAAATATTAGAGCCATCAATGGGGCCAGTACTTGCCAATATTATTGTTTTAGTCAGCTTAGTGTTGTTCATTCAAAAACGACCTAAAGGACTGTTTCCGCAAAAAGGGAGATCTGCAGAATAATGAATACTTTACTGAATTCACCTAGCGTGAAAAAGATGACTGAAAAAATGAGTAGTTTGCATTTTGTTATTGCGATCTTATTTGTTTCAACACTGTACGTCAGCGTATGTAACTTAATGTTTGCCGAAGGTTCACTATTACATGTAAGTGATTATACGGTGAGCTTATTGGGTAAATACCTTTGTTATGCCTTACTCGCTTTAGCGGTTGATTTGGTATGGGGATACTGCGGTATTTTAAGCTTGGGTCACGGTGCATTCTTTGCCTTAGGTGGTTACGCGATGGGGATGTACCTGATGCGCCAAATTGGTGACCGTGGTGTTTACGGTAACCCAGAATTACCCGATTTTATGGTGTTCTTGAACTGGACTGAATTACCTTGGTATTGGGCGGGTTCTGATAACGCCTTAGTGATGATTTTATTAGTCTTTGCTGGCCCTGGTTTATTAGCTTACATCTTTGGTACGTTAGCGTTCCGTTCACGTGTAAGTGGCGTGTACTTATCTATCATGACGCAAGCGATGACATATGCTCTGTTACTGTCTTTCTTCCGTAATGAAATGGGATTTGGTGGTAACAATGGTTTGACTGACTTTAAAGAGATCTTTGGATTCTCATTACAGTCACCGAATACTAAGCTGGCTTTATTTGTGGCAACGGCAGTGATGTTAGCCATTGGTTATGCGATCAGTCACTTTATTGTTAATTCAAAAATGGGCCGAGTGGTCACTGCGATCCGTGATTCAGAAGACCGTGTGCGTTTTGTTGGTTATAAACCGCAACATTATAAAGTGTGGATTTTCGTTGTATCGGCAATGTTAGCGGGTGTAGCAGGTGCGCTTTATGTACCGCAAGTGGGCATTATTAACCCGGGCGAGTTCTCTCCATTAAACTCCATTGAGATTGTTATTTGGGTAGCGATTGGTGGGCGTGGCACATTATACGGCGCATTAGTGGGCGCGATTGTGGTCAGTTATGCCAAGACACGTTTTACTGCAATTATGCCTGAAGCATGGTTATTTGGATTAGGTGGTTTGTTTGTCTTGGTTACGTTGTTACTACCAAAAGGCCTTGCAGGGTTAGTAACAAACTTAATGAATAAAATAGATCCACCGGCAACAGAAAAGAAACCAAGTGGCTCTGATAAGAGTAAGTCAGAAGATGCAACACTAGCAGCGGAGAATAAATAATGATTGTAGATAAACACGGTTCACCGCTGTCATCAGTTGATAATTTAAAGCCAGATACACGCCACGGTATGATTTTATACGTGGAAGATGTCAGTGTGAGTTTTGATGGTTTTAAAGCGTTAAACGACCTTAATCTTTATATTGGTGATGGTGAGTTACGTTGTTTAATCGGTGCAAACGGCGCAGGTAAAACAACGTTAATGGATGTGATCACAGGTAAGACTCGCCCTGACAAAGGCAAGGTGAGTTTTGGTCAACAAATTGATTTATTAGAACTTGATGAATCTGAAATTGCGCGTGCGGGTATTGGCCGTAAGTTTCAGAAACCAACGGTATTTGAAGCTCTCAGTGTGTTTGAAAATATCGAGTTAAGTTTGTCTGGCGATAAAGGTATTTGGAGCTCGTTATTTCATAAATTGAGTGGCGAACAACAAGATAAAATTGATGAAGTATTACAAACCATTGGTTTAACTGCCGAGCAGCATTACCCAGCAGGACGTTTATCTCATGGCCAAAAACAATGGTTAGAGATTGGTATGTTATTAGCCGCTGAGCCGCGTTTACTGTTAGTTGATGAGCCTGTTGCTGGGATGACGACACAAGAGACAGAACGTACGGCTGAATTGTTAACGTCACTCGCAGGCAAACATTCAGTGGTGGTGGTTGAGCATGATATGGCCTTTGTAAGATCCATTGCGCGTAAGGTAACTGTATTGCATCAAGGGTCGGTATTGGCGGAAGGGTCGATGGATGAAATCCAAGCAAATAAAGACGTACGTGAAGTGTATTTAGGTGAGGAGCAAGCTTAATCATGATTGAATTAACCGCAGTAAATCAAAAGTATGGTGGCACACAGATCCTATGGGATCTTGACCTTAAGATTAAGAAAGGTTCTCGTACTTGTATCATGGGGCGTAACGGTGTGGGCAAAACTACACTATTAAAAACTATTATGGGGTTGTTGCCTATTAGCTCAGGTGATCTAGTGATTAATGACCAAGATATGAGTAAAAGCAGTGTTGAGCAACGTCCTGAAATTGGTGTTGGTTATGTGCCACAGGGGCGTCATATCTTTCCGCAATTGACGGTTGAAGAAAACCTAAAAATCAGTTTAAATTGCTCAAGACAAAAAAGTAAAACGATTCCAAATCATATATTTAAGCTTTTCCCTGTGTTGGAAGAGATGTTACATCGCCGTGGCGGTGACCTATCAGGTGGTCAACAACAACAGTTAGCGATTGGACGTGCTTTGGTACTGAATCCGGATATTCTAATATTAGATGAGCCCAACGAAGGTATTCAACCTAATATTGTGCAATTAATTCGAGATGTGTTATTAAAGTTAAATAAAGAACAAGGCATGACCATTATTCTAGTAGAGCAGAAGTTACCTTTTGCTCGCGCAGTGGGAGAAAACTTCCACTTAATGGAAAAAGGCCAAGTAATAGCATCGGGTCCAATGGATGAACTTGATGATGAGTTAGTCAGTAAGTATCTCGCCGTTTAAAATGGTGAAGCTGAATCGCTAATATCAATATAAGTTAAAATAAGGGAACAATGATCACAACCGCGCCACTCTCTTCAGCTGCTACTGCAGCGACGAATACCAAGGCTAGCAAGCCAGTGAAAAATCACTGGCTTGCTCATTTGCTATTAGAATTCAGTAATACTCCCGTCGGAACACAATTAACTCGCACACAACGTAAAGGGCCGCTTTCAGTTCAAAAAGCCTTTTACCCAGAAGGACGAGATTGTGCGCATATTTATCTGTTACATCCGCCTGCTGGCATTGTATCTGGTGATGAATTACGTATTAGTGTGGCAGTGAAAGAGGATGCTCATCTACTGTTTACTACACCTGGAGCAGGGCGTTTTTATCGTGCCCGAACCAACCTTGATATCGGCGATACAAAACAAGCACAAATTACTCAATTAACCTTAGAGGCTAATGCTAAGTGCGAAAACTTCCCACAGGAAACCATTGTTTACGAAGGAGCCGATGGTTTTAATACTGTTGATATTAAGCTCACTAGCAGCAGTGTTTACCTTGGTTGGGATATTACTTGCCTTGGATTGCCCGATTCAGATGAACCCTTTGTGGAGGGTAAATACTGCCAATTGAATCGCTTATATTGCGATGACATCTTGATTTACCATGACCGCATTGCGTTATCTCCCGCTAACCAACTCTTAACGCATCCCGCTGGGTTAGCAAACAACAGCGTCTTTGCGACTTTTTTAGCTTATGCGCCGCAGGTATTAAAACAACCACAGCAACGCGCGCAGTTAGTGGCGTTATTACGTGACACAGTGACGGAGCAAAACGCACAGTCGTTGATCAGCATTAGTGATATTGATGGTTTATTAGTGATCCGCTACCTGGGTGCTCATGCACAACAATGCAAACAATTATTTATTAGTTTATGGGAAGTATTACGGCCTTTATTAGTCGATAAAACTGCGATACAACCGAGAATCTGGCATACCTAAAAAGACTTTTGTATAGAGAAGAGATCTTATTAATAGCGAGCCTAAATAAAAAGAGAAAATGATATGGATTTATTACCAAGAGAAAAAGACAAATTACTGCTTTTTACTGCGGCATTATTAGCAGAGCGTCGTTTAAAACGTGGTGTAAAACTAAATTATCCTGAAGCGATGGCTTACATCTCAATGGAGATCATGGAAGGGGCGCGTGACGGTAAAACGGTCGCTGAAATGATGGATTATGGGCGTACGTTATTAACCCGTGACCAAGTGATGGATGGCATTGCTGAGTTGCTTCCTGAAGTACAAGTTGAAGCAACCTTCCCTGATGGGACGAAGTTGGTCACTATCCATAACCCAATTATTTAATGGAGTAGCTTATGATCCCCGGCGAAATAAAAACGGATAGCGGTAATCGAGAACTCAATGTTGGCCGTAAGCAGTTAAAAGTCACGGTCGCAAATTCAGGTGATAGACCGATTCAAGTTGGCTCTCATTATCATTTTTATGAAGTGAATAGCGCGTTGGTTTTTGATCGTGAAATCACCAAAGGTTATCGTTTAGATATTACCTCAAGTACTGCGGTTCGTTTTGAGCCGGGCCAAAAACGAGACGTTACCCTTATTCCTTATCGCGGTAAGCGCCGTGTATTTGGTTTCCGTGGTGATATTCAAGGCGACCTTCAAGTCGAGACTAAAAGTAGCATTGAGGGAGAACAATAATCATGGCTAGCATTGATAAACATTCTTACGCACATATGTTTGGGCCAACGGTGGGCGATCGCGTTCGTTTAGCTGATACCGACTTATGGATAGAAGTAGAAAAAGATTTAACGGAATATGGTGAAGAGGTCACTTTTGGTGGCGGTAAAGTTATTCGTGATGGTATGGGGCAAAGCCAAGCGGCTTGTGCTGAGACGGTTGATCTTGTGATCACTAATGCCTTGATCCTAGATCATTGGGGTATTGTAAAAGCCGATGTCGGTATTAAAGATGGCCGTATTGCCATTATCGGTAAAGCCGGTAACCCAGATATTCAAGACAATATCGATATCGAAATTGGTGCGGGCACAGAAGTGATTGCTGGCGAAGGCCAAATATTAACAGCTGGTGGCATAGACGCACATATTCATTTTATTTGCCCACAGCAAATCGAAGAAGCACAAATGTCAGGTGTGACCACTATGATTGGCGGTGGTACTGGTCCAGCGACCGGCACTAAAGCTACTACCTGTACACCGGGTCCTTGGAATATCCATAAAATGTTGCAAGCTACTAACGACTTTGCAATGAACTTTGGCTTTCTAGGCAAGGGGAACGTGAGTTTACCAAAAGCGATTGAAGAGCAGATTGAAGCGGGTGTATGTGGTTTAAAACTGCATGAAGATTGGGGCACAACACCAGCAGCTATCGATAACTGTTTGTCAGTGGCTGAGCGCTATGATGTACAGGTTGCGATCCATACTGATACCTTAAACGAATCAGGATTTTTAGAAGATACGCTAGGTGCCTTCAAAGGTCGTACTATTCATACTTACCATACTGAAGGTGCTGGTGGCGGTCATTCACCTGATATTATCCGTGCTTGTGGTGAGCCCAATGTATTGCCTTCATCAACTAACCCAACGCGCCCGTATACAATTAATACCATTGATGAGCATTTAGATATGTTGATGGTATGTCATCACCTAAACCCTTCTATTCCTGAAGATGTTGCCTTTGCTGATTCGCGTATTCGTAAAGAAAGTATTGCGGCGGAAGACATCATGCATGACCTAGGGGCGATCAGTATGATTTCGTCTGACTCGCAAGCGATGGGACGTGTTGGTGAAATGATCACACGTACTTGGCAAACTGCCCATAAGATGAAACAACAACGTGGCCCGTTAGCACCTGATACAGAGCGTAATGATAATTTCCGTGCTAAGCGTTACATTGCTAAATACACAATCAACCCAGCAATTAGTCATGGTATTAGCCATGAGGTGGGGTCGATTGAAATAGGTAAAATGGCGGATTTAGTGTTATGGAAACCAGCATTTTTCGGCATTAAACCCTCGATGATTTTAAAATCTGGTTTTATTGCCGCCGCACCAATGGGCGATGCGAATGCATCAATTCCAACGCCACAGCCTGTTTATTATCGCCCTATGTTTGGTTCATTTGGTAGCGCAGCAGCGCAAACGTCAATGACCTTTTTATCGCAAGCAGCAATTGATAAAAATGTACCTGAAATTGCAGGGATGACGCGTTTAGTCGGTGTATGCAAAAACACCCGTAATATTGGTAAAAAAGACATGATCCACAATGACTGGATGCCAAATATCGAAGTGGATTCACAAACCTATGAAGTACGTGCAAATGGTGAGTTATTGACCTGTGAGCCGGCTACTGAACTACCGTTAGCACAACGTTATTGTTTGTTTTAAGTTAGGAAAAAACAATGTTACAAGTATTTGAAAGGTTGGATCATACGCATGATGAAATCAGTGATTCGATTACATTGGATCATGATACGCGTAAGAAATCACGGATCAAAGGGGTCACAGACGAAGGTGCTGATATTGGTATTTTTGTTGAGCGTGGGCATCCTTTGCTAGTCGGTGAAATATTAAAAACAGAATGTGGTTTATTGATTGAAGTAAAAGGGCAAGCTGAAGACGTTTCAACTGCGCTTGGCAAAGATTGGTTAACCTTCAGCAAAGTGTGTTATCACTTGGGAAATCGCCATACGACGTTACAAGTCGGTGAGTTATGGGTGCGTTTTAAACCGGATCATGTATTAGAAGAGCTTGCTGAAAACTATGGTTTAACAATCGATAAAACGCCGGCGGTATTTGCACCAGAAAATGGCGCTTACGGTAAGCGTAGTGGACATGCACATAGCCATGCACACGATGACTCACATGGTCATTCACATGCACATTCAGAGCATAACCATGAACATTAATATGGCGAGTCCCGTTAAGCTTAATCGACTGTTGCAATTATGTAGTGCCAATCTACCAGTTGGCGGTTTTTCATTTTCACAAGGGTTGGAATACGCCATTGAAATGGGCTGGATAAACAATCAAAAAACGACTTTTGAGTGGATTGAGTTAAATCTCAATGAATCCATTGCCCGCACTGATTTAGCCTTATTAAAACGATTGTATCTCGCCTTAGAAAACAATGATCTTGCTAGCTTTAAAGAGCATAACCAACATTTAATTGCTTGTCGTGAAAGTAGCGAATTACGTCTTGCTGATGTCGCAATGGGTAAAGCGTTAATTCGTTTATTAAAGCAATTAGATACAGTAGATAGCGAACCTTATAGTGAATTATTCAAGCAGGCTGAAAGCAGTTTTGTCAGTGTATTTGCGATTGCTGCTTATCTTTTCCAGTTAGATTTAGTCTCAGCGCAAAGTGGTTATTGTTGGACTTACCTTGATAACCAAGTCGCCGCTGCCACTAAATTAGTGCCATTAGGCCAAACTCAAGCACAAAATTTACTGTTTGAACTAAGCGATAAAGTGGCAGGGGCGATCAATATTGCCAATCATATTGAAGATGATGACATCGGTGCAAGCTTACCGCGATTAGCGATGGCAAGTGCTTGGCATGAAACGCAATACACTCGTTTGTTCAGATCTTAAAAAGCAGATTCGTTTTAAGTACAGACAAATTATTTTAGAAATATGAGAGAAAGATAATGAGAAAAAAACAATTATTACGTATCGGTGTGGGTGGTCCAGTTGGTTCAGGTAAAACCGCTTTATTAAGTCAATTGTGTTTAGCACTGCGCGACAAATATGAAATGGCTGTGGTCACGAACGATATCTACACGCATGAAGATGCACAATTTTTAACACGTAATGATGCGTTAACGGCTGATCGTATTATTGGTGTTGAAACGGGTGGTTGTCCGCATACGGCTATTCGTGAGGATG
>Ga0316197_10000783_pt1 | contig 22377 bp, 8 predicted proteins | sample OudBiesiAoxic_MG_FD_204939 | JGI IMG/M metagenome (GOLD analysis project Ga0316197, IMG submission 204939) | Coastal sediment microbial communities from Oude Bieten Haven, Netherlands - site A oxic | ecosystem: Environmental > Aquatic > Marine > Coastal > Sediment | place: Netherlands... | reverse complement strand
AGCGTCGCAGGTCTCGCCGGCCGAGGCATTCACGGTCAGGTCGCCGCAGATCGCTGCGCTGCAGTCGGCATCGCAGGCCGCGCTCTCGCCACCGGTGTCGCAGGTCTCGCCTGCGGTCACGTTGACAGTCGAGTCGCCACAAGTCGCCGCAGTGCAGTTCGCGTCACAGGTCGCGGTCTCGCCCCCATCATCGCAGGTCTCGCCGGCCAGGGTATTCAGCGTCGAGTCGCCGCAGGTCGCCGTGCTGCAATCCGCGTCGCAGGTCGCGCTCTGGCCGCTGTCGTCGCAGTCCTCGCCGGCGGTCGTGTTGGTCGTGCCGTCGCCACAGGAAACCGCGCTGCAGTCCGCGTCGCAGGTCGCGCTCTCGCCGCCGGTGTCGCAGGTCTCGCCAGCCAGGGTATTGAGCGTGGAGTCGCCGCAGGTCGCCGCGCTGCAATCCGCGTCGCAGGTCGCGCTCTGGCCGCTGTCGTCGCAGTCCTCGCCAGCCGTCGTATTCGTCGTGCCGTCACCACAGGAAACCGCGCTGCAATCGGCGTCACAGGTCGCGCTTTCGCCGCCATCGTCGCAGGTCTCGCCGGCCAGGGTATTGAGCGTCGAGTCACCGCAGGTCGCCGTGCTGCAATCCGCGTCGCAGGTCGCGCTCTGGCCGCTGTCGTCGCAGTCCTCGCCGGCGGTCGTGTTCGTCGTGCCATCGCCACAGGAAACCGCGCTACAATCCACGTCGCAGGTCGCGCTTTCGCCGCCATCGTCGCAGGCCTCACCCGCCGTTGCGTTGGTCGAACCGTCGCCACACGAGACGCTGGTGCAGTCCGCATCGCAGGTCGCGCTCTCGCCGCTGTCGTCGCAATCCTCGCCGGCCGTTGCGTTGATCTTCCCATCGCCACAGGCCGCGACCGTGCAGTCGATGTTGCAGGAGCCGCTTTCGCCAGCCGTATCGCAAGCCTCGCCGGCCGTCGTGTTGGTATTGCCGTCGCCGCAGCTCACGAAGGTGCAGTCTGCGTCGCAGGTCAGGCTCTCGCCGCTGTCGTCGCAGTCCTCGCCCGTTTCGATGAGGCCGTTGCCGCACTGCGCAGGCGCCGCGCAGCCAGGCTCGCAGAGGCCGGGGCCGGTGCCGTTGTTGACGCCATCGTCGCAGACTTCGCCCGCGGCAGCGTTGAGGAGCCCATCGCCACAGACGGGCGCCGTGCAGTCGCTATCGCAGGCCGCGCTCTCACCGCCATCGTCACAGGCCTCGCCGGCGGTCGTGTTGGTGACCGAATCACCACAAACCACGCCCGAGCAGTCCACATCGCAGGTGGCGCTCTCCCCTCCGTCGTCGCAGGTCTCCCCTGCCACCGGATTCACGGTCGAGTCGCCGCAGGCCGAAGGCGTGCAGTCGGTATCGCAAGTCGCGCTCTGACCACCGTCGTCGCAGATTTCGCCCGCCGTGACGTTGATGGTCGAATCGCCGCAGACGGCAACGCTGCAGTCGACGTCGCAGGTGGCGCTCTCGCCGCTGTCATCGCAGGCCTCGCCCGCTGCGCCATTGGTCACGCCATCGCCACAGCTGGGCGTGGTGCAGTCGATGTCGCAGGTCGCGCTCTGGCCGCCTGAATCGCAGTCCTCACCAGCCAAGGTGTTGACCAAGGCATCGCCACACACCGGCAGCGTGCAGTCGGCATCGCAAGTCGCGGTCTGAACGGTCTCGTCGCAGTCCTCGCCTGCCAGCAGGTTGGCCAAGCCGTCACCGCAGGACGGCGCGGTGCAGTCACTGTCACAAGTCGGGCTGTTTCCACCGTCGTCGCAGGTCTCGCCCGCCGCGATGTTGGCGACGCTGTCGCCACAGACCGGCGGCGTGCAGTCCGCATCGCAAGCTGCGGTTTGGACGCCATCATCACAAGCTTCACCGCGTGACACGTTGACGGTGGAGTCGCCGCAGAACGCGGTGGTGCAGTCGAGGTCGCAGCTGGTGCTCTCGCCGCTTGCGTCGCACTCCTCGCCGGCAGTCACGTTGGTCACACCATCCCCGCAAGCAGGTGCGGTGCAGTCAACGTCGCAAACCGCGCTCTCGCCGCTGTCGTCGCAGGTCTCAGCCGCAGTCGCGTTGACCGTGCCGTCGCCACAGGCGGCCGGTGTGCAATCGATGTCGCACGACCCGCTCTCGCCTGACGTGTCACAGGCCTCGCCTGCCGTCACGTTGGTATTGCCGTCGCCGCAGGCTACGAATGTGCAGTCGCTGTCACAGGTAGCGCTTTCGCCGGTATCATCGCAGTCCTCGCCTGCGGCCGCGTTGACGATGCCGTCGCCGCAACCGGCGATCGTGCAGTCGGCGTTACAAGTCGGCGTTGGTCCGCCCGTGTCGCAAATCTCGCCGGACGACTGGTTCAGCAAGCCGTCACCACAGCTCGGCAACGTGCAGTCGCTGTCACAGGACGCGGTCTCCCCCGCGCCGTCGCATTCCTCGCCTGCGCTGATGTTGCTCACGCCATCCCCGCAAACGACGCCCGTGCAGTCGATGTCACAGGTCAAGCTCTCTCCGGCGTCGTCACACGTCTCCGCAGCCGCCACATTCAGCAGGCCGTCACCACACGCAGACGCGGTGCAATCGCTGTCGCAGGCCGCGGTCTCGCCTCCGCCATCGCAGGCCTCGCCCGAAGTGAGGTTGAGCGTCCCGTCACCGCAGAACGCGGCCGTGCAGTCGACGTCGCACGTCGCGCTTTCTCCGGCGTCATCGCACTCTTCGACCGTTTCATTGAGACCATTGCCGCACTGTGCCGGCGAAGCGCAGCCAGGCTCACACATGCCCGGGCCGGTACCGTCGTGGACACCGTCGTCACAGGCCTCGCCGGCGCTGAGGTTCAAAAGCCCGTCACCGCAAACCGGAGGCGTGCAATCCGAGTCACAAGTCGCGGTCTCGACCCCATCGTCGCACTGCTCGCCAAAGGTGGCGTTGACCAGGCCGTCGCCGCACGCAGGCGTGCTGCAGTCGATGTCGCAGGCCGCACTCTCGCCGCTGGTGTCGCACTGCTCCCCCGCGCTGATGTTCGTGAGTCCGTCGCCGCACTGCGGTGCGCTGCAATCGACATCGCAGGTCGCGCTCTCGCCGCCATCGTCGCAGACCTCGCCCGAGGTTGCGTTGAGCGTTGCGTCCCCACAGATCGCATCGGTGCAGTCGGTGTCGCAGGACGCGCTCTCGCCCCCCGCATCGCATTGTTCACCCGCGGCGACATTGAGCGTAGCGTCGCCACAAACGGCGAAGGTGCAGTCGGCATCGCAGGTCGCGGTCGCAGTCCCGCCCTCATCGCACTGCTCGAACGTCTCGATGCTGAAGTTGCCGCAATCTGCCGGCGCGCCGCAGCCCGGTTCGCAAAGCCCTGAGCCCGTACCGTCGTTCACACCGTCGTCGCAGATCTCACCGGCCGTGGTATTGACGCGCGCATCGCCGCAAACCACGGCGGTGCAGTCGACATCGCAGGTCGCGCTCTCACCCGAATCGTCACAGGCCTCGCCGGCCGTCGCGTTGATGGTGCCGTCTCCACAGCGTGCGACTGTGCAATCGGCGTCACAGGCCGCCGTTTCACCCCCGCCATCACACTGCTCACCGGCAGCGACGTTGATCGTTGCGTCCCCGCACCCCGCGAAGGTGCAGTCGGCGTTGCAGGTCAGGCTCTGCCCGCCGGTGTCGCAAATCTCGCCAGCGGCGATGTTCAGTGTGCCGTCGCCGCAATAGGCCGCCGTGCAGTCCGCATCGCACGCGGCCGTGTCCACACCGTCGTCGCAGACTTCGCCAGCCGCCGGGTTATGGAGGGCATCGCCGCAGACGGCGAACGTGCAGTCCGCATCGCACGCGGCGCTCCAGCCACTGTCGTCGCACTGCTCGGTTCCTTTGGGATCGCCATCGAGACAGATCTGGAACTCAGTGCAGTTCAGACACTGCAACTCCCCGCCATCGTTGACGCTGTCATCGCAAAACTCGGTGACCTCTCGGATGCCGTTGCCGCACAGTGCATCGGGTGTGCAGCTGATCAGGAGCTGGCGCTGCTGGTCGCAATTCGTGTCACTGTCGCTGATCGTCAGCGTAACCGAGTGGTCGCCGATCGTCGCACAGGTGTAGGTCGTGGTCGGCTGCGTCGCGTCGGTGATCAGGCCGTTCGACGCGGTCCATAGGTACGTGACCGGGGCGGTGTCGTCTGGGTCGCTGCCGAGGGACTGCAGCGTGACAGGGTCGCTGATGACAGTGACTTGCGGGGCCGCGGAGATCTCCTCGATCACCGGACAGTAGTTGAGCTCAAACGTGACGTCGACACCGACCTCCCCGTTCGGAAGCGTGTCACTGGTGGGACAGGTGAGCTCCATATCGACTGAAGTGGTCACCCCCTCCTGGTCGTGTTCGAAGGTCGTGTTCCCTTCGCAAACCCAGGTGCCGTCGGTCTTCTCTGCGATGAGGGAAAGCGTGTACGGGTCTCCTAGATCGACCACCGGAATTTGGGTGAGCGTGAAGCTTGTCACCGGATCCGCGACGGGTACGGTGCCGGTGATCGGCTGCGGCAGCGCAGTCGGGTGACTGACGAAGAAGCTCACGGTGGCTGCGCCGACCTCGGAGGCCGAAAGCCCAACCGTCACGCTGACCACGCCCGCCCGCGGCTGGTCGATGTCGATATTCGACCGGTCACACGCGACGACCAAGCCGAGTGAGAGCGCGAGCAGTGCTGTAACGCGTAGTCTCATCGATTCAATACTCCGCCGTGCAGTCCGCCCGACAGCCGTCTCCATCTACATTGTTGCCGTCGTCGCACTCTTCGCCGCCATTGAGCGCATCGTTGCCGCACAGGTTGCAGACATCGTTCGGGGCGCCGGTGCACATCGTGAGATCGATCGACGCATCGTCCATGACGATGAGCTCGGCCGTTCGCACTTGAGCCATCGGCACCCCGAGGAAGAAGATGTCGAACTCGTAGGTCGGATAGTTCGCGGCTTGCATCACGAGAATCTGACTCTGGATGACGCCGAGGATCTCGACGGTGTCGACGACGCCCGTGCCTCCATCGATGCTGTCGAAGCCGCTGCCCGGCCACAATGTAATCACGTCGTTTCCAAGACCGCCTTCGATGATGTCGTCGCCCGGCCCGCCGTCGATTAGGTCGACACCATTGCCGCCTCGAACGGTGTCATCGCCAACGTTGGCCCAAATGATATCGCCGGTGTTTCCACCTTCGATCACCATGTTGTCGAGCGAGATGAACTCGTCTGCGAGGATTATCGCGTCGAAGCTGTTTTGTGCGAGCACGTTCTCGACGCCGCAAATACGCTGCGTGCCGATCGGCTCTTGGACGAGTAAGAAATCCCCCAGGTTGGTTCCAAAGAGCGTGTCGTTGAGGCCAACGCCCTCGTAGGACGTACTGTTGACGTTGAACGAGCCGCTGAGCGGCACGGCCTCGCCGCTGTACGGATTGACCAGCGTCGTGTTGACCTGCTGGAAGGTACCAGAGAAACTCATAGCGCTCCCGCTGACCCCTCCGACCCAATCGGGACCGATACAGGTTGCGGTTGCGCCGACTCGCACACAGGTGGCGCTGCAGTCGGCGCACGCGATACCGTCGGGCGCCACATTGGTGATGCATTGCCCATCCAGAGGATTGCAATGCTGACTGGTGCATTCGTTGAGGTCGTCGACGCAGGGGTTGGGGTCACAAAGGTCGGGGCAAATGATCGTCGTACATCGGATCTGATCGCAGTCGTTGTCCCCGTCGCTCGCGATCACACAAATCTCGGTGGGCCCGGGGAAGAGCGGGTTGCAGGTGTAGGTGGCTTGTGCATCGATTGGAGTTCCGCCCTGCATGGGCGTCATCCCCATGGCAACGTCAGGATCAAGGCTCCCATGGCCAGCCGGCGCGAAGAGCCTCGTTTTGAAGCCGGGATCGGGAGATGCGGTGCACAGCGGCGGGTTCTGGGTCAGGTCACAGGTCTGCGGGTCGCAGTTCAAGCCACAGGTGCTGTCTGGGTCGAACGCTGATACTTCGATGGTGGTCTCGAGCGGAAGCGCAGCGGGCAAGACAGTCGGAATGGCGCTGAGCCAGTTGAGCTTCGGGCAGTAGTTGCCGTTGATGAACTCGAAGCTCCCGTCGACATTGAGATCGCCGGAAGGACCATTCACGCTGAGGTTGCACTCCAAAACGATGTTGACCTTGTTCGGCGCCAACAGACTTCCATCTTCTACGATCTCCAGCGCCTCGGTCCCTGAGCAGATCACCTCGTCCTCGTAGAAGACCCACAAGGAGATTGTGCACGGGGACAGGGGCAGGTCGGTGACGAGTTGCCAAACGGGGGTCGGGCCCTCCGCGTCGAGCCCAAAGTTCCCGCTGAGCTCGACCGAGTCGTCGTATTGAGTGAGCTCGGGATTATCGAGACACGTGATCCGGTAACTCACGAAATCGATCAACGGTAAAATCTGATCGGATGCCGTGTCTGGATCCGAGATCACCAAGTTGACCTCTGTGTTGCCCGACGGCGTATCCATGTCGCCACTGCACGCCGCGCTCAGAGCGACGCAACACAACACAACCATTCGAATGACGGGCTTAGACAACATCAACAACGTTGGGCCGGGCAGGGCCCATGTTCACGGGGAAGGAGGAAACTAACCTGCGTCCGCGCGCGAGATCAATTCAATCCCGCCCCTTTTTCGGACCCGCTTGCGCTTTGTGCGCATTCTGTGAGCGGGGTCACACACCGTGCGACACAGGACGACAGTCCGAATGGATCCATCGGATCGCCATAAACGGTCATCGGCCCCGCGCGCTCGACCCCGGTCGGCTCCTCAGCTCGCTTTCCGGCACAGCCGGCGGGCTAGCATGGCCAACCCCAAAAGAAACAGCACGTGGCGCCCAGTCCCCGCCGGGGTGGACGGCGCAATCCTGCAATCACCGCTGCTTCTCGGCACAAAGGGAACCGTTGGCGCCGAGTCCTGATGGTCCAAGAGCTTGTCCCGGTCTCGATCGATGCCTGCGCGCTTGCCCGAGCCGGGTGGCACACAAGTGAAAGTCAGCGCCTGACCCGGCACGCTCGCGACGTTCTCGAGCTCTGCACGAGACCAGGGCGCCTCGGTGCCTGAGTCGCTCTGGAACGCGTCACCGCCCAGGTACTGCCAACCACGTTGCTGGCCCGATACCACGCCCTTGACGATCAGGTCGCATTCCTTGGTCTGGATGTTGCCTGGCAACACGAAGTCGGCGTCAGCCCGCTGAATCAGGAGTGTGATGCGTTCATCGACGTCGGTCCCGCTGGTATCGCTCAGCGTCGCCTGCTGCCCCACGATCGGCGCCATGTCGGTCTCGAACGCCATCATCAGGGCTTCGAGGTTGGCTTCCTCGGCGGCGTTCACCGTGAAAACCTGCGCCGACACGAACGTTCCCAGGCGGTCGACGCTCCCATCGTGCAAGAAGCCGGTCGCCCGGACTTGGTCTCCCATGAACGCGCCGCTCTGCCCGGGGAAGAACTGCGTGGGCATGTTTCCGAACATGCCCACCTTTTGATACGCGTTGCGCAGGTGCGGCACCTTGAACTCCATCGCTTCGCCCTCGAAAGTCGAGCCGCCGCCAGTCCCGAAGAAACCCTGCGCACGATCGAGCTGATGGCAGCCCTCGCAATTGGCCACGCCGTCGGTGACGCGGCCGGTGTAGAGGGTGAGCCCGGCCTGCTCCTGTGGGGTGAGCGAGTTGTCGAGCGCGCGGACCGGGTTCGGTGGATAGGTGAGCTGCAGCGCGAAGTCGGTGAACGCTTGCATGTCGGTCGGGTCGAGCTCACCTTCATCGCGGCCGATCAGACCGGGAAACGCGACGTTGAACTCGTTGAAGGCCCGATTGGCGCAGGCCGGGTCGCCCGGCGTCGTCGCGCATTCGGGGCCGGTTCGATCGCCACGCCAGTGCATCGGGCCGGCGAATTTCATTCCCCGAAGGCTCTGGGTCGTCATCGGCCCCTTGTTGGGGTCGAGTGGTTGCAGGTTGTCCACGCCGCTCCCGACGACGGCGGGCGGCGCGGGGTTCGGATTCGGAACGGCGTCTCCGTCCGGGTCGCCCAAATCCCAGGCGAGGTCATCCATGTCGCCGAACATGTGACAGCTCGCGCACGACGCTTCGCCGTTGCTCGAGGTGAGTGTCGCGCTGTAAAGGAACTTGCGTCCAGTCGTCACGGCCACGGGCTCCGGGTTGAAAAAGGTCTTGCTTTGCACGATCGAGTTGTCGGTCGTGTCGATGGCATGGACTGCGTGCCGTGTCGCGACGTAAAGGCGATTGCTCGCATCGTGAAGGGCCAGACCGCTCGGACGCTCGGCGATCGAAATCAAATTGCTCGCATCGGGCACGAAGCTGTCGTTTTCGAGCGCGCTCGTGTCATACACGGCCACCGCGTCGGAGCCGAAGCCCGCAACGTAGAGCGTGCTCCCATCGCCGGTGATCGCCATCCCGAGCGGCGTCGCCACGCTCTTTGCCTTCACGTCGAGCGGCGTCGGGCTCACGCCGTAGGGAATGTGCTTGTTGAGGTGTCGCGGCACGACGCTGAGCTCGGTGACCGGCGTGCCGGGGTTGTCGCTCGATGCGTCGAGGACGGTAATGCGCGACTTGTGGAGGTTCCCCCGCACCGAGGCGGGGTCGCCCGAGGGCTTGGGGCCGAGGGTGTTGACGTAATCGCCAAAGCCCTCGAAGCGCACGCGGTTGTTCGCGTCGGTGTTACTGACGTAGATGTTTCCGTTGCTCGGATTGACGATCATGTTGAAGAGCACGGTCCCCACACCGGACACCGAGCCGAGCTCGACCGGCACCGAGGCGGTTGCGTCGATTTCAAAGACATCGAGGTCCGGGATCGAAAAGGGCACCGCGCTGTTCCAGTTGAGCTGACGCTCGTCGCGCCACTCACCCGACGGAGCGTCAAAGCCCACGACGAGGCCGGCTTCGCGGTTCAGCACGTTGTCCCAATTCGTCCATGGCTCCGGCATGCGACCCGGATACGAGGTGCCGAAAATGACGCAAGGCTCGGGGTCGGTGACGTCGCAGACCAAACGCTCGCCGACCGCGGTCGTCTGGTTCCCCGAGCGAAACACGGCTGCAAACACCCGCGACCCATCCGGCGTCGTCGCCAAGGCGCGTGGCCGGTCGCCAAAGAGCGTGATGATCGTTTCCGGCGTCCCGCCGAGCGCAGCACCCAAGGTCGTCGCGTCGAAGACCCATACATCCGCACGGCCGATCCCAGGGGTGTCGTATTGGCCGTCGGGATACGGGCTGTTCTGCCCCCGGTGCGCCGTGGTGATGAACGCGCGGTTGCCGCCCGGCCCTGCAAACACGATGTCGCGTGGCTCATCGCCGACGAGCAAGGTGCGAACGACACGCGGAGGCACCGCGGCCACATCGATGACACTGACGCTGTCCGACACATGGTTGACCACCCAGACTTCATCATTGCTTCGCGCGGCAACCGCGACCGGCTCGACGCCCACCGGCACCGAGGCCTCCTGGAGGAGAAAGCCCGTTGTCAGGTCATAGACCTCCAAGTGGCCATCCGGTGTGTTCACCGCGAAGAGCCGCGCACCGTTGGGCGAGAGCGCGATGGGCCGCACCGGCCCGGACTCGAACAAGGTGTAATCGGGTTGGGCACGCGCTGCCGGCGCGAACAGGCCTGCGATGAATCCCAGGACAGCGAAGCAATGGAAAGCGCGAGCACGCATGAGAACTCCTTTCGGGGAATGTCGAAGGAGAAGCCGGCCCTGTCAATGCAACCGATCCGAGCTCGCCCGAAACCTCCCGAAGCTCGTGATTTTGTGAGCGAGCTTTCTCATCACGGCGGCGTATCTGTGCTAGAGAGCCGCCTTATGCGTTGGTCGATCATCATTCTCATCGCGCTGGGTCTCGGTTGCTCGAAAAAGCAGGAGCCAGCCACCACCGAAACCGAACAGGCCGCCGAAGCCGAGAGCCCGGCCGTCGGCGAGGCGCCTGAAGCAGCCGCCGTCATGGCCGACCCCGAGGCGGCCACCGACTTCAAGGTCGAGGACCTGCCGCCCCTCCCGCCCGAGCTCGAAGGACAGGCGCCACTGCTCGACGCGCCACCCTTGGTCAACGTCCTCGAACGAGGAAGCGAGCCCCGTCAGGAGCTTCGCTGGCGGGTTGAATCAGGCCTCGAGCAACCTCTGACGGCAACGCTCGGCATCGGGGTCGACGCCGTGATCGTCTTGATTCGATCGAAGATGCCGCTGGTCGAAAGCGCGTACGACCTCACGATGCGGGCGAAAAAGGTTCGAAAAGACGGCACGGTTCAGGTCGGCTTCCACGTCACCGGCGTGGAGGTGGTGGTGCCCGAAGGCGCAGAGCCAAAGCAAACCGAGGCGCAAAAGCTCGCCATGCAAGAGCGGGCTAAGGTCGTCGGCAGCTACACCTTGAGCCCGCGCGGCGGCATCAGCGACTTCAAGCTGGTCAAAGCGTCCGACGGGACGCAGGCCGGGCCGGGCCTGGTGGACTTGCTCCGTTGGTCCCTCGGCCAGATGACCCCCGCGCTCCCATCGGAGCCGGTGGGGGTCGGCGCGAAGTGGAGCGCGCACGAGTCGGTCATACAGGGCGGAATCCTCGTGAACCAGCTCCGCACGATCGAGCTGGTCAAGGTGGACGGAAATCGCCTGGAGCTTTCGGTCGACCTTCGGCAAAGCGCCAGCCCGCAGCCCTACACCAACCCCATGACCGGCGCGAAGTTCGAGCTGCAAGGTTTGAATGGAACAGGAAGCGGCACACTCGGCTGGCACCTCAGCCAACTCGCCCCTCGGACTGCATCCTTTGAGGCCAACGCCCTCGACAGCGCAGTCTTTCGTAACGAAGACAAGACGCGAAAAGCCAGCGTCGCGGTCCACAACCAGCGCACGATCAAGGTCGTCGCCAAATAGGCGCGACGTCGCTCGCGTGGCTGCGCGCTTGAGAATTCGGAAGCATCGGCTATCCTCTTAAGCTCCCGCGTGGAGGCTTACCAATGATGCTTACGAATCTGCGACACACCATCCCCTGGTTCGCGCTGCTCAGCTTGCTGACCTTGGCCCTGACCGCATGCACGAGCGATGGCGGCGGCGATCAGACTCCGGTCAACGTCGTAAACATCGGCGGAGGCGACGCTGGGGTGCAGGGCTGCATCCAGCCCACCTTTCCTGCCGATCAGCCCGACCTTTCGGTGGTGCGGCCGCCCCAATTCGTCACCGACAACGACAATGGGCAGGCCACGGCTCGGCCTGGGGCCACGGTCGAGGCGGAGATCACCGTGAACGGGCAGACCCGGCAGGCTTTGGTCGAGCTCAAGGACGTTTCGTTCGACGGCGCGCCGGTCGCCACGGCAGAGATCGACACGCCGGGCAATCAGAGGCTCGAGGTGCTCTTCTTCACGGACCCCAATCAACCCTTCGGTCGGTACTACATGAAGATCACCCTCTGCGGCTTCGACTGCAATGACGACGAGGTCGTCTTCGACATCAACCCCGACGTCAATTCCCCTTACGAGCGGACGGTGTTCGAGGACGGCGAGCCGGTGCCGATTCAGGTCGACAGCACCTGCGTCAAGGTGTTTCCGCGCGGCACGATCCTCATTCAGTAATGTTTTCCGGGGCGCGCGGCCTCTGAGGTCCGGTTTCGACTCGCCATCGGCAGTTTTCGGACTTCTCCGCTCCAGGGGTGACGATTCCCGACTCGAACCGCCTGGTTGTCGACGGCCTTCGACACGCGACGCAACGCCACGCCTCGGCGCTCTGCAACGCTGCCCCCCCCGCAATGGAAGCGAGCGCTCGCCGAGGTGCACGCGCGATCACCTGTGATTTATCAGAGCAAGCCTGCAGCCGCCGATTCCCTTTGTGACTCAGGTCACCTTGTGGGTTTTTGCAGGCCACTGTGTGCCACCTAACACAAACCGAAGAACGGCGGGCACCGGCGAACAAAAGAGCGGTTCAGGGTGTTGACTTTCCGAATCGTGTTGAGATAGCCACTCCTTCGTGAACCCGTTCAATAGTGCTGCGGCTGTCGCAGTGAATTGTCCAATTCAAGGAGCGTAACGAATGAGCAAGACACGATTTACCCAATGGATCGTGCTCGCATGTATCGGGTCCCTAGCAGCTTGTACGAGCGGCGAGGGCGGTACTGCGGGTAACACAGAGCTGAATGTGATCGTACCCAACAACGGCAGCCAGTCGCCGGGCCCCGCCCCCGACTTCAATCCGCAGCCCGCGTTGATCGACATTCAGGATGTGGAGTACACGATCGACTGCGCCGGGAACAGTGACACGTTCCTGGACAACAACGCGAGCTTCCCGGACGAAGTCACCATCAACGGTAACCTCGAAGTCCAGGACGGCCGCACCAACCCCCTCGCGATTTACGGCGACCCGGCCATCGATGGCCAGGCCGAAATCTGGCAGGGCTTCATGGACCTTCCCCCCGGTCCGTGCACCATCGAGCTTCGTGCCCGTGACGGTGACGGCGAAGTCATTTGTACCGCGCAGGAGCCCTTCAACATCGCTGCGGACAGCCTCACCAAGGTCAACATCGTCCTCATCTGCGACATCAGCTTCCAGGCGCCCGTCGGCATGCTCGACCTCGACGGGACCTTCTCGTTCAACGTCGGTAACTTCTGCCCGGATCTGTTCATCCTGAACTGCCTGGACAGCATTCCGGCCGCCGACCTAGAGATCCCGGTCTTCCCCGGTATCTTGTTCGCGACGACCACCTGTGAGGTCCGTTTCCGTGATGGCGACAGCACCTGTGGCGCTGGCTGCGACCCGCAGACCTGTGTCCCGAACGGGCTCTCTGGTCTCACCTGCACCCCCGGTCCGGATCCAGGCGTCTCGACGACGGTCACCTGCACCGATCTGACCATCGACTGCGACCTCAACCCTGTCACACCCGAGACCTCGTGCACCTACAACGGCGACACGCTTGGCATCCTCGGCGTGGGCGTCGGTAACCCGGCGACCTTCGCGGTGGCCTGCACCCCGCCGGCCCTCGGCGGCTCCCCCGGTGTCGTAGGCGAGTGCACCGCGGTCACAACCGACGGTGACCTCGACTGTGACAAGACCAAGGTGGTCCAAGTCACGTGTCCGGGTCTCACCCCGTGTGCTGCAGCAGGCTGTACAGACGGCGTGGATTGCGCGTTCTGCGACGACCTCAATGACTGCACCTCGGACCTCTGCGTCGAGGCGGGTGGCGTTGCGACGTGCCCGAACGCTCCGCTGCCCAGCGGAACGACCTGCACCTCGGCACCTGCCCCGGCACAGTGTGACGGCGCGGGCACCTGTTCCTCTCAGGCCTGCAGCGTTTTGGGCTGCCCCGACGACGGCAACTCTTGCACCGCACCCCAGACGTGTAACCTGGCAACCGAACGGTGCGAGCCTGTCCCACCGGCCGGCGAGCCCGCTGGCACCGCGTGTGACGCTGGCGCTGGCCCCTCCTCAGGTGCTTGCGATGGCGTAGACGCCTGTATCGACATCTGCACCTTCAACCCCGCTTGCCCCGATCCCGGCGTCGAGTGTCAGGTCGCAACCTGCGATCCGGCCGACGGCACCTGTGGCAGCGCGCCTGGTCCAGATGGAACCACCTGTGACTTCACCGGTCCCGGCTCGGCGGACGGTTCCTGCGTAGCAGGCACCTGTACCTTCACGCCGGAAGCCTGCAACGGCGGAGCTCCGCAGAGCCAGGTTGTCAGCGTCGGTTGCACCAACAACGTGACACCGGCACAGTCGCCGTTCCCCTTCATCCTCGAAGTGAGTGTGCCTACACCGATCTTCGGAGGCGGAGCCTTCTCGGCCGACCTCGATGGCATCGGCTTCTTCCCGGAGTTCTTCCTGGATGCAGCGCAGGGTGTCGTCTGTGGTGGTCTTCGCCAAGCTCAGCTCGTCGACTTCGTCTCGACCGTGCAGGTGCGCTCCGGCGCCACTGGCGCGGACGTGCCGCTTGGCATCGACATCGCCACGCTAGTGCCAGGTCCGGTGAGTTTCTGTAACTTCCCACCGGATCAGACCTGCACCGTGGGCTCAGACTGCCTCGGCGGTATCTGTGAGGCACCGATCCTGATTCAGGACCTCCCGGTCCTCGACGGAACGCCGCTCAGCCCCGGTGGCTGTGATGCGGACACCAGCAACTGCCCAGTCCCCGGACCTCCGACGGATTGCGATTGCTCGGCCTGTGACGCCCTTGGTGGAGCCAAGATCGCGCAGTGCTCGGACAACGGCTTCTGCCAGAACGGCAGCCTCGTGCTGCAACTGCAGGCCGATAAGGGTGCCTACGTCGCTGCGGCCACCGGTCCGGTCCTCTGGGGCTGGTCCGACCAGGGCGTGCCTGGTCTGTCCATCTGTCCGGTGGGCTCCGACTGTGGCGTAGTCGCGGGTCGAGTCGACGGTTGCTACCAGCTGCCGCCTGCCTCGTTCGCCCTTCCCACGCCGCCGATCGGCATTCGCGTCAACGCTGGAGGCCTCGCGGTTCCGATCCAGTGCGCGATGGCTGAAGACGGTGGAACCTGCTCGACGACGGCGACCCAGGGTTGTCTCGTCGATGCGGACTGCCCAGGTGCCGAGACCTGCGTCGGCGTCGGCGTGGATGACGACGTCGTCTGCCCGACCCCGGACAGCGTCCTCATCGCCTGCCCGGTCCTCTAAGCAAGCCCTCGTAAGAGACGCTTAAACACTGAGAGACCCGCGAGCTTCGGCTCGCGGGTTTTCTCGTTTAAGCGCTTGCCCGTTTCAGTGAAACCATGGTTACGTAGACTCCCGTTTCCCCCGTCGCGCTGCTTGCGCAAGGAGAGTCTCCATGTGGTGTCGTCCTCTATCGATCGCGCTTGCCTGCGTCGGAACGCTGGCAGCTTGTACGAGCGGCGAGGGCGGTACTGCGGGTAACACCGAGCTGAATGTGGTCGTACCCAACAACGGCAGCCAGTCGCCGGGCCCCGCCCCCGACTTCAATCCGCAGCCCGCGTTCATCGACATTCAGGATGTGGAGTACACGATCGACTGCGCCGGGAACAACGACCAGTTCCTCGACAATAACAGTAGCTTCCCGGACGAAGTCACCATCAATGGTAACCTCGAAGTCCAGGACGGCCGCACCAACTCCCTCGCGATTTACGGCGACCCGGCCATCGATGGCCAGGCCGAAATCTGGCAGGGCTTCATGGACCTTCCCCCCGGTCCGTGCACCATCGAGCTTCGTGCCCGTGACGGTGACGGCGAAGTCATCTGCACCGCGCTCGAGCCCTTCAACATCGCAGCGGACACGCTCACCAAGGTCAACATCGTCCTGATTTGCGACATCAGCTTCCAGGCGCCGGTCGGCATGCTGGACCTCGACGGAACCTTTTCGTTCAACGTCGGTAACTTCTGCCCCGACCTGTTCATCCTGAACTGCCCAGAGAAGAACCCTCAACGAGCCACTTGCGAGGTGCGTTTCCGCGACGGCGACAGCACCTGTGGCGCCGGCTGCGACCCGCAGACCTGCGTGCCGACCCCGGCCGGCCTGACCTGCACGCCGGGTTCGGATCCAGGAGTCTCCACGACGGTCACCTGCACCGATCTGCGGATCGACTGTGACGGCCGACCCAACACCACGGAGACGAGCTGCACCTTCACCGGCGACACGCTCGGCACGCTCGGAGGTTCGGGCGAAGGTGCCTTCGATGTGTACTGCATTCCGCCGGGCCAGGGCGGCATCCCCGGCGTGGTCGGTAGCTGCACTGCGATCACCACCGACGGCGACATCGACTGTGACAAGACCAAGGTCGTCTCGATCGACTGTGGGGGCGAACCGCCGTGCGTTGAATACTCATTTGGAGGCTACGTCTGTGACGACGGCAACGACTGCACCAACGATACTTGCGACGACACCGGTCTCACCGACTGCGGCGTCGGCGACAACGGTCCGTGCTGCACGACCACCACCCTGCCAGACGGCACGGCCTGCACCAGCCAGCCTGCTCCCGCAACCTGCATCGGGGGCGTCTGCAGCTCGGGGTGTTGCACCGTTCTAAGCTGCCCAGACGACGGAAACGCCTGCACCGTGCCTCAGACGTGCAACACCGTGAGCTGTTTTTGCGAGCCCAGCCCACCGGCTGGCGAGCCTGCCGGCACGTCGTGTGACGCGGGCGCTGGCTTCTCCTCAGGTGCTTGCGATGGCGCAGGCGCTTGCGTCGACATCTGCACGTTCAACCCCGCTTGCCCGGACCCCGGCGTCGAGTGTCAGGTCGCAGACTGCAATCCGGCGGACGGCACTTGTGGCAGCCAGGCCGGTCCCGATGGCACCACCTGTGACTTCAGTGGTCCCGGCTCGGCGGACGGCTTCTGCTCGGGAGGCTTCTGTAACCCCTCAGGGGAGCCCTGCAACTTCATCATGACCGGCACTGATCTTCCGCAGACCCAGGTCGTCCCAGTGGGTTGTACCGGCAACGTGACCAGCGCGCAGTCGCCCTTACCCTTCATTCTGAGCGTAGATGTGCCCACGCCGATCTTTGGCGGCGCAGCCTTCACGGCCGGTCTCGATGGCGTCGGTTTCTTCCCGGAGTTCTTCCTGGATGCAGCGCAGGGTGTCGTCTGTGGCGGTCTTAGGACCGCTCAGCTCGTGGACTTCGTCGCGACCGTGCAGGTGCGCTCCGGCGCTACCGGTGCGGACGTGCCGCTGCTCATCGACCTCGGGACTCTGAGCCCGGGTCCAACCTCGTTCTGCAACTTCCCGTCAGAGCAGACCTGCACCGTGGGCACCGACTGCCTCGGCGGTATCTGTAACCCGCCGATCCTGTTGCAGGACCTCCCGGTCCTCGACGGAACGCCGCTCGTCCCGAATGGCTGTGACGCGGACACGAGCCTTTGCCCGATCCCGGGTCCGCCCGACCCAGCCGAGTGCGATTGCTCGCCGTGCAACGCCCTGGGCGGAGCGAAGATCGCGCAGTGCGCGGACAATGGCTTCTGCCAGAACGGCAGCCTCGTCCTTCAGATGCAGAGCGCGATCGGCAACTACGTCGCGGAGGCCACCGGTCCGGTCCTTTGGGGCTGGGCTGATCAGGGCGTGCCCGGTCTGTCCATCTGCCCGGTGGGCTCCGACTGCGGTGTGGTCCCGGGTCGAGTCGACGGCTGCTACCAGCTGCCGACCGCCTCGTTCGCCGACCCTGTGCCGCCGATCGGCATCCGCGTCAACGCGGGTGGCCTCGCGGTTCCGATCCAGTGCGCGATGGGTGAAGACGGTGGTACCTGCTCGGTGACGGCGACCCAGGGTTGTCTCGTTGACGGGGACTGCCCGGGTGCCGAGACCTGCATCGGTGTGGGCGTGGATGACGACGTCATCTGCCCGACCCCGGACAGCGTCCTCATCGCCTGCCCCGTCCTCTAAGCAAGCACTCGTAAGAGACGCTTAAACACTGAGAGACCCGCGAGCTTCGGCTCGCGGGTTTTCTCGTTTAAGCGTTGGTGGGCGTCTGCGTGCAGGGACACCACGGGGGGAATGCTTTGCATCTCGAGCTGTGGTATCCATATCCGCTCAGGAGGTCTTATGAACACCCGTTGGTTAGCTTATGCATCGGCGCTCGTTGCGCTGATGGTTTTCGGAGACGCGTGCAAGGGCGGTAGCGGCGGCGTCACCTACCTCACCGTGCTCCAGGAATCGCCGGAAGATGAACGCACCGACGTCCAGGTCGAGACGCGCATCGGCTTTCAAATCGACGCGCCGATCGATAAAGCCACGCTGACCAGCGACGCCGTCTTCCTCGAAGATTCCAACGGGACGCGAGTCGTAGGCGAGCTCTCGCTGGACGACGATGATCCGAGCGTGGCCATCTTCAACCCAGATGATTCCCTGGACGTGATCACCACCTACACGGCGACGATCACCACCGAGCTGGCGGCCACGGGTGGCGCGACGCTCGAAGAAGACTTCACCTGGCAGTTCATGACCCTCGACGCCGAATGGGGCACTTCGGAGTGGATCGAGCCGAGCGGGGTGGGACGGTCCGACGATCAGCGAATCGTCGTCGACCGGCAGAGCAACGCGATCGCCGTCTGGGAGTTCACGCCGGAGCTGACCGGAGGCAACCCGCCCACCGGCATCTGGTCGAGCCGCTACACCCGCGTCGATCTCTGGGGTCCGCGCGAACAAATCGACGCCGGCGACGGAGGCTCACGGAAACCGGCCCTGGCAGCCGACGGGGCGGGGAACGCGTTTTGTGTCTGGGAGGAACGGAAGAACGACGGAAGTCAGGAAGCTACCATTTGGGCGAATCGGTACGAGGTCGATCTGGGTTGGGGAGATCCGGAACGCATTCAGGCGAGCGTGCTGCCTTCGCTGAGGCCCGCTGTCGCCGCCGACCCGGACGGCAACGCGATCGCGATTTGGGTCGAGCTGGACTTCCCGAGCAACTTGCAGGTCGTCCGCGCGCGACGCTATGAGCCGGGCTCGGGCTGGGGCACCAACGCACCGATCGACGCCGCTCCGAACAACAGCGTGCCGAGCACGACGGACATTCAAATGGACGACAGCCGCAATGCGATCGCGCTCTGGACCGAGCGCACGCTCACGGTGCCCGAAGGCGGCAGCGGGGAGCTGCTCTGGGCGAACCGGTACGTGGCCGGCGAGGGTTGGGAGACGGCGAGACTGATCAAGAGCGACCCCGCTACCCGAGCCGAGAGCGCGCGGCTGGGCCTGAGCGCGAACGGCGAGGCCCACGTGGTCTGGGTTCAGTACGTGGACAACCCGGGCAACCAAACGCGCCGCGACATCTGGAGTGTTCGGTACTCGCCTGGCTCCAACTGGGACAGCACCGATTGGACGGAGCCTGAGCGCATCGACAACTACGAAATCGGCAACAAGGGGTCGCCAGACATCGCAGTCGACGGGATGGGGGTCGCCCATGCGGTCTGGACGCAAGACGACCAGGAGCTGCAGAACGACTTCGTCAACATCTACGCCAACCGCTACACGGATGTCTCGGGTTGGGGCACCACGCCCGTTCTCGTCGAGCCGCCCACCGTCGACCCCAGAGACGACGCCCCCGCGTCCCAACCGCGCGTCGGCGTCAACGCCGCGGGCAACACCTTCGTCGTCTGGCGTCAGGACTGGCAAGACTGGGGCAGCATTTGGTCCAATCGAATCGACCCAGGCGAGGACTGGGTGCCCGAGAACACTGTCCTCATCGAAGGGATCGCCCGGCCTGGCAGGGCGCCGAACGTAGTCGTGGACGACAATCGCCACGCCCACGCCGTTTGGATGCACGCGGTCGAGACGCAGATCGACAGGGTTCGAACCAACCGGTTCGAGTAGCTCTCGAGTCAGAGCTCGCAGCCGAGCGTTAGATGCCGGCTTCGAAGGTCGCGTCCAAGACGAGGATCTCGGTGCAGGGTGGATCGTCTCTCAGCGCAACGAGGGCATCGAGGTTGCGGCAGATCAGCTCGGTGCTGCCCGGGCTCGATTCGACGCCGTCGAACACCGTGGCAAACGTTTTCGTTTCGATGTTGATGGCGTCCACGCTCGTTGACGTCAGCACATGGGCTTGCACATCGGCTCGACATCGGTCGTTCGCAGGGCCGGAGCTGGAGATAGCCCAGCCGCGCCAGCCAGCCGCGTCGTTGCCTTCGATGAACGAGTAGCCGATGGTCGGCTCCGGAGCGGCTTGTGCGGCCTCACGACACGATTCGATGGTTCCGCAGAACAGGCCGCCGAGGAGAGGCTCGTCGGGATCGTCGTTGGGCAGGAAGCTGTACAGCAAGACATAAGCGGGCGCGGGGTCGAGGTCGCTCGGCTGCTCGCAGCCGACTACGCTGCCTTGGTAGCTGCTGACCCGGTAGATGCCGAGCAACTGCGAGTCGACCGTGGGCCCTCCCGCTTCGTCGCCGCAGCTCAGGGCTAGGCCTGCCGCCATTGTAAGTAAGAGAATTCTGGCAAGATAAGTAAACGAACGGGTCATCGCGATTCACTTCCTGGTGTACGGGTTGGGGGCCAGAGCTAAGAACGAAGTGTCGCCAATTCGCACCTCAATTCAAGCGCACATTGCCCACCTCGGCGGACATCGGGCCACCGCCGGGCTGGGAGGCTGTAAGCTACCATACATAAGGCTCAACTTCGGTGAGTGGTGTGTTTTTGGGCCTTGAAACCTCGGATCTAGCGGTGTTAGCCTCGCCTCCCCCCTTTGACCAGACCATCCCTTTCTGGAGGCCCCACTATGCCCCGCTCCCTGCCTACGCGTTGGATCACCTTGCTCGTTTTCGGCGCGCTCACTGCCTTTGGCTGCGTCGGCACCACCGACACCGGCTCGCAAGGCGAAACCGGTTCACTCGCGGTTGACCTCGTTCTTATAGGCGGGATCGAGATCAACCAGGTCGGTTGGGAGATCACCGGCAACGGGATGGACATGTCGGGCGACATCAATGTGAGCGCCCCCGGGTCGACGGCCTCGGTGGAGGTGTTTGGTCTACCGCCCGGCGACATGGAGGACTACACGGTCACCTTGACGGCGACTTCGACCGACGAGACGGTAACCTGTAAGGGCACCGCCCCGTTCAAAATCGAGGTCGGCCAGACGACCAACGTGACGGTCATGCTGAACTGCAAGAAGCCACGGACCCTCGGTGGCGTGCGCGTCAACGGCAAGTTCAACATCTGCACGGAGCTGACCAAGGCGGTGGTGTCGCCGTTGCAAACCTCGGTGGGCAACGACATCAGCCTCTCGGCGCAGGCGTTCGACGAGGAGGGGGACGATATCACCTACTCGTGGACGGGGACTGGAGGCTCCATCGCAGACCCAACCGCGGCGAGCACCACGTACACCTGTCAGGACGTGGGCGAGCACACGGTGACGATTCTGGTTACCGACAACGACTTTTACTGCAGGATGGCGACCTGGACCATTCCGGTCACCTGCGTCGAGGGTGATGGCGGCGACCTCTGCGAGGACGTCGAGTGCGAAGACGATGGAAACGAGTGCACCGAGACCGCTTGCAATCCGGCCAACGGAGCATGCGAGACCAGCAACGTCGCGGACGGAACGGAGTGCGATGGTGGCACCTGCTCCGGTGGGCAGTGCGTTGAGGTCGATCTCTGCGAGGGCGTTGACTGCGACGACCAGAACGAATGCACCACGGATGCCTGTGACCCGGCAGACGGAACCTGCAGCAGCAGCAACGTCGACAACGGCACCCCGTGCAACAACGACGAGGGCGTGTGCTCCGACGGCAGCTGCGTGGACGTCGATTTGTGCGAGGGCGTCGTCTGTGACGACACCGGCAACGATTGCACCGTGGCCATGTGCAACAACGCGACCGGCGAGTGCGACACGATGAACGTCACGGACGGCACCGAATGCAACGGTGGCGCGGGCGCCTGCTCGGCTGGCGTCTGCGTCGATAACAACCTGTGCGTCGGCGTCGACTGCACGTCCGGCAACGACTGCGTCCAGGATGGCACCTGCGACCCGGCCACCGGGTCCTGCATCGCGGGCGACAACGAGCCCGCCGACACACCCTGCAACGCCGACAGCGGCGACGTCTGCGACGGAAATGGCACATGCGTCGAGTGCAACAGCGACGACCAGTGTCCCGACGATGGCAACGAATGCACCGCCGCGGCCTGCGAGGCGAACGCCTGCGGCCAGAACAACGCAATGGACGGCCTGGCGTGCGACTTCAGCGGCAGCAACGGAATTTGCGAGGCGGGCACCTGCGTCGAGGCGCCCGAGTGCATCAGCCCGGGCGACTGCGATGACGGCAACCCGTGCACGGTGGGCGACTGCCCGGACGGCATGTGTGTGTTCACCCCGGCGAGCGACGGCACCACCTGCGAGGTCTCAACGGGCGTGCCGGGCACCTGTACTGCCGGCGATTGCGTCGGCCTCTGCGAAAACGTCGACTGCAGCAACAACAACCAGTGCAGGGTCGACCCAACCTGCGATCCGGCCGACGGACTGTGTAAGGGCGGGAGCGACGAGCCGATCGACACCCCGTGTGACCAGGGCGGCGGCAGTGTCTGTGACGGCGCCGGTGACTGCGTCGAGTGCAACATGGACAGCCAGTGTGACGTCGAGCTCAACGAAACTTGCGTCGACAACACCTGCATCGCGGTCGCCCAAGCCTGTGGCTCGCAGACAAAGACCGTCAGCGTGGGTTGCACGAACAACGTGACCGACGCCCAGTCGCCCTTCCCCTACGAGCTGACCGTCGATGTCGCATCGGCGATTACCGGTGGCGGCGCCTTCTCGGCCAGCCTCGATGGCGTGGGCTTCTTCCCGGAGTTCTTCCTCGATGCGGCGCAAGGCGTCGTGTGCGGTGGTCTTCGCGTTGCGGAGCTCGTGGACTTCGTTTCAACCGTGCAGGTGCGCTCGGGCGCCACGGGTGCGGACGTGCCGCTCGGGATCGACCTGTCCACCCTC
>Ga0316197_10000782_pt1 | contig 22396 bp, 18 predicted proteins | sample OudBiesiAoxic_MG_FD_204939 | JGI IMG/M metagenome (GOLD analysis project Ga0316197, IMG submission 204939) | Coastal sediment microbial communities from Oude Bieten Haven, Netherlands - site A oxic | ecosystem: Environmental > Aquatic > Marine > Coastal > Sediment | place: Netherlands... | reverse complement strand
CAAGGTCTTCCCGGGTTTCCCGTTCAGCCTTTTTCACGGGAGTTCCTTTCGCTTAACCACCGTTCACTTACCCACAGAAGAACCAACAGCGCTGCCAGAAAACCCTGCAGTGATCGACCTGGCAGGGGTATGTCTGTCACCAGGGGGGTTCGTTTGGCGTGTAGGTTCGCAGTATTGATCCGGGCATCGGTAAAACGTAACGCGTCCTGAGCATTGCCTGACAGCAACTGCAACAACAACTCGGGAAACTCTGCCTGTTGAGTGAGTGAGCTCCAGTCCGGATTAAAGCGGCTATTGAACTGTAACAAACGAGTTCCGCCATGGTGGGATTCCAGCAAAAGTGGAACGCCATCAGTGCCGTTCAGCAGAACTTTTTCGTTATCAACCATGTTATCACCGGTGTCACCCGGATCAGCACGGGTAAATCGGTCAAGTCTGAAGGTCGTGAATGGATAAAATGGCAGGCTGACAAACTGGTGGGTACTTTCAGTGGTAAGCCCGTTTGCATCGGCGAGGATGACCGCCGGGAAATTGCTTTTTTCAAGCAGTGCCGCGTTAAACTCTTTCACGCTGAGGTGGATGAGCCAGTCGGCATTGATCGTTGTTTCGTCTTGTTGGTTGGCGTGCCTGGTCTCCCAGGTCAACTCCGGTAAGCGATGTTTTTTTAAAACCGCTAACACACTGCTGATCAATACAGCATCTTCGGTCCGGTCAGTATCATGGACAATTAGCGCCCGGATCGTTTCTTTGGCAGTAACGGGTGTTTGTTGAGGGTGGCTCACACGCCATTCGATATCGTAGTTCAGGTCGGGCTTGCGTGTTCCAAATTGCAACATGTAATCCGTCGAATATACGACCACCGTGCCACGATGTTGCTCGAGGCTGGGCCGTTCTGAAAGCAATGCCCAGGTATCAGTGAATTCTGCGGCCCCTGCCAAACTCTGTTGCCCGTCGGAGCGTAAGCGTTCCCGGTCTGCCAGCGGGAACCCTGGTTGAAGTAAATAGGCCCGGCTACCGGTTGTCCGCTCAACTTCGTCTATCAGTTTATCAATGTCTTCCTCGCTGGAGGTTTGTAACCAGGCTGGTGTCACGTAGATAGTAGGCGCTTTGCTGCTGCCAAGACCTGTAGTCGTCAACCCGGCCAGGATCATAGCTGCCAGGGCGAAAATTCCCAGCCTCAGTAGAAGTAGCAACCACTGCGTCAGTTTTATTTCTGTCACCCGCAATTTTCGGGCCTGTCGGACGAGGTCGATATGACCTATACGTACCAGGCGCCCGCGGCTTCGGCTGAACAGGTGAATTAAAACAGGAATAGCAAGCGTCAGCAGTGCCCACCATGCTGCTGGTGTAACTGCCGACAGTCCGGAAAGTCCATCAGGCATATCAGTGCCGGATTGCGTGCCGGTTGATCAGAAAATCGTAGAGGGCCTGATCCATTGGCTCATCGATATTGATTTGATTCAAAGTGACACGTTGCCGGTGCAGGAAACTTTCCAGTGATTGCTGGTGAGCAGCGAGCGACTCCAACCATGTTTCACGCGCGGACTTTGCAGACACCAGTACCTGTTCACCGGTTTCCAGGTCTTCAAAGCGGATCGCGCCCTTGTAGGGAAATTCGAGCTCGTCGGTGCTTTGTAATTGCATTGCCACGACCTCGGTCCGGCCGGCAGAGACCTGCTTTATAAACTCATTTAATTCATCAGATACCTGATAGAAATCACTGATAATAAAAACCAGACCTGTTTTTTGTACACGCTGGATTGCCGAGTTGATATGACCGGGCTCTGGAAAACTATCCCCGCTCTCAATCGCAATCAATTGCTTTAGCAAGCGATGCCAGTGACGTTCACCACTGGCCGGTGGCAACAGGTGCTGCTGATCACCGGACAGGGCCAGCATACCGACATGATCGCCCTGTTGCTGACCGATATAGGACAGCGTTGCCAGCAGGTGACGGGCATATTCGAACTTGGTCCATGCACCGGGACGATTCTCACTTGCCTGGTTCATCGACGCACTTGCATCGAGTACAAACCACATGGCAATTTCGCTTTCTCTTTCTGCCTCACGTACGAAATAACGATCGGATCGTGCGAATAGCTTCCAGTCAATACGACTCAAAGGGTCACCTGGCTCATATGCACGATACTGACTGAACTCAATGCCTACACCACGTTGATGACTTTGCTGCAGACCATGTAAAAAACCATCTGCGACAGTTTTTGCAATCAATGGCAGGTTTTTGACGCGGGCCAGTGTAAGGGGATCAATAAAGCGTTGCATTGCGGCTAGTCAAGCGGACTTGAGGGAAGTGATACTGATTTCAATAGTCTGTCGATTACATTCTCGGTGGTAATACCACTGGCCTCCGCCTGGAAATTGAGCAGGATACGATGACGCAGGACTGCCTTTGCAACACGGTGTATGTCTTCAATGGTGACGGCAAAATGGCCCTCCATCAGTGCCCGCGCCTTGGCACACAGCACCAATGCCTGGCCGGCGCGTGGACCCGAACCCCAGCGCACATACTCCTTTACCATCTCATCATTACTTTCGTCCGGCCTGGTGGTGCGAACCAGGCGGGCAATATAGGTCAATAAAACTTCAGAGATTCCCACCTCCCGCACCAGTGATTGCAATGTGATCATGTCAGTGGCATTGAGTATGGTTTTGAGCTGCACTTCGTGATTACCGGTGGTTCGGCTAAGAATTTCAATTTCTTCCGCCTCGGTGGGATAGGGCACGCGAATAAACATCAAAAACCGGTCGAGCTGAGCTTCCGGTAAGGGATAGGTTCCCGCCTGCTCAACGGGGTTCTGTGTCGCCAGTACAAAAAATGGCCGTGGCAGCGTATGGACTTCGCCAGCATAACTAACGCGCCTCTCCTGCATCGCTTCAAGCAGGGCCGCCTGGGTTTTGGGCGGTGTGCGGTTGATTTCATCTGCCAACAGGATGTTGGTGAAAACCGGCCCTGTCTGAAATTTGAAGAAACGCTTGCCGGTGACATGGTCTTCTTCGAGGATTTCGGTGCCGATAATATCACTGGGCATCAGGTCCGGTGTAAATTGAACCCGACGAAATTCCAGTTCCAGGCTCTGTGCGAGTGTGCTCACCATCAGGGTCTTCGCCAGCCCCGGGACACCCTCCAGCAGGCAATGGCCGCCGGCCAGAACACTGATAAGAAGCTCATCGACAATCTGTCTCTGGCCAACGATCACCTTGGCGATTTCAGCTGCTACGAGTGGTAATTTCGCCAACTTCTGCTGGATCTCCTGTCGTTGTATCGCCTGGTCTTCTGTTTCTGATTCGTGCATGGGATTGATCCAGTCCTTTTGTCGCGCCGGGTGTAAAGGCGCTACGCTGTCATTGAATAAATTACGATGTTGACCCCGAAACGGGTGTTATCCACCCGCATGAAACGTTTGTTCCTGAAATCATAGTCCCATTCGCAACCGAGGTCCTTGTTGGAGTACAACACGGCAATACGGCCATTGATTTCGATGGCTTTGAGATATTTGTGAACCAGGTCGTCACCCCAGCCATTCAGCTCCTGGGAGGTGTTAGGCGGGCCGTCAAACTCGAAGAAAGCACTGTAGATCTGATGGTCGTTGGGTATAGTCTGTAAAGCATCCTGGCAGAACAATTCCGTCATTTGCTGCTCAAAACTGCGTGCGAACATGCCATCAATATCGTGGTTGCAATCATCGACGAAAACAAAGCCACCGTTGTTGATGTAACGACTGAAGTTTTCGCGCTCTGCATGGCTGAATTGTACTAGTCTTCGTCCGGCCAAATAGCAGAATGGCACGGTCAACATAGCGGGGTCGGCCAGTGCGATAACCTGTTCGGTCGGGTCCACTCGCAAGGTGGTGTATTCGATCAGGGAATTAAGTATATTGGCCGGCATGCGTTCATCAACATCCCAGTCACCTGATTCGTAACTTAAGCGGGTAAAGACGAAATCATATTCGTTTTTGCCTGCGCCTTTCGCTGGCACCGGAAACAGGCCTGTTCCAAGACCGGCGCCTAAACATGCCAGGCTGCTTAAAAAGAAACGCCTATGCATGATCAGCGGGTGGGTGCGTAAACCCACCCCTGTGATTAGACAGGTTTGCCCGGGTGGTGGACACCAATGTCCACCACTCGATTCTCCTACAAAATACGGCGGACATAAATGCCCACCTTACACCGCGTCGGACAGACTACTGAATGTAAAGTCACGTATTTTCATGACCGGAATCATGCTGCCATTGATGCGCACAGGTTTTCCCAGCGCTTCAATATTGTTAAGCATCACGATCGGGCTGTCATTGAAACGGAAATTTTTGATCGGGTATTTGATCTCGCCGTTTTCAATGTAAAAGGTTCCATCACGGGTGAGTCCGGTGTAGAGCAGGGTTTGCGGATCCAGTTGCCGGATATACCAAAGCCGGGTTACCAGCACACCACGTCGTGTGTCCTTGATCATATCTTCCAGTGACTGGTCGCCACCTTCCATGATCAATTGCTGATTGCCGCCAAAAATGCCACCGCCCGTGTAGGCAGTCGGATAATATTTGGACCCCGTTTTTTCAGCCCAGTAACGGGAATTTGGCATGGCTGCTATGACACCTTTATCAATCCACTTTGTCATCCCAACCGGGTGACCGTCCCCGGCATATGGCGCGGTAGGACAATCCGGGTTGGCCGGATCGCTGTAAATGGTGATGCGTTCGTCAAACATTTTCTCACCGAGACGATTGGTCGGGGCCCCTTCCACCGCTTCTTCGCCTTCTGCGGGTTTCTTGCTAAGGAAGCTTCGACCTTCATCTGCACCACGTTGATTCATGCTGCCGAACATATTGGAAAGCAGCTGCACAGTGGCTGCCGGTTCCATGATCACGGTATATTTACCCGGTTCCATTTCCTTGGCGTCTTTCGAGCCCGTCGCCTTCCTGATGGCCACGTTCGAAGCTTCTTTGGTATCCATCTTGCTCGAGTCGTTGAAGTCACGTGATACCCAGCCGGAACCGGTGCCATCCTCGGTACGGATAGTTGCTGTGAAATTGACAGCGGTCGACAGATGATAGGCAAACATACCCGCCTTATTCATGATTGCACTGAAGGACTCTGCGTCATTCAGGTAACCCGACGCGATCAACTTATTCTTGCGTGAAGGAACAATACTTGCTTCCGCTGCTGCCGCCCGGTCCTCGGGTGTCACATTTGCTGTCGAGTCATACCAGGCATTCACCTTGCTGTATTTGGCAGGGCCCAGATTGGGCATGTGCTCGGGGTTCTCCGGTGCCAGCTTTGCCAGTTCCTCGGAACGTCTCACGACTTTTTCGAGTGAAGCATCATCAAATTCGTTGATGGTCGCGGTGCCAACTCGCTTGCCATAACAGGACTGCACGGCCAGTGTGACATCGCTGACTTCGCCAGCAGTTGAGACGGTGTTGCGCGCATAGCGAATATTACCCGCGTTGGAGCCGTTAAGATTGCATTCACATTCGTCAGCCCTGGATAATGCAATGACCTTGGTCAGCAGTTCCCTGGACTTGGTTTCAGTAAAAATTGCCATTTAATAAACCTCTTGAATTCTATTGTTTGATCAGCGATCAACCGGCTTTTGTGGCGGTGTTGATCACGTTGATGTTATTGAATCGTGTTGTCGGACAACCATGCGATACGGCGCTGACCTGCGGTGGCTGACCCTTGCCGTCGAAAAAGGTGCCGCCTAAACGGTAATCCGATTCGCCCGCAAGCTGGGTACAATTGTTCCAGAATTCCTGGGTGTTGGACTGGTACGCCACGTCTTCGATCTGTTCTGTGATCTTGCCGTCCTTGATTTCATAGAACAACTGACCGCCGAACTGGAAGTTGTAACGTTGTTGATCAATGGAGAAGGAACCGCGACCGACGATATAAATTCCGTTTTCAACATCCTTGATAATGTCATCTGCCGACAGGTCCTGCTGGTTAGGACGCAACGAAACATTGGGCATGCGCTGGAACTGCACATCGGACCAGCTTTGCGAATAACAGCAGCCATGCGATTCTTTTTGATCGATGATGTGTACCTGGTCACGGATCGCCTGGTAGTTGACCAGGGTGCCATCCTTGACCAGATCCCACTCCTTGGTTTTGACACCTTCATCGTCATAACCAACATAGCCGAGCGAGTGTTTCTGGGTCTTGTCCGCAAACAGGTTGACGATATCGGAGCCGTAATTGAAGGTTCCGCTCCTCCATTTATCCAGTGTCGCAAAACTGGTGCCGGCGTAATTGGCTTCATAGCCGAGAACACGATCGAGTTCCAGTGGGTGTCCAACCGATTCGTGGATGGTCAGCATCAGGTGGTGTGGGTCCAGTACCAGGTCGTACTTGCCGGGTTCTACTGACCGCGCCTTGAGCTTGGCCTGTAACTGCTGTCCGGCATCTTTTGCATCCTGGACCATGTCATAGGAATAACGATAACCCACGTTGGCACCCTGGACCTTGATCTGTTCAGCCGGGTCACCGTCAAAGTATTCGAAGCCCATACCAACCGGGTTACCCAGGCCGGTACGTTGTTTGAAGCCAGTGGCACCAACCGCCGTGGCAAAAAACGGAGCCCAAAGACGGTGAACATCCTGATCGATGTAAGAGCCATCGGTTGAAGCGAAATATTTTTGTTCGTTGACCAGGAACAATACAGAGGTGATGTAATTGGCACCGTTATCCATGGCAGCATTGTTAACCTCCATCAACAGGTCAACTTTTTCCTGAATGGGTATTTCCATGGCGTTCTTGATGATCGGAGTCTTCCACGATACCTCGCCGACACCGGTGACCGGTGCGAGTTGTACCGGATCGGTCTGAAATTTGGAGTTGGCCTTGGCGACCGCCACTGCCCTCTGTGCGGTCAGTGCAATACTGTCAGGTGACATGTCTGAAGTGGCAGCAAAGCCCCATGTTCCATTTGCGATGACCCGCACACCAATACCTGCTGACTCGGTATTGACCACGTTACTTACCCGTTTTTCCTGTGCGGTTATGAACTGGTTAAGATACCGGCCAATGCGGACATCAGCATAAGTGGCGCCTTTTGATTTTGCCGCATTCAGTGCGATGTCCGACATGCTTTTCTTAAAAGCCACATCCAGCGGGTTTGCCGTTAACTCGGATGCTGAAATATAGCTGCCGGGCAGGGCGATCATCATTCCGCCCATGCCAAAACCGGTAAGTTCAATAAATTTCCGTCTGTCCATTCATCCTGCCTCTGCTTGTTGTAATGTAGGATTTCCTATCAAAAAACCTTAATGTCGGATGAGACGTAGTAAGCCTCTCAAACCGGTGTGTACTGTAACATCATAAAGTCTTCTGAAAATGCCATTGGCAGGATAATACTCCCTGGAGTGTGTTGACAGTGGAATAAGTCACGGACAGGTGCCGGTTGGTAAAGGGTTAAAGTCATTTTTTCACTCAATCACGATCATTGTTTCGTGTTTAAATGCCAGATCATTGTGGCGCTGTCAACCTGAGGTGGCCATTGAATGAAATTACACATGCGACACGAGAATTTGGGCATCCGGTAATGCGAAATGTACCCGTACAGGTCTGGCGATTGATGGTAGCGTATGCACTGATGATGGCCGGAACATCGCTGATGGTCCTGATAGCGGGGATCATCGGTACTCAGTTCGCCCCTTCTCCCGGGTTGGCTACCTTACCGGTCGCATTGACCATCGTCGGGTTGGCAATGTCGACACTCCCTACAGGCAGGCTGCAAAGCCGATACGGGCGCAGAAAGGTCTTTATCAGTTATGGTTTCATTGCGGTAGCGGCTGCAAATCTTGCAGCACTCAGCCTGGTTTATCAGAGTTTCGGTGGTTTTTGTCTGGCCGCGATTTTAATGGGTTGGTCAGCCGCAGCGGGACATCAGTACCGGTTTGCCGCGATGGAAAGCGTGCCGGTTGAATTGGCACCCAAAGCAACCTCGGTATTACTGTTTGGCGGCATACTTGCGGCCGTGGTCGGGCCAGAAATAGCCGTCCGGGGTCAACATTTGCTGGCTACGGAGTTTGCCGGTTCCTATCTTTTACTGGCAGGTGTTTATGCGTTGGGCATTGTTCTGATCAGTTTTTATCGGGAGACACGGGCCAGCAATGAACAACATGCGTTGAAAGGGCGTCCACTTTTGCAAATTATGCGCTCACCGGTGGTCATACTGGCTGTTGCGGCCTCTGCTGTAGGCTATGGGGTGATGAGTTTCGTCATGACGGCTGGCCCGATCAGTATGCATGAGCACGCCGGGCATGATATGCAGGCAACCAAATGGGTGCTGCAGTCTCATATTGCAGCCATGTATTTGCCCTCACTTATTTATCCCTGGCTGTTTAGCAAAATGGGTTATAAGGGAATGATGTGGGCGGGTGTGACTGCACTGTTGGTATGCCTGTTTATCGGTTCGATCAATACGGAGTTTATCCATTATTGGCTGACAATGGTCATTCTTGGTATTGGCTGGAATTTCCTTTTCCTGAGTGGCACTAATCTGCTGCGTTACGGGTATCGCGATGAAGAAAGATTCAAGGTGCAGTCTTTCAATGATTTCCTGGTGTTTTCAATCCAGGGTATTGCCAGTTTAAGCTCGGGCTGGTTCCTGTTTCACTGGGGTTGGCAAGGGGTGCTTTTTGCATCATTACCGCTGGTACTGGTTTTCGCACTCCTGGCCCTGTTCAGCACTGTTTTGAGGGCTCAATCTCAACCCGGTACACCGTCATAGGGGCCGAATATCAATCCGCCGCCGGTCTTCCGGTTCGTAAAGTGAGTCATCCATGACCTTCCAGGCGTATATTTCGATGCTTTCAAGACCGTCAGATGCCAAATGGACCTGTTTTGTGACTACAATATAAACAGTGAAACCAATTGCCGCTAAAAACGATCCTCAGGGCGCTATGAATAGCGCATTCCTCAATTTTGAGAGTCAGCCGGGTAGATTGATTGTCAATGTAAAGGGTAGCTGGGTATTTGATGAGGTTCTGGCCCTGGAGAATGCGACCGCAAGTGTGTTGCCGGAGACCGGGCAGTTAGTTGCTTTCCAGTGTGCCGGTCTGGAGGAGATCGATATCGCCGGTGCGTGGGTCCTTTATGATCGTACGGAGCAACTGGCCGTACTGGGGATAAAGTCGGAATTCACTGGTTTCAAAGCTGCTCATTTCAAGTTTTTACAGAACATTATCGATGCCGCAGCCATCCGTGATTATGAAGAGCCGCCTGAGTATCCCGTTCGCCCGAAGCGTATGAGAAAAGCCGTCGAAAACATTGGAAGCCATAGCGCGGCCGTTATAGAGGACCTGGGCGAGGTCGCTAGGTCCGTTTTGGAAGGTGCGCGCAGTCCATCATTGTTTATGGTGGGCGAAACTATCAAGCAGGTTTACCAGACCGGGGTGCAGGCTATTCCGGTCGTCATGGTGATCACTTTCCTGATAGGTATCGTTACGGTTCACCAGGCCGCTGGTCAACTGGAGAAGTTTGGCGCCACCGTGCTGGTGGTCGACCTGGTCAGCATATCGATTACCCGCGAAATGGGTGTGTTGCTGGCGGCGATTATGGTGGCCGGTCGTTCCGGTAGTGCCTTCGCTGCTGCCCTGGGGGTAATGAAACTGAACGAGGAGGTGGATGCCATGCGGGTCATGGGTCTCAACCCTTACCAAATGCTGGTCGTTCCGCGCATTCTCGGCCTGATGATTGCCTTGCCCATCCTGACGATTTTTGCGGACATTGCCGGTATCGCCGGTGGTGCCCTGATTGCTGTGGGTACCATGGGTATCAGTAGCTTGCAATTTGTAGAACGCGTTGCCTATGGCACCGACCTGACTGATTTTTACGTGGGATTAAGCAAGGCCCCTGTTTTCGCGCTATTGATTGCCTCAGTCGGTACCTTGCGCGGCATGCAGGTGAAGTCGTCAGCCGAAGAACTGGGTCTCAAAACCACCATGGCCGTGGTTCAGTCGATATTTATGATCATTGTCGCTGATGCCTTGTTTGCAATCCTGTTTACACGGATGGGTATCTGATGGAAACGATTATTTCGGTAAAAGACCTGGTGAACCGTTTTGGTAAGCAAGTTGTGCACGACGGGCTTTGCCTGGATATCCGCCGTGATGAAATCCTGGGTGTGGTAGGCGGGTCGGGTTCCGGGAAATCGGTGCTGATGCGCAGTATCCTCGGATTGCAGAGACCCACCAGTGGCACCATTACCGTGTTGGGACAAAAGATTGAGTATCACAAACCAGGACCAAGTCGATGCTGGGGTGTGCTGTTCCAGGCCGGCGCGCTGTTATCAGGCCTGACGGTCCAGGAGAATGTTGAGTTGCCGATTGCGCTGTATTCAGATATGCCACTGGAAACCCGTCATGAACTGGCCAGCCTGAAACTTTTGATGACGGGCCTGTCATTGTCGGTTGCAGACAAATATCCGTCGGAATTATCGGGTGGGATGCGTAAACGGGTTTCCCTGGCACGGGCACTGGCACTCGAGCCGAAGATATTGTTTCTCGATGAGCCCACTGCGGGGCTCGATCCGATTGCCGCGACCGAATTTGACGAATTGATCACTTACCTGCACGATAACCTTGACCTGACCATCATGATGATCACACATGATGTTGACAGCTTATTTGGTATCTGTAACCGGATTGCTGTGCTGGTAGATGGAGGTGTAGTTGTGGGAACACAGGATGAAGTGCTTGATTCCGATCATCCGTGGATCAGAAGCTATTTTGGTGTACCACGGGCACTAAGGGCTCGTCAGGCGAAAAGAAGGCCGGCATATGAATAATAAAAACTTCGCCGTGGGGGTTTTTGTTGCCGTGGCAATCATCGCGTTTGTTGCCGCCACCCTGTGGTTGACGGGAAAGCAGGGTTCTGAACCGACAGTTAACTATTCAATGTTTTTTGAGAAGGATGTCGGTGGTCTGATGCTGGGTGGGCCCGTGTTCTACCTGGGGGTTGAAGTTGGCACCGTAACTTCAATGAACATTGTGCCGGGCAAAATCATGCGGGTTCGAGTTGATGCCAGGGTTTTAAGCTCCGCGCCGATTGATGGTGGTACCTATGCCAGCCTTGCTTTCCAGGGTATTACGGGTGTGGCTGTCATCAAGCTATACGCTGATCCGGGTGTGCATGAGCGCTTACAAATTTCCAAAGACAGTAAGTATCCTGTGATCGCAGTACGTGATACCGGTTTCAGCGCGCTGCTGTCGAGAGCGCCTGCCATAATCGAAAAACTGGATTCGGTACTGGTGCAGATCAACCAGGTTCTTGGCGAGGAAAACCGTGTACTTGTGAGCGGTATGCTCGAGGATTTTGCTGGTGTTACCAATGAGTTGGCTTCACAAAAGGAAACCATCGGCGAGATCCCCGGGTTACTCAAAACTTCCCTGGAGCAAATTGACAGCAGTCTTATGCAGCTCAAATCAATGGCGGTCAAGATGGAGCCGGGATTGACGTCCACCGTCGCAAATCTCGAACAAATGACAGAGAAGCTGGCGAAGATGAGCGCACGAATGGAACAGTGGACGGCCACCAATGATGCGGACGTAAACACGTTTATGGCTGATGGGCTTGGCGAGGTACCGGTGTTGGTGGCAGAGGCGCAAATTACGCTGAGGGAGGTCCGGAAACTCGTCAAGGAGTTACGTGAAGACCCGTCAGCACTGATCTATAAGCCCAATGAGCGAACCAAAGAAGTGGAGAAATAGAGCGTGATGAATATTTCAAGGGTTTCTATCGTTTGTTGCCTCTCAACCGTGATGCTGCTCAGCGGCGCATGTTCCGGACTCAATCAGAGCAGCAAGCCCGCGATTTCAAAATGGTGGCTTGAGCCCTACGTGGCCACATCACCTCTTGTATCCGCTGATCAGCCAGTCTCAGTCGCGCTTTCCATCACCGTTGTGCCCGGGCTGGATACCGACAGGATATTGACACTTTCCGACGATGCCGAACTGGGTCAGTTTGCTTCTGCGCGGTGGGCGGATCACCTGCCCGAATTACTCAAATCCCTCATCGAGCGTTCTTTGCAGGGCACGGGGCGGTTTGAAACTGTGCCTGAAAGCGCGGCCTCGAGACCGGGGAACTGTTTGCTTGAATTGGAGTTTCGCGAGTTTTTTGCTGACATCGGTGCTGATGGAAGAACTTCGGACGTCCGTATCGCAACCCACGGTAGTTTTAGTTGCGGGTCCGGCCGGCCATTTGTTTTTCAATCAAATGTGACAAAAGTTGTAGCCGATGATCGCATGAATGTCATTGTTGCCGCATTCCAGCAAGCCATGGATCAGTTAACACAAGAAATAATTAGTAAAATAAATTAAAACATATAGATAAAGAATATATCTAATGCATTTTATTATTTTTAGGCGCGGTGAAAAATCACTATTGATCGCTCGGGCAAACGGTCTATGACCGACGGTGTCTACGGCCTAGCCAACTACCCGCAAGGATGGATAGTAAAGCCATAGTCCAGACAACAACGGCACCGGTCGGCAGATCCGATATTGCTGAAAGTATAATTCCGGCTATAAAGGCCAGCCCGCCTAAAAAGTAGCCCGTCCACAGACGCTGCATGCCCTGTAACCGTTGAGTCGCGAGTGCAGGAATGATCAGGCTGGCAAACACCAGGTAAACACCAACGAACTGAACGGACGCGGTCACAGTAAAGGCGAAGATGACGTAGAAACCCTTGTGTCCCATTTGTTTATGCCATTTGAACCAAACGGTCAGCAATACGGCATAAAGCAAGGCCATGGGTACAAGCGAGGACCAGGTTGACCAGAGAATCTGTCCAACCAGCAGGTCTTTCATATGTTGCGCACCATGCGGGTTTCCGGCCAATAACAGAATGCTGCCGGTTGCGGCCAATACAAAAAGGATACCGATCAGAGGTTCCTGTGAGTTTGGCCAGCGCTTTTCGGTCCAGCTCAGACCTGCCGATGCCAGTAAGGCGGCAGTTACGGCGGATATCTGTACTGCCCACAAGTGCTCCTCCCAACCCATTACACCGGCTGCCAGAACACCCAGGCCGGCAATTTGGGCAATGGCCAGGTCGATAAAAATGATTCCGCGCTTGAGAACCTCCTGGCCCAGAGGTACGTGGGTACTCAGTACCAGAAACCCGGCAAATACGGCAGGTCCGAGTATGGTCCAGTTGAGAGACTCCACTTTATAAATTCCCGGCGGTCAATAAGCGATTGATAATATCATCGAACCATGTGAACAGATTAGTGGCCTGGTCAGTTCCTCCGACGGTCAAAGGCAGCAATACAGCCGGTATACCGGTACGCTCGGATAACCAGTCAGATGCTTTCTCACTTTGGAAGGGCGCACGAATGATAAAGTCAGCGCCCTTGTTCTCAAATCGTTCCAGCAGGCTGCCAAGATGGCTGGCGGTGGGTGGTATACCTGACACGGCCTCGAGAGTTGCAACCTCGACGAGCCCGAGCCAGGCCTCGAGGTATATCCACGACTTGTGATGGGCGATGACCCGCTTGCCTTGTATTACTTCAGCACGTTGCTCCCAGCCCTCCATTGCGACGGTCCAGCGTTGACGGAAATCTGACAGGTTCTGCTGATAGGTTTCTGCATTGTCCGCATCAAGTAACACCATGCGGTCAGTCATGGCATCAGCCACCAGCAGGATGTTGTGCGGGTTGGTCTGGATGTGCGGATTGCCTTGCGGGTGGACATCACCTTGTGAACGGTCATTGTCGAGGGTTACATCCAACCTGATGACATACTCACTGGCTTCCAGAAATCCAGGGCTGCCGGGTAAGACATCGGGGTTGTTACCTTTTCTCAACAGCATCGGCAACCAGCCAATTTCGAGTTGTGCACCGCTACACACGATCAGGTCGGCCCGCCGCACCTTTGAGATAAGGCTGGGTCTTGCCTGTATGTAATGGGGGTCTTGCAAGGCGTTGGTTGCACTACTGACCTTGATCTTTTCCCCGCCAATCTCCGATGCCAGCGCTGCCCATTCCGGTTCACAGGCCAACACTTCAAGATCTGCATGGGCTACAAACGGCGCACAAAGTAGCAGGATCATAAAGATTAAGTTTCTCATAGTTTTCCTCCTAGAATGAATGCGCACCGTGGGCACCAATACTGAAAATATATTGCAGTCCCCATTGCCTGTCATCGGGAAATCCTGCCTTGTCGTGGGTGTACTGAAGCCGCAAACGACTGAATTCGCTGTTGGACCAGTCCGCCATGACACTGAAGCGGCGTGGGTCATCGGCCGATGGCATCAAAGGCGTACCGGCGTAGGCCTGTCCGGGATTATCCGAGGACAGGAGGTCATAACGCAGACCGATACGCCAACGGGGGAAAGGCTGGTAAACAGTTTGTAAATACCAGCCTTGCTGATCATTGTCGTAAGGCAGTGGATCAGTACCCGGTAAGGTGTAACCCCCGTCCTCGTTGCGCCACATGTATTCAGCCTGGAAAATAAAGTTTCGCTGTTTGTTATTGCCATTGGGTGCCCACTTCCAGACGAATTCCGCCATCCAAAGGTCGGTTTGCCCGGTAAAAAAGAGCGGGTCATCTTCATTGCCTGATGCCCGTTCCTCCGCGTCAGCCTGGAGGTAGGAGAAACCGGCCTGCCAACTGTTGCTGAAGCCGACATCACCGCCACTGCGCAGATGCAGGGCATAACTACCAACACCGGAGTTGGCCGAGCCACCTGCCGGATATTTATCACCCCGTGTAACTTCCGCACCCAGTTCAAGGTAGAGATCAGTGGGTGCAAGCCAACGTAACTGCAGACCGTCATCGAGGTATTGGCCGCCCAGGAACGTCTGGTAAACCAGGGGTTGGTCGGCAAAGTCCCAGCTATGTGCATGCTTGTCATTCAGATAACCGATATTGGAATAAAATCTACCCATACGTAGTGACAGCCCTGCCGGCAAAGTCATGGTCTCAATCCAGGCCTCCTCGAGTTCAACGACCACGTCACCGTCTTCGATTGCAATAGGTACTGTCAGCCAGGCCGTAAATTTGTCATCAACGTTGGCCGAGATATTGATTTCGGTCTCTCCGAGCGCCAGGCCCTCAGGCAGGGGGCCTGCTTCACCACCGAGCGGAAACCCGGGGATTTCATAGTCGTCAGGGTCGTTGCTATAACTCCAGGCCTGCCCCTGAAAAATTACACCGATCGCGGGGTTTGAAGCGTTGTTGCCACCGTCTGAAATCGGTTCTGCATACGGATCAGGCTGCCACGTATCAGCTGGTTTCGTCTCCTGACTTTCCGCTTGCACGGTAGTGGTCTTTTGACTGGTGGCTCTTTTTTCCGCCTCATCCAATCGATTTTCCAGTTGCGCGATGCGCAATTCATAGTCGGCACGCATTTGTGCCAATTCCGCCCGCAGGGCGTCTATCTCAGTTTCGTTTTGTGCCCAAGCTGGTGCTGTACTACTAATCAGGCATACCCATAAAATACCAAGAACCGGGGTGCGCATTGCGTGTCTCCATCATCACTTTAATTAAACCATCCGTCCTCATCACAAAGGTGGAAATTTTGAAAGTAAAACTCAGGCAGAGCAGGGGGGAGCTCGGCTTTGATGGATCTGCAAAATGGCCGGTAGAAAGGAGGCTGGGGCTTGTGCCTGTTTTAAAGCAAGTGAGCTCGATGTGACAAAGATTTCACCGGGTGCATGGGTGATGGCCGTGTCGGTACCACCGGGATGAACGCACAGAGAACATAAACCGGAGTCGGCAGGGGAATGGCTTGCAAAGTGCGCGCTGAAAGCCACATTGCTGCTAGCCAACAAAAGAACCAACAAGAGGCTCAGAAGCTTTTTTGTGCAACGCCAATACGGGAGCGCTTTCAAATCAAAAATCATCCATCAAGCAGGGCTCGAATTAGTTAAGTTCATGAAACGTCATGTTATACGACAAAAAGAAGTATGTCATTGACCATATGCTGACCAGCCTCAACTCTCTTCATTTAAATTTCCTGACCCACATCATGCAATGTGCCTGAAGGGTGGAATTTGCATCGTAGTCATTCTACCTGGCATGCTAAAATTCTCAACAGTTCCAGTGCTTAGTCCGATCGGGTTTCACGGTATGAAAATTAAAGTAAACGACCTTAGTCAGCACCATTCTGTCTTTAGCCAGTACATGGCTGAAATCAGGGATGTGACGGTACAAAATGACAGCCTGAGGTTCCGGCGCAACCTTGAACGGTTGGGTGAGATCATGGCATATGAGATCAGTAAGACACTGGTCTATGAAACACGGTCTGTGACCACCCCACTGGGAATATCAGAGTGTAATGTACTGGTGACGCACCCGGTACTGGCCACCATTTTGCGCGCCGGTTTACCGCTTCACCAGGGGTTTCTGAACTATTTTGACCGGGCAGAAAATACCTTTGTGTCCGCTTACCGGATTCACCATAACGATGACGATGCATTTGATGTGGAAGTCGAATATCTCGCCAGTCCCGATCTTGAAGGTAAGACTGTCATCCTGTGTGATCCGATGTTGGCCACCGGTTCTTCAATGTTACTTGCCTACAAGGCATTACTGGAAAGAGGAACACCGTCACATACCCATGTAGCGACGGTGATTGCCTCTGAACAGGGTGTCGGTTTTGTGCAGCAGAACATGCCCCGTGAAACGACCATTTGGACTGGTGCAGTGGACAAGGAGCTGACGCCAAGGTCTTACATTGTTCCCGGTCTTGGCGATGCGGGCGATCTCGCCTACGGGAGCAAGCAGTAAGTTGAGTTAGATGCATGCAGACGCACGCAGGTACAACATTCATACAGAATAGGAAGTTTCTGAAGCATGATGAATGCCTTTGACCGGATAGTAAAATCCACTCTGGGTGGTGGTATTCCAATAACGATACTGCTTCTGGCGATTGTGGCCGGTATCACCGCCCTGCAATTTACCCCGCGTGAGGAAGAGCCCCAGATCGTCGTACCCATGGTAGATGTACTGATCGAGGTACCGGGGCTCAGTGCCGGGCAGGTCGAGCAACAGGTCGCCATACCCGTAGAGAAATTGTTGGCCCAGATTCCGGGTGTCGAACACGTCTATTCGACTTCCACTCCCGGCGGCGCGTCTGTGACACTGGCATTCTACGTGGGTGAAGATCGCGAGATTTCCATACTTAACACGTATAACAAACTCTATGCCAACCAGGATAAGGTGCCCGGGGTGGTATCGCGCTGGATGCTGCGTCCCATTGAAGTCGATGATGTGCCTGTTATGTTGCTGGCCCTGTGGAGTGACACACCGGACCGCTATGGTAGTTTTGAACTCCGACGACTGGCTGAAGAAGTATCGACTTACTTGCAGGGAATCGATGAAACCAGCGAGGTCAATGTTGTGGGTGGCAGGCCACGCACGATAAGAATTCTGATCGATCCGGAGAGTATGGGTGCGCGTAAGACAACGGCAGCGGATATTTTTAATGCGCTGCAAATTTCCAATGTTCTACAGGCGATTGATCAATGGGCCTTCAACAATGAATCCATTGTCCTGGAAAGTGGTGATTTTGTTCGCAGCGTCGATGAGCTCAATTCTTTCGTGGTCAATATCATTGACGGTGTCCCGGTATACCTTGGCGATATAGCAGAAATTGTCGATGGGCCTGCCGAGCCCGACCAGTACACCTGGATTGACTTTGCACCCGGTCACCCGTTTTTCAAAGTGTCCAATGCCGCCTATCCGATGGTCAGCATCAGCGTTGCCAAGCAAAGAGGCAGTAATGCAGTGTCGGTGGCGGAAAATGTCCTCCAGCTGATGGCAAGGCTTAAACGCGAAGTACTGCCGGATGAAATTCATCTTGAGGTTATACGGGATTACGGTAAAACAGCCGATGAAAAGGTAAACAACCTGACGTCGAGCCTGGGATTTGCGATATTTACAGTGGTGGTCTTTATCGGTGTATTTCTTGGGTGGCGGCCGGCGCTGGTGGTCGGGTTGGCAGTGCCGATCTGTTATGGGGTGTCACTCGCACTGGGCCTGGCTTTTGGTTATAGCATCAATCGTGTGACCCTGTTTGCGCTGATTCTGTCACTGGGTCTTTTGGTCGATGACCCGATTACCGGTGTTGATAATATCTCACGCTTTATCAGCACTGCCGGTGGTGACCTCAAAGACCGCATAGTGGCCGCGATGGCGGAAATTCGCGTGCCGTTACTCATGTCGACAGTCACCATTGTGCTGGCCTTTATTCCCCTGGCTTTTATTACTGGCATGATGGGGCCATACATGGCACCCATGGCGTTCAACGTCCCGGTCAGCGTGATAACCAGTACCGTCGTGGCGTTTCTGGTGACACCATGGCTTGCCAGTCGCCTGTTGAAAGAAGGCACGGGAATAGATGCCAGGGTAGGTGAGTCCGGCACCGTCAAGCCCGGTGTATATCAGCGTCTAATCGGACCTTTGCTGAATGACCGGCGCAAAGCAAAAGCGGTATTGTGGTTTGTCGGCGTCCTGTTTTTAGCTGTTGCCATGCTGCCGGTATTCCGGCTTGTACCTTTAAAGCTTTTGCCATTCGATAATAAAAATGAAATACAGATCGTGATTGACATGCCGGAAAGCAGTAGCCTGGAGCATACCGCGGCTGTTGCCAGACAGGTTTCGGCAAAAATCAGCCTGTTACCCGAGATCAGGGCGATCGCGGCCTATGTAGGAACATCATCACCGATTGATTTCAATGGCATGGTCAGACGCTATTACCAACGCACGGGAGCTCACATGGCCGATTTGCGTGTAACCCTGGTTGACAAGAGATTGCGTGAGCACCAATCCCATGCGGTGGTCTTGCGTCTGCGGCAGCTTCTCAATCCCATCAATGTTGACGGTATCAGCATCAAGGTGGTTGAAGTACCGCCGGGACCGCCGGTAATGAGCACCCTGGTGGCCGAGGTCTATGGTGAATGGCTGACGCCTTACAGTCTGCAACAGGAAGCAGCGCAGACCCTGATGGCACGCCTTGAGCGAGAGCCATACGTTGTTGAGATAGATTCGACCGTGCAGGCCCCACAGCAACGGCTGCGTTTTATAACGGACAAGCAGAAAGCCGCTTTATCCGGTATTGCGACAGACGATATCAACAACACATTGTTGATGGCCAACCGTGGCTACCAGGCCGGTTATCTGCAGCTTCCAAGGGAGTCGGTGCCTTTACCCATAGAAATGCGACTTGCCTTGCCCGAGCGGGTCAGTATTAATGACTTTGAAAGGCTACAGGTAAAAGGCCGGCCCGGTATCGTGCAGCAAAGTTCGGCACAGGGCCTGGACAGTGCGCCACAGCCACTGGTCTCCATTGGTGAACTGGGGCATTTTGAGCAGGGCATTGTAGATCAACCCATCCATCGAAAGGACCTTCGACCTGTGGTTTATGTCACGGCAGAAGTGTCCGGACGCACGCCGGCCGAGGTGATTGCCGACGTCAGTGCTGATCTTGGTACACAGCAGCAGGATGGCAAAGACTGGCGTATGCGAAGTTTCATCGACAGCGGCGGGCGGGATGCCTGGAATATTCAGGAGGACATTACAATTTCCTGGACTGGTGAGGGTGAATGGAAAATTACACTCGATGTATTCCGTGATATGGGCCTGGCTTTTGTTTTTGCGTTAATTGCGATTTTTGTAGTGCTGCGTTTTCAGACAGCATCAACCACACTGTCCTTGATCATCATGTCGGCCATTCCGTTGACCATTATTGGTATTTTCCCGGGGTTCTGGTTGTTGAATATGGTTGGGGAACGGGAGATTGCGGGTGCGCCGGATCCGGTTTTGTTTACTGCAACCGCCATGATAGGAATGATCGCTTTGGCCGGTATTGTTGTGCGAAATTCACTAATTCTAGTGGAGTTTATCGACCAGTCTTTGGCCAGGGGGCTGGCTTTAAAAGAAGCGCTTCTGCAGGCCGGATCGGTCAGGATGCGACCGGTGCTGCTGACTGCAGGAACCACGTTGCTTGGAAACCTGATTATAACGCTGGACCCGGTATTCAGCGGTCTGGCGCTGGCCATTATGTTTGGTATTGTTGCCTCGACATTGTTTACCTTAGTGGTCATTCCGGTGGTTTATCTGTTAGTTTTTGAGCGATCTGAAAAGGACAGGATCAGGCTATGAAGAAGATAATGTTGCCAGTGCTGGCGATAGTTGCCCTATTTCTGATGATTGCATGGATGGCAGGGTTGTTTGTTAACAAAATTGAGCCGGGTACGGCTGCCATTGAACGGGCCCCTACAGATAATGCCATTGCTGCTGAAGCTGCAGAGGTATCAATCATCGAGAAAGTACCTGCGTCAGTTGAGGCCGCGCAGGCGACTTTGATATCGTCCAGATTGCTGGCACGTATTGTAGCGGTCAGGGTCCGCGCAGGTGACAGTGTGAGCAAGGGAGACATGTTACTGCACTTGGAGAACTCGGATATCAGGGCGCAGGTACAACAGGCGGAGGCCATAATAAGTGCAAACACAGCCCGTTTAAATGAGGCCACCCAAAACCTCGGACGTGTGAAGGAGTTACAGGCAGGTGGTGTGATGTCCGTAGCTGACCTCGATAAGGCACAGGCTATTCATGATGCACTGGTTGCGGATCTGGCGGGTGCCAGGCAGGCACTGGAAGAAGCGAAGACCGCAATGACATATACATCCATACTGGCGCCATTTGACGGTCGTGTAGTTGACCGGTTTGCCGAACCGGGGGACACCGCTCAGCCCGGTATGAAGCTCTTGGCGCTCTACAACCCGCTGAGCTTGCGGGTCGAGGCCCAGGTTCGGGAGGAAGTGGCACTGGGTCTGGAGGTTGGTCAGGCTTTGCGGGTTGAATTTCCTTCGTTGCAAAAAGTCGTTGATGCCGTCATCGAAGAGCGTGTTCCAGCCGCTGATCCGGGTTCACGGAGTTTCCTCGTCAAAGCAGGTGTCGCATTTAACACAAGTCTTTTGCCTGGAATGTATGCCAGGCTCCTTATTCCAGTCGGCAGAGGAACCCAATTACTCATCCCGGCAGACCGTGTCGTACATGTGGGTCAGTTAGATCTTGTCTGGGTCTACCAGGACGGACAGAGTTACCGCCGGTTTGTCCGTATTGGTCGGGTAAAAGAAAATGGCCAGGTTGAAATTCTTGCTGGTCTGTCAGAAGGTGAATTGGTGCTGCCGTTACCATGATGTCAATAAAAAGAGGGATGGTGTAAAAAGAGGCTGTCACGACAAACACGGTTCGTTGTATCCTGATGGGAATCATGGCGGGAGTATTCAATGAAACCAACTTGTCGACAACTACTGACAGGTCTGTTACTGATTTTTTGCAGCACGCTGTTCGCAGCGGACGATGTTTCCGATATCGATAATTATCTTCAATACGACCCGGATTTGTCGAGCTCAGGCCAACCCAGCGCCGCACAATTCAAAGCGCTTTCGGCGGCCGGTTTCGAGCGTGTGGTCTATCTTGCGTTCACTGATAACAAAACGGCTATTGAATCCGAAGACCGCGTGGTGAAGACGTTGGGTATGGAATACCTGCATGTTCCGGTGGACTTCGACCGCCCGAGGCTGGACGATTTTGAGGGCCTTTCTGCGGTTTTAAACCGGGATAAAAACATTCGTACACTTGTCCATTGTCAGATCAACCTGCGCGCATCCGCGTTCAGCTTTTTGTACCGGGTAATCTATGGCGGTGTGCCGATGCTGGATGCAAAGTCAGATCTCGACGAGATCTGGCAACCCGACAAAACCTGGTACGGGTTTATAGTGAACGTATTGAGTAAACACGGCCTGTCCCATGAGTGTGACGGTTGTGACTGGGGCAGCAACGAATTCAGGGACTAACTCCCCACTGCGCTCAATGAACCCACAAACTTCTCAAGCTTCCTATCCGTTCGGGCTGGTACTGTTCGCGTTATTGCTTGCGATTTACAAAGCCGCAGTCCTGACCACTGAGATGGGTGCGGACTGGTACCGGTTCGTGACTTTACTTGGTCTGGATGCATTTTTTCTTACGCTGCTTTCGCTACTCGCCTTGTTGCAGTTGTTCACCAGGCTCACATGGTTGCGCATCGTTGCCTGGGCGACTCTGGCGTTTTTAGCGGTTTATTACCTTGTGGACAGCTTTGTTCTTCTTGCTCTCGACGAGCATGCAAGCCTGTTTGAAATCGGTCGCTATGCGCCGGAGTGGAGTGTCGTCCTGAGTTTTTTTGATACAAGCGCATACGTGGCAATCGGGTTTTTACTGGTCGCGATGTTTATCAGTCTAAAGTCCACAAAGGCAGTAAACAGGCTCGGTTTCGTTATGCTTGCATCCACGCTTCTGCTGGCGGTTCTGAGTGCTGTTTCTGCACCACGGACTTTAAGGACATACGCAATGTTTGATCCGCAAAGTCTATTGGAAGGAATGGCTCCACAAA
>Ga0316197_10000781_pt1 | contig 22402 bp, 17 predicted proteins | sample OudBiesiAoxic_MG_FD_204939 | JGI IMG/M metagenome (GOLD analysis project Ga0316197, IMG submission 204939) | Coastal sediment microbial communities from Oude Bieten Haven, Netherlands - site A oxic | ecosystem: Environmental > Aquatic > Marine > Coastal > Sediment | place: Netherlands... | reverse complement strand
GCCTCTTCTAAAAAGAGCGCATCTTGTTCAGTTAGTTGGCAATGTTCTGCAATTTCTTGTGTAGACAAATTATGGTTTAATTTTGATTGACGCTGAAGCTGTTTCTGTCTTGCCTTTAATACCCTCTCTTTAATTTTTGCAGTTGTCTCGCCATTTTTTTTAGTACCTGTTTGTGAGCTTGCCAACATTCCTTTAGGCAGTAATGGCACCATAATTGATAATGAAAAACGATCTAAAAAAGGTCCAGAGAGCCTTCCTAAATAACGTAAAACTTGATCTGGTGTGCTACGCCTTAACTCTCCGCTTATATGACCACATGGACTGGGGTTCATTGCACCAATTAATTGAAAATCAGCGGGAAAAGTAACTTGGTTTGCTGCTCGAGATATTGTCACTTTTTTAGTTTCTAAAGGTTGGCGTAAGCTATCGAGTACAGAGCGAGGAAACTCAGGAAGTTCATCTAAAAAAAGAACACCGCGATGTGAAAGCGATATTTCGCCAGGCTTAGGTTTACCTCCACCTCCAACTAATGCGACCGACGATGCTGAATGGTGTGGGCTTCGGTAAGGAGGTTGAAACCAATCATTTCGTTGTTTACCACAAACAGAATAAATAGCGGCAGTTTGTAGTGCATGTTCCTCACAAAGTGTGGGTAATAGCCCCATAAAACGTTCAGCTAACATGCTTTTACCTGTCCCAGGAGGGCCAACGAGAAGCGTATTATGACCACCAGCAGCGGCGATTTCTAATACTCTTTTAGCTTGCTCTTGCCCTAATACGTCACACATGTCTGGTGCATTTTTTACTTTTGTTTTTACTTTCGCTTGCGCACTAGGCAGTTCTTTAAGATTTTGAAAAAAAGCACAAACATCAATTAGATTGCTTGCCACATAAGATTGAACGTTTGTTAGCGCCGTCTCATGCTGATTTTCAGGGCAAACAATCACAGCTCTATTTTCTGATTTAGCAGCTAATACGCAGGGTATAACACCATCAACAGGGCGTAAATCTCCCGCCAGTGTTAACTCAGCAAAACACTCTATCTGCTTAATTTTATTCTCTGAAAGTTGTTCAGATGCAACAAGGATGGCAAGTGCAATAGCAAGATCAAAACGCCCCCCTTCTTTTGCAAGGTTCGCAGGCGCTAGATTGACGGTAATTTTTTTATTAAATGGAAACTTAAAATTGCTATTAGTAATTGCACTGCGAACACGCTCTTTGGCTTCTTTCACTGAGGTTTCAGGCAATCCGACTAACAAAAAACTGGGTAGCCCCGTGCTCAAGTGGACCTCAACTAATACCTCAGGGGCATCGACACCAGAAAGTGCACGACAATACAGAGAAGCTAATGCCATCAAAAATCCTTACTCAATGATAAATACAAAGTGATAACCTTAATTGAGTATAGGACCTCTTAAAAATTTTAGATCATCAACAAAAACATCAAAAGAAAGCGCAAAATGTGACATTTATTGAAAAAGTAAGCCATTTTTGCTATAAAGGCACACTTTTAAAAAATGAAGATGCCATTGACGATATCCGTTACCACTCACAAATTAACCATTCAACATGCTCTTTTAAGATAAACAGACTCTCGACAGAGTAGTGAAGATTTAACGGATATAAATCAATCGCCAACCACTTCAATAAATTCAGGAAGAAAATAATGAATGGCGCCAACTTTGTTGTTCAAGCATTGAAACAACATAATATTAGTCAAGTCTTTGGCTACCCGGGCGGAGCAATAATGCCCCTTTATGACGCTCTCTATGATGGGGGGGTTGACCACCTTCTTTGCCGCCATGAACAAGGCGCGGTAATGGCTGCCATTGGTTACGCACGCTCAACAGGTAATGTCGGGGTTTGTATTGCGACATCAGGCCCTGGAGCGACCAATCTAATTACAGGTCTTGCCGATGCGATGATGGATTCTGTACCTGTTGTAGCGATTACCGGTCAAGTTGCAAGCAATCTCATTGGTACCGACGCCTTTCAAGAGATTGATGTACTTGGTCTGTCACTCGCTTGTACCAAGCATAGCTTTATGGTGCAAAGCGCAGATCAATTGGGCCCTATTATTGAACAAGCCTTTGAACTTGCTTCTTCGGGAAGACCAGGCCCAGTTTTAATTGATATTCCTAAAGACATTCAGCTTGGTGATGCCGTTAACTTCGCATCTATCTGCAAAGCGCCGATAACTGAAAACGTTGATCAAAAAACCATTAACAAAGCGCTAGCAATGATCAGCAATGCACAAAAACCACTGCTCTATGTTGGTGGTGGTGTTGGCATGGCAAAAGCGATTGCACCACTTCGCAAATTCATTAACATCACTAAAATCCCTAGTGTTTGTACCCTGAAAGGGATTGGCGCGATTGAACATGATTCAGACTATTTTTTAGGTATGGTAGGCATGCATGGCAGTAAAGCATCAAATTTGGCTATTCAAGAGTGTGACCTGTTGATCGCCATTGGCGCACGCTTTGATGATCGCGTCACCGGCAAACTGGATGAGTTTGCCCCTCATGCAAAGGTAATTCACCTCGATATTGATGCGGCAGAAGTGGATAAGTTACGCACAGTGGAACTATCAATGACTGAAGACCTGAAGCAGATATTACCACTGCTTGAAGTTGAAACATCAATTCATGATTGGCAACAAAAAGCATTAACAATGAAAATTGATTTTGCCAACCGTTACGATCATCCTGGTGAGGCTATTTTCGCCCCAGCACTATTACGCCAGTTAGCACAGATGCAACCACGTGATACGGTTATCTGTACCGATGTAGGGCAACATCAGATGTGGGTTGCCCAGCATATGTTTGTCGACAGACCCGAAAACCATATCTCAAGCTCAGGTTTAGGTACCATGGGGTTTGGTATTCCAGCCGCGGTTGGTGCTAAAGTTGCACGTCCTGATGACATGGTCATTGCTGTTTCTGGTGACGGTTCATTTATGATGAATGTGCAAGAATTAGGCACCATCAAACGTAAAAAATTACCGGTTAAAATATTACTGATTGATAATCAACGTTTAGGTATGGTTCGACAATGGCAAAAGCTATTTTTTGATGGTCGTTATAGCGAAACTATTCTCACCGATAATCCCGACTTTGTGACACTCGCAAGTGCCTTTGATATTCCAGGGGAAACCATTTCGACCAAATCTCAAATACAAGGTGCATTAAAACGGCTACTTGAAAGTGAAGGTGCTTATCTACTTCACGTTTCAATATCTGAAGAGGAGAACGTTTGGCCACTCGTCCCCCCCGGTGCAGCTAATGATAAAATGATGGAGAGCCTACAATGAAATCGCAACTAACCATTGAAAGTCAAAATAGCCCAGAGCTTTTAGAGCGCCTATTACGTGTCGTGCGCCATCGCGGCTTTAATATGCAAACATTACAAGCAGAAACTACCAACAATGAACAGAACTTACACCTGAGCTTAACGGTATGTAGTGAGCGTGAGATTAGTTTACTCACTAAGCAGCTAGAAAAAATATTTGGGGTTACTAAAGTAAGCCTATTAGCCCAACAAGCGGTGATTAAAGCAAGTGCATAGGTTGTGAAAGCAGGTGTTATCTGGTTAAATCAGGTAACACTTTTAACTGCTGATAGCACAGCCCTGCAAGTGCTATCACTCAAATTAAAATCTAACTAATACAATTAAAGTTATCATTGAATAAATGCTCAGAACCAAGCTAATTTATCGTGACAATACAGCACCTTAAATAAAAGCCTGATGAGCAGTTACATTAAAATAAAGGAATTTATATGCCACAGTATCGTTCAAAAACATCTACTCACGGCCGTAACATGGCAGGTGCTCGTGCACTATGGCGCGCAACTGGCGTAAAAGATGATGATTTCGGTAAACCAATCATTGCCATCGCTAACTCATTTACACAATTTGTACCGGGACACGTTCACCTAAAAGATATGGGACAACTGGTTGCTGGCGCAGTTGAAGCGGCAGGTGGTATCGCAAAAGAATTTAACACTATCGCGATTGATGACGGTATCGCAATGGGTCACTCAGGCATGTTATACAGCCTACCATCTCGCGACCTCATTGCTGATTCGATTGAATATATGGTCAATGCACATTGTGCCGATGCGATTGTTTGTATCTCTAACTGTGACAAAATCACACCGGGAATGTTAATGGCGGCGCTACGCTTAAATATCCCTGTCATTTTTGTATCGGGTGGCCCAATGGAAGCGGGTAAAACCAAGCTTTCAGATCAAATCATCAAACTAGACTTAGTTGATGCAATGGTAATGGGGCCAGATAAAAATGTTTCCGATGAAGATCTTGCAAAAGTTGAGCGTAGTGCTTGCCCAACATGTGGCTCTTGTTCAGGTATGTTTACAGCAAACTCAATGAACTGTTTAACAGAAGCATTAGGTTTATCCCTACCAGGTAACGGCTCTATGCTCGCAACACACGCTGATCGCGAGCAACTATTCTTAGATGCAGGACGTCGCATTGTTGATATTACTAAGCGTCATTACGAGCAAGAAGATTATTCAGTATTACCGCGTTCAATTGCTTCTCGCGCTGCATTTGAAAATGCAATGGCATTGGATATCGCAATGGGTGGCTCAACGAACACTATTTTGCATCTATTAGCTTGTGCACAAGAAGCGGAGATGGACTTCACAGTCGAAGATATGGATAAGATGTCTCGCCGTATTCCTCAACTTTGTAAAGTTGCACCTTCAACACCTAAATATCACATGGAAGATGTGCATCGCGCCGGTGGTGTAATGGCTATTTTAGGTGAGTTAGATAGAGCAGGTTTATTAAACAGCGATATTCCAACGATTCTAAGCCCAACAATGAAAGAGCAATTAGCACATTACGATATCATGCAGACTAAAGATCAAGCGGTTATCGATTTCTATCGTGCAGGTCCTGCGGGCATTCGTACAGTAAAAGCATTTAGCCAATCTTGTCGTTGGGATACAGTGGATAATGACCGTGAAAATGGTTGTGTTCGTTCAATTGATAATGCATTCAGCACTGAAGGTGGTTTAGCCGTATTGTTTGGTAATATGGCCGTTGATGGCGCAGTGGTTAAAACCGCAGGTGTTGATGATGATAACCTTACATTTACTGGTCCAGCTAAAATCTACGAAAGCCAAGATGATGCTGTTGAAGCGATTCTAGGTGGAAAAGTAGTCTCGGGTGATGTGGTTGTTATTCGTTATGAAGGTCCACAGGGTGGTCCGGGTATGCAGGAAATGCTTTACCCAACGTCATACCTTAAATCAATGGGCTTAGGTAAAGAGTGTGCACTAATTACCGATGGTCGTTTCTCTGGCGGGACTTCTGGACTTTCAATTGGTCACGTATCTCCAGAAGCAGCAGCGGGCGGTGTGATTGGTTTAATCGAAAATGGTGACATTATCGATATCAACATTCCAACACGTGAAATGAACCTAAAAGTATCAGATGAAGTGTTGGCGGAGCGTCGCGTTAAGCAAGATGCTATCGGTTGGAAAGCCATAGGTCGTATTCGCCCTATTTCAGCAGCATTAAAAGTATATGCGTCAATGGCAACCTCTGCCGATAAAGGTGCTGTACGTGATATGAGTAAGCTTAAATAAGCTAGCTATCAGCTATCAGCTATCAGCTATCAGCTATCAGCTATCAGCTATCAGCTATCAGCTATCACATAATTAAAAGCCAGTGCTATTTATTTGGCACTGGCTTTTTTATTTCTATTTTTTTGCTATCTTAGTGGATGCTATATGCTAACAGCGAAGTTGGTTTTACTGACCGCTGACAGCTAAAGACTGAAAGCTATACTTTTGGTTTTTAAAACGTATACGCCAAACCTGCTGAAACAATCAATCCATTCTCATCATAAAAGGTAATATCTGAGTCTTTCTGGCTGTAACCTGCAATTAAGCTAAAGGTAACCGTTTTCCAGTTAAATGCTTCGGCGTAGCTATAAACAGAGAAAACACCTGCATTAATAGAATCTTGTTTGTTCTTAAAAATAGGATTTTTCTCTTTATAACTGCTAGTGCCAATATTAAACGTGGTGATAGAGGTATGGCGTCCGCTAAAGATAAGCAGTGCTAACTGAAAATTGTAATCGTCATAACTGATTGCATCGCCATCAGCAAGGCGCGTGGTATATTGTAATGTTGGTTTCAAGAATGCTTTGGTTTGCTGTAGATAGACAGGAAACATCGTTTCTATGGCAACCCGATGGTACTGACTGCTTCGCTGTAAACTTTGTAACTGTTGAGCATTCAAACCTCCATTTTCAGTCCAATTTATGCCACTTTGATCATTGTCGACTTTACTACGTGCATAAGCATATTTTAGCGATATCGGTCCACCAGCTATACGATCTAACTCAATACGTCCACCTTGAGCATTTTCATCAGTTATAACTCGTTTCTGTCCAACTAAAAAAGGGTCTTGCCAGGTATCATTAAATAAAGGCAACTCAGGAAAATAAGCCGCAGTGAGTTGACTGTTATCGGCAAATTTATGAATAACACCTAATTCATATTGAAACTGAGAGGTGGATATTTGATCTCGACTATTACCTAAAAAATACTGCGTTTTTAAGTCTTCAGTCGTATATTGCACACGTGCAAATGGGAAGCCAATGAAAGTACTGGTCGATTCAGCTTTACTATTAACATCGTCAATAATTTCATTTTCATCAGCAGTAGAAAGATTTGATTGGCTACCGACATAACCAGCATTGAGACTGATGGTAAATTCCCATCCCGCTTCGTTTGCTAACGGTTTAGCACTCAGAGGAGCAACTAACAAACTGCTTAATAGCAGCGTTGGAAAAAGATTTTTCATTTTTATCGTCCTTGATAGATCTAGGGTTTAACCCCAACACACTAAATATTAACAAATAACAGACAGTTTAAAAGGCTTGTTTAGAAACTATACGTGCTAGGGCAGTAATTAGATCACTGATAAAAAGGCATAAAAAAACCGCGACAAGCGCGGTTTTAAATAATATTCAATAAAGATTAATTATTATAGGCTGTTAGCTGTATCAACAACGTTCTTAACTGTGAAACCAAACATTTCAAATAGTTCTTCAGCAGGAGCAGACTCACCAAAGGTAGTCATACCAATAACTGCGCCGTTTAGGCCTACGTATTTGTACCAGTAATCAGCAATACCCGCTTCAACTGCAACACGTTTAGTCACAGCAGCTGGTAATACAGACTCTTTGTATTCTGCAGATTGTAATTCAAACTGCTCAGTACAAGGGATAGAAACAACACGTACCGCTTTACCCGATGCAGTTAATTCCGCAGCAGCTTGTACCGCAAGCTCAACTTCTGAACCTGTTGCGATAAGAATGATCTCAGCAGGTGTAGCTGAATCAATAAGAACATAACCACCTTTAGCAACGTCAGCTAATTGCTGTGCGTCACGAGCTTGTGGTTTAAGGTTTTGACGGCTAAAGATTAATGAGCTTGGCGCATCAACCGATTCAATCGCAAACTTCCAAGCAACAGCAGACTCAACACTATCACACGGACGCCATGTGTTCATGTTTGGCGTTAAACGTAAGCTAGCAATTTGCTCTACAGGTTGGTGAGTTGGACCATCTTCACCAAGACCGATTGAGTCATGCGTAAATACTTGAATTGAACGTTGCTTCATTAATGCAGACATACGAAGTGCGTTACGCGCGTATTCCATGAACATTAAGAAAGTAGCACCGTAAGGTACGAAACCTTTGTGCAGTGCGATACCGTTAATGATAGCGGCCATTGCAAATTCACGCACACCGTAATGGATGTAGTTACCAGATGCATCATCAGCAGTGATAGCTTTAGTTCCAGACCACATTGTTAAGTTAGATGGCGCTAAATCGGCAGAACCACCTAATAGCTCAGGTAACATTGCGCCATATGCTTCGATACAATTTTGTGATGCTTTACGTGTTGCGATGTTACCTTGGCTGTCTTGTAAGTCTGCAATGTAAGCAGAAGATTTAGCTTCCCAGTCAGCAGGTAATTCGTTGCTTACACGACGCTTGTATTCAGCAGCTAATTCAGGGTAAGCAGATGCGTATGCGGCAAATTTCTCATCCCAAGATTGCTCAGCTTGTTGACCTTGTGTTTTAGCATCCCAACCAGCATATACATGTTCAGGGATTTCAAAATCACCGTAGTTCCAACCTAATGCTTTACGTGTAGCAATGATTTCATCAGCACCTAGTGGAGCACCGTGACAGTCATGTGTACCTTGCTTAGCAGGAGAACCAAAACCGATGATTGTTTTACAACAGATCATGGTTGGTTTAATTGTTTCAGCACGTGCAGCGATGATTGCCGCTTTAATCTCTTCTGGGTTATGCCCATCAACAGAGATAACTTGCCAACCGTAAGACTCAAAACGCTTAGGTGTATCGTCAGTGAACCAACCTTCAACTTCACCATCGATAGAGATACCATTGTCATCCCAAAATGCGATTAGTTTACCAAGACCTAACGTGCCAGCTAGTGAACATGCTTCATGAGAGATACCTTCCATAAGACAGCCATCGCCTAAGAAAGTGTAAGTGTAGTGATCTACAATTTCATGATCTTTTTTATTGAAGTTCGCTGCTAGAGATTTTTCAGCAATCGCCATACCAATAGCATTAGTGATACCTTGACCTAGTGGGCCAGTCGTTGTTTCAATACCAGGTGCGTAACCAAATTCTGGGTGGCCTGGTGTTTTTGAATGTAGTTGGCGGAAGCTTTTAATATCATCAATTGAAAGATCGTAACCAGTCAGATGTAATAGAGAGTAGATAAGCATTGAACCATGGCCGTTAGAAAGGATAAAACGGTCACGATCTGCCCACTCAGGGTTGGTTGGATTATGCTTTAGAAAGTCTGTCCATAAGACCTGTGCGATGTCAGCCATCCCCATTGGCGCCCCTGGGTGACCTGAATTAGATTTCTGAATGGCATCCATGCTTAAAGCACGAATCGCGTTAGCTAACTCTTGACGAGATGGCATAAAACTCTCCTGATATGGTTATAGTTGGGTAATACAGCGATTGATGCGCGCGATTATCCCAAAGGTTAGGGGCAAGATGCAATGAAAAAGTCAAACTTTCCGCACAAATTTTAACAAAGTTATTATAAATAACACAGTACAGCCTATATTTAACAGATGTTAACAATATAAAGCTGTTTATGGCGCTCAAGGAGTTATACAAGAATGAGAAATCCGAGCTACAGCATCAGCAAATTATTACCACTGGTTTTAATCTGTAGCTCTGTAAGTGTAGTGGTTGTTTATTTTTTCCGATTTATCTCACTGAATCCGTTTTATCCTCAAGTAGCAGAAAAAAGTAACAACTTTGTGCCAGCCCTTCTCGCAATCCCCCTTTTTATCGGATTATTTTATCTGTTTGCTAAACATCTGAATTCAGGTTTACCACATATCGTTTTAGAGTTTCATATAGGCTCAGGAAAATTACCTATTTTAAATTTTATTTTCCAATTTTTAGGTGCATCGGTTGCGCTTTTATTTGGATTTGCGGTCGGTGCAATTGGCCCCGCAATACATATTGGTGCTGGCGCATCGAATTTAACAGCACAGCTTTTCAAAGTCCCTCCCTGTAGTCTTCGTGTATTAACGGCCTGTGGAGCAGCGGCCGCCATTACCATCATGTTAGACACGCCACTAATGGCAATTCTATTCACTTACGAAACTATCATTAGACAATTTCGTGGGCGCACTCTTGTTTTAGTCACAGCCTCAGCGTTGTTTGCACAATGGCTTGGGCATCAATACATAGGCAGCACCTCTTTTCAAATTAACCTTGAACAGTTTGAACTATCCATGGCTCTACTTGGTTTTTTATTATTATTTGGCTTAATATGTGGTTTGTTATCTGCCTCTTTTCTCAATTGCATTGATTTTTTAACACGTAAAATACGTTTAAATTATTGGAAAAAAATTACGCTTGCCGCACTATTTACTGCACTACTATCATGGTTATCACCAGAAAGTATTGGTTTAGGTTATCAACTGTTAGATAGGCTACTTTATGATCAACAGTTACCTTCTCTTTTAATGTTATGGTTTTTAATTCGATTTATCGGTTCTATCGCCGTTATTTCCCTCGCAATTCCTGGTGGGGCTTTAGGGCCGAGCCTAATTCTTGGTGCATTAACAGGTGCTATTTTTAGTCAGTTGTTATCAATAGAGGCAGGACAGTTATTTGTAGTTGTGGGAATGGGCGCATTTTTAGGAGCAGTCTTACGCGTACCATTAGCAGGTATGTTATTTGTATTAGAAGCAACCAATGAAATAACACTGATTATCCCCTGTATCATCGCTTCTTATGCGGCTTTTTACTTGCATAAGCGTTTGAGTACTTATAATAACTTAATTGAGTTATTACTGGTTCGACAAAAGATTATTCTACGCGATAGTCCTTCATTAAAGAAAAAGCGACTTACGTCGCCTTTGTAGATTAACCTTTTTCAATGTTAATAATTAAGACTGCTGCTCAACATATCCAGTTTCTTTATTAGGACCAAAAACAAACACGATGCCTTTATCAAATAAGATTTGCATGGTTTTATCAAAAAAGGTGATCGCATCATCTGTTGGCATATGCTTTAAGATAAGCTCAATGGCAATATCACAACTTTCACTATCTGGCATCGCTTTTAATAGTTCTCCTGACTCAACAAAATGTAAGTAGGTATTAATTTTTTCTTGCAGGGTAAAAAGGTGCACATTTTCATTATCCCAAACGAGCGGATCAACAATCGTTAGGAATACTCTTTTAGCTTCTTTATCTAAACCAATAGCATCGATGCTATCCGTATCTACTACACTCATCATTAACCTTTAATTTTATTTTGAATATTATTTTACTGCACCAGGCACTAATTGACGCCACATTGCCATACCGCCTTCGACACTGTAACAATCTTCATAGCCTTGCTCTGCTAAATATTGTGCAACGCCTTTACTGCTATTGCCATGGTAGCAAACAACAAACACAGGCGTTTCAAATTCTACGGTATCCGTAAACTCTTTTAATGTGTCATTGGTTAAATTAAAAGCTCCCTCAACATGATCCGCAGCAAATGTTTGCTCGTCGCGAGTATCCACTAAAACGGCCTCTTCGCTTTGCAAACGTTCGATTGTTTCTGCAATTTCTATCAGTTTAAATGTTGGCATTTCCTTTTCCTTAAAATTTAGCGCACAAAACCAAGTGGCTAATTTAACAAGAATTAACTATTTTTAGCAATTTTAGATTTGAACAATGTAAAAGTATTAGTGTTTTAGCTAGTTCACTCAGTATAATCATGGAGATTAATTATTCTGAAAAAGGAGTTAAGTTTGCTGATAATGACAGAGGCAAGAACTTTATTGCTAGCATCCAAGATGATTATTTAAATGTCGAGGTATGACTAAAAAATAGCACTATATATGTTAAAGAGGCTGCCAATCCTTATCTAAGCCAAATAAACAACACTAATTAACTCCCTAATATTCCCGAGAGGCTTAATGTTAAGTAAAAAATTACCAATTATGAGTTCTGCACTCATTTTTCTTTATTCCGTTACATTATTAATTTCAGGAAAAAGCTATGCATTCATTGCTGTTCCATTATGTATCGCATCTTTAGTCCTTCTACCTCATACATTAAAAAGTAAATTGCCCGCTGATTTTTATAAAATAGCATTTGCTTTAGCAGGTTATTTTTTGGTCACCGCGCTATCACTTTTTTTAATGGGGGGAAAACTCAGCAATTTAGATATGCCTAGCAGGACGTTGCTCATTCTTCCTGTATTTATTTTTCTATTAAAATACCCACCCAGAAGAGAATGGCTTTTCATGGGGATATTAATCGGCTCCATTTTAAGCGGTCTAATAGCTCTATATCACTCTCAAGCATTGAATATACGCGCATTCTATGGCTTTGATTATATGGTGATTCAATCCGGTAACATGGCAATGTCACTCGGCATTTTTTCACTCATCATTGCTGTTCAATATATCAAAGAAAAAAATAGAACCTTAATGATATTGGCAATGGCGGCTGCATTTTCAGGCATTATGGCAAGTTTGTTATCTGGTGCACGTGGCAGTTGGATAATCATGCCGATTGTTTTGGTTGGTTTATTAATCGCTAACCGACAAATGATATGCACTAAGATAGCCATACTGATAACCTTTTTGCTTATCAGCAGCAGCTTTCTCTCCTATAACATTGCCGAAAAACGTGTGCAGGAGTTTGTAACAGAGCTGTCAGAATTTACCGAACAACATCAGACTAACTCATCAACAGGCATTCGAATCGAACTTTGGAAAAGTGGTGTTTACAGTTTCCTTGAAAACCCGGTATTTGGAACAGGTTACCAAGAAAGGCGAGACCACAAACTACAACTAATAGAAAGAGGTTTAGTTGATCCCGTTGCGCTTATGTATAGTCGATTACATAACAGTTACCTTGAAGAATTATCTATAAAAGGTGCGATAGGTTTTGGTGCATTAATGCTGTTCTTTGTTGTCCCTCTGTTTCTATTTATAACCAGAGGCAATAGTAAAAAATGTGTTTTCACACAACTCGGTATTGCCCATATCATACTTGTAATGGGTTATTGCTTAACCCAAAATTATATAAATCACCATTCAGGAATGTTGCATTATCTAATGTATACCATCATATTTTATGCGATGCTTTATCAAAGAAAACGCTCTTTAGCCTCAGCAGAAAACCTAGGCAACAGTTAAAACACAAGATAATATAAAGCTTTCAGTTACCTTATTCTTTACTGCTAAGCTATTTAAAGCCTTCAGGGCGATACTATATTATGGCTGATTTAATATACGTTTCATTAATTGCGGATTAGATTTTTATTCTCATTTCAGATTTTTGCAATTTACTCAACTAATAAAAAATAGTGGTTAGTTTGCATAGATAATTTATTCAAAAGGTACCCCATGAATCTTTATATTTGCTCAACATTAAGACACTTACTTTTTAGTGTCTTAAAAGCTAAAAATGAGCCAAACCAAGAAAGTCATATTCTATTTTTTTATGATTATCAAGATATCGATATGAATATGTTAGATACAACCTGTCTTCCAGATCATATTAAATTAACGTTATTATCAAGAAAAGAGCTTACCCGAAAACTTAAACAATCCCTTAAAGGAAAACTTTATCTATTTCTGTCATTAAGAACGATTAACCTACCTGAATTATTAAAAAACAAACTTAAAATTTATATTTCTGGCTTCATTCCCGGGTTAAGCATAAGTAATAAAAAAATAGCTTTATTTGTATTTAATGAACGCAATAAGATGTCTCGTTTGTTTCGAACAATGGTTTCTGAATATGAGATGATTGAAGATGGTGTTGGTAATTACTTTAAAGTACCTACAGTGGGCACTCAAGGGATAGTTCGATTTTTACAAAATAAACCTACTCAATATTGGCTATTTGGTGAAGAAGCACGCTGTAAACGCATTTATGTTGTATCGCCAGAAAAGCTTCCAGAAGATATTCAACATAAAGCCGTCCAAATAGATTTCCTAAAAAACAAAAAAAATATAGCGCTTATAAATGGAGTTTTTAAATTTTCGCCCACCAAAAAGAACCCTAATAACTCAATGATTATTGCAACGATGCCAACAGGTTCAGCCTTATTTAATAAACTGAAAAACAAACAATTTTTGTTTCAATTGAATCAGCATTTTATTGATTTTGCAGATGAGCATGACATCGCAGTAAGCATTAAAACACACCCTAGCGAATCGATTAAAGATTATGATAAATATTTTCCAAATATTAATTTTTTACCCTCAAAGTTGCCACTTGAGCTATTTATCTTAAATGCAGAAAAATCACCGACAATTATATCTATTGCTTCATCGGCTGGAATCGGTTTTGAAGACTATTGTAGACGTATAACCCTCATTCCTGAAAGTAGTTTAGAGGGTTTTGTTGATATCATTTTATCTTGGGAAAATAATGAAGATAAATTAAAAGAAACTGTAATCCGATCTTTAACATAAAAATATAATAAACTATTACGTAATGCGAAATTAGAAAATCATTATTAGAATCGTTTCTTTTTTCGCATTTTATATTTGACTAGGCTCTCCAAGCAAATACTAGCCATCAATATGGACCAACCTCCAAAACGAATTGCAAACGAATTATAAACGAAGGTTATTAAAACATCGAAAAGCTTAGCGGTGTTCCATAGCAGATATCTTGAGTTGCTTGTTTGCCAATCACATCATCTAAATATTTTGGTAAAACACCGTTACCAGGCCTTATTGAGCGAACATGCTCATTAGTAAACACCTCACCTTTCTGAATATCTTTTACCACATACAAAGAGCGTCTAAACTTAACATTTCCTTTTTCTGCTTCTGTTCTCTCGTAATTTACCTTCCCGAGTGCTTGCCATGCTGTTTTACTGTCTTTGCATAATTGTGCTAGCTCTTTTGGTTCAAGTGAGAAGCTATCATCAGCCCCGCCGCCACTTCTATCCATGGTCACATGTTTTTCAATTAAACACGCCCCTAAAACAACAGATGCGACAGCAGTTGCATTATCAATGGTGTGATCAGATAAACCGGATAAAACATTAAAACGTTGCGATATATCGGCAATGGTTCTCAAGTTATATTGTTCTGCTGGCGCAGGGTAACCACTCACGCAATGTAAAACAATGAGCTCTTCACAGCCATTACTACGTGCACAATCAACTGCCTCTTGAATTTCATCAGCATTCGCCATTCCCGTTGACATAATCATCGGCTTGCCTGTTTGGGCAACACGTGCAATTAATGGCAAATCCACCAGCTCAAACGACGCTATTTTATAAGCAGGAGCATCTAACTCTTCTAATAAATCGACAGCAGTAAAGTCAAAAGGTGAACTAAAAATAGTAATGTCTAGCTCTTTGGCTTTTTCAAAAAGAGGTTTATGCCACTCCCAAGGCATGTGCGCGCCTTTATATAATTCATATAAAGATTGCCCATCCCATAAACCACCATGAATTTGAAAGTCTTCTGTATCACAATCGATGGTAATAGTTTCATGAGTGTAAGTTTGAAGTTTTATGGCATCCGCACCCGCTTTCTTTGCTTCCTCCATAATTTGGTATGCACGATTAATATCACCATTATGATTCGCTGAAAGCTCAGCAATGATATAGGGTGGATAATCAGGGCCGATTTTACGATCATCAATAGTTATAAATTTTTTCATTTTATTTCTCTATTTAGTGGAGAGCGAACAAAGGAGTCTGGTGCTACTTGATAATAATTGGCAGTAGTAAACAAACGTTGGGAAGCAATGTTTTCGGCTAATACTGTCGCTTCAATAGTTATGTTAGAGTGAAGCAAATCAACATAAGCAAGCGCCTGTTTAGCAACTCCTTGACCAAAGTATTTCGGATCTATAAAAATAGAAATAAGGTACCGGTTATCTATTTTTTTATCTAAACGAACAACACCAACGTTTTCTTCAACTAGTAATGATTCGATCATATAAAAATAATCAGAGGTTGCTGCTAACTTAGCTTTCATCCACTTTTGGTGACCTTCCCATGTTGGAGTATCCTGGGTCAAAGCATACTTACGAGTTTCAGGTAGCACTTGCCAGTCATAAACCTGCTTAGTATCAGACTCCGATGCCGCCTTCAATACAATTTGATTGTTATTGTTTTCAGATAATTGATTAATGCAATGGGTAACACGAAATACGCCCAAACCATCGCATAAGCTCAAGTTTGCTAAACGCATATGATCCCAACTATCCAACATTGTTTGATAAGCGGTTAATAATTGGCGACTTAAATCAGACAAGTCCACCTTAATTGCTGCGCCAACTTTTACTAACTGTTCACTGATCGTTCTTTGATTATCAGCTAAGGGAACAATGATATTAGGTAAACCTAAACAAGCTCTTTCCCAAGATGTGGTACCAGGCGCACCTATTGCGACATGATGATTTAACATTAGTTCTGCCATATTCTCGACAAAATCCACATGCGTGATCCAACTGCTCTGCTCAGTACAGAAATTTTTTACAATTTGATAATGTGGTGCTTTAGGGCTTAAAAGAACTGTAAGCAAGGGTTTGTCGCCCTTGATAGAGGATAAAGTTTTTAGCGTTTGTAATGTCGCATTAGGCTGATCAATGCCGCCCATGCTCACTAGCACCTTTGGTTGTAAAGGTAGTAATGATGTTTGCAGTGCTTTTTTACGATATTTTGCAAAATTAGAATTCAATAGTGCAAAATCACAACCAGTTAAAGCGATGCCATTCGCATTTAGCTGGCGGTAGTCAATAGCAGTTCGCGATAATGTTTGGTCTAAAACTACTTCTGCCTGATGTTGACGTAATAAATCATCTATTGCGAATAATTTACATTCTAAATGTGCTCTACAGAGAGCTTCCCACTCTGAATTTAGACCATAGTGATCAACAATAACGATATCAACACTATCAACCTGCTGAAAAAAGCTCTGTGCATCTTCTTGCCACGGCACTTGTAACCATGCTGCATAATCAGCACTATCTTTTGGTATTAACCAGTGGGTTGGCGCCACAAGCTCTTTTACCAAAAAACCTTTATTGCGCACAAAATCAATTAAGTCTCCTTGTTGAGGACGAGATGCAAAGCTAACTTGATGACCGTGCTCTTTTAGAACAGAGGCAAGCACTAAGCAACGCATAATATGCCCACTGCCAATATAAATCGACGCATCAGCCCGAATTACGATATTCATAAGGTTGCCTAAATAACACTAAACAGGGATTCTGCTAGTTCCCAGTCTTCTAGCGTATCGATATCCTGAACGCGTTTTCTTGGTAAGATAACCGCTTTTGAATGCTCCGCGAAGATGGGTTTACCGGCAAGAAAAGCAGAAGCCTTACCCCAGTAAAATTGACCTGCATCGTGATAAGCCTCTTCCAAATCTTGGGAGCGAGTATTTGCATATTCAGGAGAAAACATACTAACGCCCCCTTTTTCGTTTAATGATATGGCACGTTGAATCGCAAAAGGAAAAGTAGTCGCACTAAATGCATACTCTACATTTTCATCATAAACTGTTTGAAGACCCTGTTTAATATATTCAGGCAGAATAAATGGGGCGGTTGCATAGATGCAACAAACTAACTCCACATTCCATTGCTGTTCATTACACCAATTAAGAGCATGTTGCATTACATCCATCGTGGTTGCATGGTCATCTGAAATATTTTCAGGTCGCAAAAATGGAACTTCTGCACCATATCGCAAGGCAACATCTGCAATCTCTTGATCATCCGTAGAAACAATGATTTTATCAAAGCAACCAGACTTTATTGCCGCTTCAATAGAATAAGCAATCATTGGTTTGCCATGAAACTGTTTTATATTTTTACGAGGGATACGTTTACTGCCGCCACGTGCAGGAATAATTGCAATATTCATGATTACCCCTGTAAAACTTTAGTGAGTACGCCGACAACTTCATCTTGCTGCTCAAGACTCATTATGTGGAACAGTGGTAAAGATATTGCTTCTTGATAGTACTTCTCTGCAACGGGAAAATCGCCGACTTTAAAACCAAGGTTTTGGTAATAGGGCTGAGTATGTACAGGGATATAATGCAGGTTAACTCCAACACCATTAGCACGTAAGTCATCAAATACTTGTTTATGTGTTTTCGTAATTTTATCTAACTGCAAACGGATAACATACAGATGCAGACCTGAATAGGTTTCAGGCAATTGGTAAGGTAGCGTAATAGGTAATGCAGCAAGCTCTTGATTATAACGTGCCGCTAAAACATGACGGGCAGCAACAAACTCACTCAGGCGTGTCATTTGTGATACGCCTAGTGCTGCTTGTAATTCGGTCATTCGATAGTTATAACCTAATTCAACCTGTTGGTAGTACCAACCACCATCAGACTCGCCCACCATTAAATCTGGGTCACGCGTTATACCGTGGCTTCTAAATAGGTTCATCTTCACCGCTAATTGCTCATCATTAGTCAGTGCGGCACCACCTTCTGCAGTCGTGACGATCTTTACCGGATGAAAGCTGAATACGGTGATATCAGAGTATTCGCATGACCCAATTGGTTTATCAAAATAAGCGCCACCAATGGCATGTGAGGCATCTTCAATAACTTTAAAGTTATACCGTTTCGCTAATTTATTAATTGCTCTCATATCACAAGGTTGACCACATAAGTGAACAGCAACTAATATTTTTGGCAATTTACCTTGTACTTTGGCAGCAATTAACTTTTCTTCTAACTTAATTGGACAAAGGTTATACGTCGCAGCATCGATATCCACAAAATCAACGGTAGCACCACAATATAGACCGCAATTACTTGAGGCAACAAAAGTAACCGGAGTCGTCCATAGAGTGTCACCTTCACCTAATCCCAGGGCTAAACAAGCAATATGCAAAGCAGATGTTGCACTATTAACCGCTAAAGCATGTTTAGCACCAGTAAAGTCTGTTAATGACTTTTCAAATGCAGGAACCTGGGGGCCTTGCGTTAAAAAATCTGACTTTAATACATCAATAACGGCATCAATATCTTGCTGCGTAATTTCTTGCTTACCATAAGGGATCATTATTTATGCCTTAAACGTTGGATCAACATGTTCGATAATCAGTTGGCGTAAACCTTCGATTGTCTCCCACTCAGTATTTGTGCCTGAATTATATTTAAAGCCAAAGGGGACTTTTTCTGCTTTGTGGTGAGTTATATAGTCTTCTTCAGCATAGGTGTACGAAACCGAAGGAAGGATCGCATAATAGGGTCCTAAATCGATCGTATTTAGTGAATCAGTATCAGTGATCATCTCTTCATGTAGCTTTTCACCAGGGCGAATACCCACATCACGCGTTTCGCATTCAGGGGCCACCGCTTCAGCAATATCTAAGATTTTGTATGATGGGATTTTAGGAATAAAGATCTCACCACCTAGGTGGTTCCCCAGTGCAAACATAACTAGGTTTACGCCATCTTGTAATGAAATATTAAAACGTGTCATCTCTTTATGCGTAATAGGTAGCACGCCATCTTTACGTTTATCTAAGAAGAAAGGAATAACAGAGCCACGAGAGCCCATTACATTCCCGTAACGGACAACACTGAATTTGATATCTTTTGAACCACGGATATTATTCGCAGCGGCAAACAACTTATCTGATGCTAATTTAGTAGCACCGTACAAATTAATAGGCGCGCACGCTTTATCTGTTGATAATGCAACAACATCATGTACACCACATGCTAGAGCTGCATGAATTACATTTTCAGCACCGTCAATATTAGTACGAATACACTCTGTAGGGTTATATTCAGCTGTATCTACTTGTTTTATAGCCGCTGCATGAATAATAACGTCAACGCCTTCACAAGCTTGCGTTAAACGCTCTTTATCGCGCACATCACCGATAAAGAATCGAAGTTGAGGAAAATCATATGCAGGATACTTTTGCTTTATTACTGATTGCTTTAGCTCATCACGAGAATAGATGATTATTTTTTTTACACTTGGGTATCTATCAAGAATCGTTTCGATGAATTTTTTACCAAAAGATCCTGTTCCACCAGTAATAAGAACTGTTTTATTATTTAACATTTTTTTACTCTACTATAATTATTAATTTTTATTCTGAGTAGTAAAACACAGAGTAATGATTAAGTTTTGCTAGGAGAATCGTTACTGATAACAATTCATTCTAGCGTCGATAAAGCTATTTTTGATTAATTAACTGTAAAAAATAAGATAAATGATTTTTTACCGTCGCTTTCGAGCTAAATTCTTCCTGTAACCTTTGCTTCGCAGCAATGCTCATTTCACTACATTTTTCTTTACTATCAATTAACTTATTCATGGCATTTGAAAATGCTTTTGCATCATTTGTTGGAACGATATAACCCGTTTTACCATCAATCACTAACTCAGGAGATCCCCCCGTTGTAGTAACGACAGATGCTGTGCCATTAGCCATTGCTTCTATAATCGTTCTTGGTAAACCTTCTCCACTTATTGAAGGTTGTACTTGAAAATCGGCCATTGTCATTAGCGAAGGAATGTCTGTTCTATGCCCAATATAATGAATTCGATCTGCCATTGGGCTATTTTTTATTTCATCGAAGTGAGGCTCATAACCGCTCCCAGCTAAAATCAAATGAAAATTTGGGTTATTTATAAAATGAGTTGCTGCTAATAACACCGAAATACCTTTACTCGGTCGAACATGCGTAGCACAAACAGCTATCACGTCATCATCTGATAAAGAAAATTCAGACCGAGGAGTAGGATCAACTTTGTACCAGTCTAATTGATGCCCTTTATAAATTGTTACTACATTCTTCTTGTTTTTCCATACTTTTTTTACAACATCCAGTTGAACCGCTTTAGATACACAGACAACACCATCGACTCTTGGGTGAAGTTGCGTTAAATAGGCGCTAGGATCATGGCGATATAATCCACCTGTTGTTCCACGATAAGCGACCAGCTTCACTTTACTTCCAATGCAACCAAACGCAGCATTCGGAATTGTTTTTGAATTAAAGGCATAACAGATATCATAGTCAAATTGCTTTAATTCTTGCCGAATACGCTTTATCGTTTTAATACATATTTTGCGTTTCGGGTAATTATCAATAACCTTAACCCCGCAATCTTTAAAACGAGCGACATACTCAGCCTCAATTTGAGTCATTACAGTTACTTCATGGCCTTGTCGGACCATTTCAATAAATATTTCAGCTTCCGGTCTTACACTATTCCATGCATGTAAATATGATGCACAAACCAATACTCTCATTGTATTTCCTATCGATTAAAATTAGTGTTTGTTATTTAATTACCCGAAAATTTATTTGATATGTGTAACGAGTATTAACTTCTTTTTTTCTCAAGCAACCATAAACCAACATGCTTATTGAAATTAACTTGTGCGTAAGTCATTGCCATTATAAAGCCGATACTACCATCAAGAAATCCGCGGCGTAGTATGTAAATTAAGAAGAAAGTCCATATCGCACGAAGAAGTGCAGCAAATAGCCCCGATGATTTCTTACCTTTACGTTGGTACTTTTTAGCACCTAACCAAGCATAATCAGCCGCTTTATCTAAACCATGCTTAAAATCGCGGTGAGTATAATGTAACAATAAACCTTTCAATACTCCTATATTTTTGCCTACTGGGACAACCGTTTCATGAACCTCATCAAGTGTATAACGAGCCCCTTCACGTTTGAACAAACGCAAGACAGAACGTGCACTACGTCCATATTTTAAGGTTTTACCATATAGTGTTACGCCCCATGGCAGTTTATAAGCATCTTTAGGAATGTCATCTAAGCATAATAGTTGCAATAGTGCTTGCTGCATTTTTTCATCTAATGCTTCATCTGCATCTATTGATAGAACCCAATCACAGGTTGCGCTATCTAACGCTCTTTGTTTTTGCTTACCGAATCCTGGCCAATCTGTAATTTGAACGTGTTCGGTATATTGTTTACAAATTTCCACGGTATTATCTGTTGAACCGCTATCTAAAACAATAATTTCATCTGCAATGTTCTGCACAGATAAAAGGCATTTTTCAACTCTATCAGCTTCATTTTTTGTGATTAAAATAACGGAAAGTGTATTTTTTTTCATAGTATTATAGCTTCCAGTAATTTAACTTTTTACGTATTTGTAAATTTCTAATAATATTCTTAGGCTTCATATCGCACCAATTTTTTTCTAGCATATCGGTTACAGAAGCCAATACTCTCTGCGATGAACAGCCATCTAAATAGGGTGTCACAGAGGGACCATATTTTTTAATATGAGTAATTAATTGAGGCGTTGGTGATAACGCTTGCTTAATCGCACTTTCCAGTTCGTTAACTTGAGAAATATTAATAAAGCACTCTAATGGCGAACGGTTATTTACCGTGATAACAGGCTTATTTAATAACAAAAACTCTTGAAAAATTGAGGAGTTATCACAAATCATAATGTCAGCCCTATGCAAGGCGTCAATCACTTGATCATTCTCGAAAAAGAGTAAATTTTCATTCGATAGCGCTTTATATTTTTGCACTGTTCCTGCATCCATTTTAGGGTGCAGGGTAACAATCCATTGCCATTCGCTGTGTTGGCTTAATCTTTTTATTTCTTCATACACTAGCTCTGCACAAGATAATGAAGGGCTAAATGTAGAAGAAAATAAAATTTGAGGGCGATCGTAATTGCCTTGATGTTGATGATTGAATAAACTATCCAGCTTAATCCACCCGGTCTCTACCACTTTAAAATATTTTTTTTGCTCTGATAGTATTTGCAATGATTTAGTTCTTTCATGCCCTTCAGTGCAATACAGAT
>Ga0316197_10000780_pt1 | contig 22408 bp, 19 predicted proteins | sample OudBiesiAoxic_MG_FD_204939 | JGI IMG/M metagenome (GOLD analysis project Ga0316197, IMG submission 204939) | Coastal sediment microbial communities from Oude Bieten Haven, Netherlands - site A oxic | ecosystem: Environmental > Aquatic > Marine > Coastal > Sediment | place: Netherlands... | reverse complement strand
CAAACGATAAAGTTGTTAAAGGAGATCTTCATGGTGAATTAAATAAAAAAAACAGATACAGGAAAGATTAGATTAAATGTTTCTGAATTTACAGTTGATAATAAAATGATTGGTGAAAATAAAAACTTAATTATAATAGTTGGAAGTAAGGCGAATTTAAGTTATAATATGAACTACAAAATAAAATTTTAAATTTAGATGGTCAAATATTTTTAGAAAATTTAAATGTTGATCCTGACAAACTTAAAATAGATCTATCGATTAAAAAGATTACAGAGGAAAATTCAAAAAAATTAAAGATATTCGAGAAAAAATAGAATTAAATAAAGATTTTAAAGATAAAAAAATCTACTCAATGGATTAGAAGATAACCTCAAAAATATTTTTTAACGAAAAAGAGGGTGAAATTATGCAGAAAGAAAAAGAAATACAACAGTTAGTAGACAGCTTAGAGGGATACCTACATCAAAAAATAAAAATGGATCTACACTATTCCGATCTTTCTAAAATTTTTAAACGTATGAGAAGGTTAGATGAAGAGAGATTTGCTGAATATATTAAGAGGATGCCTACAAATATTTTAGGAGATATTTTAGAGACATTCAATGAAAGGATGCTAAAGGAAAGTTTACAAATTTTAAGCTTAAAAAAAATGATAGGTACAATAAAAAAAATGGATTCCGATGATGCCACAGATCTCCTTCAAGATATCGAAGAATTAGATGAAGAACTAGCTGAAAGTATCTTAGCTGGACTAGATAATAAGGAACAGGAGGAGATTCAAAGGTTAAAAGGTTACCAAGAAGATGAAGCTGGAGCCTATATGCAAACTGAGTTCTTTGCAATTAGTCACAATGAAACAATTTGGGAAACTATTGAAAACTTAAGAAAATTAAAGTACAGTGAAGAGTTAGAAAATATAAGCAATGTTTTTATCTTAGGAGATTATAACAATCTCGTAGCCACAGTACAGCTAGAAGATATGCTTTTATTTGACTTTGATAAAACTTTTAAAGAGATAATGAGTAAACGTCCTGAAAAATACAAACCAAGATATGTAAATGATAAAGAAGATATCGAAAAAGTTGTGGTAGAATTTAAAGAATATGACCTACAAGTTCTACCTGTTATAGACCATAACAACTATCTAGTGGGTAGGATAACAGCAGATGATATCTATGATCTGCTACAAGAGATGGCAACAGAACAGATCTATAATTTAGCAGGTGTAGAAGACGATGCAGAGGGGGAAAAAAAAGCTATAGATATCTCAAGGAAAAGAGGCAAGTGGCAATTTTTGAATATGTGTACAGCTTTCTTTTCAGCTTCTGTTATTGCTAGATATCAAACTACTATAGAGATGCTACCAGCTTTGGCTGTTTTAATGCCTATAGTTGCTAGTATGGGTGGTAATACAGGTAACCAAGCTCTTACAGTTATGGTAAGACAAATGGCTATGGGTGACGTAGATGATACAAACTGGGACCAAAGTTTCTTTAAAGAGATAATTGTAGCTTTGTTAAATGGTCTAATCTTTGCAATCCTTGTGGGCCTCGGATCATACATGTGGTTTAAAAATATTAAAATATCTCTAGTTATGTCCTTTGCTATTTTTATGAACTTCGCAATAGCAGGACTTTGTGGAACTTTGATACCACTTCTATTAAAGAAAATGAAAACGGATCCAGCAGTTGGAAGTTCTATACTTTTAACTATGATTACAGATGCTTTAGGTTTCTTAATCTTCCTAGGACTAGCTAATTTTTTTATTTTCAAATAAAAATTATTAAATCAAAAATAAATTCCCCTAAAAGATATTAGAGTTATTCTTTAGGGGAATTTAAAGTTATATCACTTCTTTTAAATTTTTTATTTCTAAACTTTAAATTACATAATTAATTATTTCAGTTTTATTTACAAGGGTTCCGTCTAAATCAAATAAAATATATTTATACTTCATTAACATCTCCTTTTTAATTATTAATTTAATATTTTTATTGCCTAAAAATTTTGCATAATCATCTAAAATATTATTGCCATCATAACATCTGATTCAAGTTTACCCTTGGAATTTTTAATTCTCTGCTTCATCTTTCCTTCTATCTCAAATCCTAAACTTTCATAAAATTTTAATGCTTTTTTATTACTTTCTCTTGCAATCAATTCTATCCTTGAAATTCCTTCTATCTTTTTACTTTCTTCCATTAATTTTAAAAATAGTTTTTTACCAATTCCTTTTCCACAAAAATTAGGAGATACCACTATGGTTATATTTGACAGCACATGGTCAAATACTCTAAGTCCAATTTTATATCCATGAATTTCTCCTACTATATTTCCATATTTTTCAGCTACTATAAAAATCCCATCATTTAATGCATTTTTTATAAATTCTTCCACATAATCTTTAGTAACTTCATCTTCAAATCTAGCTATTCCACCTTCTGCTTTTGATACTTTTTTATATAATTTATATACCTCATCTATGTCTTCTATCCTACCTTTTTTTATATTCATGTATTAATATCCTCCTTCAAATTAAATTTTGTACTTTTTCACCTCTAAATCTCAGCTATATCTATCCTTTTATTTTTAAACCTTAGCTTTCCCTCTGTATATTTTTTATATTCTATAGCTTCAAAAGAACAATAATTAATACACCTAAGACAGCCTTCACAGTGGTTATCCCAAACAACTTTATCTCCTACTTTTATATTATTTACTGGACATATTTTCTCACAAAATCCACATAAAGTACATTTTTCATTAACTTTAAATCCTCTTTTAGCTCCTCTAAAATACCACATAGCTAGTTTGTATACAGGAAGCAATAAATAATATTCAAAGCTCCTACTTATTTTATTTTTTTTCATTATTTTTATCTCTTTTATAATTTTTTCTACCTCTTTATCTGCCATTCTATAAATCTTTTCATTTTTTTCATCTCTATTTTTTTTACTTATAAATACTATATCTGATCCTGGCATCTTAATTTCTTTGTTATAATTAAAGGAGATTAAATAGTCTACTTGCTTAAATGTCCCTCCATAATAGCCACCATATGTGAGGATAAAAAAAGAATATATAGATTTATTTTTAACTCTCTTTAAAAATTTAATAACTAAATCTGGCACTCCAAAGGCATAACAAGGAGCTACTACTCCTATCTTTCCCTCTAAAACTATATCTTCTTTTATTTTTGCTATATCTATTAATACTCCATTGATTTTCTTTGCTATTTTTTTTGCTATATAATACGAGTTGCCCGATCCACTAAAATAATATATTTTCATAGTCCCTCCATTATTTTTATATAGTTTATTCTATTTTAAATTTATTTTTTCTTGATTTTGTATATTACAACTCTTTATTTATACTGTTTTCTCTCCCTAGTATACCCCTCTTAGAATTAATTTCAAAAAAAAATCAAAATATAAAACAAGTTCTTTGGTAAACAATATCTTTCATTTATGATATAATTGGAAGTAAAAAAAAATTCTTCTTTCCTAATTATTGTTTTTTTAGGAAGAGTTAGGATTAATTTGGAGGTAAAGATGAAAATAAGTAAAGATGAAGCATTGGAATGGTTTAAATATTTAGCAGACATTCCTGTAGATGCAAAAGATGTTTTTGATGAATATGAAGATATAATCAGATCTACTCAAAGACAAATAGAAAGATCATATATGAGTGAAATAGCTGAGATCCAAAATAATATAGATGGGTTAAAAGATATGAAGGGACGTACATATTATGTTGGAAAAAGAGAAAAATTTCCTCCAGGGTGTATCTCTTGCCTATTTGGTGATGGATTAGGAGGTATCAGAAAAACACATACCTGTAACCTTACCTGTAAATTCTGTTACTACCACGATTCACTAGATTCAGTAGAACCTATCCCACAAGATATGTGGGATATAGGGGAAGAACTATATGAAACTGAAGATATAGATCTATTACTATCTATTCAAAAAAAACCATCTGGAATAGCCTATGTATATTTAGAGCCATTTATGGAGATCGAAAAATATTATGAGGTAGTAAAAAAATTCTCTGATGCAGGAGTTCATCAACATATATATACCAATGGTGTTTTATGTACAGATGATAATTTAAAAAAATTAGCTGAAGCTGGGCTAGACGAGATAAGATTTAATTTAAATGCTAGTGACACCAGTGACCAGGTTATTGAAGCTATGAGGATTGCTCGTAAATATTTTAAATGGGTAGGAATAGAAACTCCTATGACACCAAAATTCTTTGAGGATTTCATGGCTAAAAAAGAACAGATCCTTTCTATTGGATTAGATTTCATGAATTGTGCAGAATTACATCTAGGAACTGATAATCTTAATAACTATATAGGTGAAAACTTCTATACATATCGAAATGGATATATGTCTCCACTTTGGTCTAGAAAGGTTACCCTTAAATTTATGGAAACTGCTGTGAAAGAAAATTGGGATATGTTAGTTCATGACTGTTCTAATCATACAAAATATGCTAGAGAGATCAATAAGATGAAAAATAGTGGTCAATTTGGTTCTAATACCTATATCAGTGAATTTGATAGACCCCTTATCAGTGCTTTTTTACCAATCTTAGAGGATAATAATTTTAATTTTTTAGATTCTACACCTCTACCTGCTAGGTATAAATTAGAAAATTGTAAAGAAAATATCCAAGAGACACTAGAAAATTTTTCTTTTGATGACGATATCTATGAGGGATTTGAAGTTTAAATAAATAAAAATAAATAAGGATTTTTTTCCTCCTAGATGGTATTATATATATAGTATTTATTAGGAGGTTTTTTATGCATGAAAATTTCTATATAGCTTTTGGACTAACTTTATTTGCAGGTTTAGCAACTGGAATAGGAAGTGCTTTAGCTTTTTTCACAAAACAAACGAACAAAAAGTTTTTATCTATGTCCCTTGGGTTTTCAGCAGGGGTAATGATCTATGTCTCCTTTGTAGAGATCTTTGTTAAAGCAAAGATCTTTTTAATAGCAGACTTAGGTGTAGTAAAGGGAACTTGGATTACTGTTATTTCATTTTTTGGTGGAATATTTCTTATCGCCATCATTGATAAATTAGTTCCATCCTTTGAAAATCCCCATGAGTTAAAGGGAGTTGAAGAAATGTATGCCATTTCTAAATTAGAAAAAGATCTAGAAAAAATGGAGGAAAAACAAAAAAGTTCAGGAGAACACAAGGACTTTAATCAAGCTATGATGAGAATGGGTATGTTTTCTGCCCTCGCTATAGGTATACATAATTTTCCTGAAGGTTTAGCTACTTTTGTAGCTGCATTAAAAGATCCATCGTTAGGGGTTCCTATTGCAGTGGCTATAGCTATCCATAATATCCCAGAGGGAATAGCTGTATCAGTTCCTATCTATTTTGCAACTGGAAATAAAAAGAAAGCATTTTTTTACTCCTTTATTTCTGGATTAGCTGAACCTGTAGGAGCCCTAGTAGGTTATTTAATATTAATGCCGTTTTTATCTGATACAGTTTTTGGAATTATATTTGCTGGAATTGCTGGAATAATGGTATTTATATCTTTAGATGAACTCCTTCCTGCAGCACAAAAATACGGAGAGCACCATCTTTCTATCTATGGATTGATAAGCGGTATGGGAGTCATGGCTCTCAGTTTATTATTATTTATTTAATTTTGTCTTATTAAGGTATCTATGATAAAATATTAAGTAATAAATTTTTATATACTAAGGAGAAAAAAATGTTATTTAATGAACTAAATTTAATTGAACCATTATTAGAAGCCGTTAAAAAAAATGGCTATATAGAAGCTACTCCTATACAAGAACAAGCTATTCCACTTATTATGGATGGGAGGGATATCATTGGATCAGCTCAAACAGGAACAGGCAAAACAGCAGCTTTTACCCTTCCGATCTTACAAAAAATTGCTTTAGACGGTAAAACTAAAAATCTAACTGCATTGATACTAGCTCCTACTAGAGAATTAGCACTTCAGATAGAGGAAAGTGTTCATTCCTACGGAAAAAATACTAAAATTAATAGTGCTGTAATCTTTGGAGGAGTTTCACCTATAAAGCAGATACATAAACTTAAAACTGGACCAAATATAATCGTAGCTACCCCTGGTAGATTACTTGATTTAATCTCAAAAGGTTATATCAACTTAGACTTAGTAGACCAATTGGTAATCGATGAAGCCGATCGTATGCTAGATATGGGAATGATCTTAGAAGTCCGTAAGATTATTTCAAAATTATCTGAAGAAAGACAGACAATGCTCTTTTCTGCTACTATGCCTGAGGAGATAAAAGATTTAATTAAAACTGCATTAATTAATCCAGTGGAGGTATCAGTGTCGCCTAAGTCTTCCACGGTAGATACTGTTAACCAGAGTATATACTTAGTAGACAAGGGAGATAAACCAGCTCTACTACTTCATGTTTTAAAGAAACATAAGATAAGTTCTGCAATTATCTTTGCTAGAACTAAATTTAGAGCCAACGATATCAATGAAATGTTGCTAAAAGAAGGGTATCAATCAGATGTTATTCATGGAGAAAGATCTCAATCTGCTAGGCAAAGAACTATCAGAGATTTAAAAAGTGGAAATATTAAATTTTTAGTTGCTACAGATCTAGCTTCTAGAGGTCTTGATATAGAACATCTTTCCCACGTTATAAACTATGATCTTACTAGTATCCCTGAAACTTATGTTCACAGAATTGGAAGGACAGGTAGAGCAGGTAGTGAAGGTATTTCAATTTCATTTTGTGATGTAGAGGAGAAAAGATTCCTTAGAACTATTCAAAAAATGATAGATAAAACTATCTATGTTGAGAAAGATCACCCTTATCATCTAAGGGATACTAAACCTTCTTTTTCTGATTTACAAGCAGCTAGAGAAGAAAGAAAGAAAAAAAAATATGACTTTAAAGGAACTTCTATAGGAAGAAAAACTCCTTCTAAAAGAGGTAAAAAAGGTCCTTCTAGAAAACCTAAGAGTATCAAGAAAGGAAATTAAAATTTTTAAAGTTTATCTTTATTTTTATAGGGATAAACTTTTTTTTATTTTAAAAAAAGGGCTAAGTTATTGGTGCTCTACCAACAACCTAGTCCTTTAAATTTTTTTACTTTGCTTTTCTTACTACATCTAACACAGTTCCATCTCTATATTCAATTATTGCTACAATCTCATCAGTAAATTCTACTGCTTTAGGTTTCCCTGTCATAGCTTCTGCAATATCTTTTAACTCTTCAATTGTCATAATTGGTAAGTTAGTTTCTTTCAATCTTTCAATTAACTCCACTCTCTTAGGATTAATTGCTATTCCTCTTTCAGTTACTATTACATCTACAGTTTCTCCAGGAGTAGTTAGAGTAGTTACTCTATCTTTTATAGCAGATATTCTAGAGTTCGCTAACTGAGTTACAATTATAGCTAATTTAGCTCCAGCTGATGTATCTGCATGTCCACCAGAACCACCCATGATAGTTCCATTTGAAGTAGTTGTTACATTTACATTGAAGTCTGTATCTATCTCTGTAGCTCCTAATATCACTACATCTAATTTATTTACTACAGAACCCTTATTATTTGCATTTGCATACATAGATGCTGACATAGTCATATGCCCTGAGTTTTCCTTAGCTGATTTTATAGCAGCCAAATCAAAACACTGAACATCAAACAATGATTTAAATAATCCCTCTTTGTACATATCTACTATATAACCTGTTATACCTCCAGATGCAAAACTTCCTTTGATATTATGTTCTATCATCTCAGCTTTCATATCTGCTGCAACTGCTAAAGATACTCCTCCAGCTCCAGTTTGAAAACTCATTCCATCTTTAAAATATCCAGAGTTCTTTATCAATTCTGTCGTCATGTTTGCAATTTTTAATCCAATTGGATCTTTAGTTATCTGAGTAGTTCCAGATACTATCCCATTTGGATCTCCTATGGCATCTACTACTACTACATAATCTATAAGTGTTTGAGGAATATCTATAGTCGTATTTGGATACTCTACTAAATTATCTGTTATAGCTACTGTAATATCAGCAGTCTCAGCATCTGTATATGCATATCCTAATGCTCCACAAGCAGATTTTCCATCTACACCATTTATATTTCCATAATCATCTGATGTAGGAGCGGCTATAAAGGCTATATCTACATTTAAATCTCCTGATTCCATCAATCTAGCTCTTCCACCATGAGTATGCATAACTGCTGGATTTTCTAACTTTCCAACTGAGATAGCATCTGCTACAGGTCCAGATATATAACCTGCATATATATTAGTTACTATTTTTTTCTCCATTAATTCTACTAGTTCACCATGACACGGAAAAATAGAACTCGCTGCGATCGTTATATCTTTATAACCTCTAGCTGCTATTTTCTCCATTACCATATTTAAGATAAAGTCTCCATTTCTTAAATGGTGATGAAATGAAACTACCATCCCATCTTTTAATGGTAATTTATCTAATACTAGATCTAAATTATCATATAATTTTTCATCTCCAGGAAGCATATTAGTCAATTTAATTGATCTTTTAACTACTGTTCCTTTAGATTTTAGATACCCACCATAATGTTTTACTTTTCCATAACCTTTTATATTATCAGGCACTTCTCGACCTAAGATATTTTTCATATTTAATTCTCCTTTTTATTTTATCAATCCTATTACCCTAGCTGTATTTAATGTATTTACCGCTCTAGTTATAACAGGTGCATCTATCATCTTACCATCTAAAGAAAATACTCCTAATCCTTCTTTTTCTGCCTCATCTTTAGCATACATAACCCTATTAGCCCATGAAATTTCATCAGCTGTAGGAGAATATATTTTATGTATAGTATTTATTTGTCTAGGATTTATAGATAGTTTACCGGTAAATCCTAATTTTTTTGCATGAATTGTATCAGCTAATAATCCTGCTTCATCGTTGGTGTCTGTAAATGGAGTATCTATCGCATCTATTTTTGATGCCTTACATGCATTTACTACTTTTGTTCTTGCATAAAATAATTCTTCTGAATCTTTTGTTCTTTCAACCCCTAAATCCGCCGCCAAATCTTCCCCACCTAAACAAACTGATTCTATTCTATTACTCATTTTAAGTGTTTCATAAACAGTTTCTACACCATATGTAGTTTCTACTAATGCATGTATTCTGATAGATCCTACTTCAAATCCTTCTTCTTTTTCTATCACTGCTAACATCTCGTCTAATTTTTTCATATCTTCAGGTGTTGCTTTAGGTAGTAAAATAGCATTTGGTTTAAGTCTTGCCATTACATCTATATCTTCTAGTGCATATGGAGTTGAAAATGGATTTATTCTTATTACTACTTCTGTAGTTCCATAATCAAAAGTCTTTAGTGCTTCCTTTATTAAGATCCTAGCTGCGTCTTTTTCTCCTAGTGATACAGCATCCTCTAGATCTAATATAACTGAATCAGATCCAAAAACTTCAGCTGTCTGTAGCATCCCTGGATTGTTTCCTGGCATAAATAACATACTTCTTCTTAACATTACATCTCACCTGCCCTAGTTACTGCTGTTTCAATTCTCGCTTTTATCGTGTAATCAAGAGCACCCTTATCGATTGCTTTTACAATAGCATCTTTTATTCCTAGTTCTTTTAAACTATCTTTTATTAAAGTTCTTATCTCATCACCAAATTGCTTTTCTACAATACTTTCTAATTCTATCTGTATACCATCATTATTACCTGGCATTAACATTATTGAAATATCATTTGATTCCAATGTTCCTGCCTTAGCTGGTTTTAGTATTTTCATTATTTTCACCTCTATATTTATTGTTATCTATTTATACCAAATAACTAAGAAAAAGGTAGTTTTAAAAACTACCTTCCCCTTAAAACTTTTAATTATTTTCTGCTATTTACTAATGCTTCTACTCTATTCATTTCGTTTCCAACGATCATTATACCTTCGTCTACACCCATTCCTGGTTTTGCTAATACTTGTAGTGCTCCACAAGCCATTGCTATATTTGTAGTTACTTCAGCTGATCTGTTAGTTTCGTTACAAGTTCCACCAACATAAGAACCAATTCCTTTTTCATTACAATATAAAACAGCTTCCGCTACATTGTTTACTCCACCTAAGTCAGGAGTTTTGATTTGTACTACATGTCCTGCTTTTTTATCAGCGAATAATTTAATGTCATCTAATGTATTACACCATTCGTCAGCAACTAATTCTACATCAATTCCTCTTCTATCTAGTTCAGCAGTTAAAGCTGATAATGCCTCTACTTGTGCTTCTCTTTCTTCAACATCCATAGGACCTTCAATTCTTAAGTGGAATGGTTTTGCTGCTTCTTCTAATTCAGCTATATAGTCAGCTTGTTTTGCGATATCTTGATTAAATGCTACTCCAATAGTTCCATATACATCGATGTGGAATATTGGCATATAATCTTCAGATTCTCTTAATTTTATTACTCTATCGCTTAACCATTTTACATAATCTTTTAAAATAGAACCATCTAATCCTAATTTAGTTTCAACATGATTAATCAATGCATGTGGCATGATATCTGCACCTTTAATTATCATCTTATCTGCATTATCTTTTCTATCGTCTCCAGATTGAGTAAACAATGGTAATCTTTTAATTGCTACATCAGTTGCATATTCTTTTTTTATTATCTCTGCCATAGTCACCTTATTTGTTTTAGCAGCGGCATCTAAGATTGCTTGAGTTAATCCATATCTTATAGCTGTATGTAATCTTTTTCCATTTAATTCCATTGTATCTACTTCTTCAGCTAATGGTCTAAATTCATTTATATCTCTTCCAATTAATTTTGGAGCAATTTCATTTTTGATAACTGGAATAAAGTCAGATGCTAAGAATAATGGATCTCTTCCACCTGCACCAGAATATTGTACTGCTGCACAATCTCCATGAGCTACTTGACCGTCTTCTAAGATAAACATTACAGAGATTGATTCTCCTGCTTGTCTAATTCTTTTAAATCCATCAGTAACTGGTTCTCCTACATAATCAAATCCATCATGACCCGCTCCTGCTTTTATAGCTCTTTGGTCGTCAAAATAAAATCCTGTCTTTCCTGCTGAACAAATGATATCAATAATTTTCATGTGATACATCTCCTTTTATATATGATTAGTTTATTAAAACTTAATTTAATACTATCTTTTTAGCTGTAAGGGGAGGTCAATGATACCCCTACCTTTTTTATCTCATAAAAATTTTATTTTTTAATAGTATAATTTTTAATTTAATAAAAATTATACTATCTTTAATAAAATTTTAGTCTATTTTAATTCTATCCGAACATATTCATAAAGAATGTAATTATAGATGCATTGGTAAAGTCAATAAATAAAGCTCCTACCAATGGTATTACGAAAAATGCCTTAAATGATGGATAGTTAGCTGATGTAAATGATTCCATATTTGCAATGGCATTTGGTGTAGCTCCCATTCCGAATCCACAATGTCCACAAGCCATTACTGCTGCATCATAGTCTCTACCCATTACATTAAATGTAACAAAATATGCATATGCTGCCATTAATACAGTTTGTACTAATAAAATTGTAATTAAAGGTACTGCTAATGCTGCTAAATCCCATAGTCTCATAGACATAAGAGCCATTGCTAAAAATAATGATAGTGAAGTATTTCCAATAATAGTAATCTCTTTATGATTTAATTCTTTTTTCATTGAATCAGATATATTTCTTATAACTGCTGCTACTAACATAGGTCCAATATAGATAGGTAAAGTAATTCCTACTTGCTTTAACCATCCAACTAAGACTGATCCAATTCCCATAGAAATAATAATCACTGTAACTGCACCAAAGAATGAATGTTCTGTAACTTCTACTGCTTGGTCTTCGTTTGTTATATCAGCATGTTCCTCTTTCAACATCTCTTCACTTGGCTTTAAGTTAAATTTATTCATAAGTCTCTTACCAATTGGTCCACCAATTAAACATCCTGCAACTAAACCATATGTAGCTGATGCTATTGCAACTGCTGTAGCTCCTGTTGCTCCTGCTTGTTCTAATAATGGTCCAAATGCTCCTGATGTTCCATGTCCACCTGTAAGTGGTACCGATCCTGCGGCTAACCCAAATAATGGGTTTAATCCAAATACCTTAGCTAATGATACCCCTACAACATTTTGTAAAATTACTAAACCTGTTGCTACTACTAAGAATATTACAACTTGTATTCCACCTTTTGCTAGCATTTTTAAACTAGCCATAAACCCAATAGTTGTAAAGAATGCTATCATAAATAAACTCTTTAATGTACCATCAAAACTAAATTCAAAGATATTTCCATAATGACCAATTAAAGTCAATATAGCAAAGATAACCCCTCCTATAACTGGTACTGGTATAAAGAACTTTCTTAATACCTCAACTTTACTTCTTACAAATCTACCTACTAATAACACTATAATAGCCATAAATAATGTGGCTATGTTGTCCATTTGAAATACTTGCATTTTTGCCCCCTTTTTTTTTAGTATATTTTTTTGCCTGTCACTCTCCCTATTTTTCAAGAAAAGGCAGATTATAAATCTACCTTCTCATTAAAAACAATCTTAAATTATCCATGATTCATTTTTTTATTATTTCTTTTCTGGTCTTCCAATTAAATTTCCTCTTCCTACTGCAAATATATCATCTACTGTCATTTGGAAACTAATCTCTCTTCCTTCAAAGTCTGCTCTTTTTTGTAGTTCAGCCTTATTAAATGCTTTGATCTCATCTGTAAATGGAAGATTTCCACACTCTAAATATCTAATTCTACCTTGATTATCTCTAGCAGGTAACATCTTACCCATATTTATATTTGCTGGTGCAAATGGAATATCAATTACTCCTTGCTTAACTGCTTCAATTGTACCAACAGCTAAATCTCCATTTCCAAGATCATATACCTTATCCATAATACATTTGATCTCTGCTTTGATTTGCTTTATCTCTATATCTAACTCTTCACAATCAGGTAATGTTTGACCATCTAGTAAGTTTAATACCATCTTAGTTGCTTTTATAGCATTAGCATTTGCTTCTTTTGTAGGAACTCCAATAGCTTCATGAGTAGTTTTTACAATTACTTTAGTTGCCCCTGATAATCTAGCTGCTGCTGCTCCATTTGAAATTACACCATAAGCTTTTGATTCATCTTCTGGGAACCCTCCCATCCATTGATGGAAAACTGTAGTTAATTGCATATCTTTATAACCTAATTTTTCACAGTATTCTTCAGCTAATTCTTGTAATGTTCTTATTGCTGCTACGTCTTGAACTAAGTTTCCACATTGTCCATACCCTAAAGTGATACTCTTAACTCCTTGCTCTGCTGCTAATAAACACTCTATTAATTGTACAGCATTTGAAACTGATACTGGAACTAATGTTCCTGTTAATGGTCCATAAGGTTCTCTATTAATAGTAACACCTTGCTCTTCATACCACCCTACTAATCTATCTATATATTGCCAGTCTCTTATTGTTCTCTCCATAGATACTGATTTAGCATATGGTAAGTTATAAGAAATTCCTCCACCTTCATATGAAGTCCATCCTGAACACATTGTAATCTCAGCTAATAATCTTGCATCAGGAGTTCCGTGTCTTACTTGTAAAGGTTTATCAACTGATTCTAATACTTCCTTACATCCTTTAACACCATAGTTTACACCTGGGAAACCATTTAATAATGATCTTCCTGCTTTTTCTGATTCTTTAATTCCTTTTTCACACTCTTCATATCTATTTAATCTAGTATATGAATCTATCGTTGATGGTAATAAATCTGCTCCACCTTCTTTAGATAAAAAGTTTAATAATTCAATATGTTCCTTTAATAATGCTACACCTGCTCTTGGTTGTGCTAATGTTTTTCCCTCTTGCTTAGCGATCCATAACTTTTTAGCAAAGTTTTTAGAATCCGGTAATGCTTTTATATATTTAACACCTTCAGCTAAATCTACTTCTTCCCCTGTAGGCCATTGCTTTAATACTTCTTCTCTTACCTTAAAAAACTCTTCCTCTGTCCACTTCTTATTTTGTATTTTCATTAATTTAGTCCTCCTAATTAACTTTCTCAAGATATTTTTTCATTATTCTTACTGCCATATCGGGATTTTCTCCTGCAAGCAACCCCATAGATGATAATATATATGTACTGTCAATTAAATAATTCGGTGATCTAGGCATTAGATGTACCGGTTGCTCTTTATCAAATTCTCCAGCTTTCAATATATTTTTAGGATTTTTACTATGTACTAGTACTCCACCTGTTCCAATTATATATTTAACATCTAAAAGATCTTTTCCATGTTGATAATACATTACTCCCATTGGAGTGAATACACTTTCTAACCATCCACAGTGTCTTTTCATTGCAATTTTAGTTGCTGCACCTGCCATAGCTTCATCAAAAAATATCTCTTCTGGTGTTTTAGGAACCATCATTATATTCTCATGTCTATGATTACAGTGAGCTTTTACATCAATTTCTTTATGATCATCATTCAAATATTTTCTTATTTTTTTTGTTCCTGCTGCTTCTAATAAAGACAGGGCAGAATATCTCATTCCTAGATCTCCCTCAACTGTTCTTTTTGCAAAAGGTTCTTCTAAACCTTTAGGAATTACTCCAGCATTAGTAGGATCCCCCTCTGCCAATGAATGAATATCTGTTGTAGCTCCACCTATATCTATAACCATTAAATTTCCTAGTCCTTCCTCATCGTCACTACCAATAGCTAGTACCTCTGCAGCTTTTAGTACCGCTGCTGGTGTAGGCATAAGTATTCCTGAGATAAAGTCTTCAGCATTTTTCATCCCTTTAGCTTCTACTATTTTTGTCATAAATATATTTCTTATGGCTTCCCTTGTTGGTTTTTCATTTATTTTATTTAATTTTGGCATAACATTTTCTGTTACTATATAATCTATATTTGCTTCTTCAAATATTTCTATAATCTCATCGTTAGCACTTTTATTTCCAGCTAGCAATACCGGTATACTTATTTTTACATCTGCTATTAATTTAGCATTATGTATGATACATTTTTTATTTCCACCGTCTGTTCCACCTGCTAACAATAATATATCGGCATTTGAATTTTTTATCTCTTCTATTTCATGTCTATTTAATTCATAAGAGTAAGTTTTCATAACTCTAGCTCCTGCTCCTAAAGCAGCTTTTTTAGCGGCATCTGCTGTAAGTTCTGGAACAAGACCTATTGCATACATCTTTAATCCACCAGCAGCAGAAGAACAGGCTATTTTTTTTATAAAATTAATCTCATCAAATTTTATATTTTTTTCTTCTAAACACAGTTTTAGTTTCTCAAATGCTTTTTTAAAACCTATCATTATGTCTTCTTCAACTGTAGTTATATCTTTAGCAGTCGCAAGTATCTCTTCTTTGTCAGCATCAACTGCTGTCAATTTAGTATAAGTACTTCCAAAGTCAATCAATAAGTAGACATTCATTTCTACCACTCCTAATTTTATTATGAATCCTTTTTTACTATTCAGTCATTCCTAAATCTTTTTTAATATCTTCTGCTGTAATTTCGATAGAAGTTCCTGGTTTATAAACTCTATCAAATCCCATATCTAAAAATCTTTGGTTTACTTCTGACCACTCTTGCTTTCCTACTACAATATTTCCACCAACATACAATTTTATATCCTGTAATCCAGCTTCATTACATTTGTCTTTAAATCCTTGACAATCCAATTCTCCATGACCATATAGTGAAGAAACAATAATTGCATCTGCATTTGTCTCTACTGCTGCATTTATGAAATCTTCTTGTGGACAAATAACTCCTACATTAATTACATTAAATCCTTGTTCTGTTAACACATGATCAATAATCTTATTTCCAACTGCGTGACAGTCCGATCCAATTACTCCAATTACTATAGTTTTTCCATTTTTCATTTTTAACCTCCAAATAGTTGTTTTCAGTTATTTTGTTTTTCTATAAATTCATTCTAATCAATTTTAAGAGAAAATACAACATGTAACAATATATAAAAAAAAGATACTAAACATCTGGACTATTTATAAAATATATAGTTAATATTTGATTAGTCTTATCTTTTCTTTATTATTTCTAATACAACTATACTTTGCGTTTTTTAAGAACGTAATGTTCTATAAAAAATCATATTACACCGATATATCCGTTGTGTTTTTTAAATATAATAAATGAAAACTATTGATTATATGTATAGTTACTTTTCTATTTTATTATATGTTGATCTGTTTTTGAATTTTTTAAACTATAATAGAACTATAGATAAAATAGAATCCACTATGATATCTCTCACTCCTGCCAAACATGGAATTCTATTATTTTTTTTCATATGGGGACCAAACGTTACTAATATTTTATTCTTACTCAAATTATACTCCTTCGCATTTGATCTACCATCCTTTACACCATTTCCAAATTGGATTGCACTAACCTCCTCTATAAGCTCATGGATAGTTGATGAAAACTCGCCCTTTATATAATTTAAATCTAAATCATATGGTAGAGTGCATTCTACTACTCCACCTATAGAATCATTTGTTCCTAGCATTTTTTGGATAGCTATAGTAATATACTCTTTATTCTGTTCTGCAGTATTTATTCCTCCTATCTCTATTGCTGATGCTTTTAACTCGTAGGGTATATGTTTTTTTGCTATAGTTCCTGCTAAAACTACAGCTGATAGTTTATCTCCATATAAATATTCAAATATAATATCTTCCCCTGTAGTTACTTCATCTTTTATTCCTTGTAATACATCGATCTCTTCTCTAGGGTCTACAGTAACTCCCTCCATCTTTCTCCTATGTAGATCCATCCCAAAATCTGTAGGAGTAATAGATATCCCTTTTTTTGCTCCCCCTACCCTTAGCTTAACACCATTTTCTATCTTCTCTATCTCCACTGTCATATTTTTTCCAAATTTCATTTTACTCCTCCATCTTTTTAATTATTTTAATGATAACATAGCATATATACAATTATTTTTTTTCCATATCTCTTTCATATCCCTGTACCATCTTCAGCGCTTCCTCATAGAACCATTTTTTTAAACTTAGAGGTGATACTATCTCTATATCACTCATAAAATATGAAAAATATCTTTTTATCTTTTCCTCTGATCCCTCTACTATCCAACTATTATCTAATTTTTCAATTAACTTAGGTCTGTTGGTCTTCATCCTGCTATATTTTTTCTTTCCATTTTCACTTAATTTTAGTTCAACTGATATACCATAAGATAAGAATGGATCAAAATTCTCCTTTACCCTTTTAAGGTATTCTGGGTCAATTTCATGCCTATTTTCATCTAGAATATATACATATTTTATATTAGACAACTTATAATTTTTATAATTTTTATCCCCTTCTGAATAGCAAAACAAATAATTACTTACTTCCATATTAGAATATAAAATATTATATGGACTTACAATTTTTTCGGTTGTTTCAAACTTAACCTTTATCTTTTTTTTATACTTTATACCTCTTTGGATCTGTCTTATTAATTTTTCAAATATAAATCTTTCCCTTATAACTTTAGATTGGGAGACATACCCACATATCAAAGTTCTTATAAAGGAAGCTTCTGTTTCAAATTCACTTTTATTGTATATTTCCATATAAAAATCTTTATTTTCCTTATTTAGATTAAACTGAATAATTTCCTTTTCATCCTCAAGTACAAAAATATTTTTTTCCATTAATATACTATAATTTTTTACCAAATAATTTAACAGATAATTTTTACTGATACCAAACTCTCTAGCATCGTATTTTAATATATCTCCTTCATACTTAGGAATGGTGACTCTTATTTTTTTCAATTTTTCCCCTCCAATCTTTTAAAATTCATTTTATAGGAACACTTTATAATATATAATAACTTTATTTATTAAGTTTTTCAAGTTATTAATAGAACAAAATATAATTATTTTTGTTACTTTAGTGTTCTATATATAAATGCTATACTACTGGTAGAAGAAATATATAATAAGGGTGGTTTGAAAAATGGAAATATTAAATAATATCTTAGAAACTATTGGGAAAACTCCGATTTTGAAAATAAATAAAATTAACGATACCCATGCAGATATCTATATCAAATTAGAATCTTTTAATCCTGCTGGTTCTGTAAAAGATAGAGTAGCTTTTAATATGATAGAAGAAGCTGAAAAAACTGGAAAATTAAAAAAAGGTGACATAATTATTGAGTCAACTAGTGGAAATACAGGAATAGGGCTAGCTATGGTCTGTGCAGTAAAAGGATATAAATTAATCATAGTTATGCCTGATTGTGTAAGTATAGAGAGGAGAAAAATTCTAAATGCCTATGGAGCTAAATTAATTTTAACCGATGGATCTAAAGGGATGAAAGGTTGTCTATGTAAACTCGACGAACTTATGAAACAACATCCTAACAGTTTTGCTCCTAATCAATTTTCAAACTCAGATAATCCCATGGCACACTATAATTTTACTGGATCTGAGATTTGGGAAAGTTTTAAAGATAAGTTAGATATTTTTGTCTGTGGAACTGGGACTGGTGGGAGTTTCTCAGGAGTTGCAAAATATTTAAAGGAAAAAAATACTGATATTTATACTGTCGCTGTCGAACCTATGAGAGCTCCATTTATATCTACAGGAGTTACTGGCCCCCACGATATTCAAGGAATGGGAATGAGTGCTGGATTTATTCCTGCTACATTTGACCCATCTGTTATGGATGAGATAGCTACTATCTCCTATGAAGAGGCTCAAAAAATAACAAATAGATTAGCCAAGGAAGAAGGGGTCCTAGGAGGAATTTCTTCTGGAGCAAATCTCGCTACTGCATTAAATATAGCTAGACGACCTGAAAATAAAGGTAAAAAAATCTTAACCCTTATTATGGATACTGGAGAGAGATATCTTTCTAGCGGTATATTTTATTAAATTATTATTTTAAACAAACTTAAAACTTAATTAAGTCTTGAGATTAATATATTAATCTCAAGACTTTTTTATAAAAAATGAGCTTTTCAATTCAGACATATTGATGATACTATTGTCTTACTATATAAAACAATAAAATATATATAATTTAAAGGATTTGAATATATATAAAAGTAAGATATAGTATACCTAGACAATTAAAGGGAGGATTAGTTTTGGAAGCATTAACAGAAAATTTTAAATCTATTTTGAATAATTTATACGATGGGGTTTATATTGTGGATATAGATCGTAGGATAATTTATTGGAATAAAGCCGCTGAAGACCTAACTGGTTATAAAAGTTCCGATATAATTGAAAGTCACTGCTTTGATAATATACTTAATCATGTAGATATTCATGGTACTCAACTTTGCAAAAACGATTGTCCTTTAGTAGCTTCAATTAAAGAAAATAAGATGAAAAAAGCAAATGTTTTTTTGCATCATAAAGATGGATATCGTGTCCCTGTATTTGTAAAAGCTATCCCCTATAAAGATTCTAATGGTAAAATTCTTGGAGCCATTGAAATTTTTACTGAAAACTCTGAACGAAAACAAATTTTGGAAAAAATTAAAAATCTTAGTAATTTAGCAATGCTAGATGAATTAACTCAAATTCCAAACAGAAGATACATTGAAAACATTATTAAAATTAAACTAAATGAATTTTCTTTAAATAAGATTAATTTTGGTTTGATCTTTATAGATATAGATAACTTTAAAGGAATTAATGATAGCTATGGACACGATATAGGAGATTTAGTTTTAAAAACTATATCAAAAACTTTTTCAAATAACCTAAGAAGAGATGATGTTATAGCCCGATGGGGAGGAGATGAATTTATAGGTACTTTTTCTGGAATAGATGAAAAAGGTCTTAAAAAAATATCATCAAAATTGAAGATGCTCGTAGAAAACACCCTTATAGAATTTAAAGATAAAAATTTAAGTGTTACTATATCTATCGGTGCTGCACTTGCAAATGATAAAGATGATATAAAAGCACTTATGAAAAAAGCAGATAACCTTTTGTATAAAAGTAAAACAAACGGAAAAAATAGCATTTCAATAGGTTGATATTTCTAGAATAACCATTTTAATTAAAAGATCTCTATAAAAAATATTAAAAATGAATAAAACTAAGGAGAGGATTTTATGAATGAAAACTTAGATTTAACCCAAGGAGAGATAGGATGTCTCATAAGAAAAATTGCTATCCCTTCAAGTGTTGGATTTTTATTTAATACTTTATTTAATATTGTTGATACTCTTTATGCTAGTTATATAGGATCTAATGCTGTTTCAGGCCTTACCCTATCATTTCCTATTTTTTTCATCCTTATATCTATTGGATCTGGTATGGGAACAGGTACTGTTGCACTTATATCTAATCTTTTAGGGGAAAAAGACATTAAAAAGGCTAGAGACATATCTAAAGACTCTATAAGTCTTGGTATTATTTTAAGTTTTTTTATTACTTTTTTAGGAATTATTTTCACAGGTACTGTATTTAAATTTTTAAATGCTCCTTCTGAAACTGCAATCTATGGTATTAAATATATTCATATTATTATAGGTGGAAGTGTGTTTTTTATCTTAAATAATTCCTTAAACGCTATTCTTTCTGCCCAAGGAGATACTAAATCATATAGAAACTTTCTTATCTTAGGATTTTTTTTAAATTTAATATTAGATCCTCTATTTATAATAATATTTAATATGGGTATTGCAGGTCTTGCTCTATCTACAGTTTTTATCCAAGTAGTAGGAACTTTTTATCTTTTAAAAAAAGTTATAAGATCTGACTTATTTTTAAAGGTAAAGTTACAACTAAAAAGACCTGATTTCCAACATTATTTAGATATTTGGAAACAAGGTTTCCCAGCTAGTTTAAATATGATGAGCATAGCTTTAGGAGTTTTCGTAATCAACTATTTTGCTTTAGATGTAGGAGGAAGTTCTGCTGTAGCAGGTTATGGTATTTCTATGAGAGTTGAACAGATGGCACTTCTCCCAACTATTGGATTAAATATTGCCATTTTAAGTATTACAGGTCAAAACTTTGGTGCTAAAAACTTAGATAGGGTAAAAAAAGTTTATAAATTAGGTCTCATCTACGGACTTATTATAATGACAACTGCCATGTTTATAATATACCCATTTTCAAGATATTTTTTAAAATTATTCACAAAGGATCTAGAAGTCATAAAGTATGGTGTTACCTACCTCAACATAGAAACTTTCACACTTAACTCCTACGTTTTTTTAAATATTTCTGTGGCTATCCTCCAAGGGCTAAAAAAACCAAATTTTGTTATTTTTATTGGTATTTATCGTCAATTTTTACTTCCTTTTTTATTATTTCCTATTTTAATAGATCTTTTTCAAAAACCAATATATGGTATTTGGGTAGGAATTCTTATAGTGAATTGGAGTGCTGCTATCATCCTTGTTCTCTATACTATATATACGTTAAAAACCTATGAAAAAAAATACTAAATAGTATTTTCTTCATAGGTTTTTTATTTTTAATATTTATTTGTCATTATCCCTAAGATTGTTTCATCTGTTTCACCCATACCAATTTTTGATAAAACTCCAATATTTTTTATAGTTTTTTCTATATCTTCTCCAATGATTCCTTCACCACCAGCTAAACATTTTTGAGTTTTTGAAAGATACATTGAATCAAAGGCTGCATAAATTCCACTAGCTATCTTCATAGCACATGAAGCTTTAGCCCCATCACAAATTATTCCAGAAACATTTCCCAAAGTATTAGTTATTGAATTAGCTATTACTTCTAAACTTTCATCCATTACGAAAGCTAAAGCTCCACTGACTCCTGCTGAAGCACATATAACTCCACAATAAGCTGATAATCTTCCTACATTTGTTTTTATATGAATACAAGCTAAATGGGAAAAAGCAAGTCCCCTAATAGTTTTTTCATAACTTATACTATTGTCATTACAATATTGAATTAACGGTAGTGAAGCTGTCATCCCTTGATTTCCACTTCCACTAGTAGTCATTACAGGTAATGGACATCCTGCCATCCTTGCATCTGAACCTGAAGCTGCAAAACTAGCACTTCTATTTCTTTGATCGTTTCCATATATTCCTTTTTCTATATTTTCACGGATCATAGATCCTATATTTACGCCATATTTTTTATTCAATCCCTCTTTAGCAATTGCAGAATTATAATCGATTACTTTTTGAAAAATATCTTCTATCTCAGACAATTTTACTGTCTTAGCAAAATTATAAATACCTTCGATTGTAAGAAAAGTTCTGTCTTCATCTGTAGAAGTAA
>Ga0316197_10000779_pt1 | contig 22422 bp, 19 predicted proteins | sample OudBiesiAoxic_MG_FD_204939 | JGI IMG/M metagenome (GOLD analysis project Ga0316197, IMG submission 204939) | Coastal sediment microbial communities from Oude Bieten Haven, Netherlands - site A oxic | ecosystem: Environmental > Aquatic > Marine > Coastal > Sediment | place: Netherlands... | reverse complement strand
ACAGCAGATGTTGATTGCCATGCCGGCCATGGCAGACCCCAATTTTTCACGCAGCGTGACACTGCTATGCCAGCACAATGAAGAAGGGGCGATTGGTATTACCATCAACCGTCAATCCTCCTTCACGTTGGGAGAGCTTCTGTTTCAATTGAAGATTCCCTGCGAGAATGAAAACATCGCTTCACAGCTTGTTTTAGAAGGCGGGCCGGTCAGTCCCGATCATGGCTTTGTCCTGCATACACCTGTCGAAGGTTTTGACTCCAGTATTCAGATCAATGGTGACATCATGGTGACCACATCACGTGATGTTCTGACAGCAATCGCTACAGGCAATGGTCCGGATAAGTTCGTTGTTGCACTCGGTTATGCCGGGTGGGGTGATGGTCAGCTGGAATTTGAAATGCGCCAGAATGCCTGGCTTTCAGTACCAGCGGATAAAGTTATTCTGTTTGAGTCGGCACTGCCTCAGCGGTGGGAAAAAGCACTTGGTAAGCTCGGAATCAACATTAGCGACCTGCATGGGGTCGGCGGGCATGCCTGATGAAACTGTCAAACCAACGGGTACAATAATCGCGTTCGATTTCGGCTACCGGCGGATTGGTGTAGCCGTCGGGCAAACATTGACGGGTACAGCCACTCCTCTTAGCGTCGTGCCGGTTGCAAACCAGCCGGATTGGCAGGCAATCTCAGTTATCATCAACGAGTGGAAACCCGCTGCGATTGTGGTTGGTTTACCCATTGATAAGGAAGGCGGTGAAACCGAATTGTCAAAGGCTGCGAGGAGATTTGGCCGCCGGCTGCAGGGCCGTTTCGGAACCCCTGTTTTATTTCAGGACGAGCGGCTGACATCGTTCGGCGCAGAACAGCGTTTCGTGGATGCCCGCGCACGGGGAGAAATGAGGCGAAAAGACGCGGCAATTAAAGATGCCATCGCGGCACAGATCATTCTTGAGAGCTGGTTGCAAACCTGACTTTTGGGAGACAAAAAAAACCGCTCCGCGCTGAAAGAGGGTTAACAGCGGGAGCGGCGGAAGCAAAGTCAGGAGTGTCGGTCAGACGATGATCAGGGAGAAAATTTCCTGACCTTGCTTGTTCAATATGACGCTTCAAATCTTCAATTCGTTACAAAATAAATTTTTTGGTTCATGTATAGGTGCATGTAAACGACTTCACGGTTCTCATTCTGAAGAAGAGCAGCTGTAAACTGTTGTGCCCATAGTCATGGTTTGCGGTGAACGGTGTTAATCAGGGGATAAAGCGAATCAAACCCTTTTCTGGCGGGGAGAAGATGATCTACAAAAAAAGTTTAAGTTTGTCTTTATAGGTTCTGGAAAGTTTGACCCGGTGGCCGGAATTCAGCGTAAGGAAATATTCGCCATTTATGTGCGACTCCATTTCTCTCACCAACCTGACATTAACGATGGTTGATCGATGGATGCGTTGAAGGATGCTTTCATCCAGTTCATTCTCAAGCTCTTTCATGGTCTTGCGCATGATGTAGGTCGTACCATTCGCCTGAACGCACATATAGTCACCGGCGGCATCTATCCACTCGATATCTTCCTGGTTAACCCAGGTGGTGCGTCCACCGTCCCTGATGGCCAGGCGTGAAGGCTCCTTGTTGACCAGCCCGGCGATTTTTTTCTCTTCCAGATCTGCAAAACTATTGATCGACTCTCCGCTGATTTGACTCACCAGTTCAAGGAGCATGCGTTTGTGGTTGAGCGCTCGTTTTTGACTGAGATTGGCACGCACTTTTTCCAGTACCTGGTGCAGTCGATCTTCATCAATAGGCTTGAGAATATAATCAAGGGCATTCGCCTCAAAAGCCTGCACGGCATATTCATCGTAGGCGGTCAGGAAAAGAACCACTGGCATGGTTTCTATATCGAGTTGCTGCAAGACTTCGAAGCCGCTGATACCGGGCATCTGTATATCCAAAAACACCAGGTCAGGGGATTTATCCTTTATAAGTTTCAGGGCTTCCCGGCCATTTTTAGCCTCGCCTACTATTTCGATATCAGAAATATTTTTGAGGCGATGAGACAGCCCACGACGTGCCAGGGATTCATCATCCACAATAAGCGTTTTAAGAATGTGCTGGTTGCCTGCTGCCAAGATTTTGCCGTTTACCCGGTTTAATACCCAAATAGAAGTACAGCTTATCATTCCTGACGGTCGCTGCAATAATCAAGGTGCTTTGGGAACAAGAAACTCTTCTATGTGCTGACTGTGGCCTGGTACCGGATTAAACACAACAGATCCAGGCAGGCATTAATTCAACCGGGTACAAGTGCATGGTGGATTTGAGCAATGGCGCTCATTGTGCTGCTTGTTGTGTCAGGTGTTACCCCTCATATGTAATTCTGGCCGTTGTTCAAGCGTCTGAACGCAATACCTTCTGCGATGTGACGGGTATCGATTTCCGCGGCGTGATCCAGATCTGCAATGGTACGTGACACCTTGAGTACGCGGTGGCAGGCCCGCGGTGACAGGTAAAGCTGTTCTGCTGCGTCTTCAAGTAACCGCAGTGGTTCGCCCTCAATATGGCAGAACCTGGCAAGATCGGCATTGGTGAGTAACGCGTTGGGTTTACCAGCACGTTGATGTTGGACCTGTCGCGATTCGATAACGCGCTTGCGTACGCATGCCGAGCTCTCGATGTCATCAGTTGGTGTACTCAAAATGGAGGATTCCGGGCGCAAAACTTCAACCTGGATATCTATCCTGTCCAGTAGCGGGCCAGAGACCCGGTTTTTATAGCGTTGTATTTGCTCGGCACTGCAAATACAGCGGCCACTTTCATCGCCCGACATTCCGCATGGACAGGGGTTCATGGCTGTGACCAGTTGAAAACGGGCCGGGAAAGTTGCCTGTTGGACCGCTCTTGAGATAACGATACAACCGGATTCAATCGGTTCACGGAGGATTTCTAGTGTATGCCGGCCAAATTCTGGAAGCTCATCGAGAAATAGCACTCCGTTGTGCGCCAGTGATATTTCACCTGGCCTGGGGCGTGAGCCGCCACCTGCCAGCGCAACACTGCTACAGGAGTGGTGTGGTGTTCTGAAAGGGCGTATACCCCACAGTCGATGGTCAAGTCCTGCAAAGCTGACTGACGCGAGGGCCGCCACCTCCAGTGACTCGCTCTCTGTCATGGGTGGTAGTATTCCTGGCAGTCTGGATGCCAGTAATGTTTTTCCGGTTCCAGGTGGTCCTGCCATCAGCAGGTGATGGCAACCGGCAGCGGCAACTTCCAGTGCACGTTTTGGCCCTGGTAACCCGATGACATCGCAAAGGTCAGGCAGCTTAGGTGGTTTACCCCGTACATGGGGTTCACATCGTTTAAGTTGCTGACCGCCGTTGATCCAGTTTGCAATCGCAAGTAATGAATTCCCGCTGTATATCTCGCCGCCCTTTACCAGGGCTGCCTCGGCTGCATTGACCGCTGGAATTACCAGTGTTCGATTGCTGTCACGGGACTGTATGGCAGCCGGTAACACGCCCCGGACCGAACGCAATTCTCCACTGAGTGACAACTCACCCAGAAACTCACAATCATCAAAGAGCTTACCCGGTAACTGGTCAGAGGCTGCGAGTATGCCCAGGGCGATTGGCAGGTCGAAACCACCGCCTTCCTTGGGAATGTCAGCCGGTCCAAGAGAAATGGTGATTCGGCTCTGCGGCCACTTGAAGCCGGAGTTGATCAGTGCCGCGCGTACGCGGTCCTTGGATTCCCGTACTGCAGTTTCCGGAAGACCCACCATATGCATCGATGGCAAACCTCCTGACAGGTGAACCTCCACCGTGACGAGGGGTGCATCCACTCCCGCACAGCCGCGACTGTGTACCAATGATAATCCCACAATTCACTCCCGACCCGGCCTTGGTTTAAACAGCGTCTGATTCAATGCCCTGATTGTGCACTCAGGGGAACGGCGAAGCTTTGGTCATGATCTGTAGAGTTTGTAGGAAATCGGAGTGAATGGATGAGTGGATTCAATATCGAGACTCGTGCCAGGATTTTGTAGTGACAAACAGGAGAGAAGTCATGCCCTGATCATGCCAGTGATCAATATTAGTCATTAGAACTCCAATTTGGCTCGTTTTGTCGTTTTGCGCTACACATTAAGCAGTCAACCTTCAAAATTTGCGGTCACAGATTACAGTATCGCAGCCAGTCACTTGCCATTTGAACCTGGCAGGTACATGAAGGCAGGAGGTGGTGCTTGCGGCCTGGATGCAGTGGCGATAAAGTCCTATCCAAGCTGATTGGGGAATACCACTATGAAAATGATTATCGCGATAATTAAACCCTTCAAACTCGATGATGTGCGTGATGCGCTTGGTGAAGTAGGTGTGCAGGGAATGACAGTTACTGAAGTACGTGGTTTCGGTCGTCAAAAAGGCCATACGGAACTCTACCGGGGTGCCGAATATGTGGTTGATTTTCTTCCCAAATTGAGACTGGAGATTGCAGTGCCTGACGAGCGTGCCGAGGCCGTGGTTGAAGCCATCACAGGAGCAGCGGCATCAGGGCGGATCGGAGATGGAAAGATCTTCGTTCAACCCCTGGAGCAGGCGATGCGGATCAGGACAGGTGAGGAGGGCGACGATGCCCTGTAAAGATCATGGATGAAATGATCAAAGTTGGTGTCATCGGCCTGGGCGCGATGGGCGCTCCGATGGCCAGACACCTCGCACAGGCCGGGTTACTGGGTATGGTGTGGAACCGTACAAGCAGCAAAGCCAAATCACTCGCGATGGAAACGGGCGCGCTCGCAGCCGTAGGGCCGAAGCAATTGTCGGCCGGTTGCAATGTCATTCTTACTTGCGTGTCTGCCGATCAAGACCTGCTTGATGTTTTAGGTCAGCTATTGCCCGGTGTAAACCCGGGCACGGTACTGATCGATACCTCTACGGTGAGCCCTGCAACCGCCGGATTGGTTTCAGAAAGCTTGCGGGAAGTTGGTGCCGGGTTTGTGGATGCACCGGTATCCGGCGGGGTTGAGGGTGCAAAAAAGGGCACTTTATCAGTGATGGCAGGTGGTGAATCCGCCAATATTTCGCGGATTATGCCAGTGCTAGAAGCCATTTCTGCAACGGTCACACACATGGGTCCGGTGGGCTCGGGACAGGCAACCAAGGCCGTAAACCAGGTCATGATTGCCGGTATTGCCGAGGCGGTTTGTGAAGCACTTGCACTTGGAGAGAAACTAAATCTGCCTTCGGAGCGTCTATTATCTATAGTAGGAGCAGGGGCAGCCAGTAGCTGGTTTCTGGAGCATCGCGGAAAGACCATGCTGGAAAATAGTTTTGATGTTGGATTCAAACTGTCCCTGTTACTCAAAGATTTGTTGATTTGTCAGGACTTGGCACAGGAATTGAATATCTCTATACCAACAACGGAAGCTGCCATCAGAGATTATCGTGAATTAGTGGCGCTTGGGGATGGAGATCATGATATCTCGGGACTGATCCGCTTGAAACGCGGCATAGGAGCTTAGCGGACTTAACATGATCAGGTTCGGGTTTCCCGCGTTAAGATCGGTCAAGTCAAACAGGCTCATGAACAGATAGAACGAAGAAGACTTGAAGGAAGTATGAAACAAGGCCAATCATTTTTATCTGCGGTACTAACGGAACTTAACCGTCGTAAAGTTCTGCGTACGCTGGGTGCTTACGCGGTGGCGGTTTTTGTCGTGCTGCAATTGATGGATGCGGCAGTGGAGCCTCTGCGACTTCCGGAGTGGTTACCAACCCTGCTGGTTATCGTTTTGATCCTGGGGTTTCCGCTGGTATTCATTCTCGCCTGGTATTTCGATGTTACGGTTGATGGTGTTAAGAAAACACAGACTGAGAGCATACTGACACGCACTCAAAACACCCTGCTTTTCAGCATGATGATGTTGGGCGTGTTTGGGCTGGGTTACGGTTTCTATGGCTATTATTCCAATGTTTTTACCTCCGGTAGCCCGGTTGAGATTCAATCCCTCGCATCACAACAACGTGAATTTGTCGCACCGCAAAACTCTATCGCAGTTTTACCATTTGCGGATCTGTCTGAGGATAGTAGCCAGGGTTATTTCTCAGATGGTATTGCGGAAGAAATATTAAATGTGCTGGCCAAGGTCAAGGGTCTGCACGTGGCTGCACGCACCTCTTCATTTGCCTTCCGCGAGCCTGATAAGGATATCCGTGAGATTGGCAGGTTGTTAAACGTCAGCACGGTGCTTGAAGGCAGTATAAGAAAATCGGGCGACCGTATACGCCTGACCGCACAGTTGATTAATGTAGAGGATGGTTATCACATCTGGTCAAACTCCTTTGACCGGGAACTGGATGATGTGTTTGCTATCCAGGATGAAGTTGCCAGTGCAATAGCAAGCGCATTGGTGGATTCATTCGCCGGACTGGAGCAGAAACCAGCATCCAGGACTCGGAACCTGGCTGCTTTTGAGGCCTACAGAACTGGAAGACTCCATTGGTGGCGTCGCTCGCCGGATGAACTTCAGAAGGCAATCACCCTATTTGCCGAGGCAGTGGAACATGACCCTTCGTTCGCCCCGGCTTATGCTGGCATGGCGGATTCCTGGTTGTTGTTGTCCATGTATGGCAACTTGACCTACATGAAATCCACCGAGCGTGCCATGCCAATGATAGAAAAGGCACTTGAAATTGACCCGGAGTCGTCAGAGGCGTTTGCTGCATTGGGGCTCGCACGCTGGCATATAGGACAAAAAGATGCGGCAGAATCTGCGCTGCGTCAGTCCATCAAGCTCAATGATGACTATATTCCGGCCTATCTTTGGCTGGGTGGGTTATTGGGCGAACTTGGCAGATTGCCTGAACAACGCCAGGTTCTACAGCAGGCGATGCTGATTGACCCCCTGAACGAACTTCTGGCTATCAATGTGGCCGGTAACCTTTCCAGCCAGGGCGATTACGAAGCTGGAAAAGCGTTGCTGCAAAATCTGGTTTCCCTGCGTCCGGATTCTGCAACCCTACTGAGAACTATGTCAGGACACGCAATGAAAAACGGGGACCTTGTCGAAGGCTGGCAATATGCCAACCGGTCCTATGATCTCGAACCGGAAAGTCCCATGGTCATAGAGACCCTTGCATGGGCATGGTTAAGTGTTGGTGTATACGACAAGGCCGAGCGCCTGTTGCTTGATGGACTGGAAATTGCCGGTGATAATTCTGGTTTGCAATCCAGCTATTTCTTCCTGCTGATCAAACAGGGCAGGCTTGAGAAAGCAGAGCGTTTGTTAAGTGAGCAATTCGGGGATTCGATTGAAGATTTGCCGGAGCAACAACAGCAGTATTACTATTATCAGAAAGGCATGATCAGCCTGGTAGCAAAAGATTGGGATGCGGCCAGGAATTACTTCGAAAACACAATCCGCGATGATTCCGACCAGGCATGGGATGGTAAGCAGGTCGAGTACGCGACTATTTTATCTGCCTTGCATTTCGCAGCAGGCAATACAGTGCTTGCCGAGCAAAGGCTTTCCAGTGCGGAACGCTCGGTACGACGGGCCCGGTTGAACGGTGTCGACAATGCTGGCATCTATTACACGGAGTCCAGTATTCATGCATTGAGGGGCGATCTAAGGGCTGGCCTCAATAGTTTGCAAATGGCCTATGACCGTGGCTTCAGGTCAGTATGGATGCTCGATATCGATTATCGCCTGGAGTCCCTGCATGATGACCCGCAGTTTGCCGCGATAAAGCAACAAATTGAAAAGGATATCGTTCAGGCAAGAACTCAAGTAGAGTCTTTCGCTGTTGCCGTGCGTTAGGGTTAGCTTTCAGATTAAGATTTAAACACCGGCGAAACGGGAAGCATCGCCAATCCAGCGACGTATTAATTTTTCTGCCTGTTCAGGGTGTTGGTTTTGAAGTTTGTCCGCAACGGCAGGTATCATTCTCAGTAGCCCTGCATCGCGTGCAAGATCGGCGACCCTGAACAACAGCATACCGGTCTGACGGGTTCCTAGAACCTCGCCCGGGCCACGTAATTCAAGGTCTTTTTCCGCAATCTGAAACCCGTCTGCTGTTTGCCGCATGATCTCCATGCGCTGTTTTGCAAGATCACCCAGTGGCGGGTTATACATCAGAACACAGCTGGAATGTGTGGATCCGCGCCCGACACGTCCGCGCAACTGATGGAGTTGGGCAAGCCCAAGCCTTTCTGCGTTTTCAATGATCATCAACGAGGCATTTGGTACATCCACCCCGACTTCAATCACGGTGGTGGCAACCAGCAAGTGGATCCTGCCGGCTTTGAACTGATCCATGATCTGCTGTTTTTCTGCCGGTTTCAAACGCCCATGAATCAGGCCGATATTGAGGCCGCCCAGATTATTTTTGAGGTCTCTTGCAACATCTTCAGCTGCCTGTGCCTCAATCACATCGGATTCTTCAATGAGGGTACATACCCAGTAGGCCTGCTGCTGACCTGCACACGCATTTGCAACACGTTGAATGATCTCTCCGCGACGCTCGTTGGACATAACTACGGTGGTTACCGGCTTTCGGCCGGGGGGCAGTTCATCGATCACAGAGACATCCATACCGGCATACGCCGTCATGGCTAATGTGCGGGGAATAGGTGTTGCCGTCATAATCAACTGGTGCGGTTGCTGATCGTTGTTCCCACCCTTTTCCAACAGGTTCATGCGCTGGCCGACACCGAAGCGGTGCTGTTCGTCGACGATTACCAGTCCGAGATGGCTGAATTCAACGCCTTTCTGCATCAACGCATGGGTTCCGATAACAAGCTCCGCACCGGTGCTTATTCTTTTCAGTGCCTCGGTACGGTTCTTTCCCGTGACTTTCCCGCTCAACCAGACCGGCTTGATGCCAAGCGGTTCCAGCCAGTCGCTAAATACACGGAAATGTTGTTCTGCCAATAACTCTGTTGGTGCGGTGATTGCCGTCTGATAACCGTTGTCGGCTGCTCTCAATGCAGCGAGGGCAGCGATGACGGTTTTACCTGAACCTACGTCACCATGAACCAGCCTCAACATGGGTCGACCGTGCTGCAGGTCATCGCGAATTTCCCCTGCAACTCTCTGCTGTGCCCCGGTCAATTTAAACGGCAGGCTTTGCATGAATCCAGTTTCGGCAGCGCCTTCGGTCGGCATGGCAGGTGCTTTTTGCGCGCGTTGTAAGCGGTGTAACTTCTGCATGCTGAGATTGTGAGCGAGTAGCTCTTCAAGGGCGAGGCGCTTTTGTGTGCGGTGGTCACGCTGGATCATGGCGGCAACGTCAGCATCGGGTGGTGGCCGGTGAATATAGTGTAGAGCATCCGCCAGGGGTGGCAATTTGAGCTCATTCAACAATGATGCTGGCAGTAGCTCTTCAAGTTCCAGTTTGTCTCTGCTTAACAATGCCAACGCCTGGTCTGTCATTTTGACCCAGTTCTTCTGACCGAGTCCTTCGGAGCTGGGATACACAGGTGTCAAGCGGTCAGCGATCGGTTCATCTGCCTCCCCACTAAGCCGTTGGTAGGTCGGGTGTACCATTTCCAGGCCCTGGTAACCGGCCTTGATCTCACCGAAACATCTTAAACGTGTGCCGCTGGACAGTTGTTGTTTCTGGTAAACACGAAAGTGAAAGAACCGTAAAGTGATACGGCCGGTTCCATCAAACAGCACCACTACCAGCATGGATCGGCGTCCGCGCACGATGGCGGAGTGTTCAATTCTGCCTTCGATTAAAACTCGCTGGCCGGGTATACAACTACCGATGGGGTGAATACGGGTGCGATCTTCATAGCGGGTGGGCAGGTGAAACAACAGGTCGGTCACCTGGCTGATACCAAGGGCATTCAGCTTATCGACAAGTTTCGGCCCCACGCCCTGCAGGTCCTTCAATGCTATGGACCGGTCGGGTTTTCCGCTGTCGATCATGTTAAGGAACCTTGTATCAGTCAGGTCCCCAGTATGGCATCCATTTCGACACTCACACCCTTTGGCAGCGCCGCTACCTGGACGGCTGCACGCGCCGGGTAAGGGGTGGAGAAATATTGACCCATTATGGTATTGACCTGCGGGAAATCACCCATGTCGGTTAAAAAAATGGTCAGCTTGACTATGTCATCAAGTGTCCCGTCAGCGGCGTTGCAAACCGCTGAGAGATTATCAAATACCTGCTTGATCTGTGCTTCGATACCACCCGGGACAACGTCCATGCTAACGGGGTCGAGTGGAATCTGCCCGGAAATAAAAACCAGGCCCTGATGTCTGACTGCCTGCGAGTAGGTGCCGATTGCCTGTGGTGCCCTGTCGGTGGTAATAATGTTCTTGCTCATTTGAAATGCTCCTGCCCGGTTGATTCTTCAGGCAATGATCCGGCTGACACGGGTCACATTGCGGTTACGTCTTAACCGGCGCATAACATGTGCCATATGGTCGCGGTCTTTAACGCTGATGATAAATATTAATTTGGCAATTTCACGATTGGATTCGGGTTGTTCGATCTTTTCAATATTACTACCGGCTTCACCAATACTGGCCGAGATATTGGCCAGAACACCAGGAACATTTTTGGCCAATATGTGTAAGGCCACTTCGAACATACCGCGTCGGATCGGTGCCCAGGTTACATCAATGCAGTGATCCGGATGCTTACGAAACTCCCTTACGTTACGGCAGTTAACCCGGTGGACCACCACACCCTTGCCGGCGGACAGATACCCCATGATGCTGTCGCCGGGTACCGGGCGGCAACAAGCGGCAAATGACATCGCGCTGCCTTCTGAACCGGCAATCGATAGCGCTTCGGTTTGTTCGCCGGACCCAAGTGTGCTGCTCACTTCAGGAGCCAGTTTAGCCGCCACCATACTTGACAACAGGTTGCCAAGAGCCAGTTCAGTCAACATATCTTCCTGGCGAGCAAATTTATTGTCTCTCAGATATTGTCTCATGCGTTTTTCGGGTACTGCATCAAGGTCGGAACCGCGAATGTTGAGTGCGGTTTCAAGCAGACGCAAACCAAGTGCTACGGTATCAGCCTGCTCAAGACTCTTGATGTAGTGACGTATGGCTGTTCGAGCTCTTGCCGTGTTGACAAATTCGAGCCATTCGGAAATTGGGTGTGCCGTGCTGTCGGTTATAACTTTGACAGTTTGCCCATTTTCCAGGCGGCTAGACAGTGGCATTTCAACTTTGTCGACCATGATACTGCGGGTATGATTACCAACACCTGTGTGGATGGCGTATGCGAAGTCAAGCGCTGTTGCATTGCGGCGCAGGTCAATAATTTTCCCTTTGGGTGTGAAAACGAAAATCTGGTCAGGGAACAGATCAGACTTTGCACCATCCAGAAACTCCATCGAATCGGTGCTATGCCGTTGAACCTCTACCAGTTGCATTAGCCATTCACGCGCACGCACCTGTGCAGATCCGGTATTGGTTTCACCACTTTTATATTGCCAATGGGCAGCTGCGCCTTCCTCGGCCAGGACATCCATCTCGCTTGTTCGAATCTGGATTTCAACCGGGAGATTGAATGGACTGTTGAGCGTGGTATGCAAAGATTGATAACCATTGGATTTAGGAAGCGCAATATGGTCCTTAAATCTACCGGGTTTGGGGCGGTACAATCCGTGAACAGCCCCCAGGGCGAGATAACAATGCGGTTCAGAATGAGTAATGATGCGGAACCCATAAACATCGTTGACCTCGGAAAAGGAAAGGTCCTTGGCCTGCATTTTCCGGTAAATACTATAGGGTGTCTTTTCTCGGCCTTTGATTTCGCAGGGTATGCCCGCCTCGTTCATTTTTCTTTTCAGTGCTTTATGGATATCTGCGATGATCTCGCTGCGGTCTCCGGTAACCGTGCTGATATGTTCGGCGATGGTGCGGTGGCGCCAGGGATAAAGGTTGGCGAAACCGAGATCCTGCAACTCTGACTTAATGCTGTTCATACCCAAACGGTCGGCGATGGGTGCGTAGATATCCAGCGTTTCGCGGGCGATTCTGCGGCGCGACTGTGGACTCATTGAGCCCAGGGTCCGCATATTGTGCATCCTGTCTGCCAGCTTGATAAAAATGACTCTCAGGTCCCGCGACATGGCCAGCATCAGTTTGCGGAAACTCTCTGCATCCGCTTCGAGCCGTGTGCGGAATTTCATTTTATCCAGCTTGGTCACTCCCTCCACGAGATCAGCTATCTCGTCGCCGAACCGGGATTCGATATCCTCTCGGGTTAGTGGGGTGTCTTCAATTGTATCGTGCAGGATCGCAGCAGCAACACTGCCGTAATCCATGCGCATACTCGCCAAAATGCGGGCAACGGCAACAGGGTGAAATATATAGGGTTCACCCGTTTTACGGGTCTGACCCTCGTGGGCATTCGCGCCGACCTCAAATGCCCGGAGAATAATGGCGACCTTCTCCGGTTCCAGATACGTGTTGAGGAGGTCCCTCAGGTCAAGAACCGGCTCCGGTAAATTCGTAAGGGTCGCCAGCATGAAAGAACTCCGCTAGAGGGTTGGATCGTCCTCCATGGGACTCATATCAAACACCTCAGCGGCTTCAATTTTAGCTTGCAGCACATCTACGCCTTCCGCATCGATAAGGCCTTCGGCGATTTCACGTAAGGCGAGTACGGTGGGTTTGTCGTTTTCTTCGTCAACCAGTGGCTCAGCACCATGACCTATCTGGCGTGCGCGTTTGGTCGCGGTCAAAACCAGTTCAAAACGGTTATCAATGTTCTCAAGGCAGTCTTCTACGGTAATTCGTGCCATTTTAAATCCTGTATATGTGTTAGACGGAACCGTGAATTTTAACTTCTTCCGAGCTTCTGCGCCAGAAGTTGGTGTTTTTTATTTACTATATGAGACTTACCATTGCGATGATCATTGATGATTGCGAGCAGTTCTTCAAGTGCTGCGTCAAAATTATCATTGACCACCAGGTAATCAAACTCAGCCCAATGAGAGATTTCTGCCCGCGCATCACGCATCCTGCGTTGTATCACGCTTGCACTATCCTGTCCGCGACCCGTTAATCTCTTTCGTAAATCCTCCAGCGATGGGGGAATGATAAAAATAGAGCAGCAATCGGGGAAAACGGCCCGCACCTGGCGCGCTCCTTGCCAGTCAATTTCAAGAATTACATCGCGGTCCTGTTCCAATTGTCTGGCAACGGAGTTCCGGTTGGTTCCATAATGGTGGTCAAACACCCGGGCGTACTCCATGAAGTCCCCCTTATTGACCATTTGTTCATATTCCGCCTCATCAACAAAATAATAATGCTGTCCGTCTATCTCACCAGGTCTTGCCGCGCGTGTGGTATGGGAAACGGACAGGACCAGCCGGGGGTCAGTTTTCAACAACGCGTTTACGAGGCTGGTTTTCCCGCCACCTGATGGTGCGGCAATAATAAAAAGACTGCCTTGATGGCTTTCGCTACTCGACATTCTGTACCTGTTCACGCATTTGTTCTATTAGCACCTTCAGGTCAACAGCAGCCTGTGTTGTGCGCTGGTCAATTGATTTTGAACTGAGGGTATTTGATTCACGATTAAATTCCTGCATAAGGAAATCCAGTCGGCGTCCGACAGGCTCTTCCAGATCCAGTACACGGTAAACTTCTTCGACGTGTGCATCCAGCCTGTCCAATTCTTCATCGACGTCAATTTTCTGGGACAACATGACAACCTCCTGTTCAACCCGGCCCGGGTCAAGGGGTAGCTTCAGGTCTGCCACCCGGTCCAGCAACTTTTGTTTCAGGCTGGTGCGGATTTCCGGCAGCCATAACCTGATGTTGGCCGTAATTGTTGCAACCCCCGTCAGTCGTTCCCGGATAGCGTTTGCCATTTGCCCACCTTCGCGTCCCCGTCCAGCCTGTAATTCCTGCGCTGCCTCGACCAGCAGCTCCATTGCGGCCGCCCTTAAAGGGGCCGGGTCAGGGCGCTTCTCCTCAATCAGTCCGGGCCAGCTAAGCATCCCGCTGATATCCGCCTGTTGTTCCACGCCAGCCAGTCGGGCCATTTCCTGGTGGGCTTCCAGAATCTCCCTGGCCAAACCAGGGTTAAGTTCCAGTTTGCTGCTGATGGCGCCCGGTTCCATAACGAGGCGCAAGGTTGCTTCTATTTTCCCACGGCTTAAATACTGTCCGAGGCATGTCCTGATAGCCGATTCCAAAGGCCTAAACTCCTCCGGTAGACGCAAGCCATAGTCAAGGTAGCGGTGATTAACAGAGCGCATCTCCCAACTCAAACGACCAAATTCGTATTGGCGTTCCACACGGGCGAACCCGGTCATACTTCGAATCATTGCTTTTTCCACATTGCAGACAGTGGCACAATGTTAACGGTTAGCCTGCTGGTAGGCTATCCATGAATAGCGACCTTCGACAAATACCCCGATTTTTAATGACAGGACAAACAGGATCAACCAATGAGACCCAGTGGTAGAGAAGCAGATGAGTTACGTCACGTTAGCATTACACGCAATTACACTTGTCATGCAGAGGGCTCGGTATTAATTGCCTGCGGTAACACCCAGGTCCTGTGTACGGCATCGGTGGAAAGCAGGGTCCCCCCTTTCCTGCGTGGTAGCGGTGAAGGCTGGGTTACGGCGGAATACGGTATGTTGCCGAGATCGACAGGCTCCAGAATGCGACGTGAAGCCTCATCCGGTAAACAGGGTGGAAGAACCATGGAAATTCAACGGTTGATTGGCCGTTCATTGCGTGCCGTGGTCGACCGTGTAGCCCTTGGTGAGCACACAATTACACTTGATTGTGATGTTTTGCAGGCCGACGGCGGCACACGCACAGCGGCCATTACAGGGGCCTATGTGGCGCTGGTTGATGCCTGCCGGTGGTTGCAAGCTAAAAACAAGATTAAAAAAGACCCTTTGCACGGTCAGGTGGCTGCTGTATCTGTCGGAATTTTTAACAGCATGCCCGTGCTCGATCTGGACTATCCGGAAGACTCCCGTGCGGAAACGGATATGAATGTTGTGATGAATGACGGCGGTGGATTTATCGAATTGCAGGGCACGGCTGAAGGTCATGCTTTCCGCAGAGATGAGCTGGACCAGTTGATTGTCCTGGCGGAAAAGGGCATCAGGTCGCTGATGGATCTGCAGTTGGCGGCTTTGGCAGACTGAGGCTGATCCGTACGTCCATGATGGATCAGGAATACGTTCTGGCCAGTGGTAACCAGGGAAAGTTGCGTGAAATGGTTGCCATGCTCAAGCCCCTGGGTTTTGTCGTGCGTCCTCAAAGCGACTGGCAGGTTCCTGAGGCGGTGGAGAGCGCAAGCACATTTATCGAAAACTCACTGATCAAGGCGCGCCAGGCCGCCCACTATACAGGCCTGCCCAGTATTGCAGATGATTCCGGACTGGTGGTACCCGCCCTTAATGGTGAACCGGGTATTTTTTCTGCACGCTATGCCGGTGACAACGCTGATAACGAGGCCAATAAACGTAAACTTCTTGCTGAAATGTCTGGTCTTCATGGCGCTGATCGCAGTGCTCACTTTTTTTGTGCCATGGTCTTGGTTCAGTCGGTTGATGATCCTGCGCCATTGCTGGCAATAGGCCGCTGGCATGGGCACATCCTGCTTTCCGAGCAAGGTCTGGGCGGGTTTGGTTATGATCCATTGTTTGGTGTTGCCGCCACCGCACTTGAAGGAAAGCAACGCTCGGCAGCTGAACTGGCACCTGCTGATAAAAGTCGCGTAAGCCATCGTGGTCAGGCGTTGAGAGAGCTTGTAAGGCAGCTAGTTCGATACACTACACTACGCGAGCGGGATGACCCAACTATTACATAACCCGCCTTTGAGTCTGTATGTTCATATGCCCTGGTGTGTGCGCAAATGCCCCTACTGTGATTTTAATTCGCATACCGTCCCTGACGAGCTGCCAGCAGATGAATATATCCGGGCGCTGGTTACCGACCTCGAACAGGACCTGCCCCTCGTCTGGGGACGCCCCGTACAGAGTATATATTTTGGTGGTGGTACGCCCAGCCTGTTTTCGGCTAACCAGATTGAATCTTTTCTTTCCGATGCAAGAGCCCGGCTGGATTTGAGGCCTGACGTAGAAATCACCCTGGAGGCCAACCCCGGAACCATTGAGCGTGATAGCTTTCCTGCCTATGCCCATGCCGGCATTAACCGGGTTTCCCTTGGTGTGCAAAGTTTTGACGATGACCTGCTTAAATCCATAGGCAGGATTCATGGCCGTCGTGAAATAGAAAAGAGTTTGCTGTCTTTGGAATCGGCAGGAATCTCAAATTTCAATATTGACCTGATGTATGCGCTACCGGGTCAAAGTCCGGCTCAGTCAAGGCGCGATATCGAACTGGCGATCAAAGCCGGTCCTGCTCATATTTCTTTCTACCAGTTAACCATTGAGCCGAATACGGCTTTTGCAGCGCAGCCGCCCCCGTTACCAGTCGATGACGAGGCCTGGGATATGCATCAGGCCGGGTTGGATCTGCTGGAGTCAAACGCATTCGGGCAATATGAAATCTCTGCTTTTGCACAGCCGGGAAAGCAAAGCCGTCATAATATGAATTATTGGCGGTATGGTGATTTTCTGGCAATAGGTGCCGGGGCACATGGAAAAATCACGACAGCTGCTGAGGGTCGCGTACAGCGATTTGCCAAGCACCGGCATCCCAAGCGCTATCTGCAGGGTCTTCACAATGGCGATTGGCGTGCTGAAACACGTGTATTAGGTGATGATGAGCTTGTCTTCGAGTTTTTTCTGAATCAGTTAAGGCTAAAAGACGGGGTAACCATCAGTGACTTTAGTGCGCGTACCGGTCTGCACTGGAATGTGGTTGAGTCACGCGTGATGAAGGCAGTTGACAAGGGCTTGTTGGAGATCGGGCATGGGCGTGTCAGCCCCACCGAGTTGGGGTGGCGGTTTGTGAATGATATCCAACAGATATTTTTGCCATGAATGGTCTTGCATTGGATGCTGCACGTAGTTAAACTAGCCGGCTCTTTAGCCTATTGAATACCGGAAATTGTCATGAAAGCTGACACACATCCAAAATATCGTGAAGTGGTTTTTCAGGATCTCTCATCAGATTTTGCGTTCCTGACCCGCTCCACTGTACACAGTAAAGAAACTATCAAATGGGAAGATGGTAATGAGTACCCGCTGATCAAGGTGGAAGTCTCCAGTGCCTCGCACCCGTTTTATACCGGAAAGCATAAACTGATGGATACCGGTGGTCGCGTAGACCGCTTTAAACGCCGCTACCAGAAGTAATCCCTGTACAGCAAATATGGAGCCCGGAATGGCATAGGTCGTTCCGGGCTTTTTGTTGTGTGCTCGAAAGGAAAAATTTTGCAAATTGTGAGATACTTGCGGGCCGATATATGTCGAGAAATCTAAGTGGTTCTCAATCGCACAACCTGCTAATACACAAGGAGCGTTCCAATGTCCGATCAGCGCGTAACCGTCACAGACGAGAGTAGTGGCAAAAGCCTTGAATTGCCTGTCATTAAAGGTACTGAAGGTGAGCCGTGCTTGCAGATTAAGGCCTTGCCTTCAACATTAGGTTATTTCACATATGACCCGGGTTTTACAGCCACCGCCAGTTGTACCAGCAAGATCACATTTATCGATGGCGGAAAAGGCATATTACGTTATCGCGGATATCCGATTGAACAGCTTGCCGAGGAAAGCTCTTTCCTGGAGGTTGCCTACCTTCTGTTGAATGGCGAGTTGCCCACCAGCGCTGAATTTGCAGATTTCGAAGGGGATATCACCAACCACACGATGATTCATGAAAGAATGAATCACTTTATCGGTGGTTTTCATTATGATGCGCACCCGATGGCCATGATGGCGGGTGTCGTCGGATCATTGGCGGCGTTTTACCACGATAGAATGGATATGAATAATCCGGATCACCGGATGCTGGCGGCCAAACGAATGATTGCCAAGATGCCAACCATAGCCGCCGCCTGTTACCGCCACCATATGGGCTGGCCAACGGCTTATCCAAAAAATGCACTGAATTACACCGAGAACTTCCTGGACATGATGTTCTCGGTTCCGACAGAAGACTATAAGGTTAGCCAGGTTGCAGCAAAGGCATTCGACCTGCTGTTCATATTGCATGCCGATCATGAACAAAACGCCAGCACCTCCACGGTCAGGCTGGTCGGTTCAACAGGGGCAAATCCTTATGCCAGTGTTGCGGCAGGGATATCAGCGTTGTGGGGTCCCGCTCACGGCGGCGCCAACGAAGCTGTTTTGACCATGCTTGATGAAATTGGAGACGTTTCACGGGTAGCGCTGTTTATCGATAAGGCCAAGGATAAGAACGACCCGTTTAGATTGATGGGGTTCGGACACCGGGTGTATAAGAACTTTGACCCCCGGGCAACTCTTATTCGCAAGGCGGCTTACGAGGTTCTGGAAGAACTGGGCAGCACTGATCCTTTGCTATCCCTGGCCATGGAATTGGAACGTATTGCCCTGGAAGATGAATACTTCATAAGCAAAAAGCTTTATCCGAACGTTGATTTCTACTCTGGCATTATTTACAAAGCACTCGGCATTCCAACCAGCATGTTTACTGTCATGTTTGCGATTGCGCGGACCGTTGGCTGGGTTTCTCAATGGTTGGAACAAGAAGAGGTTGGCACACCCATTGGCCGCCCGAGACAGGTCTATGCCGGTCCGGCTGCGCGTGATTACATCCCGGTTGATTTACGCTGAGACGACTCAGATATTAGCCAGCAAGCATTCTACCTCTGAAATAGGCGCCCGCTTCTGCGGGCGTCCATCGACCGGGCTGGGTGGCGACTGACGCAGGTCCATACAATTGAACAGGGTCAGCTCAACCTCCACGTCTTCCGCATTTGTAACCAGTAGCTGAACCTGGCGATAGTTTCCGTCATGCCAGCGGATTTTCCGTTGCTCATTACGAAAAACGAGCCCCCTGTCGAGCAAGTGAATGACAACTGCATCAGTCGGGTCGTTAAAAACATGCAAGGTGACGCGGGTGTGTTCATCTGCTGTCCCTTCGAGTACCGGGCCCACCAGTCTTGGGTAAAATGATTCAAGAGAGCGCATCACGATCAAGGCAGCTTTACGTAATTTTTGTAGGTGGTAAATATGCTGTTGACCACCATAGATGCCCTGGTAGACGCGCAAAGCGCTTTCCACTTCAGCATTGCTTGGCAAGCTTGATCGGAAGTTTACCCCCAGTCTTTCAGCCGCTTTTTGCTTGGCCGTTCGATAGTTGGATAGTGATTGTGTCGCCATAATACGCGCTGCTTCGGCAGCAATGTTCCTGCGGGTCTGACTGGCTTTTTTTGTAATGTGATCGGGAAACTTATCAAAAACTGTCGTATGGATCCTCTTCCGTAACGGCATCAGATTGCTCTCCTTCTGTTGCATCTTCCATCGGTGGAAGACTTCCCATGTCAAATACTTCCACAATGGCATCCCGGTTCTCAATCCTGGCAAGCAAACCGGTTACCGGGTCGATACGTGCCTGGGTAATACCCTCCGGTATTTCAGGGCTGTGGTCCGGTACATCCTGCAAGGCCACCCGCATATAATTAATCCAGATGGGCATCGCCGCTTTACCCCCGACCTCATTGCGTCCCAGTGGTTCATGGCTATCAAAGCCCACCCAGACTGATGTCACGATTTCATCGTTGTAGCCGGAAAACCATGCGTCACGCTGATCGTTGGTCGTTCCCGTTTTGCCTGCCAGGTCGTTACGCCCAAGTTCCATTGCTTTTTTGCCGGTTCCCCGCCGGACCACGTCCATCATCATGGAGCGAATAAGGAACGCGTTTTGCTCGGAGATCACCCTCGGTGCAGGCGTTGGGCTTGCTACCATGTCCTGCTCCCGGTACTTCTCCTGCTCGGTAACCTGGAGGTTCTCTTCGGTCTCAAGTTGCAATGGTCTGAAACTTGGTTCCACTTGATCCACGGGTTCTGTTTGTTCAATTTCAGTGGCCTCATCGAATTGACAGTCTTCGCAAACTATTTGGGGGCTTGTGGCAAACCGCACGATACCGTTGGCATCAAGTACTTTCTCGATGAAATAGGGGTCAATCAGGTAACCGCCATTGGCAAATGTTGCATATCCCCTGACGATACTTATGGGCGCAAGAGAGGCGCTGCCGAGTGCCATGGACAAATTGCCCGGTAACTCTGCCGGGTCAAAACCAAAGGAACTGATGTAGCCGGTTGCATAGGGAATGCCGATTTCTCGCAATAACCTGATTGAAACAAGGTTCCTGGAGTTGACCATGGCTTCGCGCAATCGTGTGGGACCGAAGAACTTCTCGCTATAATTCTGGGGTTTCCAATCTCTCTCCAGTTCCGAATCATTGAAGACAATGGGTGCATCATTGACGATGCTGGCGGGGGTCTTACCCTTCGCCAAAGCGGCAGAGTAAATAAAGGGTTTAAAACCTGAGCCCGGTTGACGGCGACTTTGAACCACGCGATTAAACTTGCTGCGTGTGTAGTCGTAACCGCCCACAAGAGCCTTGATGGAACCATCACGAGGGCTTATTGAGATCAATAGGGCCTCCGGTTCCGGTAACTGGGCCAACTCACGTTTGCCGCCGTCCTTTAATCGGGTACGAATTATATCGCCGGTCTGAAGTACGTCGGCTACGCTTTTGGGTTCAAACCCAATACGTTCCCGGCTGATGAACCTCCTGGCCCACAACATATCGTCAAGTGTTAGCGCTATGGTCTGACCATCGACCTGGTAAACCAGGGCGACATCTTCATCAAGTTCTACTACCAGTCCCGGCACCAGTCCAGCCAAGGGTTTATAGGGCCGAAGAATCTCTTCCCAGGTGTTGGTTGTGGTGTTTTCCTCCAGGTCAAAGTGTGCTTCTGCTCCACGGTATCCGTGCCTGTGGTCGTATTCCTCAAGCCCATCTATGACTGCCTGGTTGGCCGTAGTCTGCAAACCGGATTTAATGGTCGTATAAACCTCGTAGCCACCGGTGTAGGCCGATTGACCAAACCTTGCCAGCATCTCCTTGCGAACCATTTCGGCGAGGTAAGGTGCGGAGACTTCAGTTGTCGCACCATGATAAAAGGCCGTGTTTTTCTCATTTTTTGCCTGTTGGTACTCACGATTATCGATGTACTCCAGTTCCAGCATACGCCCCAGTACATAGTCTCTGCGGTTCATGGCGCGTTCGGGGGAGGTGATCGGATTAATTCTGGATGGTGCCTTGGGGAGTGCTGCCAGCATGGCGCTTTGAGCGAGACTCAATTCGCCTACAGGTTTACCGTAGTAGACGTCTGCCGCGGCGCCGACGCCGTAAGCCCGGTGACCTAAAAGGATTTTATTCAGATACAGTTCGAGGATTTCGTCTTTGGATAATTCACGTTCGATTTTCAGCGCCAGGAATATTTCCTTAAATTTGCGGGTAAAGGTTTTTTCAAGCGTAAGGAAAAAATTTCGAGCCAATTGTTGGGTAATTGTGCTTCCACCAACCGACTTTTCACCGGTCGTTACCAACGTCCAAACGGCACGGGAGATTCCCTGGTAATCCACACCGGGATGAACTCGGAAACGGGCATCTTCACCAGCGATAAAAGCGTTTGTCAGATACGCCGGCATTTCTTCGATCTGAACCGGAATTCGACGCTTTTCACCAAAAACACTGATTAATTTGCTATCTGATGTATAAACTCGCAAAGGAACTTGCAGTTGTATATCACGTAGTGTTTCAACGTCCGGAAGGTCTTTTGAAACAACAAGATACGTAATAAATATAGTAGCAAAACCCAACGCAAATGCGACGAGGAGAAAGCGAAATATTGAACGAAGTACTTTTTTCAAATCTGTATCCTGCTATGCTAAACCCCTCAACAAGGAATTTTAGTTGATAAATCCTTCTCCGGATAGCGGAGAAAGGAGCAGAAAATTATACGCCGCATCGGACAGGGAAGTAGCCGGTTATGACGAGTGTTGACAATTCACCATACCAGTCGTTCCCTTCCGTTTTGTTCTTGGACAGGATTTTTGCAGGCGCGTAAGAACTTTATGTACATAAATGCCACAAGGTATTTGAGTATTTGAGAGTTTTCTGTTAAAAACTACTATAAGAAGTCTCACTAAACCATTGGCATGGAAAAGGAATGGGGGAGTCTTGAAACTGTTTGGAAAAAAAACAGATCCAGTTATAGGACTGGATATTGGCTCGACAAGTGTGCGTTTGCTGCAGTTGTCCAGTCATGGGTCCGGATACCGGATTGACCACTTTGCGACCGAGCCTCTGGGCGAGGGCGTTGTGGTTGAGAAGGCCGTACAGGATGTAGAGGCAATTACGAATGCCATCTCAAGGGCGCTCAAGTCCTCAGGCACACGTGCCAAATCCTGTGCGATCGCGGTTTCCGGTTCGGCCGTATTTACCAAGACGATCAGCTTACCGTCA
>Ga0316197_10000778_pt1 | contig 22430 bp, 24 predicted proteins | sample OudBiesiAoxic_MG_FD_204939 | JGI IMG/M metagenome (GOLD analysis project Ga0316197, IMG submission 204939) | Coastal sediment microbial communities from Oude Bieten Haven, Netherlands - site A oxic | ecosystem: Environmental > Aquatic > Marine > Coastal > Sediment | place: Netherlands... | reverse complement strand
GTGCGGGCGTTGGATCCGGCATCGGCCGGAATTGATCTGGAGGATAAGACATGAGCGATATGACGTCTGACATGATGGAGCAGGCCCCAGCGGTCGAGCCGCCGCGCGAACATGCACGCCGTAAGAACGGCGTCGAGTTCACGGTCTATTTTGCCGTGATCTTTGTTGCGACCCTGCCGCTGGCCACCCTGACGTGGGCTATGCATGCGATGAAGTCCCGCAGCTTTACCGACAAAGGACCCATGGCTCGTGCCTGGGCCCAAGCGACGATCATCACACCGATGATTTTCTCGGCTTACTGAGACCTGACTTTCCGACCAGACGGACCCGTCTGGTTGACCCGAATTCTCGACCTGTGTGCGCCTGTCGAGTGAAGAGACTGGATACCTGGGAACAGGTGTACAGAGCCCCGAGGGGGGTGACCCCCAAAGGACCCGGCCGCGGGGTGCGCGGCGTCAGCATAACGTTCCGGAGGAATAATTATGGCTGATAATACCGACCTGTCCTTTACAGGTCTAACAGACGAACAGGCGCAAGAATTGCACTCTGTCTACATGAGCGGCCTATGGCTGTTCTCGGCAGTTGCTGTGGTTGCACACTTGGCAACCTTCATTTGGCGTCCGTGGTTCTAAGGAGATGGATATGGCAAAGTTCTACAAGATCTGGCTGATTTTTGACCCCCGTCGCGTTTTCGTGGCGCAGGGCGTATTCCTCTTCCTTCTGGCTGCGATGATCCACCTGGTGGTTCTCAGCAGTGGCCTGAACTGGTTCGAGGCGGCAGCAGCCGTCGGAGGTCAGTAATCTGGCGGCGCATCCCAAGATGCGCCACCGGGATACCGGCACTTCAACTATCAATGCTGCGGGCGGTCTCAAGTGTGCGCCGCCCGCCCGTGGCAAAACCGTAACTTAATAATACGACGGCCTCCGCCTTGGATGCATGTCAGTGAGCGGACCAGATGCGCAAGCGCGCGCTGGCCGGCTGCTGGGTCATTCGGATCAGGCGCGCCGCACACACGCGGAGAATAGAAGATGGCGTTGCTCAGCTTCGAAAGAAAATATCGCGTCCGCGGAGGGACGCTGATCGGAGGCGATCTGTTCGACTTCTGGGTAGGGCCATTTTATGTGGGCTTCTTCGGAGTGACGACTGCCTTTTTTGCATTGCTCGGGACGATCCTGATTTTCTGGGGCGCTTCCCAGCAAGGGACATTCAACCCCTGGCTTATCAATATTGCCCCCCCTGACCTGAGCTATGGTCTTGGACTGGCCCCGCTGCTGGAAGGCGGTCTGTGGCAGATCATCACGATTTGCGCGACCGGAGCTTTCCTGAGCTGGGCGATGCGCGAAGTCGAGATTTGCCGCAAGTTGGGCATGGGCTATCACGTGCCGTTCGGCTTCATGGCCGCGGTAATCGCTTATATGACGCTGGTGATCTTTCGCCCGCTGTTGATGGGCGCATGGGGGCACGGGTTCCCGTACGGGATCTTCAGCCACCTCGATTGGGTGAGCAATACCGGCTATGCTTATTTGCACTTCCACTATAACCCGGCGCACATGCTGGCGGTGACACTGTTCTTCACCACCACACTTGCACTGGCGCTGCATGGCGGTCTGATCCTGTCTGCCTGTAACCCCGAGAAGGGTGAAGAGGCCAAGACGCCGGATCACGAAGACACATTCTTCCGCGACTTCATCGGCTATTCGGTCGGCACATTGGGCATCCACCGCGTGGGATATCTTTTGGCGATCAACGCTGGTCTGTGGTCCGCGGTCTGTATCATTATCTCTGGTCCGGTCTGGACCTCCGGTTGGCCCGAGTGGTGGAACTGGTGGTTGAACATGCCGATCTGGGGTGAACCCATCGCCGTCATGGGAGGAATGTAATCATGTACCCCGACTATCAAAACATTTTCACCCAAGTGCAGGTCCAGGGCAAACCCGAATGGGGCATGGACGAGCAAGGCAACAACATGATGGAGGAACGTGTCGGTACGCCACGTTTCAGCACGCTGGTTGGCTTGTTCGGTAACGCACAGCTTGGGCCATACTACTTTGGCTGGACGACTATGGTCGCCTTTGCCACTGGTATCGCCTGGTTCGTGATCGTGGGCTTTAACATGCTGGCGCAGGTCGGCTGGTCGATCCCGCAATTTATCCGGCAGCTTTTCTGGCTGGCGCTTGAGCCGCCCTCCCCCGAGTATGGCCTGACCATGCCACCGCTGAACGATGGCGGCTGGTACATCATCGCCAGTTTCTTCTTGCTGATCTCGGTGATGACATGGCTGCTGCGGGCTTATCTGCTGGCTGAACAGCACAAGATGGGCAAACATATCTTCTGGGGTTTCGCGGCTGCGGTTTGGCTGTTCCTGGTGCTGGGTTTGTTCCGTCCGATCCTGATGGGATCATGGAGCGAGGCTGTACCCTACGGTATCTTCCCGCACCTTGACTGGACCACGGCCTTCTCCATTCGCTACGGCAACTTGTATTACAATCCGTTCCACTGTCTTTCGATCGTGTTCCTTTATGGCTCTGTCCTGCTGTTCTGTATGCACGGTGGCACCATTCTGGCGGTTACCCGCTATGGCGGCGACCGCGAGCTGGAGCAGATCTACGACCGAGGCACGGCAACCGAACGTGCGGCCCTCTTCTGGCGCTGGACCATGGGCTTTAACGCCACCATGGAAGGTATCCACCGCTGGGCGTGGTGGTTCGCAGTCCTGACCCCCATCACGGGCGGTATCGGGATCCTGCTGACCGGCACTGTCGTGGACAACTGGTTCATCTGGGCACAAGAGCACCATTTCGCGCCAATGTATGACGGCTCGTATGGTTACGAAGACTACGGCTCCTACCAAGCCTTTATCGGACAGGAGGATTGATCCATGCTTCCCAAGTGGTTTGACAAATGGAACGAAGATAACCCAACGAACATCTTCGGTCCCGCAATCCTGGTCGGTGTCCTTGGTGCTGCTGTATTCTTCGCGATTGCTGTAATCTCGATCGGCAATCCGGCACAGACGGCCAGCTTGCAGACCGGCCCCCGTGGCACAGGCATGTCCGTGCCGGAATTCAACGTGGTACGGTTCGCCGCTGATCCGACGATTGAAGACTACTACACCGAGGAGCCTTACATTCCTGAAGGTGGTGAAGATCTGGCCCGCGACATTTACGAAAATGTTCAGGTGCTCGGTGATCTGACAGAGGACAACTTTAACCGCGTGATGACAGCCATGACGCAGTGGGTTGCCCCTGAAGAAGGCTGTGCATACTGCCACGGTGATGTTGATCTGGAAGAGTACGGCAATGACGATCTTTATACCAAGGTTGTCGCGCGCCGCATGATCCAGATGACCCAGAACATCAACGAAAACTGGGATGGGCACGTCAATGCGAACTACGAGGTTGGTGTGAACTGCTACACCTGCCACCGTGGTCAGAACGTACCCTCCGAGATCTGGTTCAATGTGACGCCGGTTACAAAGGCCACAGCGGGCTGGGCGTCAGTCCAGAACCGTGCGACCTCTGTGAGCCAGGCCACATCGCTTCCGTCCAACGCTTTGGAAGTGTACCTGACCGACTATGAAGCGGTGAACGTACATGATCTGGAAAGCCGCGTGGCGGGTGTTCCGAACGACGAAGATGTCGCGTCGATCCAGAAAACCGAGATGACGTATTCGTTGATGAACTACTTCTCCAACAGTCTCGGCGTAAACTGTGTCTTCTGTCACAACAGCCGCGCCTTCTACGATCCCGGACAGGTTACCCCGCAATGGGCGACCGCGTTGCTGGGGCGTCAGATGGTGATCGAGATGAATCAGGAATATCTGATGCCTCTTGAAGCTGAATACCCTGCTGAACGTCTGGGCCCGGTCTATGCCGACGCGCCAAAAGCCGCCTGCAAGACCTGCCACAAAGGCTATCAGCAACCAATGCAAGGCATGAATGCCATTGCCGACTGGCCCGAACTCGCGACCACCGAGGCGCCGGTCTACGAATAAGAGTGCCGGGCGGCCCATGGGTCGCCCAACTCTTGGCCAAGCACGGACCATTGGCTTCCTTGGTCTGGGCGCGGGGTCTCAACACCCCGGTTCCCTTCCTGTTGGCTACAGGAATCTGGGGTCGCAACGGGCACGGCTCGGTGCGACCCCTTTTTAATTAACGGCCGGCGGGCCACAGGCTTTGGCAAGAGCTTCCGCTGCCGCTCTCGACATAGGAGATGTGCGCGATGACCAACACAAATACCCCGACACTGGACCGAGTTGCAGGCCCCGCTGATTTACGGGCCATGTCCGATGCCGAACTTGGCACCGTGGCGGACGAATTGCGCGGCGAAGTCGTGCGCGCCGTCAGCCAGACCGGTGGCCATCTGGGATCGAGCCTTGGGGTGGTTGAGCTAAGCGTTGCGATCCACGCTGTTTTTGACACGCCGCGCGACAAGCTGGTGTGGGATGTCGGCCATCAGTGTTATCCGCACAAGATCCTGACCGGCAGGCGCGCCCGCATGTCCGGACTGCGGCAGGGCGGGGGGATCAGCGGGTTCACCAAACGGTCGGAGTCCGAATACGACCCCTTTGGTGCCGCGCATTCCAGCACATCTATCTCGGCAGCTTTAGGCTTTACGGTCGGGCGCGACATGGGCAAACCAACAGGTGATGCCATCGCGGTCATCGGCGACGGTTCCATCAGTGCGGGCATGGCCTATGAGGCGCTTAACAACGCCGGTCACGAAGGCCGGCGGATGTTTGTGATCCTCAATGACAACGAAATGAGCATCGCCCCGCCCGTGGGGGCGATGTCTTCGTACCTTTCCAGCCTTTCAGACCTCAGCCGCAAGGGGCCTTTTGGTGGCTTGGTCGCAATGGCGGAAGGCATGGAGCAGATGGCACCCAAGCCAGTCCGCGACGGTGCGCGACGCGCGCGTGAGTTGGTGACAGGTCTGGAAAGCCGTGGCACCTTCTTTGAAGAGTTGGGTTTTGATTACATAGGCCCGATTGACGGGCACGACATGACCCAATTGCTTAGTGTTCTGCGCGGTGCAAAGGCGCGCGCGACGGGGCCTGTTCTGATCCATTGCTGTACAGTCAAGGGCAAGGGTTACTCTCACGCCGAAGGGTCAGATGATAAATACCACGGTGTGTCCAAATTTGATGTGGGCACAGGTGTTCAGGCCAAAGCCAAAGCCAACGCGCCGTCTTATACCGGTGTCTTTGGTGATGCGCTGACACGAGAAGCTGCAGAAGATCCGTCGATTGTTGCGATCACAGCGGCGATGCCGTCAGGCACAGGCGTGGACCGTATGGCAAAGCAGTTTCCAGGACGTGTCTTTGATGTGGGTATCGCAGAGCAGCATGGTGTGACCTTTGCAGCAGGCATGGCCGCGTCGGGTTTGAAACCCTTCTGCGCGATTTATTCGACTTTCCTGCAACGCGGGTACGATCAGGTGGTGCACGACGTGGCGCTGCAAGGTCTGCCGGTGCGCTTTGCCATTGACCGTGCAGGTCTGGTCGGCGCGGATGGTGCGACCCATGCGGGTGCGTTTGACATTGGCTACCTTGGCGCGCTGCCGGGTATGGTTGTCATGGCCGCAGCGGACGAAGCTGAACTGGTGCATATGGTGGCCACGGCGGCTGATTACGATGCAGGGCCCATTGCCTTCCGGTATCCCAGAGGCAACGGCACAGGTGCAACCCTGCCCGAGCGAGGACAAATTCTGGATATCGGCAAGGGACGGATGATCCGCGAAGGCAGTGGCGAGGTTGCGATCCTGTCGTTGGGCACAATTCTTAGCGATTGCGAGGCGGCGGCGACGCTATTGGCCGCAGACGGGATTGATGTGACGCTGGCAGACGCCCGTTTTGCCAAACCATTGGACATGGAGCTGATCGCGCGTCTGGCACAGACCCACAAGGCGGTGATCACTGTGGAACAAGGTGCCGAAGGCGGTTTTGGCGCGATGGTTCTGCAGGCTATGGCGGGGCAGGGATTGCTTGACCATGGGTGCAAACTGCGCACCATGTGCCTGCCGGACCGCTTTATCGATCAGGCGTCCCCTGCGGAGATGTACCGCGAGGCGGGTCTGGATACCACGGGTATCGTCGCGCAAGTTTACCGCGTTCTGGGCCTTGATGCCAAGGTTGTCGATCTGAATTCGGCCCGCGCATAGGCGCTTACAGATCGCGCCAACACGGTAGAACGTCACCTTGTGCGGGGGTCGCGTGATAGACGCCCCTTGCGATTGCGCGCGCCAGACAAACTGCGGCCGCGTGACCGATCATGGCAAGGTCTGCGAGCGGATCGGAGAGTGGCTTTTCCCCGTGTGACACGGCGAAAACAAGATCTCCATCCATCGGCGTATGACTTGGGATAATTGCCCTTGCCATACCGTCATGTGCTGCGACTGCCATGCGCTGACACTGCGATTTGCTAAGTGCGGCGTCCGTGGCCACGATTGCAATTGTCGTGTTCTCCCGTTCGGACGCGCTGTGCAACTTGGTGCCGGTCATCGTAAGGCCAAGACCCGACCGTGGGTCAGGACCCAGACCGCCGAATTCAGCGTCTATTTCAAAAGGCGCCGCGAAAAAGTGTTTGGTGTCGGGGGTGGTGACGCTGCCGATAGGGTTCGCGGCGACCAGTGCGGCAACCGTGATCCCGTTTTCAAGCACCAGTGACGCCGAGCCGAGCCCGCCTTTCAGACTGCCGGTTGTCGCACCGGTGCCGGCGCCCGCCGAACCTAGTGCAAAAGTGGCGCTAGCATCCTCTAGTGCGGCGCGGCCAAGGGCAGGGTAGGGGTTGGTTTGCCAGTCTTTGGTGCCACCGTTGAGCAAGTCGAACAGAATGGCACTTGGCACGATTGGCACCCTCACCGGCCCCACCGGAAAGCCGCGCCCTTGTGCGCGCAGGCCGTCCACGACGCCAGCGCAGGCGTCAATTCCGAAGGCAGACCCCCCCGAAAGCACAAGCGCATCGACACAGGCAACTGATTTGTCGGGCGCCAGAAGGTCGGTTTCGCGGGTCCCCGGCGCGCCGCCCATTATATGTACAGAGGCTGTGAGGGGCGCATTGGCGGTCAATACCGTGACGCCGGATTTAAGTGCTGCATCCTGTGCGTTCCCGACGCACAGTCCTTGGACGTCGGTCAACAGGTTCAAAGGGCCGGGGTACATCATCTGGGGCTCCAAATCTGTTCGCCGCGCAGGCGTTTGACAGGTCAGATCTTTGGTTTGGCGGCGGCCGTTGCAGGATCGCCCGTGTTGGGTTCGCCCTTGGGTTCGATCAACAGCACGTGGCATTCGTGTTCCGCTGTGGGACGGTGGGTCACACCTTTGGGCACGATGAAAAGCTCTCCTTCTTTGACGGTATGGGCGCTGTCTTCAAGTTCCATCGTCATTTCACCTTTCAGGACCAGAAAGAAATCATCCGTGTCTTCGTGCAGATGGAAAGGGAAAGCGCCTTGGAACCGCACGACCATGACTTCATTGTCATTATAGTCCGCCACCACATGCGGATCCCAATGTGATGTGAACATTGACACCTTCTCGGCAAGGTTGATCGTCTTCATATGCAGCGGCCCCCATCGACTTCCATCGCGACGCCAGTGATCATGGACGCCTCGTCAGAGCAGAGAAAACACGCGGCATTGCCCATGTCTTCGGCGGTGGAAAAACGGCCCAAGGGGATCGTTGCGAGAAACTTTGCGCGCATCTCGGGTGTGTCTTCACCCATAAAGGATTTCAGCAATGGCGTCTCACCCGCCACGGGGTTAAGCGCGTTGACGCGGATGCCGTCCGGTGCAAGTTCCACCGCCATCGCCTTGGTCGCGGTAATGAGCCATCCTTTGGAGGCGTTGTACCAGTTCAGGCGCGGGCGCGGCGACACGCCTGCGGTTGATGCGATGTTGAGAATAACGCCGCTTTTCTGCGCCTTCATCACGGGCAGAATGGCGCGTGTTGTCAGGTACACGGCCTTCATATTCACGGCCATAACGCGGTCAAAATCGGCTTCTGTCACTTCTTCAAGAGCGGCGGGCAAATGCGTGACACCGGCGTTGTTGATCATGATATCGATATGGCCCCATTCAGTCTGCGCCGTATCGACCATCGCCTGAACCGACGCGGCATCAGTGACATCCGTGTGCTGGGCCCGCGCAGAGCTGCCCAATGCCGCGGCTGTTTCAATGGCGAGGTCATGATTGATGTCCGCCAGCATGACCTGTGCGCCTTCAGCCACAAATTTGAGCGCCATACCTGCGCCAAAACCGGAGGCGCCGCCGGTAACTATCGCTGTTTTCCCCTCAAGTCGCATGTGGTCTCTCCCTCGTCAGACCTGATATTTCAGCACCACCCTGTCGTGTCCGTCGCTAGAAGCTGTGGCAGGTGCATCGCGATGGTGTCTAAATCCTTCACAGTGCCAGAACTTTAATGCACGCGGATTTGCCATAAGCACTGCAAGCTTGATCATATTGATCTTACGCCGTTTTGCACGTTCTTTCACCATGCCGACAACACTATGCCCGATGCTTTGGTTGCGAAAGGCAGGATCGATCAACATAAGGCCGATCCACCAGTCGTCAGGATATTCATAGCCTTCCGCTATGCATATCATTCCGACCATTGCAGGGCCTTGCATGACAGCGTCGTGCAACAGGCACCCGGGGCCCAAATCTGGCGGTGCAACTGTAAAGAAGTCCTTCACATAGGTTTCATCCGGCGCATAGCCGATCTCAAGCGTGACATAGTCAGCCGCCCGTGTGGCCAGATCAAGCGCGTCTGCGCTGTGTTCTGCCAGTGTGATGGGGGTTAGGGCGATGGCACCCGTCATGTATTCAGGCCTTTCACAGCGGGAATGACCAAAGGAGGGACCGCTGCCACAAGCCTTTTGGCGTAAGAATGTTGCGGATTGGTAAAAACGCGTTCGGTCGGGCCTTCTTCAACGATCTGCCCTGCCTGCATGACCATGACCCGATCCGTGATCGAGCGTACAACAGAGATATCGTGCGAGATAAACAAATAGGTCAGGTTATGAGTGTCGCAAAGCTTGGCCAGCAGATCGAGAATGCGTGCCCTGACAGACACATCCAGCGCGGAAACCGCTTCGTCAAAGATAATGAGATCAGGCCGGATGATGATCGCGCGCGCAATGGCAATGCGCTGGCGCTGCCCGCCGGAAAACTCGTGTATGTAGCGGTCCGCATCTGACGGTTTCAAACCCACATCCGCCAAGGCAGAAGAGACGGCCGAGGCTTGTTCGTGTCGGGGCGGGCGTTTGTCCAGCAGATGAAAGGGCTCTGCGATCAGACGCGCGACCTTGTGGCGTGGATTGAAGCTGCCGAAGGGGTCCTGAAAAACCACCTGCATCTTGCGATGTGCCCCATGTGCTGCATCCTGATGCTGCGCGGTGCTTGCGCCAGCCAGCGTGACAGAACCGGTGTGCAACGGTTCCAACCCCAGAAGGGCGCGCGTCAGGGTCGATTTACCACACCCGCTTTCACCAACCAGCCCCACACGTTCCCCGCGGGCGATCGAAAAGCTCACGTCGCGGACGGCTTCCATGAATTCAGGCTTTTCAAACAGCTTGCGGCGCGGCAGCCGGTAGCGGCACCGGATGTTTTGGGCTGTCAGCAGCGGCTCTGGCTTGGAAGGCTTGGGGAGTGTTACTTGATGTGTCGTCGCCGCCAGCAGCATTTTTGTGTAGGCGTGGCTTGGGTTATTGAGGACTGTTTTTGTAGGCCCTGTTTCGACGATTTCCCCGTTTTGCATAACGGCAAGGCGGTCTGCATACCCGGACACGACCGCAAGATCGTGGGTGATCAGGACAAGGCCCATCCGGTCTTCGCGTGCAAGGCGCGAAACCAGGTCCAAAATCTGCGCCTGTGTCGTTACATCCAGTGCCGTCGTCGGTTCGTCTGCGATCAGGACAGAGGGTTTCAGAACAATTGCCATTGCGATTACCACCCGCTGGCGTTGGCCGCCGGAGAGCTGGTGGGGATATCGATCATGCGGAAACCGGTCTGCCGGTAGCCCAACGCGTTCAAGCGTTGCAGAAGCCGTCGCGCGCGCGTCTTTCATCGCGATACGCTGGTGTTGGCGAATGGTCTCGGTGACTTGTGCACCGATGGTCTGCACGGGGTTCAGTGCGGTCATCGGTTCTTGGAAAACCATGCCAATGTCGCGCCCCCGCCGCTTACATAGCTCGTCCTCGGTCATCTGGGACAAGGTGTACTGGCCCAGTTGCACGGTTCCGTTTTGGGTGCTGCCACTGGGCAGCAACTGCATTGCGGCAAGCGCTGTCATGGATTTTCCTGAACCGCTTTCGCCAGTGATCGCAAGGATTTCTCCACACTCAAGCAGCAACGAGACATCGCGCAAAATGGCTTTCCCCTTGATGCTCACTGACAGGTTCTCGATGCTCAGCAGGGTCATACGCGCGTCCTGTGCCGGCGCGGATCAAGCAGGTCGCGCAGCCCATCGCCCAGAAGGTTCAGGCCCAGAACCAGCATAATAATAGACACTCCCGGCACAATCGCCAGATGCGGTGCCAGTGTTACGAGGGTTTGTGCATCTGCGAGCATTCGGCCAAGCGACGGCGTCGGTGGCTGCACCCCGAGACCAACGAAGGACAGGGCTGCTTCGACCTGAATACCCAAGGCGAACTGAATGGTTGCCTGCACGATCAACAGGTTCACCACATTTGGCAGGATATGTTCAAAAGAGATGCGCAGCGTCGCCTTGCCAGCGACGCGGGCGGCCATGATAAATTCACGTTCCCACAGCGGTAGGGCCGCACCGCGTGTGACCCGTGCAAATACCGGAATGTTGAACAGTCCAAAGGCGAGTATGGCATTGACGGCAGAGGGGCCGAAAACGGCAGTGATCAGAATTGCCATGACCAAGAGCGGGAAGGCAAAGACGATATCATTGCCGCGCATAATGGCTTCATCGATCCAGCTGCCTTTGCGGGCTGCTGCTGCAAGCCCGAGGGGGACACCAACGCTCAGGCCAATCGCCAGTGCGATCGCGGCAACAGCAACCGACGTGCGCGTGCCAACCATAACCATGCTGAGCATATCGCGCCCCAGATGGTCCGTGCCCAGCAGATGCACGGCATTCGGGGTTTGCAGCTTTTGCGGAATATTCAGCAGCGTATGGTCAAAAGGGGTCCAGACCAGCGATAGCAGTGCCATGAAAACAAAGCTGACAGCCAGCGCCCCGCCAAGGATCAGAGGGCGGTTCACGCGCGGTCCCGGAGCCGTGGATCAACCGCAGCATAGGCAAGATCGACGACAAAGTTGATAAGAATTACAGCGAATACGACCAACATCACGACACTTTCCACCACAATAAGGTCGCGTGCAGAGATTGATTGAAAGATCAGGCGCCCCAAACCGGGCAGATAGAAAACCTGTTCGATGATGATGGTGCCCGCGAAGAGAAAAGAAAACTGGAGCCCGATGATGGTCAGCACGGGGATCATCGCGTTGTGCAACCCGTGCCGCCACAGGGTTTGCCAGCGTGTCAGACCTTTGGCGCGGGCGGTGCGCATGTAGTCTTCCTCGAGCACGTCGAGCAGAGCAGACCGCATCACGCGGGTCAGGATCGCGGCCTGCGGCAAGGCCAGCGCAACAGCGGGCAGCGTCAAAGCATGTATGCAGGTCCAAAAGCCTTTGTCCCAGCCGGGAAAGCCACCCGCCGGAAACCAGCGCCACTGGATGGCAAAGACCAGCACAAGCATCATTGCAAACCAGAAATTCGGCACGGCCACACCCATTTGTGTAGCCCCGAGAACTGTCACATCACCTGCTGTGTCGCGCTTTGCTGCGGCATAGACACCTGCGGGCACAGCAATGGAAACCGAGAGCAAAAGCGCAAAGAGAGCTAAGGGAAGCGACACACCGATCCGGTCAGCGACCATCCCGCTTACGGGCGTGCGGTAGGTGTAGGACGTCCCAAAATCGCCAGTCAGCATACCGCCGGTCCAGTTCAGATAGCGCTGCACTTTCGAAGCTTCGAGGCCAAGCTCGGTGCGCAGCGCTGCCAGTGTTTCCGGTTGCGCGTTAATGCCAAGCATAAAGGACGCAGGATCGCCGGGGGCAATTTCGATAACCGAGAAAATCACCAAAGAGGCGACAACTAGGCTGAGAATAAGGGACCCCAGACGTTTTAGGATATACCGCTGCATCGCGGTCACGTTAGGCGCGGTGGCATGAGGCGTCCAGAGGGGTTGTGTCGGACTGTTCGCGCGTTACATGGCTTGGGCATGACACAACCGCGGCTCATCGGGGCAGAGATTTTTCGCCATTCCAGCTATGGACGCTGGCATCCCTTGCGGGTGCCGCGCGTGTCAACGGTTATGGATTTGTCACGCGCGATGGGTTGGTTGCCGCCTGCGCAATTTATCACGGCGCCCCGTGCCAAACCCAAAGCGCTGCATGCCTGGCATACGCCGGATTATATCGAAGCGCTGCAACGGGTAGAGCAGACCCAAGAGGCGACCGCCCACGATACGGCGCGGCATGATATCGGATCGGTCACCAATCCGGTCTATGCGGAAATTTTCCGGCGGCCTGCGACAGCTGCGGGAGGGTCTTTGCTGGCGGGTGAGTTGCTGCGCGAAGGTGGTGTCGTGTACAATCCACCGGGTGGGACACACCACGGCATGCCTGATCGCGCCAACGGTTTTTGCTATCTGAATGATCCGGTGCTTGCGATGCTGTCTTTGCGTCGCAACGGGGTGCGCCGGATCGCATACATCGATATTGATGCGCATCATTGCGACGGTGTTGCCGTGGGGTTTCACGGGGATCGTGAATGTCTGATGATCTCGGTGCATGAAGAACGCCTTTGGCCGCGCACCGGCCCGATTGATGACGATGCAGGTGGTGCCGCGATCAACTTGCCTGTGCCGCGCGGCCTGAACGATACTGAAATGGCCTATATTCGCGATCATCTGATCCTGCCGCAGATCGAGGCCTTTCGCCCTGACGCGGTTGTATTGCTATGCGGCGCTGATGGCGTGGAAGAAGATCCCCTTGCGCATCTGTCCCTGAGCAATAACGCGCATTGGGCGATCACGCGGGCGTTAATGGGCATTGCACCGCGCCTTTTGGTGCTGGGGGGCGGGGGGTATAATCCGTGGTCGGTTGGCAGGTTATGGACCGGTGTCTGGGCCACGTTGAACGGGCACGATATTCCTGACCGCCTGCCGCCAGAGGCGCAAGCGGTTTTGCGTGCCCTGACATTCGAAGGCAACAGGCGGGGTAAAAACCCGCCCGCCCATTGGTTTGACACCCTGCGTGATGCGCCGCGCCCGGGTCCTGTAAGAGCCCAAATTGAAGACAGCGTGGCGTTCTTGAACAGCCGATCACAGCGGTAAGTCTTGGTTGGCGTGATCGCGTCTGGTACATCAGGCTATGGCTGATGATCTGACCCCTTCGTATTTTCGCGCCCGATACTGTGACCGTCTGCGCAGCGAATTACGGGTCATTCGCACAGCGGGCGATGAGACAACTGCTGATCGCAAGCCGGTGGTTCTCGACCAGCAAAGCGTGGGTCGGTTGTCGCGGATGGATGCGCTACAGGGACAGGCGATGGCCCAAGCCATGCAAAGCCGCCGGAATGGCCGGACACGCGCAATAGATGCCGCACTACATCGATTGTCGGGTGACGATTTCGGGTGGTGTGAGGATTGTGGAGACTACATCGGGACCAAACGGCTTGATCTGGACCCGACGATTTTACGCTGCGTCTCTTGCGCGCGTTAAACGGGCATGTTGTCGAACATTTCGTCTAACACTTCGTCTTTCAGCGTATTGTTGATGTAGCGCAGCTTGTTTGGAACGTTCAAACCTTTCAGGGTCAATGCCGTAACCATGCTGTCGACTTTTGGCTGCAGGCGCAGGCGTTCGGCATGCGATGCATTTTCTGCGAGCTCTATCAAATTCGAAACACTGCTTTCCATTTCAGTCATTGTTTTCTCTCTCCCTGATTGCTGTCTTGCCGTCCTTCGATGCTCTGTGGCGCAAAATGAAATTTGTAGCTCATGAGCGTTGCTAAACCATGTAGATGACAGTCTCATGAACTACGAGAGGTTTCACGCAGAAGTAGAGAAAACTCGGCCAAGTTTCGCCCGCGCGCCTAAAATCTACGCAGACGTATTGTGCAAAGCGGTTATTTTCACGCCATAGCAAATAGTTAACGATGTGCAGAATGACTATACGTTTGAAAATTGATATTTTTAGTCCCAATAATTTTTGATCATTTGCGACTCGATTTTGTCTAACGTGGTCCAATTTATGAGAAGCGGTTTCAACCTGCGCCGGCTGGATTCGCATCTTGGCAGCAGTGTTAACGCAAACAATTAGATGACGCAGGGGTGGCCCGAATTTTAAGAACCTGACCGCCCGCTGTTTTCAGTCAATGGCTTACTGTGACCATCTGACGGCTGTCAGATCGGTAGCCTGTGTCGGCGCGTTGGCCCACAGCCCTTCAAGCTCGGCCCGCGCAACGGACAGTTGTGCAAGTTGAAACAGAAAGCCATTTACATAGTCGTCCGCGATGATCGTTTGGGCCTGTTTCAGCATTTGCGTCCGCACGTCAGGGTCTGTGGTGGTATTGAGCGTAAGCATCAGCGCTTGAAAATCAGGATTGTCATATTGGAAATAATAGTCAGGGTTGGCGTAAATGCCGATGTCCATAGGCTCTGTGTGGCTGACGATTGTCAGCCCGAAGTCTTTGCCGCGAAACACCGACTCGAGCCATTGCGCCCATTCGACATTAATGATCTGCGCGCGAATACCCACCTGCGCCAGTTGCGCTGCAATAATCTCTCCGCCACGCCGTGCATAAGAGGGGGGCGGCAAATACAGCGTCGTGTCAAATCCGCTTTCAAACCCGGCTTCGGTCAAAAGGGCACGCGCTTTGTCAGGGTCATACGCAGACTGACCTGTCAGATCGACATAGGCGGGATGATGCGGGGCAAAATGGCTGCCAATGGGCGTACCGTACCCGAACATGGCACCATCAATGATTGCATTTCGGTCAATGGCGTGGGCTAAGGCCTGCCGCACGCGCGCGTCATCAAAGGGCGGCATCTTGTTGTTTGTCGACAGGATCGTTTCCCCTTCGGTCGAACCGACAAGGACTTGAAACCGCGGGTCTGCGTCAAATTGTGGTAAGTTCTCGGGCGCAGGGAAGGCGCTGAAGTAATCGACGTCTTCTGCCATGACAGCCGCAAAAGCCGCGGTGGGGTCCGAGATGAATTTGAAGGTGGCCGCGTCCAACACGGCGGGTGTGCCCCAATAGGCGTCATTGCGCAGCAGCTCGATCCGGTCCGATTGCACCCACCGGTCGAACTTGAACGCACCAGTGCCTACGGGTTTCTGTTTGATCGCGTCGATGCTTTCGGGTGCCACAATCACTGCGTCGCCCCATGCCAGATTGAACAGCATGTTGCCGTTCGGTTCTGACAAACTCATGCGCACCGTCAGCGGATCCATCACATCGACGCCCGAGATCAGCGTATATAGTGCTTTTTGAGCATTGGCGCTGTCCTCGGCCAGAAGCCGGTCAAACGTGAATTTAACGTCCTCTGCATCCATCGTGGTGCCATCGTGAAAGGTCACACCGTCGCGCAGCTGGAAGGTATAGGTCAGGCCGTCGTCCGAAATGTCCCAACTGGCGGCAAGGCCGGGGATAATGCTGCCGTCAGCTGCGAACCGTGTAAGTCCCTCGAAAACGTTTGAATAGAGCACGGAATCAATGGCCCCCGCTGCGGCAGAGGTCGGATCCAGATGCGGTGGCTCCAGTTGGAGTGCGACAGTAATGTCATTTTGCGCGGCTGCCGCCGTGGCGGCCAGTGTTGCCGCGATAAGGCTGTATTTCATCACTGACATGGGAGTTCTCCAAACTGTGGTTGCACCAAGTCTTGCCATAAACCCTTGGTCAATCAAGGACTGCGTTTCCGGAATGTCGTGGATTTTTGGTTTTTGTCTTGGTATTCAGGGCACAATACACAGTGGGAGATGCGCGGATGAGTGCGACCGCCAAGAAGACAGCCCCCATGCCTGTCGATATAAAAGCCCGCAAGGGGGGTGAACCTCTGGTGAGCCTGACGGCATATACAACGCCAATGGCCCAGATGATGGATGCCCATTGTGACTTTGTTTTGGTGGGCGATAGCGTGGGCATGGTGCTGCACGGCTTGCCGTCAACGCTAGAAGTCACGATGGAGATGATGATCCTGCATGGGCGGGCCGTCTCGCGCGGCTTAAGTGCTGCGATGATGGTGATCGACATGCCCTTCGGCAGTTACGAACAATCGCCCCAACAGGCCTTTGAAAGTGCCGCACGTCTGATGCGCGAAACGGGGGCAGGGGCGGTCAAGCTGGAAGGCGGTCAGCATATGGCCCCGACGATCGACTTTCTTGTGAAACGTGGCATTCCGGTAATGGCGCATATCGGCCTGACGCCGCAGTCCATCAACACGCTGGGCGGCTACCGCGTTCAGGGCCGTGGCGCACAAGCGGAGATATTACTGCAAGATGCCGCCGCCGTTGCAGAGGCCGGCGCATTTGCGGTCGTGTTAGAGAAGACGCCAGAGGGGCTGTCCGACAAGATTACAGCGGAGATAGATATTCCGACAATCGGCATTGGTGCCTCTGCGGGATGTGACGGGCAGATCTTGGTCGTCGATGATATGCTTGGCCTGTTCACTGCCTTCAAGGCCAAGTTTGTGAAACGTTATGCCGAGCTTGGACAGGACGGCGAAGCGGCGATTGCAGCCTATGCTGCGGACGTGCGGGCGCGGCGTTTTCCGGGGCCCGAGCATGTGTTTGCGGATGAGCTTCCAAAGGCGACCGCAGCGCAATGACAACACCAATTATCCGGACTTTGGCCGAACTTCGGGCGGCCACGCACGGCTGGCATATGGCGGGCGAAACGATCGGCGTTGTGCCTACGATGGGTGCTTTGCATGACGGGCACCTCAGCCTTGTAGCGGCGGCGAAAGCGGCATGCGACCGCGTGATCGTAACAATCTTTGTGAACCCCAAACAGTTCAATCAAGCCTCTGATCTGGATAACTACCCCCGCACCGAGGAAGAGGACGCGCGCAAGCTGGAACGGTTTGCGGTGGATGCCGTCTATGCGCCAGATGTGACGCAGATTTACCCCGACGGTTTTTGCACCAATGTGTCGGTAAAGGGGATGACAGATGTCTTGTGCGGGGCGCATCGGGCGGGTCATTTCGACGGGGTGGCCACGGTCGTGACCAAGCTTTTTACGCAGACATCGGCAGACAAGGCCTTTTTCGGCGAAAAGGATTTTCAACAGCTTATGGTCGTGCAGCGCATGGCGCTGGATCTGGATATTCCGATCGAAGTCATCGGGTGCCCGACAATCCGCGAAGAAGACGGTTTGGCGATGTCGTCGCGCAACCTGCTGCTGTCAGACCGCGCGCGCGTCAAAGCCCCGCTGCTGAACGATATTATGGACGAGGTTGTCGTTCAGCTGGGGCAGGGGATTGCATTCAGTGATCTTCAGGCAAAGGCCATTGCAAGGCTGGAGGCTGCCGGATTTACCGAGATCGACTATTTCGAAGTACGCTCTTGTGCGGGTCTAAAGCTGCTGGATCGCCCGACCGAACCTGCGCGTTTGTTCGCAGCCGCCTGGCTGGCCGGTGTGCGGCTGATCGACAATATAGATGTCCCCGAAACCGCCTAATCCTGATCGGTAAGCAACGTCACCAGTGCTGCTGCCATGACTTGCGCGCTGTGGATCATGTCGTCGACGCCGACGTATTCATCCGGTTTATGCGCCAGTTCCAGAATGCCGGGACCATAGGCGATACAGTTCTTCAACTTGCCGATGCGGTCGATGTGTTTCTGGTCGTAGGTCCCCGGCGAGGCGACATATTCAGGCGGCTTTCCGATCACCTGTTCAATCGCGTCTGCAACGGTGCGTACCACTGGCGCGTCGCGGTCGGTCATCGAGGGCAGCACCGAGTTAAGCTCGGTAAGCGTATAGCCGAAATCAGGGCGATTTTCTTTCAACGCTTCCAGCAGCTCTGTGACCTCTGCGCGGACCTGTTCAAGCGGTTCTTCCAACAAAAACCGGCGGTCGATCACGATCCGGCAGCTATCTGGCACGCAATGGGCGGGTAGGCTGGTATCGCCGTCGGCTTGGTCCGGTTGCCCCCCGTGAATGGAGTTTATGTTCATCGTTGACTGGCGTGCGCCGTCGGGGACCACGGGCATATCCGTATGACGTGCGGCCATCGCGGGAAACAGCTTGTCTTCGAATTCAGACAGGACCGCCCCCATATGGCGGACTGCGCAATCGCCCAGAAACGGCATGGCCCCGTGGGCGATCTCGCCATGGGTTTCAATCTCCGCCCACCATCCACCGCGGTGTCCAAGGCAGATGCGGTCTTTGTTCAACGGCTCCGGGATGATGACGTGCTGCACGCGTTCGGGATTGAAATAACCCTGTTCAGCCAAATAAGCGACGCCACCGTATCCGCCGGATTCTTCGTCAGCAGTCCCCGAGATTTCGATCGCGCCGGCGTAGTCGGGGAAATTGTCGATAAAGGCTTCTGCGGCAATGATGGATGCTGCAAGGCCACCCTTCATGTCGCATGCGCCGCGTCCGTAAATCTTGCCGTCCAGCACCGTGCCGCCAAAGGGGTCATGGGTCCAGCCTTTGCCAACCTCGACCACATCGGTGTGGCTGTTGAAATGTACGCACTCGCCACTGTGTGAGCCCTCGTGGCGTGCGATCAAGTTCCAGCGTGGGTATTTGTCACTATCGCCCGGGGTGCCGGTCGCACGGATCATCTGTGTTGCAAACCCGCGTGCCCGCAGGCGGGACGCAAGGTATTCGCAAATAACGTGGTAGTCAGCGCCCGGCGGGTTCAGCGTCGGGATGCGGATCAGATCCTGTGTGAGGGCGATCAGGCTGTCACGGCGTTCTGCAATAGTATCCGAGAGCGGTGTCATCATAGCCGCAGTCTTGGGTGTTAAGCCTGAAATGGCAAGACAAACTGCCGGTTGGCTGCAGTGCTACGCGACGGCTGCGATGTCCTTCATCGCGGCCAGCAAGGACGATACCTCATCAACGGTGTTGTAATGGCACATTGAGACGCGTACTGCTGAACCAAGGCCCAAGGGCGTGAGAATATTGCCCGAATAGTGGTCTGCCTTACGGATATGGGTGCGAATGCCCTGCGCGTTCAGTTTCGCCACAATATCTGCCGCTGGCACATGATCGAGCGCAAAGCAAACCAGCCCCTCGCGATCCGGGTTTTCGGCACCGCCCAGTATCGTCACGCCGGGCAACTCGGCCAAGCCTGCCAGATTGCCCGTGCCGTGGATCATTGCATCGGTAAGCGTCTTTTCATGCGTGTGGATCGCGGCGGCAGCAGCTTTGATGCGATCGCGTTTGGCCTGACTGTCGCTGTGCTGCGACCCCAGCCAGTCGAAATAGCCGACCACATCCGAGAATGTTGCATAGGCCCCGGTGTCGCGGGTGCCCATCTCCCAATTAGCGCGCGGTCCGTCGTCCAGTTGTTCAAGCGGCAATGCGGTCATCCGGTCCGACACCCACGCTACGCCATAGCCGTGCCGCGAGAATACTTTGTACGGGGATACGACATAGCCATCGATATCGTATGACGCGATATCAATGTGGCCGTGGCTTGCGTGCTGGATGCCGTCCACCACAATCAATGCGTTCGGTGCGGTGGCCCGTATGGTTGCACTGATGGCGGCAACGTCATTGGCAATTCCGGTGACGGGCGAGGTATGCAGGATGGTTGCGACCGACACGTCAGCTGTAACATAGCGCGCATAGTCAGCGGCACTGACTGCACCTGTTGCATCATTGTGCGGCACCGAAATATAAGGGCGTTTCGACATTTCAGCCCAGTGTTTGGCAGCAGATCGCGAAGCGGGGTGCTCGACGGTTGATCCGATGATGGCACCCGTCGTTCCCATCACTGCTGTCCGTATCAGCCGGAAAGTCAGCTCTGTACCGCTTTCGCCGACAAAGAAATGCCCGCCCACCGGATTGAAAAACGTCTGCATGTCTTCGCGGGCCTGCGCGATGATTTGCCCCAAAGCCTGTGCAGCAGGATTGTCGCGGCCCTGATTATCGGGCAAGGCGGCAAACTTGGCAGAGGTGTCGACGGCCGAATTAAGCGTAAGCGCGCCGCCAGCGTTTTCAAAAAAGATACGTGACCCCTGAAAAGGACAGCTCTCGACATGCGCAAAACGGCTGCGAATATCGTGCATCAGATCGGGGTTAAACGCAGGCATCAGAGCATCCTCATCCTTAAGTCATCCGGACCTGAGTGGGATGGTTTTGAACAGGCGTCAAGTGCTGGTGATGCAATTGCGACCCAGAGCTTTGTGTCGGCAAACAGATCAGACCTTACGCGTTTTTGCCGTCAGCGGCGGGCATGGCCTGATGGTTATCGCAAATTATCTGGGGAACGGTCTGGCGCTTTGGCGCGTTTAGGTGGCACACTCAACGACGAAGGAGACGAACAATGGTAGAAGTTGCTGGACTTGGCGGACTTATTCTTTTGGCCCTGAACCTATGGGCTATTGTATCGATTGTGGGTTCGCCTGAAACAACTGGCGCCAAGGTGCTCTGGACTTTGCTGGTGCTCGTGATGCCTGTACTGGGCTTTATCATCTGGCTGGTCGCAGGGCCGCGATCCAAGCAGGTTGCGGGCTAAATGGCAGTCCCGTCGCCATCATCCATGCGGTTTGGTGCTCTTTTTGCCGCTTTAGGCAAGATAGGGCGCAATAATCTGGGATTGATTGCGGCGGGCGTGGCTTTTTTCTCGATGCTTTCCTTGTTTCCCGCGCTGGCGGCTTTGATCGCTTTGCTCAGCCTCGTGGCTGACCCTGCTGTGGTTGTTGTCCAACTGGAAGAAATGCGCGACCTGATGCCTGCCGATGTCTACGATATTCTGAATGCGCAGATTGTCGGGTTGGTCAGCGCCAGTTCCGATGCGTTGGGGTGGGCTGGCTTTATCTCGGTTGTTGCCGCGCTGTGGTCTGCACGCGCAGGCGTTGGCGCGATGATACACGGGCTGAACGTTGTGCATGATACGGAAGGGCGCGGCACGTGGCGGCACTATGTGCGCGCGGTTCTGCTCACTATTGCGCTGGTTGCCGTCGGTATGATTGCGCTACTTACCGTGGTGATTGCACCTGTCGTTCTTGCGCTGCTCCCGTTGGGGTCCGTGACTGTCGTTATCATCGATCTGCTGCGATGGGTGACAGCGATTGCTGTGATCTTTGTCGGCATCGGTTTGCTGTACCGCTACGGCCCGAACAGACGGCCCACCAAGACGCGCATGCTGACGCCTGGCTCGATTTTTGCGGCCGTATCCTGGGCGGTGCTTTCGATCGGTTTTTCTTATTATGTCGCGCATTTCGGAAATTATAATGAGATCTACGGGTCTATTGGTGCGGTGATCGCTATGTTGGTCTGGCTGTGGATCAGTAGTTTTCTGGTGCTCTTCGGGGCGTCTTGGAATGCTGAGATCGAAGCGAGGCTTGCCAATGTGCCGCCAGACACCGAACCCACGGCACCATCTGACGCACCAGAAGAACCCGCAGACGTCGAAACCCCAGCCGTTTCAAATATTTCTTGAACTAATTTGGAACGATCCGCGCGGTCGTACGTTTTCTCACTGAAGCAATGAAGGAGAAACGATATGACAAGCGCACTGAATGTTATTCCCTCAAGCGATGAGATTAACACTGGCGTGGCCGATACCGAAGCTATGGCGCAGGGTGTCGAGCATATGCTGGCGGACACCTACCGGCTGATTTTCAAAACACACGCGGTCCACTGGAATGTTGAAGGCCCGATGTTCTATGCGGTGCACAACCTGACGGAAGAGCACTACAACGACATGTTCGACGCGGCAGACGAGATCGCAGAGCGTATTCGCGCTTTGGGCCATCTTGCGCCGGCAACTCTGTCGTCGATCGTGTCAAACTCGGTCGTGAAGGACGATGCGACGCCGACCTCTGCTGGTGATATGTGCGAGGATCTTGCCGCAGACCACGAACGTGTGGCACGCAGATTGCATGCTCTGATTTCCATCGCGGGCGAAACGCGTGATCCTGTGACAGAGGACATGGCGACCGCACGCGCTGCATTTCACGAAAAGGCGGCCTGGATGCTGCGCGCAATTGCCAAAAGCTAAGCCGAGCCTAATCCGGATACAGAAACCCCGCGCAATTTGCGCGGGGTTTTTTTGTGTCTAGGCAGCACACTCATTAATTCTTGTTTATGGGCATAGGTTTGTGATTCATTTCGTCCAAACAACGGGCGGGAGGATGCAAGTGGCGCGATCAGACATGAGCGATCTGGAATGGGAATTCATCAAAGCTGTCTTGCCGAACAAAACGCGCGGCAAGA
>Ga0316197_10000776_pt1 | contig 22442 bp, 18 predicted proteins | sample OudBiesiAoxic_MG_FD_204939 | JGI IMG/M metagenome (GOLD analysis project Ga0316197, IMG submission 204939) | Coastal sediment microbial communities from Oude Bieten Haven, Netherlands - site A oxic | ecosystem: Environmental > Aquatic > Marine > Coastal > Sediment | place: Netherlands... | reverse complement strand
GCTCTGACAAAACCAACCAATAAACCTAACAAACTACCAACAATAATGGCAACAACAGAAATATATACAGTATTTAAAATACCTGTAAGGATAAAACCTGCGTCATTCCATGATAAAGGGGTAAATAAATTCATTATGATAACTCCCCTTTAAACACTCTCTTGGCAATCAAACCAGATAAAAAGAGTATCAGCTTTGTTATTACAAAATAGATGACTGCAGCGACGATAAAGAACTCTAGTGTTCTAAATGAAGTCGACTGTAATCGTTGTGTCTCACCAGACAGTTCGTCCATACCAACCAATATTCCGAGTGAACTCATTAATATTGACCAAACAAACTGATTCGTCATTGGATGATAAATGCGTCTAAACATTTGTGGCAAAATAACGTAGCGATATACTTTTACATTATTCATGCCCAATGATTTAGCTGCGCTGTATTGAGTAGCCGGAATTGATTGAAATCCGCCTCGAAATGTTTCCGCTAAATATCCAGCATTGATAAATACAAGTGCAGAAAAAACGGCAAAATAGGGGCTTAAGTGAATGCCATAGGCACCGAGGCCAAAGTATGCCATGTAGATAAGGAACAGTGCAGGCGTATTACGTGCAATCTCGATCCAAGTATTGGAAAAGTGGTAAAAAACCTTTGAATTTGACATCTTGCCCAATGCTAAAAACACTGCAATAACAATGCCTACAAGCATTGACAAAACAGACACATGCACGGTCGTAAATGCACCATTTAAAAGTTGTGGGAATGCTTCAAATACGACATTCCAATGAAATTCATAATTGTCCATATATCCTCTTTATTAAGCATTTTGCTCATCCTTAAGTCATCAAACAAATTAATGCAGCTGAATACTTTACTCAATAAGCGCTTAATTCCCCCCTTTTATAGTGATTCATTTATTAAGCTATTTTTAACAACTAATAAAATAGCTATCGATAGATATGTTCATAAAACGAAGTTTGATAACCTCCAGTAACACTGGAGGTTTAAAGTGACAGACTATTTATTGTCTCTTAATGATTGCACCATATCAGGCGATACAGGCGTACCAAAATGTTTCATATGTAGCTCATTTAAACGCCCATCTCGAATTTGATGAACTAAAAATAAGTTTAGATAGTTTATCCAAGCAAGCTCATTTCTTTTTGCAATTAGTCCAACAACATCATCATAATTTGGTACGTATGGCCCGGCAACAAAATCGTCAAATTGACCAGAAGTCAGTTTCGTCGCTATGTTAGTATTAGTAGAGATAAGCGCATCTATTTTACCTTGGTATAATCCTAAAAACGCATCATTTTCAGATTTGAATGAGGTGTAGTTATCTCTTCCCCATCCCTGTGAATCAGCATATTTAAAGTATTCAGTTTCGTAGGTTGTACCTAGTGCAGCGCCCACTTTCACATCTTTAAGATCATCAAAAGATATCATCTTGACACCTTTTTTCGATAAAACTTGGAATTTAAAAACAAAGTATGGGTAAGTAAATCCGACCGATTTAGCACGCGCTAGAGTATCCGAAGTAGATCCAATAACAACGTCGGTTTTAGCTGAAATCAGTGAAGGGATTCTGTCACCCCATGTTAGATTTAATACTTTCGATTTTACACCTAACTCCTTTGCTAAATCATTACAGTAATCAACATCAAAACCAGCAGGTTTATTATCTTTATCGGTGTAACCCATAGGCGGAAAATCAAGTACGACACCACAATTTAAAGTACCACGCTTTATCACGTCATCAAGCTTATCTGCACTCGCTGATGAGAATGCGCCAAGTGCGGCAATTGAGACAACGATTAACGAAACTTTTTTTACTAATTTCATATTTTCTCCTTGAAGGGGTATTTAAAATCCTGTTTATTTTGGGGGCAATAATCAATTAACATTTAGCAAGTAAGAGAGAAACACACTCATCATCAAAGCAACATTAATTTTTTATAACGCTTTCAATAATATAGCAAAACTCAAAAATAGCTACCTTACACCTGATCGACACTTTGAATACCAGTATTACAGATGCTGATTTTTTAATTCTAAAAGGTTAAGCATTGTCGCGATGGCATAGATTTTTTAGGTAAGGGAATAAATAAACGGGCGGTTTTAAAGCAAAAAAGTTATTTTACGTTGTAGAAAGTGGATAAGCAGAGAAAGTGGAGATAAAAAGCTTACCCGCTGACAACCTTTACGGTCAAACAAGGAGCAAGCTTTTTTATCACCGCCAAATTCTAGAAAGGCATTTTGAAGCCAGGAGGTAATTCCATACCACCAGTTAAACCACTCATTTTAGATTTATTTACGTCTTCAACACGGCGTACCGCGTCATTCATTGCTGCAGCAATAAGATCTTCAAGCATCTCTTTATCATCTTCAAGTAACTCAGGATCAATCTCAACTTTACGTACGTTGTGATTACCTAATAACGTGATTTTAACGAGACCAGCACCTGATTCACCAACCACTTCTGTATTAGCGATTTCTGCTTGCGCTTTTTGCATGTTCTCTTGCATCTCTTGGGCTTTTTTCATTAAATCACCCATACCACCTTTACCACTAAACATAAGTTTTCTCTCTATATACTTGTTAAATTATTGGCTGTTTTTGTTATTACTAATTATAACGGGATAACACTATTTTCATAGACTTTTGCACCACAGTTCGCCGCTAATTTTATAATATTTTCATCTTCTACAATGGCTCGTTTTGCATTCTCTAGATATTGCTCATAAAGCACCATCTCTGACTCAAATGCGGTTAATTCATCCTTAACATCTCCAACTTCAATGTACATACTAAACTGTTCACCATAAAAGCTCTTTAGCTGTTTTTGAAGCTCTTCACACAAACTACTATTATTGAGTAGGTGCTGATGTTCCGCTTTTAATGTCAAAACGATCTGATTATCTACTTTTTTCATAACACTATTTTTAGCGAGTAACTTCACCAAACCGAGTAAATTCATCTTCTGAATAGCTAAACACCATGGGTCAGTAAGTTTATCTTCAACATACTTAGCTGTATCAATTTCTACAGCTTCAAAAGGTTGATCACTAAAATAGGGATGTTGCCCTAATCGATTATGATCAGCAAAAGATTGCTTGCTTGTAGGTGCAAGCTGTTGTGCTGACTCTTCTTGAGCAATGACTGCTTTTGGCTGCGCATCGGGTATATAATGTTGATAGTCTGGTTGTTCAAAAGACTCCTGATAATTATTGGTATCATAGTTATTAGCATCAAATTCGCTCTCTTGGTACTGCTCAATAGGCACTAAATGACTATTAGCGACCTCCTCAGCTGGCGCGACGGGTATATCAGGCGCGAAAGATGGGGCTGATGTTAATGGTTTTTGTTCAATATGCACGACAGGTGCTGCGACAACAGGTTCGTTAATCTGAATATCAGTTGTCGCCAGGGACTTTTTTGTTTCACTTCGCTTTAAACGATGACTGCGGAGCATATTACGTGAATTTGTTATCTCACTGACAGATTCAGTCTTTTCCTTCGTCAACAACTTGTTGTCTATTACTGGCGTTTGTACTGTTTGTTGCTTAATAGGTATTGAAGCATTCCCCTCAGTGTTTGATGGTTCATTGCTTATGCTTACTGTTGCTTGTATTGGTTTCGCTGCAGGCGTCACAGGTTTTACTTGCAGGGGTTCTGAACGTACATTCTGTAATTCCTGTGCAGGTTTATGCTGCTCATTCATCTCCATTGAGTTATGCGGCAGAGGCGTCGAAAATGAAGCATCTTGCGGTGGTATAATCGAAGTGTGAATAGCCTCCGTTTCAACTACTTGGGGCTTATTTTCTAGAGGTGATTGGGTATTTTCAGTAACCTGCGGTGAAGAAGCTGATATTAACTGTTTTTCATCCACTTCAATATAATTAGCGGGTTTAAATGCCAATAGACGCATCACGGTCATCTCAAGCGCAACTTTACCATTTGGCGCAAAGCTGAAGTCTCTATAACCCTGAAGTGCAATTTGGTAATAAAGTTGTACTTCCTCCGGATTAAGACGCTCACTCAATAGTTTTATTGTCGACTTTTCTCCACTAGCATGAGCGGGTTGAAGCTGCTGAAGGGCAATTTGGTGGCAAAGTGCGGCTAATTCTTGATGTAATTTAGCAAAGTCAGCCCCTAAAGAGACAAACTCCTCTATTTTTTGAAACACTTTTTCTACATTACCAGAGGCAATAAAGTGTAAAAGGTACTCAAGGTGGTTATTGTCCAGTGTACCTAACATCTTTAAAACAGATTGATATTCGATATTTCCTGCACCAAAGGCAAGTGCCTGATCCGTTAAACTTAGTGCATCACGCATACTGCCGTCAGCCGCTTTAGCAATGACACTTAATGCAGCATGTTCAAAGGTCGCTTTCTCTTGCTGCAAAATAAAGGCAAGTTGTGTTTCTATCTGTTCTGGTAAAATAGCTTTTAGATGAAATTGTAAACAGCGTGATAAAACGGTAATCGGTAGCTTTTGTGGATCAGTCGTTGCCAATAAGAACTTCACATACTCAGGAGGCTCCTCTAGTGTTTTTAACAGTGCATTAAAACTATGCTTGGATAGCATATGCACTTCATCAATGAGGTATACTTTGTAGCGACCAACTGCCGGTTTATATTGGACGTTATCAAGCATTTCACGTGTATCGTCAACTTTCGTGCGCGAGGCCGCATCAATTTCTAATAGATCAACAAAACGTCCTTGATCGATGGCAACACAATTTTCACATTTACCACAGGGCGTTGAAGTTACGCCAATTTCACAGTTTAAACTTTTCGCTAAAATACGCGCAATGGTTGTCTTACCCACACCACGAGTACCACTAAACAGATACGCATGATGTACTTTATTTTGCGCTAAGCCATTGCTTAAGGCTGTCAGGACATGTTGCTGTCCAACAACTTGCGAGAAATTATGCGGTCGCCACTTACGGGCTAAGACTTGATAGCTCACTAAAACTACTCGCCTTCGAAGGTAATTAATGAAAAACGGGGAACCGATAATTTGTCTAATTTTTCAGCGCCATTTAATGCAGGAAGTTCAATAACAAAAGCAGATTCAATAACGATTCCGCCTAAACGTTGAATTAATTTAACAGATGCTTCTGCTGTACCGCCAGTCGCTAATAGATCATCCATTAACAAGACAGTTTCGCCTTCTTGGATGGCATCGGAATGAATTTGAAGCACATCAGATCCATATTCTAATGTGTAACCTTCTTGAATCGTTTCTCGTGGTAATTTACCCGGTTTTCGTACAGGTACAAAGCCAGCTCCGATTGCTGCGGCAAGTGGCGCACCAAAAATAAAACCACGGGCTTCAGTCCCAACAACTTTATCAATATTTTTATCTTTATAGCGTTCAATAAATTGTTCTATGGTCGCAGAAAATGCAGCACCATTTTCTATCAAACTAGTTATATCGCGAAACATAATACCTGGTAATGGATAATCAGGAATAGTTTTAATACTACTTTTGATTAATTGTTGTACATCTGAATTCATGGGGTTCACTCATATTAATAATTATGGCTCTAGAATAAATAGTCAGTCACTGATCTGCAAGGGTTTGCAGTAACTATTATCCCATAATGCTTTAAAGTTCACTTTAGGCGGATTACATTAAGCAACTTTCTGTCGACGCCAACGAAAAAACGGCTTCGCTTGCATGTAAGTATTATATCAATGGAATTTAATAGGTGATTAGCTTTTGCGTAGGAAAAATAATGACTAATAATGCGTAATTTTAGCATTTCGAGAGCTCAACTGCGTTAATCCTCTATCGGTGAATTAAATTAAAGGCTTTAATTCTTTAATCGTTGTTCTCACTTTATTAATCGCTTCGGGATTATCATTACCAAAAGTATCCCCCCCTATTAATTGCCGCTAATTTCTATATGATATGCAAAAAATATTTTGAGGACATGATGAGAATTATATTAGCCCCGATGGAAGGTGTTGCAGATGCTTCTATGCGCCGCTTATTAACAAATCAAGGCGGTTTTGATTTATGTGTTAGTGAATTCATACGCATTGTTGATCAAAAGCTACCATCACGCGTCTTTTATCGTAACTGCCCAGAACTTCATAACGACTGTAAAACAGATGCCGGTACGCCAGTACGAATTCAATTATTAGGCCAGGAACCAAACTGGATGGCTGAAAATGCAGAGCGAGCAATCCGTTTAGGGTCACATGGTATCGATCTAAATTTTGGCTGCCCTTCTCGAACAGTAAATAAGAATAAAGGTGGTGCTGCTTTATTACGCGAACCAGAAAGTATTTATCAGATAGTAAAAAAAGTAAGAGAAACGGTACCTTCTTATCAGAAGGTGTCAGCAAAAATGCGTTTAGGCTGGGATTGCAAATCACAATGCGTGGAGATTGCACAAGCAATTGAAGCAGCAGGCGCTACTGAACTCACAGTACATGCGAGAACAAAAGAGGAAGGCTATAAGCCTCCAGCACACTGGGAGTATATCAAATTGATAAAAGATGCAACGAACTTGAATATCATTGCAAATGGCGAAGTATGGAATAAAGAAGACTATTCTCGTTGCCAGGCAATCAGTGGTTGTGATGACATCATGATTGGTCGTGGTGCAGTGACCATTCCCAACTTAGCTCAACATATTAAAGGATCTCCAATTATGCCTTGGAGTGAGGTTAAACGGTTAATGGTTGAATATGGTAATTTTGAAACACAGGGGGATAAAGAGAGGTATTTTCCTCAACGTTTAAAGCAGTGGTTCAAATATATTGCCAAACAATACCCCGAATCAAAAATATTATTTAGCGAAATACGCAGCATTAAAAACACAAGTGCAATACTTGAAGCACTTAATAAATAAAATATTGATCGATAAGCAACACACTCTGGTGTGTTGCTTAAATGCCATTGGCAATTCATTACCTGTTATTCTACAAATACAATTCATTTTCTTCTACAAAATCTCTGTATAAAAAACAAACGACCAGTTATGAAGTTCACAATTATCTGTTTTTATTTGTAAAAAACTGAAATAAATAGTGATATCTTAACAATAGAATATAAATATTGTCCTACTCTATTAGACTATATAAATAATTTTTATTTTCAGTTTTCAGGATCACTATGTCATTACCCGTTTTAATTTGTGACGACTCTGCATTAGCAAGGAAATCGATTGCTCGATCATTACCAAAAGATTGGGATATCTCTGTCAGCTTCGCCGAAAATGGCGAAAAAGGGATTGAAGCGATCAAAGAAGGTAAAGGAGATATCGTTTTTTTAGATCTCAATATGCCAGTGATGGACGGATATGAAGTTTTAGAACAAATTTGTAAACACGACTTGCCCGCACTAGTTATCGTTATCTCTGGTGATATTCAACCCGAAGCGCATAAAAAAGTCCGTGAGCTTGGGGCTATCGACTTTATTCAAAAGCCGATTAATCAAGAGGTGTTAATCAGTCTTTTAGCGTCATATGGTATTTATAAAGCAGGTAGCCATCATTCATTAGAAGTTGAAGAATCCAACCACGATGTTGGATTAAGAGATGCTTTGCAAGAAGTATCAAACATTGCAATGGGACGTGCAGGTGATCTTCTAGCAAGGCTTTTAGATGTTTTTGTTCTCTTACCTATCCCTAATGTGAACACTCTCGAAACCAGTGAGTTACATATGGCACTAACCTCTATCGCCACCGACGACAATGTTTCAGCCGTATCACAGGGGTTTATCAGTTCCGGAATTAGTGGTGAAGCACTGATAATATTCCATGACTCCAGCTTCAAGGATATGGCCAAATTATTGAAATATAAAGACAAAATAGATGACCATGTAGAAGTAGAGGTAATGAATGATATATCCAATATATTAATTGGGGCTTTTTTAAATGGTCTATCTGATCAGCTTGATATTCATTTTAGCCAAGGTCAACCAAACGTATTAGGCCAACATTGCCGAGTTGAAGAGCTAATAAAAGACAGGCAATCACATTGGCAAAAAACACTTGCCATTGAAGTTAATTATATGATTGAAAATTATGATATCAAATGCGATCTTTTGCTGTTATTTACAGAAGACTCGATTGACACACTGACTAACAAAATAGGATATTTACTAAACTAATGGGTGCAAGTATAGAGCTTAAAGATATCCACTGGCTTATCGATATGGTGCAAAATATTGATGTTGGACTGGTGGTCATTGATTTAGATATGAATGTACAAGTATGGAATGGTTTTATGGAAAATCATTCTGGCTTGCTTACTGCACATGTCGTCGACAGAAAGCTCAATGAGCTTTTCAGTGATATCCCTCAAGAGTGGTTACAACAAAAGTTAGATACCATCAGGGTATTAAAAAACAAAGCGTTTACCACTTGGGAGCAGCGCCCCTACTTATTTAAATTTAAAAGTTATCGCCCTATCACTAGCAGTGCAGAATTCATGTACCAGAATGTGACATTTCTTCCGCTTACTGATATCACCAATAAAGTTACTCAGGTATGTTTAATTATCTATGATGTAACCGATGTTGCATTAAACAAACAAATGGCCGATGAAGCCAATCAAAAGCTCGAATATCTCAGCCATACAGACGCATTAACCAAACTCAATAACCAAGGTTACTGGCGCGAATGTTGTTATCATGAATACAAACGCCATACACGCACTCAACAACCCTCTTCACTTATCATGCTTGATATTGACCATTTCAAAAAAGTAAACGATACCTACGGGCACCCCTTTGGTGATGACGTAATCAAAGGAGTCGCTAACTCTATTCGGGAAAATATGCGAGAAACCGACATCGCAGGACGATACGGTGGTGAGGAGTTTACCTTAATTCTCGTTGACACCGAATTAGAGGCTGCAAAACTAGTGTCAGAGAGAATCAGAAAAAGCATAGAATCATTAACGTTCTCTTTTCAGGGAGAAGATATAAAAGTCACTGCAAGTTTTGGGGTCGCACAGATTACGGGTAATATCCCTAACTATCAAAGCTGGATAAAAATGGCTGATTTGGGGCTTTATATTTCAAAAGATACTGGCCGTAATAAAACCTCTGTTAGCCCCCATTAACATTTTTTGTAATTAGATATAAAATTTGTAATTAGATATAAAAAAGGGTGAAGATAATCAACTTATCTACACCCTTTTTTATATCTGGTATTGCTAAATTTAATAGCTAATTCATTAATATTAAATTATTAAACGCTAACCTACGCTGACTTGGTCATAGCCAGCAGATTTTGCACTATTTAAGGCTGCAACAGCATTGTTCATGAGGCCTTTCATGGTGTTGTTATCGCTAGGGAATATGTTAGACAAACCTAAGCTTAAGCTTAAACTATGCCTTACTGGTGAAAAAGTATTTTCGATTGCAAGGTCATGAATCGATGATTGCAATAGTTTCGCCGCTTTCAACCCCATTGTCGCATTGCCGCCTTTAATCAAGGCAGTAAATTTATCACCCCCAAGGTAAACAATCGAAGTGTTAAACTCTGTGCATATATTTTGTAATGCGCTTGCAACAATAAGCAAAATATCTTCACTGGTTTGCTGTCCGTAATGCTCTCTGTAATCAGCAAAAAAATCAATTTCACAGACGATCATTGACAAGAAATCTCTATCTGACAAGGCTGACTGCCATACGTTTATAAAGTGCCCATTAAAATCACTGCGTGTCACGACATTCATATCTGACATCAATCGTGCAAAATCACTAACTTCAGGTTGTGCTAAGGACTCTGGGTTTACGCTCTCAGAAACTACAGGACCAAAGTCTTCATTTTTAAGCTCAACATTGCTGTATACACGATTGTAGCCTGCTTTTTTAGCACTGTGTAAAGCATTTTGAGAGTTCTGTATTAACACACTCAGGGAGGTAGGATAAACACTCGAAATACCGATACTTAAGGTAACAACATCGCTGACACTAGAATATTTGTGCTCTGTACGAGATTGCTCTACTGCCAATCGAAGTGCTTCGCCAATCTCTTCAATTTCTGAAACATCACCACCTTTGATTAAAATAGCAAACTCATCACCGCGATAATGTGCTAAATAGCACCCATACTTTTCACAGGTATTTTTTAAGGCAAGACCAATCACTAGTAGCATAAATGATGCCCCTTGATGGCCGTAGTTATCTACATACGCTTTAAAGTAATCTATTTCACAGATAAGTACAGATAGCAGTTCACCATTTTCACTGGCACTTTTCCAGTAGCGATCGTATTTGATATCGAAAGCAGGTCGATCGGCAATACTCATTTGTGACATCACCTGATCAAATGCCGAGCTTTCGGTATTTGATTTTTCATCTGCATTTTGATATTTACTAATATTTACAACGGCTTCACTAGCTGTAGAGTCCAAAGTCTCACTATGGCTTTCAGTTGGTTTGGTTAGTGCCATCAGTTACTCCCTTTTTATTTCTTCCTTTCAACCTGACTTTATTTCAAATAAAGTTTCAAATACTACAATAGTATATTCGATTGTTACAAGTATATTATACCTTTACTATTTTTAGTTCACCTAATACTGTTTATTCGCTGAACGTAACCCGCTTACCTTCACAGTTTTGAATGAATGCTACACATTGTATGTAAAATTACTCACTATGATTTTTTTGCTCATTATTATTTCAATATCACAAGTATATATCAAACTGATATTGTTTGCTTTGTAACCTTCTAAATATTAATATTTCACATATCCATAAAGATAGCAACATGCTCCTTTTTTCTATCGGCTGTGTGAATTGATAGATAATAAAGAAGCATACTGTTTTATTGTGGCTAACTTATTCCATTCATTGGTTAAGATATTGCCAAGAGACAGTGAGTACTTACGTCGCCTTTTGACAACTTAACAGATAAACTTATAATCGTTTAATTTGATCATAACCTGATGACTTAGCTGAATCTAATGCTAATTCAGTAGTATCTATCAAACCTTCCATTGATTGTGTGATACTCGGGAATACATTTGAGAAGCCGATACTCATCGTTAAGCAATACTTAACTGGTGAATAGGTTCTTATAGCAAGATCAGCAACACATGTTTTCAGTCCATTAGCGGCTTTTAATCCTAATGTGGCATTACCACCTTTTATTAAAGCGACAAATTTATCCTCTCCAATATAGGCAAGAGAACCATTGAACTCTTCACATACTTTTTGCAGTGCAGTAGCAACAACCAGTATAATATCATCACTAGTTTTTTGCCCATGGTGCTCTCTATAAACTGAAAAGAAGTCTAACTCACTGATGATCATTGATAGAGAATCTCGATCATTTAAGGTCTCATCCCATACATTTGTATAGTGTTCACTAAACTCATCTTTAGTGATAATTTTTATATCAGATAGCAGCGTATCAAGCTCATTTTTCTTTACTTTGGGGGGGGACACAGACTCTTGAACATGCACAGCAGGAGCTTCAACTGTTGGGGCTGTTTTTAGCTTAATATTGCTAGCGACTTGATTACAACCACCGGTTTTCGCTGAATGTAAAGCATTCTCTGACTTCTGCATCAAAAGCTTCATCGATGTTGGGTAAACACTAGAAATACCAATGCTCAATGTGACAAACTGGCTCACTTGTGAATGTTTATGCTCTGTGCGTGATTCCTCGACAGCAAGTCGTAAAACCTCGCCAATCTCTCGGACTTCATCGGCATCACGTCCTTTGACTAAAATGGCAAATTCATTACCACCATAGCGAGCTAAAAAACAATCGTGTTTTTCGCAAGTATTTTTAAGTGCAAGTCCAATCACCAATAACATAAATGAAGAACCCTGTTGACCGTAATTATCAGTGTAATCTTTAAAAAAATCTATTTCACAGATAAGTACAGATAGTAATTGTCCTTTTTCACTTGCTTGTTGCCAATATGTTTCATATTGCGAATCAAATTCGTGACGATCCGCAATATTCATTTGTGACATGACTTGTTCAAATGCCGCATTGGTAGGATTTACGACCTGTTCTTGCCCCTGATATTTACTAATATTGACAACTGCTTCACTGCTTTTATCGTCATTATCAGAGCTCTGATTTTTTGTTTGATTTGGTTGTGCCATCAGCCATTCCCTTGTTTATATTTCCTTTAGCCTCAAACAAATTTTGTCATATCTCTGAATATTTATTTAGGCTTATTAAAATAGGTTATTGTGATACTGAATATATGTTATACGTTTGTTAAGCTGAGTACACTGAATACTACTATCTGAATAAACGTAACTGGCTTACCCTCACATTTTTTAGTGGGTAAGCCTAAATATCACGATAAAAAACATAAAGGTATGGTGTTTTTTAAGTATGTAGGAGGTTAGCTATGGAATTCATTACATGCGAATAATGTATTTTCGATAAGTGTTGCAACCGTCATTGGACCAACTCCACCAGGTACAGGCGAAATCCATGCTGCACGATCTTTAGCAACATCAAATTCAACATCCCCCACTATTTTTCCATTATCTAAACGGTTGATACCAACATCTAATACAAGCGCACCTTTTTTAATCCATTCACCGGGAATAAAATTCGCTTTACCACGAGCAACAACGAGAATGTCAGCTCGTTCAACATGGCTTTGTAAATCTTCAGTAAAACGATGACAACAAGTTGTTGTACAGCCAGCAAGTAATAGTTCGAGTGTCATTGGGCGACCGACAATATTAGAGGCTCCCACCACAACTGCATTTTTACCATGCATTGTAATGCCGGTTGATTCAATCATACTAATCATACCGCGAGGCGTGCATGATCTGAGTAATGGAATACGTTGTGCCAACCGCCCCACGTTGTATGGGTGAAAACCATCAACATCTTTATGGGGGTTAATACGTTCGATCACGGTTGTTTCATCCAAGCCATCTGGCAGAGGAAATTGTACTAAAATACCATCAATGGTTGTATCTTCATTTAATTGGTCGATCAATGATAACAGCGCTTCTTGAGAAGTTGTCGCCGGCAGGTCGAATGCTTTTGAGATAAACCCCACCTTTTCACAGGTTTTACGTTTGCTGCCTACATAAATTTGTGATGCAGGGTCTCCTCCAACCAATACTACCGCTAGCCCTGGAGCACGCAGCCCCTTTGCAACACGTTGCGCTACCCCTTGTGCTACTTTGTCGGTAATTGTAGCCGCAATCGCTTTTCCATCAATGATTTGTGCAGACATGTTCCATTCTCTTTTGGTTAGCTAATAAGTGAAGTGAATTCCACCAGATTATATGACTGTATTATTGCAAAACTGAGCTTTGATGTCACACAAATTGGCGCGATAAAAATAGCTTTAATTAAAAATTAAATATTTTATTAATTAAAACCTTTAAGATTAAGATCAAAGGGTTATTATTTCACCTATTTTACACTGTTTATATTTTTCCAAGGTTCACTATGAATATTGCATTAGTTCCAATGTTACGACGTCTTATCTCTGACTCAAATATTCACGTTGGTTTTCGTGTTTTTATTGCAATGGCGCTGACTTTCATCATACCGCTTTATGATTTAACACCAACAATGTTTAATCAGCCTGCACTGCATATCTCAGTTTCACTTTGCTTAGGTGTTATGGCTTGTGCGATTGTTGAAAATGATGGTAATTATATTGGTAGACAGAAGTTTTTATTAGCTATTCTAACCTGCTTTTTTATCTCATCTTCAAGTGTTGAACTATTGATGCCCTACCCTATTTTCTTTGGTATTGGCTTACTTATTTCTAGTTTCTTGTTTATGATGACAGGCACATTAGGCAGCAATTATAGTAAGGTCGGGTTTGGCGCTATTTTAATCGCTATTTACACTATGGTCGGTTATGAGAGCGAAGTAAATTGGTACGAACAGCCTATATTACTGACACTTGGCACGCTTTGGTATGGACTTTTTTCAATCACATGGAATTACATTAATCCCAATCGCTCTTTACGGGAACAACTCGCACAACTTTTTTTCACATTAAGTCGTTACCAACAACAAAAATCTGCACTATTTACCGAAACACAAGGTAACAGTCAAAAGGCGCTCTACGATATTCGCCAACAACTTGCGATACACAACATATCGATCATGGCGCGCCTACAGCAATCGCAAACAATCATTCAGTCGCGCGCACAAACATGCCAAAAACAAGATGAGTTACAACAATTAAATCAACTGTATATTATGGCAGAGCAGATCCATGAACGTATTAGTGCTAGTCAATACCTTTATAGTCAACTAGAGAATAGCTTTGGTAAAAGTCAAATATTAGAGGGCTACCACCTGCTTTTATTAGAGCTTAGTGAAAATTGTTACCAGCTTGGCGTATCAATTACTGATAAAAAGATTTATCAGCGAACTCGCCGTTTAAGTTGGACAATGAAAGCATTATCGGATCAACTTTCGTTGCTAAAACATAAATCACAACACATTGCTGATCATGATGAAGCGATGTTGGCACTTCAAGCGATCTACGACAATATTCGTGGCATAGATTCACTATTGGAATCAATATCAAATAAAGTCGAACCTGCTGTTATTGTTATTAACAGTGAGCAAGAACTCGTGAAAATCCCTTTCTGGAAAACAATCATAAATGCACTTTCTCCACACAATAATACCTTTAAACATGCGGTACGAATTAGTATCAGCCTGTTATTTGCTTTTGTCGTTCAACAAAGTTTGCAGCTTGAACATGGATTTTGGTTACTCTTAACGGTGTTATTTGTCTGCCAACCAAGTTTTAGTGAAACTCGTAAACGATTAATTCAGAGAATATTAGGCACCCTAGCGGGTTTATTAATTGGCTACCCGGTTATGGTTTGGGTAAGCGATGTTCCCTTGCAGGCCGTATTTATGATCTGTAGTGCATTTTTGTTCTTCAATTATCTACGCACAAATTACGCCGTCGCAGTAATATTTATTACCATATTTGTCATGTTTGTATTTAATCTCTTAACAGGGGCGGGTATAGAAATACTACCCGCACGTATCATAGAGACATTATTGGGTGGTTTATTGAGTGTCTTAGCTATTAGCTTTATTTTTCCTGATTGGCAATTCCAACGTTTCCCGTTGTTAGTAAAAAATCTATTAACTTTAAGCAACCGATACTTTAATTTAGTAAGTACCCAGTATCAATATGGACGCAGTGAGAATTTAAACTATCGCGTGACTCGTTTTCAAACCTTTCAAGCTGATGCAATACTGGCTAGTGCTTGGCAAAGTATGTTGTTCGAACCTGCTTCAAAACAGAAACTTAATCGCGAAGTCTATGCATTAGTAAACCGTTGTGATGCTCTGGTATCTTATATTGCAGCACTCGCATCACATCGCCATAAAATGGAGGATTTTGAAAATAATATGGCCTTACAAGGGTTAATAAATGCTACCGCTCGGCAAATTGCGCTTGCTTATGATCCTGACAAAGTGGATCAAGCGCAGCTTATTATCACTATTGAAGAATTTGAAAACTATAAACCATCTCTTTCAGGGGAAGCATTATTGATTGTTGAGCAATTACGACTCATTGCATTTACTGCGCTAGATATACAACTGCTTTTACAAAAGGTAAACTTCACCCAACCTGAAACATAAGAAGAGGAACCGCTGTGTTATTTAATGGACAGCAATACCCAACTGATAACCAAGGTTATCTATTAGATTCAACACAGTGGAGTAAAGATTTAGCGGTTGAAATTGCAAAGTTAGAGTCCGTTGAAATGACAGATTCTCATTGGCAAGTGGTATTTTTTGTACGTGAATTCTATTTAGAGTTTAATACATCTCCCGCTATTAGAGCCCTCGTGAAAGCGATGCAGAAAAAATTTGGTGCAGACACCGTTAACAGTCGATATTTATATCGTCTTTTTCCTGAAGGTCCAGCCAAACAAGCGACAAAAATTGCAGGCTTACCAAAACCTGCGCGTTGTATTTAATCCCCAAAGAAGAACATTAAAAGAGAGGAAACTAGTAATGCCAAAAGCAAGTGATGTAAAGAAGAATAGCGCTATCGAATTCAACAACAGTGTTTATATTATTAAAGATATTGAACGCTCTGTACCACAAGGTCGTGCTGGTGGTAGCTTATACCGTATGCGCATGTATGACGTAGTAAGTGGCGCTAAAACCGATGAAACATTTAAAGACAACGACATGTTAACAATGGCTGATCTTATTCATCGCGACGTAATGTACTCATATTTAGATGGTGATGAACTCGTGTTCATGGATAGCGAAGATTACACGCCTTACAACTTTTCAACTGAACAGATTGAAGATGAGCGCTTGTTTATTACGGAAGCAACACAAGGCTTACAAGTATTAGTCATCGATGGGCAAGCAGTTGCACTTTCTTTGCCACAAACCGTTTCTTTAACGATTACTGAGACAGACCCTTCAATTAAAGGAGCATCTGCAAGTGCGCGTACCAAACCAGCAACATTAGAAACAGGTCTAATTGTCCAAGTACCAGAGTACATCGCGAGTGGCGAAACAATTAAAATCAACACAGCTGAAAAGAAATTCATGAGCCGTGCTTAACCATTAACCCATAATACCCCCCTATCTGCGCAGCTCTTTGCTATCACTACCAAGAGTTGCGCCATCTCCCTTTATCCAACACTTGATTCCATTAAACCTTTCTAATTATTGATAAAGGTGCTTTAATTAGGGCATTAAATGTCACAATTTATCTTCATCACCTAAAGAGGTTTTAACATGAACGAATTATTAGCTATAGCAACATCTCCATGGATCTGGCTTGTCGCAGTGATCCTCGTTACTATTAAAAAAAGTATCTATTTTGTCCCACAGAACCGCGGTTATGTTATCTATACCATGGGTAAATACTCAGGGACATTAAGTGCAGGCCTTAATTTTATCATCCCTTTTGTACAGGCAGTTGCAGCAGACCGAAATTTAAAAGAGCAATCCTTAGATATCGCATCACAATCAGCAATTACACGCGATAACATTACGTTAGAGATTGACGGTATATTATTTATGAAAGTGACCGATGCAGGTGCTGCAACAAACAATGTCACCGACTACAAACTAGCAGTTACTCAACTAGCGATGACCACTATGCGTAACGCAATTGGCTCAATGGAACTTGATGAATGTTTCCAAAATCGCGACACAATTAATGCACATATTTTAAATGCGATGACAGAAGCGACTCAACCTTGGGGTGTGATGGTTACGCGTTACGAGATTCGCGATATAACACCGCCACAATCTATCAAAGAAGATATGGAAAAACAGATGACCGCAGAGCGTGAAAAACGCAGTGTTATTTTAACAGCTGAAGGCGTAAAAACATCTGCAATTACACAAGCGGAAGGGTTAAAACAAGCACGTGTTCTCGATGCAGAAGCAGCAAAAGCAGAGCAAGTATTAGCAGCTGAAGCTGAAAAAGAGAAACAGATGTTAGAGGCGCAGGGTAAAGCGGAAGCGATTCGACTAGTTGCCGACGCAGAAGCAAGCGCGCTGAAAGTAATTGGTGAACAGGCCTCTACGCCACAAGGTAAAAAAGCGGTAGAACTGACCCTAGCACAGGAAGCAATTAAAGCACATGCTGCGATTGCAAGCGAAGGCTCTGTTATTCTTACTGATGGGAATACCGGCGATAACATTGCAAATACCGTTGCACAAGCCATCGCCGTTTCAAGCTCACTCAAAGTAGCAGAATAATTATTGATAGTTAGGAGGGTTTATGGATACGATGATCGATTACCTGTTTAATAACCATGATAAATTATTATACCTTATTGCAGGAGGAGCACTGTTAATTGAACTCACATTAATTGGGCTAAGTGGGCCATTACTATTTTTTGCAATTGGCTGTGCGTTAACGGGAATACTTGTCTCCTTAAACATTATTTCAAGTTGGGAAATGGAGTTATTATTCGTTGGTCTCTTTACTTTAATCAGTAGCATTGTACTGTGGAAACCATTGAAATTATTTCAAGGTAACGGCAGTGTCATTGATACGAGTAGCGATATGATTGGTCAGCGTGTAGCGGTCAGCGAAACGCTTACCAAATATGGCGGTAAGATCCGCTTTTCTGGCATTAACTGGAGTGCCAGACTATCTGAAGAGAGTACCCAACAAAGTGTTGCAATTGGCGAGCATGTCAATATTGCAGGCGTTGAAGGCAATGTGATGATCATCAAATAAAATCACCATCAAGATAGCGATTATTTAAATACCTTAATAAGATAGATTATTTATTTGAAGCTCCCCTAAAGCACTGTTTGCTTAACAAACAGTGCTTTTCACCTTTTACATTTTGAGTTGATAGCAACTTCATCAATTTATAATTGATAACACAACAATCTACTCTTAATTTGCTAGACTGAATAATTAATGGGCCCTTATATTCTATAAAATATCACTCTTTTTGATGCTTTAATGCGTCAACACATTAAAGGATTAAGCATGAAAAGTAACCTCACGTTAGTTATGGCCTCTCTACTTTTAGGCTGTACTTCCGCCTATGCGACCGATAATCAAATTTCAACAAGAGTGGTGGGTGGAACCGATAGTGCAGAGGGCGATTGGCCTTGGATGGTTTTTGTTATAGCTGGTGATTATCAATGTGGTGGCACATTAATTGATGAACGAACGGTGCTCACTGCGGCTCACTGTTTACATGACGGTAACACTGAAATAGACGCAGATAAAATATCAGTTATTGTCGGCGCCTATGATCTTTACGCCACGGAGACTCGCATTTCAATATCGCGTACCTATATTAACAGTGAATATGATCCAACCAATAATGCGAGTAGTAGTGATGTCGCCTTATTACGGCTATCTAAAAATCAAACCGATGCTGACATTGTCAAAATAACAACCTCAACTACCACAAGCAATGCAGTCTCCGCAGAAAGTGACGTTTCTATTCTTGGTTGGGGTTCAACCGTTGGATATGCGCCAGACGAAGAGGTAACACCTAGCTACCCTAATATTTTACAAGAAGTTCAATTACCATTACAAACTGATTTTAATTGCAGTGAAAATGCCGGTGCAAATTATAACCCATCAACAATGCTATGTGCTGGTGATAGAGATGGTGGTGAGGATGCATGCCAAGGTGATAGTGGCGGACCTTTAATATTAAATAATGGCGGCAATTGGGAGCAGATAGGGGTTGTTAGTTGGGGTTCAGGGTGTGCTTCGGCAGGAAACCCTGGTGTCTATGTAAGAGTTGCCACTTATAAAGACTGGATGGATAACTTTCTCACAGGTATCGCTATCCATAACAAACTAATCTTCGGAAAAAACAACGTAGGAGAGAGTCAACAACTCAACTTACTTATTAGTAATAATTCAACTACTATCGCTGAGCTTAACTTTTCGTTGACAGGATCAGACGAGTTTATGTTTGATAGCAGCACCTGCGCAACGATAGCTGCAGATAGTATCTGTTCATTGCCTATTACCTATAGCCCTACAGCTCTTCTTGAGAGTACAGCAACATTAACAATAGGAAATAATATAGCGGGCGCCAATAACGTGTCAACGACGCTATCTGGCAACCTCTCTTATAAATTGGGTTCTAATGGAGGCGGTTCACTTTTTTTCATACTTACATTACCATTTTTATATTTACGCCGATATCTCTCATAAAAGCGTTAGCTATATTGGTAATAAGAGCGCAATTTGCGCTCCATTTTAGTCATCATGCTTTGTGAACTAGCTCACAACCTGTTATGGTAGCGTTTTTACCTTCATCCCAATAGGAATTCAATTTTGAGCCAGCAATCTTTCTCGTCACTTTCCCTCCATAGTGATCTACTTAGTAATCTTGAATCTCTTGGTTATAACGAAATGACCGAGATTCAAGCGCAAAGTTTGCCGCACATATTAGCTGGTCAAGATATTATCGCACAGGGTAAAACAGGATCGGGTAAAACAGCCGCTTTTGGGTTGGGTTTATTACAAAAATTAAACGTTAAACGCTTTCGTGTACAAACACTTATTTTGTGCCCAACACGTGAACTTGCTGATCAAGTGGGTAAAGAGATCCGCCGCCTAGCGCGTGGTATACATAATATCAAAGTCTTAACCCTTTGTGGTGGAATGCCATTTGGCCCACAAATAGGTTCACTTGAACATGGCGCACATATTATTGTGGGTACGCCAGGACGTATCGAAGATCATCTTAGAAAAGCGACTTTAAGTCTTGATGATGTACATACGTTAATCCTTGATGAAGCAGATAGAATGCTAGATATGGGTTTTCAGGATGCGATTGATAATATTATCGAGCAAGCACCAAAAGAGCGACAAACATTACTATTTAGTGCAACTTATCCCGATCAGATAGAGAACATTGCTAAACGTATTTTAACTGATCCTATTACGGTAAAAGTAGAGTCAAAACATGACAATAATAGTATCAGCCAATACTTCTACAAAGTAAGTAACCATGAAGATCGTATGCTTGCTCTACGTTTACTGCTTTTACAATACCAACCTGAATCATCGGTTGTTTTCTGTAATACCAAACGTGAAGTGCAAGAGGTTAATGATGAACTAGTAAATCGTGGTTTTAGTGCGATAGCGCTGCATGGGGATTTAGAGCAAAAAGATCGTGATCAAGCGCTTATCCGCTTCGCGAACAAAAGTGCCACTATTCTCGTGGCTACCGATGTGGCTGCACGAGGTCTTGATATCGATAACTTGAGTGCAGTATTTAACTTTCATATCGCACATGATCAAGAGGTACATGTTCACCGTATCGGTCGTACCGGTCGTGCAGGAAATAAAGGGTTAGCGTTCTCTTTTTACAGTAATAAAGATGGTAACCGTATTGTCGCACTGGAAGACTATTTAGATCGTAGCATTTCTGAAGATGCCCTTCCTTCAGAGACTGTATTAGATAAAATGCCAGCCCAGTCAACCATGATAACGATGCGTATAGAGGGTGGGAAAAAACAGAAAATTCGCCCGGGTGATATTGTCGGCGCATTGACCTCTGACAATAGCCTTACCTTTGAGCAAATCGGAAAAATACAGGTTTCAGCTAACTGGGCTTATGTCGCAGTTAAACGTGAAACAATCAAAGTTGCCTTCAAAAAACTAAGTGAAGGGAAACTTAAAGGTCGAAAATTCCGCGTAATGGTAGTACGAGGATAGCAATAAAAAGTCAAATTATCAGTGACCCATTTTAAATATAATCAAAAAGTAAATGGGTCAATTTTTAACGTCTATTTAACGACAACAATATTAACAGATCAGTAAACACCTTGTATAACCTAGTAGACCATACTTCTGTAACATTCAAACCACGATTTGTAACATAGGGTAACAAGAATACCAACAAGTGTAAGCAAACGTAACTTCTTATTTTTTGTGATCATTTGCTCATGTTTTTTATTTTTCCGACGCTATACTCCTCCCCATCAAATAGATACTTTTTTTTAAACTAAACCACCACTGGAGTGTTGTATGAATATATTTGGAAATTTACAAAAAGTAGGGAAGTCGCTAATGCTTCCTGTATCAGTGTTACCAATTGCAGGTATTTTACTAGGTGTAGGTGCAGCTAAATTTAGCATCCTACCAGAAGTTGTATCACAACTGATGGAACAAGCAGGTGGTGCTGTATTTGGTAATATGGCGTTACTATTTGCAATCGGTGTTGCATTAGGTTTTACTAAGAATGATGGTGTTGCTGGTCTTGCTGCTGCAGTAGGTTACTTCATTATGATGCAAACTATCGAAACATTAGCGCCTGGCGCAAATACGGGTGTACTAGGTGGTATCGTTGCCGGTGGTATTGCTGCTGCAATGTACAGTCGTTTCTATAACATCAAACTGCCTGAATACTTAGGTTTCTTTGCTGGTAAACGTGCAGTGCCAATCATGACTGGCCTAGTCGCTATCATCATGGGTGCAGTACTTGCTGTTATTTGGCCACCAATTGGTGCAGCGATCGGAGCTTTCTCACACTGGGCTGCAAATCAAAATCCAACGGTTGCATTTGGTATTTACGGTGTTGTTGAGCGTTCATTAATCCCATTTGGTCTTCACCACATCTGGAATGTACCTTTCTTCTTTGAAGCAGGTTCATGTGTAAATACTTCTGGCGAGCAATTAAACGGTGTTTTAACTTGTTACCTATCTGCTGATGATGCATCACGTGCAGCTGGTAATGGTTTCGGTCAGTTAGCTGGTGGTTACATGTTCAAAATGTTTGGTCTACCTGCTGCTGCAATCGCAATTGCACACTCAGCTAAACCAGAAAACCGCGCTAAAGTAATGGGTATCATGGTATCTGCTGCATTAACTTCATTCATAACGGGTATTACTGAACCAATCGAATTTGCTTTCTTATTCGTAGCGCCTGCTCTATACGCAGTACACGCACTATTAGCTGGCTCAGCATTTGTTGTAACTAACATGCTAGGTATGGTTCACGGTAC
>Ga0316197_10000775_pt1 | contig 22443 bp, 26 predicted proteins | sample OudBiesiAoxic_MG_FD_204939 | JGI IMG/M metagenome (GOLD analysis project Ga0316197, IMG submission 204939) | Coastal sediment microbial communities from Oude Bieten Haven, Netherlands - site A oxic | ecosystem: Environmental > Aquatic > Marine > Coastal > Sediment | place: Netherlands... | reverse complement strand
GCGAAGATGACGTTCTCGAAGGCGATGCGGCCCTTGAGCTCGTCCGCGTCGATCCCTTGGCCTCGGGGGCGTCGTTGATGTCGGGCTCCTCGTCGATGACCTCCCACACACGGCCGGCGGAGGCGTTGCCGCGGAGCACGAAGGGGACCAGCACGGCCATCAACGCCAGCGGCGTGACCACCAGCGCGTGGTACTGGGTGAAGGCCACGATCCCGCCGACCTGGATGCCCTGCTCGTCGAGCAGCTGGATGCCACCGACGCCGATGGCGAAGGCGATCGAGATCTGCGCGATGCCGCTGAGGATGGGGTTGAGCAGGGCCACCATGAAGGCGGCGCTGAAGGCCGGCTTGCGCAGCTGCGTGGTGCGTGCGGCGAAGCGCTCCTTCTCCAGCTCCTCGCGCGTGAAGGCCTTCACCACGCGTATGCCGCTGAGGTTCTCCTGCAGCCGGTTGTTGACCGCATCGAGTGCCTCCTGGCGCTTGTCGTAGGCGTCGAAGACCCGCGGCACGAGGACCGCCATGATGACCAGCACGAGGACGGCCACGACGACCAGGATCCACACCGGGCTGGGGGTGAAGATCAGCGCCAGGCCCAAGGCGATGATGACCATGAACGGCGCGTACAGGGTCAACAACACCGCGTACATGATGGCGTTGGCGATGTTGTTGACGTCCGCGTTGAGACGGACCATCAGCGCCGACGTGCGGAAGCGGTCGAAGTTGCCGAACGAGAGCGTCTGGACCTTGGTGTACAGCCCGTCCCGCACGTAGAAGGCGGTGCCCTGCGCGAAGAAGACGGCGAAGGCGGCGGTGCCGGCGAGCGTGCCACCGGCGATGAGGGCAAGCACCACCATGGCGATGCCGGTGTCGATGATGACGTCCAGGTTGCCCGCGATGAGGCCGTCGTTGATGAGCCGCTGGGTAAGGGTGGCCACGCCCACCGAGCAGAGCGCTGAGATCAGCAGCAGCATCTGCGAGACGAGCAGCCGGCCACGGTAGCCCCTGAACACGAAGAACATGCGGCCGAGGTGGCTGACGGCACTCACGCCGGAGAATCTAGCGGCGCGCGGCTCGGGATGTGAGTGCCCCGACGATGGCTGCTTCGGTGGGCGTGGAGCCGAGGCCCAGCCTGGTGCCGATCACCGCTGCCTCCGGGGGTTCGAGGCCCGCTCCCCGCAGTGCCGGCCAGCGGTCCTCGGCGAAGACCTCCTCGGTGGTGCCGTCGAGCACGATCCGGCCGCGGTCGAGCACGACCACGCGCTCGAAGGTCTCAGCCACGAAACGCATGTCGTGGCTGATGCCGATGACCGTGCGGCCGGCCTCCACCAGCTCGCGCACGATGTGCTCGATGCGGTCGACACCGCGGGCGTCGAGGCCGGTGGTGGGCTCGTCGAGCACGAACACCGGCGTCTCCATGGCCAGCACCGAAGCGATGGTCAGCAGCTTGCGACGCGTATCACCGAGGTCGTCAGGATGGGCGCCCAGGTCCTCGCCCAGCCCCAACCGCGACGCCAGCGCCTTGACCCGGCCGAAGGCATCCTCGCTCGAGACACCCTGGTGTCGCGGCCCGAACTCGATCTCGTCTCGCACGGTGCGGCCGAAGATCTGGCGGTCCGGTCGCTGGAAGCACAGCCCGACCGAGCGCGCCAGCTGTGCCACCGTGCGTTCGGCCGCGTCGATGCCATCCACCGCGACGCGTCCGGAGCTCGGGCGCAGCAGTCCGTTCAGGTGCCGGGCCAACGTAGTCTTGCCGCTGCCGTTGGCGCCGACCAGAGCGAGGGCACTGCCGGCGGGCACGACCAGGTCGACGCCGTCGAGCGCACGCGTGCCGTCGGGGTAGGTGAAGTCCACCGCCTCCAGCCGCACCTCGGTCACGACGCTGACCCCATCAGTTCTGGGTCCAGGCCGGCCTCGGACAGCCGGCGCCGGAGTCGGACCTCTGCCGGCTCCTCGATCCCGAGGGTCGTGATGCGCGGGTTCGAGAGGATCTCGTCCGGCGCTCCTGTAGCCAGGATGTTGCCGTGTCCGAGGACGGCCACGGCGTCGCACGCGGTCCAGGCCTCGGGGCGCTGTTCGGCCATGAGGACCGCGGTACCGGCCGTCGCCGCTGCCCGGATCGCTGTAAGGACGAGCTTGGCACTGGCCGCATCGAGGTGCGCCACGGGTTCATCGAGCACCAGGTAGCGCGGGCGCATGGCCAGGAGGCCGGCGATCACGACCAGCTGCTGCTGCCCGCCTGACAGCCGCGTCGGGTCGTGCGCACGGAGGTGCTCGATGCCCACCAGACGCAGCGCCTCCTCGGCACTCGAGACCACCTCGTCGTAGGGCAGGCCAAGGTTGGCCGGGCCGAAGGCGACCTCGCCGAAGACGGTCTCGGCGATGAGCGAGAGTTGCCCACCGGGATCCTGCAGCCCGGTGACGACCAGGTCGGCCAGTCGGTGCATGGGCCAGTCGCGGGTGTCCTGGCCGTCGATGTCGATCTCGCCGTTGACCGTCCCGCCGACCACGCGCGGGGCCAGCCCGCCGGCCACCAGGCAGAGCGTCGACTTGCCGGCTTGCTCCGCTCCGGCCAGGCCCGTGACCGTGCCCGGATACAGCTCGAGGTCTACGGCGTGGAGCGTCTCGTGCCCAGCGCCCGGGTAGCGATAGGACACGCCCGCCAGCCTCAGCACGGCAGCACTCCAGCCAGGTGTTCCAGCACGAGCACGATCAGCACGAGCAACACGCCCCAGCGCGCCAGCCGTTGGACGGGGCCGTCGTGGGGCGTCCACAGCAGCGTGGGTCGGCCAGGGCGGGTGAAGCCGCGCGTCTCCAGCGCCAGCGTGCGCGTCTCGACCTCGGCCATCGCGCCCAGCACCGTTGGTGCCGCCAGCGCGACCAGGCCGCGGCCCCGTCGCAGCAGGTTTCCCTCGGTGTCCAGGCCGCGTGCGCGCTGTGCCTCGGTCACCTCGCGGGCGCGCTCGGCCAGCCGCGGGATCATGGCCGCGCCGTTGTGGATGACGAAGGTGGCCCGGGACGGGACGCCGTGGTACTGCAGGCTGGCCAGCAGCTCCGCCGGGCGCGTGGTGCGGTAGAAGAGGACCGCCGCTCCGGCCATGGTCAGGATGCGCAGCACGACCCCCGTCGCGAGGAGGGCGCCCTCTGCAGGCGTACCGGGCGAGAAGAGCACGTTGACCACGACGACGCTGACCCCCAGCGGCAGGGCCAGGAGCAGGCTCAGGCGGAGGACCTCACGCAGCTCGCGCGCGACTGCCGCCGGCACCAGCACCGTCAGTGCGGCCAGCAGCGAGAGACAGACGATCCCGCCCAGGACCAGGGCTGCCGCCACCGTGCCCAGCGCCACCACCAGGCGCGTGAGCGGGTCGAGCTCGTGCCAGGGGCTGGCGCCCTGGGCCCTAGCGCTCGGGAGCGGCGCGGTCGCGGACATCCTCGCTCTCGTTCAGGGGGAGCAGGTACCGGCCCTGCGGGAAGCGGGCCTTGGTGCGCGTGGCCATGGCCCCAAGGATGAGGTACACCACGAAGTAGGTGATGACCTTGTCCACCGGGTCCGAGATGAGCGACTGGCCCAGAACCGCCTGCTCCAGGTCCGCACCCGCCCGGCGGAAGGCGGCGATGACGAAGTCCGCACCGCTGCCGGTCACGCCGCCGAAGAGGCCGGCCGCGATGGGCGCGGCGATGAAGGCGGCCACGATGCCGGTGAGGACGCCCGCGGCAAGGATGTAGGCCGCGGCCAGGTCACGACGACGCACCAGCAGCACGACCAGGCCCACCGCCGTCCCGACCACCAGCAGCACGACCAGCCAGCCGAGGATGAAGAAGGCCGTGTCGTCCGACTTGGGGGCAAGACTGCTGCCGTCCGCCGCAGCCAGCCACGCCCGGAGCGCGATGACGACCATGACCACCACGGCCCCGATGGAGATGGCGCCACCGACGAGGAGCCGCCGGCCCGAGCTGTCGGGCCGTGGTCGCAGCCAGCCCCAGCGGGCGAACGTGCCGGCCATCAACCCGACCACCACCGCCACCACCGCGAAGGGGACGGCGAAGGGGCTGCCGAAGGGTGGCGGGGCCAGGTAGGTCCAGATGACGTTGGCCAGGAAGCCGGTGACCGCGCCCGCGAGCGGGCCGGCCAGGGCGGCCACGAGGATGGTCCCGATGGAGTCGAAGTAGATGGGGATCTTGAGGGCGCTGGCCACAGCCGTGCCGAGCACGATGTTGAGCGCGATGGCCACGGGCATGAGCACCAACGTGCGTGTGTCGAACTGGCCGGTGATGGAGTCGATGCGGCGCGTCTGGGCGTACTCGATGAGGGCGTAGGTGGCGATGCCCGCAGGGATGGCCACGACCATCACCAGCGTGAAGGTGTCGAGCGCCTCGTCAAACTCCAGCCCGCCGAGGGCCGCCAGGCCGGCCAGCGCGATGAGCGCGAAGACCGCCAGTCCGCCGCCCACGCGCAGCCAGGTCGCCGACACCCGAACCTCCTCCCGTGCTCCCCGATGGTGCGCGTCAGAGTGCCACGAAACCAGCTTCGTCCGGCGGCGCCGGCTTCAGCCGGTCGGCCGTCGCTCGCGGGCCAGCCGGGCCACGCGCTCGACGAAGCGCTCGAAGAAGACGGCTGTGCGTGCCTCCACGACGATGTCGAGGTTGGGCGCGCGGCCCCACTGGCGTCGCCAGTCGGTGACCGTCTCGCCGGTGGTCCAGCGACCGTCCAGCTCGACCTCCACGGTCAGCGCCTCGGTGCGCGCCAGCGTCGGGTCGAGCGCGGCAGCCACCACCAGGGCGTCGTGGATGAAGGCGCCGTAGAAGCCGTCGTAGCGGCTGTGGAACTCGAAGTAGAAGCGCAGGGCATCGCCGGCGAAGCGCACCATCGGGTCGGCCGGGTCGCCCGCCGCCTCGGCCAGGCGCTCGAGATGCTCGGGCGTGAGCTTGGCCCGCTCGGTGACGTCGAGGCCGAAGGCGACCGGGCGCGGCGCCTCGGTCGCGACCCAGCCGGCGATGGTGGCCTGCAGCGCCTCCGGGTCCACGCCCGCGTTCCACTCCATCGTGGGCGCCGTGTTGCCCGGCGCGCGGTAGGCACCGACCATCATCACCAGCCGGCGCAACAGCGCGGGCAGAGCGGGTTCGCGCTCCAGGGCCACGGCCACGTTGGAGAGCGGGCCCAGCGTCACCAGGGTCAAATCGCCGGGCCGCGCCGCGGCCTCGGCGATGATCATGTCGGCAGCATCGCGCGCTCCCGCGGGGACGGTGGGTGGCGGCAGCTCGGCGTAGCCCAGGCCGGTGGGCCCGTGGGTGTCGTCGGCCGTGCGCAGGGGCCGCGCGATGGGGGCATCACGGCCGGCGGCCACTTCCACGTCGCTGCGCCCGGCCAGCTCCAGCACCGCGGCCGTGTTGCGCACGACGTGGGGCAGCTCCACGTTGCCCGCCACGCAGCCCACGCCCGCCAGCTCCGCCTCCGGGGAGGCACAGACGTAGAGCAGGGCCAGGGCATCGTCGATGCCCGTGTCGCAGTCGATGAGCAGCGGGATGCGCGGGACGCTCATACGGGCTCCCGGCCGCGGACTTCGAGCGTGTCGCCGCCCGGCGCGCTGATTTCGCGCACCTCGAACCGGTGCGCGCCGCGCTGCCCGTAGTCCGCAACGGCCGCCGGGGGCATGGTCCTGTTCGTGGCGCTCACTGCCGCAGTATCACCCGGCCCCGCGTACCGCGTCCCCGAGCCCGTGTAGCATTCGGACACTGCCCACGGCACCCGCGTGCGCGTCCGACTCAGCGCGCGAGCTGCGGGCGCCGCCAGTACCTTCCGGAGGGAACCCATGAGCCACCGCGTCACTCTCATTCCCGGCGACGGGGTGGGACCCGAGATCACCGCAGCCACCCGCCGTGTGATCGAGGCCACGGGTGTCTCGATCGAGTGGGAAGAGGCCATCGCCGGTGAGGCCGTGTTCCGTGCCGGCGACAGCTCCGGGGTGCCCCAGGAGACGGCCGATTCGATCGCCCGCACGGGCGTGGCGCTCAAGGGTCCGCTGGCCACGCCCATCGGTTTCGGCGAGAAGTCGGCCAACGTCACGCTGCGCAAGCTCTTCGAGACCTACGCCAACCTGCGCCCCGCGCGCCAGATCCCCGGCGTGCCCACGCGCTATGACGGTGAGGGCGTCGACTTCTTCGTCGTGCGCGAGAACATCGAGGACCTCTATGCGGGCGTGGAGTACATGGACTCGCGCGACGTGGCCATCGCGCTCAAGATCATCACCCGCCGCGGCTCGGAGAAGATCATCCGCTACGCCTTCGAGCTGGCCCGTCGCGAGGGCCGCCAGAAGGTCACCTGCGCCACCAAGTCGAACATCCTCAAGCTGACGGAGGGCCTGTTCCAGCGCGTCTTCGAGGAGATGGCGCCCGAATACCCCGAGATCGAGCCGCAGCACCTCATCATCGACAACGTGGCCCACCAGCTGGCCAAGGACCCCGGGCAGTTCGACGTCATCGTCACCACCAACCTCGCCGGTGACATCATCAGCGACCTCGCCTCCGGCCTGGTCGGCGGCCTGGGCTTCGCCTCCTCGGGCAACTACGGCGACGACGTGGCCATCTTCGAGGCCGTCCATGGGTCGGCCCCCAAGTACGCCGGCAAGAACGTCATCAACCCCACCGCCCTCATCCTCAGCTCGGTGCTCATGCTCAAGCACCTCGGCGAGTCCGAGGCCGCGCAGCACATCGAGGACGCGGTCTTTGTGACCCTCGAGGAGGGCAAGGCCATGACGCTCGACGTGGCCCGCCAGTCGGGCAACGTGGAAGCCTCCACCTCCACCTCGGGCTTCGCCGACAGCGTCATCGAGAACCTCGGCCGGGCGCCCGCGCAGCGCTACCCCTCCAAGGGTCAGACCCCGGCCAGCGTGCCCGCGCCGCTGCCGCGCTGGGAGCCGCGACCGGTGGACCCGCCGGACACGCAGCTGCTCGGCGTCGACGTCTACACCGAGATGGACGGCGATCCCCAGCCGGTGGGCCGGCTGCTCGACGAGGCCGCCCGTCCCGAGTTCAAGCTGCTGCTGATGTCGGCGCGGGGCACGGTCGTCTATCCCCTGGGCAACCCCCACACCGATACCGTCGGCTGGTGGCGTTGCCGCTTCGTCGCAGCCGAGGACGGCGGCACGGTGGACGACGCAGCGGTCCTGCGGCTGCTCGCGCGCATCGGCGAGAGGATGACCTGGGCCCACGTGCAGAAGCTGCGCGTCATCGAAGGCGAGACCGGCTTCACCAAGGCACAGGGCCAGTAGGCGAGGGCACCCGCGGGGGCAGACGTGGCCGACGACGAGAAGCTGGAGGGTGTACCGGAGCTCGACCGCCAGGAGCGGCCTGTCCCGCTTGACGTGCACGGCCGCCCGCTGGTTCCACAGCGCGTGCCTGAGACCGCGCCCACGCCGCTGCAGTCGAGCTTCATCTACCTCTCCATCGTCGTGCTCATCTGCGGCGTGGTCGCCATCGCCGCCCTCGAGCTGGGCACGCCCATGTCCTCGCTGTGGGTCAAGGTCCCCGTCCTCGTCGGCGGCAGCATCCTGCTGCTGGTGACGGCCGATGCGCTCGTGCGCGTGTGGCGCTCGGTCGGGGCCTGGTGGGACGTCGATCGCAGCCGCGCCTGGTTCAGGGTCGTGTGGGTGGTGGTGCTCGCCGGCTCGCTCGTGGTGGTGGCCGCCATCATGCTCATCGTGCTGACCGCCTGATGCCACGCCTCGACGATCCCGCCGCCCGCCAGCCGCTCCGTGGCTTCAGCCGCGGTGCGCCCGAGTGGATGGCGCCGATCCTGCACAACTGCTCCCGCTGCGGGGCCGAGCTGGCGTACGGCCCCGTGTCCGGCGAGGAGCGCGAGCGCTACCACTGCACCGCCTGCGGCCACGTGACCTACGTCAACCCGCGGGTCGTGGCCACCACCCTGCCCATCACCGACCAGGGCCAGATCGTGCTCATCCGCCGGGCCATCCCGCCGGGCGTGGGCACGTGGGCGCAGCCGGGCGGGTTCCTGGAGGCGGAGGAGACCGTCATCCAGGGGGCCGTGCGCGAGACGCTGGAGGAGACCGGCCTGGAGGTGGAGCCGGTGGGCATCGTGGGGGTCTACCCGCAGCCGCGCGCGTCCGTGGTCATCGTGGTCTACGAGGCCGCCATCGTCAGCGGCGAGATGGTGGTCACGCCGGAGACGCTCGAGGTGCGCGCCTTTGCCGTGGAGGACCTGCCCTGGGACGGGATCGGCTTCAACACCTCGCTGTGGGCCGTGCGCGACTACGTGCGGCGCGTGCGGCCCGACCTGGACGTGGAGCGGCTCGGTTCCGAGCAGAACGACTTCTAGCGGCTGGGCCTAGGGCCCCGCGACGACGATGCCGGCGCCGATGGTGGCCACGTTGGAGAACGCCCCGAGGCCGCCGATGAAGATGCCGAAGGCAAGCACGAAGCCCGCCAGCCGCGGCCGCGTCCGGCCCACGATGAGGAAGGTGGCGGCCACGAAGAGCACGGTCGCGAACTTGGCCACGGTCAGCAGGGCCAGGCCCCAGTCCGCGGCGATGGTGGCCACGATGGGGTTCAGCTCGGTGCCCAGCCCTTCGCGCGCGACCATCACCACGAAGGTGATGTAGTCAGCGACGTGGGCCATGATGAGGAGGCCGATCCCGGCTGCCGGCATGCGTCTCTCCGCACGATCAGTGCGCTCTGCTCTTGGACACGGGACCGGGCTCGCCACTGCTCGGCGCGATCCGATACGGCGACCGGTGCGGATCACGCGTCTACGCTTCCCGTCATTCTCTTCTCGCTCGGATACCCGATTCTAGCGAGAGCTTGGTGTCGGTACCATCACGCTAGACCGCACCGGACCGCACCGGCCAGTGGCTGATCGCCCACGTGGTGACGCGGCGCACCGGGTCGTTCGGTCCCGGGCGCGGGGCACGAGCCGGCAGGCCCGGGGACGGTCACTCCTTGTCGGCCGCGGGCTCCCAGTCGGACTGACGCAGCACTCGCCCGAGCAGGTCGGCTGCATCCTCCAGCTGCAGGCGCGCAGCGCGATCGAGGTCGCTGATGGCCTCGGCCAACGGCGCGATCTGCCGGACGCGCCCTTGCTCCAGCTGCTCCATGCCGTGGGGCGTGGCGCGGATGACGATGGAGCGGCCGTCCTCGGGGTTCGGTGAGCGTGCCACCAGCGCGTCCTCCTCCATGGCGTGGATGAGCCGCGTCATCGTCGGCGGACGCACGTGCTCGGCCGCAGCCAGCTCGCCCAGCGTGCGCGGTCCACCCAGCACCAGCAGCGCCAGCGCGGAGAGGCGGGCGCGGGTCAGCCCGTCCCCGGCGTCGGCCCGGGAGAGGTGTCGTTGCAGCACCGTCGAGAGGCTGGCCAGACGGGCGGCCAGCTCCGTCGCATCGGCCGCCCGCCGCCGACGCTCCGCACCGAGGTCCACGACCTCGGCCGGCGCAGGCGCGCCCGCGGTCTCGGCTTCCTCCGCCACGGCCGGAGCTGTGCCCGCCGCCGCCAGCCGCAGCGCCTTCTTGCGTTCCTTCTTGGAAGCCTTGCCCTTGCCCTTGCCCTTGCCCTTCTTGCCCATCGCTGTCCCGTCGTGGCCCGCGCTCGCTTCCGGCAGTGGCGGGTTCGGACTGCAGAAGGCCATCCTAGCGGTGCTCCGGCCGGCCAGCGGGGTGGTTCGGTCAGGCCTCCGGGTGACGGAAACAGCTCACGAGATGGTCGTTCACCAGGCCTGCCGACTGCATCAGCGCGTACACGATGACCGGCCCCACGAAGCGGAACCCACGCCCCCTGAGGTCCTTGGAGATGGCTTCCGCCAGGGGGGTCTGGGCCGGGAGTCGGTCCGTCGAGGTGAAGTGGTTGACGATGGGCTCGCTGTCGACGAACGCCCAGAGGTAGGGGTCGAGGCCGCGCCGCTCGTGCCGCAGCCGCACGGTGGCCTGGGCGTTCTCCCGGAAGGCGCGCACCTTGGCGCGGTTGCGGATGATGCGCCGATCGCCCAGCAGCTGGGCCTGGCGGGCGTCGTCATAGGCGGCGATGCGGTCGGCGTCGAAGCCATCGTAGGCCTCCCGGTAGTCCTCGCGTCGACGCAGGATGGTGGACCACGACAGTCCGGCCTGGGCACCCTCCAGGCAGAGCATCTCGAACAACCGGTCCTCGTCGTGCAGCGGCCGGCCCCACTCCCGGTCGTGGTACGCGACCATCAGCGGGTCGTCACCCGCCCAGTCGCAGCGTGCCAGGCCCAACGGGCTGCTCAGTAGACCCGGCGCGTGTCCGCCGGCAGTTTCAGCTCGAAAGCCGAGTCGAGGATGGTCGGGTCGAGCTCGAGGCGCGCGACCTCGGCGTGGCGCGTCACCTGCTCGCCGATGCGCTCGCTGAGCAGCAGCACGAAACCCGAGTCGCGCCCGATGCCGACGTCGATCGAACGGTCCGGCCGATCGACGAGCACCTTGGCCGATCGCGGATGCTGCGCCCGCACCACGATGGCCTCGCGCTCCGCCACCTGCTGCACGCCCACCACCGCGAGGGGGCCCGTCACGAGCACGTTGCGGAAGAGCCCGTGGGGGTGGATGAAGGCGTGCGCCAGGCTGCCGGCGGGCAGTCTCGTCAGCGGCTGGTAGCCGCGCGCGAAGGGTGGCAGGTCGGGCGCGTCAGAGCCCACCACGCGGCCTCGGAGCCGGCGCCTGCTGGCCACCCTGGTGCGGGCGTCGTAGGTCGTGGCGGTCTCGCCGTCGCTGACCCAGACTTCGTAGTCGCGGGTGAGCGGCTCGGTGCTGCGCTTGGTCGTGACCCTCGCGTGACCCGGGTGTCGCAGCTGGATCTCGTGGGTGATGGTCGTCGCCCCGGCGGCGTTGACCACGCGCTCCTCGATAGTCATGCGCAGCGCCTGGACGCGCAGCTCGGCCTCGCGGGCGAACCCGAAGAGCTGTTCAAGGTCGGGCGTATCGTCGGCCAGCGCTACGCGCGCCGCGCTTGGGACGCTCGCGGCCTGACCTGCGGGGATGAGGTCTGACATCGGCCGGATGCTACCCGATGTGGCCGTCGTCGGGAAGCTGTCGCCGCACGGCCACCACTTCGATGAGGTGGAAGTGGTGGTCGTCGCCGAGGGCGGTCTGGCCGTCTTCCTCCTTCTCGTTCCAGTGCTCGACCTCGAAGCCATCGAGATAGCCACGGATGATCTGGGGCGCGGGGCAGGTCATGCCCGCTTCGTCGGCGGCCTGGTCGCGGTCGCCGAAGAGCATGCCGCTGAAGCGTCCGCCGACTGGGATAGCGGCGCGGATGCGTTGCCAGGTGGCCTCGTAGTCGTGCGCCGGCTGGAAGGGCAGGATGAGGTTGGCGTTGACCAGGTCGCAGACTGGGATATCGAAGTCCTGCAGCGTGGCCACCTCGGTCTCGAGGCGCGCGCGGTCTGCCTCTGGAGTGAGGCGCCACAGCGTCTCGGGGCCCTCCGGGGTCATGTCCGTGGCCAGCACCCGCCAGCCGCGGCGCAGCAGCTCGCGGCTGTCGCGCCCGGCACCGCAGCCGAGGTCGACGGCGAAGCGCGGAGCCTCGGCCGGATGCTCGCCGAAGGCCTCGGCCGCCAGCTTGGTCGTGGTCCACGAGGGTCGTTCGGCGGTGACCTCGTAGTAGTCGGGCCAGTGGGTCTCGCGGGCCTGTGGCTCGGCCGCCTCGTCGGCAGGCGTGGGCGTGTCCTCGGTCATCGTCGAGCCAGCGTAGCGCTATGCTCGCCAGCGTGGCGCCGCCTCCGCCCACGACCAGCCCGCGGCGCCTGGAAGGAGTCCTACCCATGCGCATCGCCGTGGTCAACGAGACCAGCGCGGTCGAAAAGCACCCGTTCATCATGTCCGCCCTCGAGGGACGCGGCCTCGACGTCGCCAACGCCGGCATGGCCGAACCCGGGGAGGAGCCGGAGCTGCAGTACATCCATACGGGCTTCATCTCGGCCCTGCTCCTGGCCGCCGGTCGCGTGGACATGGTCATCGGCGGCTGCGGCACGGGGCAGGGCTACATGAACTCGGTGATGCAGTACCCGGGCGTCTCCTGCGGCCACCTGCTGACGCCGCTCGACGCCTTCCTCTTCGCACGCATCAACGCCGGCAACGTCGTTTCGCTTGCGCTCAACCAGGGCTGGGGCTGGGCTGGCGAGGTCAACCTGGCCATGCTCTTCGACCAGCTCTTCAGGGCCGAGCAGGGGAGCGGCTTCCCGGCGCACCGGGCCGAGCCGCAGGCCGCCTCCCGCGCCAACCTGCAGGTGGTCAACGACGCCACCCACCGCTCCATGGCAGAGGTCGTGGTACGGCTGCCGGACGAGATCGTGCTGCCGGCGCTGACCCACCCGGCCGCCAGCGCCCTGCTCGATGTCGACAGCATGGATGATGCGGTCCTTCGCTCAGCGCTGCAGGCTCGGCTGCTCAAGGGAGCGCTGACCTAGCGTCTCAGCCCATCCCGTGCGGCCGTCTGGCGGCGTTTGACATCGTGCGAGCGATCTGTACGCTGACCTCTCCGCGACGTCGGTGTCCACCAGGACGCCGCGCGGTAGGAGGCACAGATGGCCAAGTACCTGTTCACCGGTAGCTACACGTCCGAGGGCGCGAAGGGCGTACTAGCCGAGGGCGGCACCCGGCGCCGCGAGGCGACCGAGAGGATCGTGTCGTCGCTCGGCGGTACGGTCGAGGCCTACTACTTCGCGTTCGGCAGCGACGACTTCTACCTCATCGCCGACCTGCCGGACCACGCGGCGGCCGTGGCCGGCGCGCTGACGGGTTCGGCTTCGGGTGCCCTGAGCGTGCGCACGACGGTCCTGCTCACACCCGAAGACATCGACGCCGCCGCGAAGCTGTCGCCGACCTATCGCGCGCCCGGCGAGTAGGCGCAAGGGCGCGCCGGAGGCGCCCAGCTTCGACACCCGGCCTGGTGGAGCGGCCACCTACCCCGGGGACTACGGCTAGTCGTGGGAGAGTTCGAGCTGTTGCGTAGCGACGGCAGCGTACTGACGGCTCAGCGACAGAGCGTGATGGCCCTCCTTGACGACCATCAGCTCGGCACCGGCGATAGCGCGCGCTGCATCGGTCGCGTGTGCCGGGGGGATGTTCCCATCAAGGGCGCCGTGGGCGATGAGCGTCGGTCTCGTGATGTCCGCGAACGGCAGCGGGGCGAGGTCGGCCTCGTTGGCCTGGTCGTTGTCCCAACCGGGCTTGCGGTACTCGAGTGGGGCGACCGACTCGAGCGTTCGCTGCATCCTTCGCAGACGCGACCGGTCGTCCGTGATCCACTCGACCGCCGCCCGCTTCTGTTCGGTGGTCATGCCGGCCGACATGCCACTGATGGCGAACGAGGTCATCCGCTTCGGCCACCGGCGGGCGAGCTCGTATGACAGCCGGACCAGGGGACCCGACTCGAGCGTCGCCCGTTCGAGAGCACTGAACTGCGTCACGAACCGCTGGAGGATCGCGGCATCGAGGTAGAGGGCTATGGTGCGCTCCGGGTGCCGAGCCGCGAAGTAGACCGCAGATGGCCCGCCGGACGAGTGGCCCACCATCGCGGCCCGCTCGATGCCTAGCACATCGAGGATCGCCGCATACAGATCGGCCTGGTCCTCGGGTCGGCGACCCGAATCGAGCGGGGTCCGCAGGTAGCCTGGTCGCGAGGGGGCGAGGAGCTCGCAGCCGCCTTCGCTGAAGTGTGCGTAGAAGGCGAGGCCTTGGTCGAAGCCACCTGGGCCGCCGTGGGCGATGAGCACCGGCGGCCCCTGGCCTTCGCGTGCGACCTGCACGCGGCCTCGTGGCGTCTCCAACACCGCGGCCCGTTCATCGAGCGACTGCATGAGCGCGTCGGACCAGGACGTGCGGTTCGTGAAGCGTCGCCGTAGCCCCTTGAGCATCCTGCCGATGGTAGCGTCAGGGGCAGGCGTCCCTGGTCCATGCACGCGATCCAGGGCGCCCGCCCCGTCTTGAGCGGCCTCGAGCCGACTACGTGGCGGTCACCGGCTCAGCCGCCGACCATGGGTGAGAAGCAGGTCGCCTGTCACCTGCCTTGGATCGGGCACTTGAAGTCCGCATCCGGCAGCCGAACGACGGTGACATGCCCGGCCCGTTCAGCCGCAAGGACGGCCTCTTCCGAGGTCAGCAGGTACGGTGCGACATCGAAGCTGACCTCGTGGACGGCCCACTTGCCGCCGTGATAGTCGCGGTCGCCGGGGCCGGAGGCGGCCACGGGGAACTGACCCTCCGCTGCCGCGCCGGCGACGGCATACAGGTTGTCGCGACCCGCCTGGGGCGACGCCGCCGGTGGGACGATCGTCCGGACCGTCTCCCCGTCCAGGTAGAGCGTGCCGGTGGGCGGCTTGGCTGCGAACGTCGGTGCTGCCGACGCGATGACCAGGAGGCTCGTGAGTACGAGCCCGGTGATGAGATGACGCATGGCGTCTCCTCTGCTCTGTGGCCGGGTTCTCCGGCCGTCGACGCAGAGGGTCACGAGCCGCCACGACGTTGCGACGTCGGAGCCGTGACATCGCGATGACCCCCACGACGAACCGATGACGACCACGCGATCCGCCGTGCGCGGGCTCCGCCCGGTCGCTAGGGTCGGCCGATGACGCGCAGGAGCGGCACGGTTGCAGCACGGGGGCGCCGATGTGACCCTTCGCGGGAGCGGCGCCCCAGGCTTCGCCGGCAAGACAGCCTACGACCTGGCACTGGGCTGGGGCGACCAGGACCTCCTCCGCCTGCTGCGGCCGGATACCGACTGAGGAGCCGGACGGCGGGAGGTGCTGGTGGCCGGCCTGGCGACCGTCGACGACCCTCTGCTTTCCGAGTAACCCCCACAGGAGTCCGCCGTGAGTGCAGGCCGAGTACGCATCCCCCACCGCCAGCCCACCAAGGCCACCCCGCTGACGTTCGTGCTCAGCGCCCTGGCTGCGGGCTCGCTGGCGGTCTCGAGCGGCACCGCTGCCGTAGCGGCCTCGCCTGACGCGACCGAGCACCCGGACGCCCTCGTCGTCACCCCATCCCAGCTGGAGGGACCCTTCTATCCTGTGGAGCTACCCGTCGACCGGGATGCCGACCTGACCCTCGTCGACGGTGCTGACGGTCCCGCCGCCGGGGAGCCGCTGCTCCTCGCTGGCCAGCTCCTGACGGCCGACGGGGAACCCGTCGAAGGTGCGGTCATCGAGATCTGGCAGACGGACGATGGGGGTGTGTATCTCCATCCGCAGGACCCGGGGATCGCCGCTCGCGACGCGGCGTTCCAGGGCTACGGGGAATCGGTCACCGACGAAGCAGGAGCCTGGTCCTTCAGGACGATCCTGCCCGAGATCTATGGCGGGCGACCCCGGCATATCCACGCCAAGGTCAAGATCGCGGGCGAGACCGCGCTGACCACGCAGATCTACTTCAGCGGCGGAGATATCCCCGCCGAAGGCACGGTCCCGATCACGGACGAAGTGACCGACGCACTCACGGTCGAGGCGTTCGCGGACCTCGATGCCGACGGTGAGGCGGTGCTGCGAGCGAGTCATCTCATCGTGATCCCGGTGCCGGCCGGCACATAGCGCGACCTCCGCCACTGGCAGCGTTCGCACACCTGCCTCTTCTAGTGGCATGAGCGCCGGCTCGAGTCGAGTCGGCGCCGTGTGGCAACTCGCGTCGAGCTCTGTCGCCGGCTGGCGCTACTCCCCGGACATCTCCGGCGGCGGGAGCGGAGCGCCGTAGTGGATGTGGACGACCTCCCAGCCGTCGTCGGTCCTGTTCATGACCTTGGTGACCATCCACAGGCCGGTAGGTTCGCCCGACTCCTTGTCGAAGTTCTCCACGTTGTACGTGAAGATGGCAACGTCGCCGCGCACGTCCGCCGACCCCGGGAGGAGAGGGACGGCTAACCTGGAGTGGACGAGGCCATCTCAGAGCCGCGCCGGTCGCTGAGGTTGACGCCGATGGCGGCGATGGTGATGCAGGCGATGGCGACCAGGGCATTCGGTGGCGGGGCCTGGCTGAGGACGAGGGTGCCGACGAGGAGCGCGGCGACCGGCTCCAGCGTGACCATGATGCCGTAGGCGCGCGCGGTCAGCCGCTTGAGGGCCTCGAACTCCAGCGATAGCGGAAGGGCGGTGGAGAGGATCGCCACCGCCAGCGCGCCGGCGAGAAGCCCGAAGTCAAGACGCTCCAGCCCGCCAGCCGCGAACGCGAACGGCAAGGTGATCAGGCCGGCCGCCGCCATGGCCAGGGCCAGACCGGCGTCGCCGACCTCGCGCGCCACGCGAGGGCTGACCAGGACGAAGCTCGCCCAGCCCGCGCCGGCGACCAGCGCGAGGCCCACGCCGAACGGGTCGAGCTCGCCGCCGATATCCGGGGTCAGTAGCACTAACCCCGCCACGGCCAGGCCGATCCACAGGAACTCCTTGAGCCGCCGCGAAGCGAGGGCGGCGACGCCGAGCGGTCCCACGAACTCGATGGCCACCGCGACACCCAGCGGGATGCGCGCGATAGCACCGTAGAACGCCAGGTTCGTCGCTGCGATCACCAGGCCGAACAGCAGTAGCAGCCCGACATGGTGGCGCGCGCGGGCATCGATCTGGCGCCGTCTGACCACCAGCAGCAGGACGGCCGAGAGGGCGATACGCAGGAAGGTCGTGCTGACCGGCCCCAGCGCGTCGAACAGGTTCACCGCCACCGCCGCACCGAGCTGGATGGAGACGATCGACACCAGTACCAGCGCGGGCGGCGGCACCGCCGCGGCGGCGCGAGCGACGGGGCCGGGGCGACCTTGCGGCTTCGGAGGCTCCGGCGTGGCTGCCACGACGATGGTGGGGGGCATCATCCCGCCATCATGCCCGGGCGCCGCCAACGCGGCCACGGGCGCCGGGCCGTCCGGCTCTTGACCCCGCGACGGGGGCGCGGAGCATGAGGGTATCGGCGAGGACGACCGGGTCGTCCGGAGGTATGGCGTGATGGGCGCAGAGGGAATCGGTAGCGTCGCTCGGGTGGCGGTCGGGGTGGCTGCCGTACTGGCGCAGCTGGCCCTGGCCTTCTTCTACGTGGGCTTGCCCATCCTGGTGGTACCCATGGCCGGGGTGCTCTTCCTCTGGCTGCTGTGGATCGTCGAGGTCGTGTTCGTCATCTGGCTCGCGATCCGGCACACCTGGTACGCGCCGCTTGTTCCACTCGCGTCGTTCGTCCTGGTGATGCTCATGCTCGAGTACGGGAGAGCGAACCTCGGCTGGGGAGCCTAGCGGACGCGTCGGCGCATGGCCGAGATGGTCATGTCCGAGTCGGGTACGCGGAGCTCGGCCACGACCTGGTAGCCGCGGCGCCGATAGAAGGCGACGTTGGATGGCGTCTCGGTGTCGAGCGCGCACGGCAGCCCGGCGTCATCGGCCCACGCATGTCCGGCCTCGAGCAGGTGGCTGGCGATGCCGCGGCGTCGATGCTCCGGCAGCACGGCCATGGTGTCGAGATAGGCATGCCGGTCCGGACGCGCGCGTTCCCGCAACTGGCGGATGACCGCCGCGTAGCGTTCGACTCGATCGGCGGCGTGGGCCGGGAAGACCACGGGCAACTCGCGCCTCGCCCCGTGAGTCACCTTCGACTCGGCGGCGGAGATCGCTGGTCGCTCGAGCCAGACGGCCACGCCCACCACCGGCTCACCCCAGAGATCGACCTGACCCTCGTCGATGGCCAGCCTGATGAGGGCCGCGAAGAGCTCCCGGTGGACCGACAGGGACTCCTTCGGGTCGGGCAGGAGCCACCTGCTGAAAGGTTCATCGACGAAGGCGCGGGCGAGGACATCGGCCGCATCGGCCACCTGGTCGAGGGATGTGAGCGTGGTCGTCCTCTCGGATCGCCTCATCTGCATCGTGATGAGGGTAGCGGAGGTCAGGACCAGCGCCCCGACTGCCTTCGACACCCCAAGACCCTCGACCTAGGGGCGGTCGGCCCTTGCGCACGGGTATGCCGCAGGCCAGGGTCGGCTCTACAGGGGGGATGTGATGCACGCTGCCGACGCCGTCGTTCGTTCATCTGCACTGGCGCTGACGCTGGTGGCAGGGGCTCCCGCTGCCTGGGCCGCGGCGGAGGGTGCGATCGTGGAGGAGGTGCGGTTCACGTCGGGTCCGTACGAGCTGGTCGGGGACCTGGTGCTGCCTGATGGACCAGGTCCACACCCGGCCGTCATCGTCGTGGCCGGTTCGGGACCCAACACCCGGACGCAGGTACCCGGCTACGCAGGCGTTCGCGCCCGCTTCGGCGACGCCGGCTACGCCGTGTTCTCGTGGGACAAGCCCGGTAGCGGCGGTTCGACCGGCGAGCTCGTGGCCGATGTGCTCACGAACCGCGCGGCCATCCTCCAGGAGGGCATCGCCACCCTCGCCGCGCGCTCCGACATCGATGCAGAGCAGATCGGACTCTGGGGTCTCAGCCAGGGCGGCTGGGTGATGCCCATGGCGATCGGGCAGGGTGCCGACGCGGCTTTCATGGTGGTCGTCAGTGGCGGCGCGGAGGACAGCATCGACCAGGGCATGTACCAGGTCGGCCAGCGACTGGTCTGCGGTGGCGCGTTCCCCGAGCTCGGTGCCCAGGCCAAGGACATCGGCTCACGTGCCTACAAGGCCGCGACCTACGAGGACTACGTCGCGGCCGTCGAGGCAGCGCTCGCGATTCCGGGCATCCAGGCTGTCCACCCCGTGGAGATGGTGCCCGAGGCCGAGTGGGCCCCGATGCCACGCGAGCTGGAGTCGTTCTTCGACCCCATCGACGTCGTCGAGACCCTGGACATCCCGATCCTTGCCGTCTTCGGCGAGCTCGACCGCTTCATCGACCCCGTCCAGGGTGTCGAGGGCTACGCCTCGGCCTTCGATCGTGCCGGCAACGAGCATGGCCGGGTCGAACTCCTCCCCGGCGTCGGCCACACCATGCTCGAGCAGGCCACCGGTTGCCCGGGCGAGCCGGGCGGCACCACGGCGTCGCGATACCTCGAGCTGCTCGACGATTTCATCGCCGACATCTCGATGGGCCGGTGAAGGACCGGCCCGTCGGAACATCGAGGGGAACTCGAGCGCGGGATTCGGGTTCATACCATGTAGAGGCGCAGCATCCAAGCGAGGCGCCCGCAGCGGTACGAGGGATGGATATCGACCTCGTGGTTCGCGCTCAGGACGGTGACGAGATCGCGTTCGCGCGGCTCGCCGACAGCGTCTACGGACGCCTGCAGCAGCTGTCCCACCGCATCCTCCGCGACCCCGAGCTGGCCCGCGATGCGGCCCAGCAGGCCGCGCTCTCGATGTGGCGGAACCTGCCGCAACTCCGGGACCCGGCACGATTCGAGGCTTGGGCCTATCGGCTGTGCGTGAACGAATGCCACCGAGTGGCGCGGCAGAGGAAGCGTTCCATCCCGGAGGTCGACCTCGGTTCGGCCCACATTCCGGTCGCCCCCGACGACTATCGCGGGGTCATCGACCGAGACCAGCTCGAGCGTGGATTCCGACGTCTGTCGTTCGACCATCGGGTCGTGCTCGTGCTGCATCACTACCTCGGCATGCCCGCAGACGAGGTCGCGAGGGTCCTCGAGATCCCGCTCGGAACCGTCAAGTCCCGCATGCATCGAGCCCTTGAACACATGCGCCGAGCGCTGGTGGCGGATGCCGCTCCCAGCCTGCGCGCCATCACCTACCGGGAGGTCAGTCGATGACGATCGGCAACGACCTCGAGCAGCGTCTCGACGACTGGATGCAGGAAGACGCGGCCCTGCCTGATGACCTCCGCGAGGTCATCGCCAAGCTGCCCGAGACACCACAGCGACGCCATCGATGGTCGCCAACCCTCGCGGATGTGACTTGGAGGACCAGAACCATGTTCAGCGCGACACGCGTCGCCGCAACCATCGCCATCTTCGCGCTCGGCGCGAGCGTCACCCTCATCGCCGGGCCGCTCGGCCCGGCATCCGAGCCGGCTCCGGGCTCGTCAGCCGCCGATCCTTTGGAGCCCCCGGTCGTCGTGAGCGGCCAGAGCCAACGCCTCTTCGTGAGGAACCCTGGTGAAGAGGTCCTCGAGAGCGGTGTTCCCACGCTACAGGGCCAGCTCAGCGTGGTTGAGCTGGAAATGGACGACGAGCGAGTCAGCGGCCCGTATCGCCTGACCCAGCACGCGCAGAACCAAGGAGGCATGGGCCCGATGTGGGGCACGATGCGGGTAGAGAACGATGAAGGTGCCTGGGAGGGCCCCGTCGACGGCTACTGGACGAGCGCGGACTCGTACTTCTCCGGCTGCCTGACCGGGGAATCCGGCTACGAGGGCCTCACCTACTGCATGCGAGCGGCAGTCGATGTGATGCGCCTGGATGTGGCCATCGACGGGCTCATCTACCAGGGAGGGCTTCCGCCGGTCGAGTAACACCGTTGTGGACGACGCCCACCGACCTCGGGATGGTGGGCGTTGCCCCGCGAGCGTTCTGACGGCCTATCGCGGACCGACCCGCCGGACGCGTTCGTTCACGAACCTTGCTCTGCGCCGGCCGCGACCGCGATCAGGGCGACCAGGGCTCTCGGGCGCCACCGTGCCGGTGAGACGCCGACGATGAAGGCGGAGACGATCGCGATGACGAAGGCACCCGCGAAGATGGCCACGGCTGACTGCCGCTGAGCGATGCGGGCGGCTGACCGCGGTCCTTGGCGTGAGGACTGCGCCGCTGTGCGCGCGCAGTCGGCAGCGTGGCACTCGCTCCCCGCTAGCGTTCTGGCTGCAGCTGCCGGTCCAGGAATGCCTCCCACAGGGCGATTGCGGATCCGTGGGACCCGACTTCCATGTGCCCTACGGGGAGCTCGGCGAGGACGTACTCGACACCAGCTGCGGCCAGCGCCGCAGCGAGGTTCCGGGCCATTCGGATGGGCACCGCCTGGTCGCGGTTCCCGTGGATGACCAGGAACGGTGCCGTCGCCTTGTCGACATGGTGGACCGGTGACGCCTCGCGCCAGACCTCCGGCCGCTCAACCATCGTCCCCTTGAAGATGGCCTCGAAGGCTCGCGTCGTCGAGGGATCCTCGTACGGCACCGAGAGGTCGGCATCTCCCGCGAGCGTGACCACGCAGTCCGCGCGGCTGGAGACCCTGGCGAGGTCGGGATCGGTCTCGCTGGGTGGATCGGTGGTCCCCAGGAGGCCGGCCAGGTGTCCGCCCGAGGAGTGGCCCATCGCGCCGATGCGCCTTGGGTCCGCGTTGACCTCGTGAGCATGGGCGCGGATCCAGCGCATAGCGCGCCAGGCGTCCCCGATCTGTGTGGGCCACGGGTTCTCGCCTGTTGCCGGATCGAACAGACGGTAGCCGGCCATGAGGACGACGAACCCTCGCTCGGCCAAGGGCTCGGCCCAGTCCAGGTCTTGCAGCGGCGTGCCGGCCGTGAGCCCACCGCCGTGGAAGAGCACGACCGCCGGCCGTGGGGCGGGTCGCGCCCGCGGCTCGAGTACATGGATGACCTGCCGGCGGAGGTCGTCCTCGCCGTAGACGAAGACCCTGGTCGGAGCGGCAGGGCCCACGGTCGCGCTAGGGTACGTCCACCGGGCGCACGACTCGATCCTCGCGCCCGCTGATCTGGGCCGCCAGCGCCGTCGAGAGCACCTGCCGGTGCTCATCCGCCGTCAGCAGCGACGATCGGCTTTCGCGCACGGCCTCGATGAAGTCGCGCGTGGCCAGGATGAAGGACTCGTCCCACTCGGACGCGATGTCCTCGAAGTCGCGCGTGGCGCCGTCGCGGTAGACCTGCAGCGAGGGCACCTCCTGGAGCTTGCCGTGGCCGCGGTTGACCCAGGCTACGCCCTTGGACCCCGTGACCTCCACGCGGTCGTCCTGGGAGTAGAAGTGCGACTGCACCTGCAGCTCGGGCGCGTTGACCACCTCCAGCACGCCCATGGCGCCGTTGGCCCAGCGCAGCGAGACCGCGGACGGCGAGTCGAGCACGCCACCGTCGACCGGCGTGGAACCGATCCAGGCGTGGACCTCGTCGGCCACGCCCAGGAGCGCCCAGAAGATGCTGAACTTGTGCAGCCCGTCGTCGAAGACGAGCGGCCCGCCACCGTTCTGCTCGATGTCGAAGCGCCAGGCGGCCGCCCGGTCGGGCACGTCCCAGCCGCAGTCGGGGTTCCCGGACCGGCTGATCTGTCGTACCGAGAGGACGTCACCGATCTCGCCTGCGCGGACCAGCTCCACCAGCCGCATCACCGGCGGGTAGAAGAGGAAGTTCTCGAAGACGCGGATGACCTGGCCACGCGCCTCGGCCGCCTGCGCCGCCTCCACGAAGCGCGAGCACTCGGCCACCGTGAAGCCCACCGGTTTCTGGGTCGAGAGGTGCTTGCCGGTCTCGATGGCCGCCAGCGCTACCTCCATGTGCATGTGGTGGGGGAGGAGAACCTCGAAGGCGTCGATGGAGTCGTCGGCCAGGCACTCCTGCCAGTCGGCGTAGACCTTCTCCGGCTCGA